>Ga0194133_10000540_pt1 | contig 74866 bp, 75 predicted proteins | sample TA2KigOf40mmetaG_FD_155448 | JGI IMG/M metagenome (GOLD analysis project Ga0194133, IMG submission 155448) | Freshwater microbial communities from Lake Tanganyika, Tanzania - TA2015055 Kigoma Offshore 40m | ecosystem: Environmental > Aquatic > Freshwater > Lake | place: Tanzania: Lake... | reverse complement strand
AGAGCCGCAACGATCTTCTTGAGCCGTTGGTTCTCCTTCTCAAGCGCCTTGAGTTCTGCCAATTGCCCCTTGGCCATCCCGCCAAACTTCTTGCGCCAGATATAATAGGTCGCGTCACTGATCCCAGCCGTCCGGCAAGCCTTCGCCACATCCGCACCGCCAGCCAAATCAAGCTCAACCTGACGTAAAATCTTCAGACAATCCTCATCCGAATAGCGCTTCCGAGCCATCCAAAACCCTCCCCTATGGCACAACAATAGTGGCTCAACTTTAGGGGGCTGAGACAGATGCGCTTGCGGCGTATCGTGAGGCGACCCAGGGGCGGGACCGATTGCGCCGTGCCCGTGCTATCCGTCGCAGCGTTGAATTGCGCCTGGCTGTGGGCCAGCTTGACGCGGCGGGCGCGATTGCCGAATTGGAAGCCGCCCTATTTGCCTGGCGCGGCGATGCGGATGAGGTGAATGCGCGGATCCGCCTGGCGGAATTGCAGCGCGAAGCGGGCGATGGCCGGGCTGCGTTTGAATTGCTGCAGGAAACCCAACGCTTCTTCCCCGAACGGGCGAATGATCTGCGCCCCCATTTGCGCGCCGCTTTCGCCGCCGCCTTGCAAAGCGCGCCACCCTTGAACGCCGCCGCTTTCTATGACGCGCATCCGGAATTTCTACCGGAAGATGAGGCGGGGATCCGTTCCGTCCTTACCCTTGCTGAAAGGCTTGCCGCGCTTGACCTAGTGGATCGTGCTTCGGCCGTGCTGCGCGATGCCTTGACGCGACTGACCGACCCGGCGGCGCGCCGGCCAGTCAGCACGAAGCTGGCGGCCTTAAGGCTTGCCGAAGGCGATGCGCCCGGCGCCCTGGCCGCCTTGGATGCCGCGACCCAGGGTGATGGCCAGGAAATTGAGCGCGCCATTCTGCGCGGGCGGGCCTTGGCGCGTGCCGGGAACCGCCGTATTGCCGAGGGGCTGCTCTCCGAACTTGGCGATGATGGCGCGGAAGCGCTCGCGGAAATTCGCGCGGCCGCGCAGGATTGGCGGGGCGCTGCCTCGGCCATGATGAACCACATTGACGCCAAGGTGCCGCCGGCACCGGCCCCTTTGGATGCGACCATGCGGCGCGATTTGGCCCGTGCGGCGGCCTATGCCGCCATGGCGAGTGATACCGCGGCGCTCACGCAGCTGCGTGAAACTTACGGGGCAAGAATGCAGGGTGGGCCGCTTGTGGAAGCCTTCACATTGCTGACGGGCGAATCCCTGCGCGGCGTGCAGGATTTGCCGCGGTTGCAACGCGAAATCAGCCAATTGCGCCTGCTGCCTGAAAGATTGGGCGGGCTGAACACGCCGGCACCGGCAGGGCGATAAAGATTTTGGCCCTTGTCCGAAGTGGCAGGAAATTTCTTATGCTCCCCCGGTTGATTTCCCTTGCGTCCGCGCCCCGCTTGCCTCATATGCCGCAATTGTTGACCCCCGATCAGAATTCCCTGATCACCCTGGTCATCTGCTGGCTGGAAGGAGCCCTGCTATGGAAGCTCTCGTCCAACCGGGGATGGTCTCGGATTTGCCGAGCGACACCCGGAATACCGACGAAGACGTCTCGGCCCATGCCGAGAAGGATTATTTCGTTCAACGTAACGGTGTGCGCTACGCCGGGACGCATCTGATCGTGGATTTGTGGGGGGCGACCAATCTCGACGACCCGAAACACATTGACGCAGTGCTGCGTGAAGGCGCACTCGCGACCGGGGCGACAATCCTGCATGGGCATTTCCATCATTTCTCGCCCAATGGTGGGGTCTCTGGCGTGCTGGTGCTGGCGGAAAGCCATGTATCCATCCACACTTGGCCAGAACGCGACTATGCCGCGCTGGATATCTTCGTCTGCGGCGATTGCGATCCCTATAAGGCGATCCCGGCGCTCAAGCGCGGCTTCCTGCCGGAACGCGTGCAGCTTGCCGAACACAAGCGCGGCCTGATCGGCTGAGCCACATCGCTTATCTTTAAGATGGGGCCGGGTGGCAGCACCCGGCCTTTTTTCCATGAGGGGGTGCCGCGATGGCGACCGATAGCTGGATCAATGAAACCCTCTATGCCGCCTGGGGTCAGCGCTTTCGCGTGAAGCGCGAATTGGCGCGTGTGCAGTCCGATTTTCAGGATATTGTGGTTTTTGAAAGCGAAACCCATGGTCGGGTGATGCTGCTGGATGGCGTGGTGCAGATCACCGAAGGCGATGAATTCGTCTATCAGGAAATGATCACCCATGTCCCTATCCTGGCCCATGGCGCAGCCAAGCGCGTGCTGATTATTGGCGCGGGTGATGGCGGCGTGCTGAAGCGCGTTTTGCAGCATCGCGGCGTTGAAAAAGCCGTGATGGTCGAAATTGATGGCGAAGTCGTGCGGCTTTCCAAGGAATTTCTGCCCGGCATTGGCGGCACTGCGTGGGGCGACCCGCGTGCTGAGGTGATCATTGGCGATGGCATTGATTATGTGCGTGTCGCGCCCGCCGAAAGCTTCGATGTCATCATCGTGGACAGCACGGACCCGATTGGCGTTGGTGAAGTGCTGTTCACCGATGAATTCTACGCCAATGCGGCGCGCATCCTTTCGCCGCGCGGCTTGATCGTCAATCAATGCGGCGTGCCCTTCATGCAGGCCGATGAATTGCACGAAACATCGCGCCGCCGCGCCAAATCCTTCCCCGATAACTGGGCCTATGTTGCGGCGGTGCCGACCTATGTCGGCGGTTTCATGACGCTTGGCTGGGCGGCGAAGGATGCCGCTTGCCGCGCGGTGGCGACTGATGAAATTCGCCGCCGTGCGGAGGCTTCCGGCATTTTGGGCATCACGCGCTATTGGACGCCTGAAATCCATACCGGCGCTTTCAACCTGCCGCCCTATATCGCGGAAAACCTGCCGGGAGCATGAAACTCAACAGGGCTTCAACTCAGGTTGAAGCCCTGCACCAGGCTGCCGGATACCAGCCGCCAGCCATCCATCAGCACGAAAAAGATCAGCTTGAAAGGCAGCGCCACCACGGATGGCGGCAGCATCAAAATTGCCTTCGGGAAGGACCCTGTAGATTGGAAGCAGTCGCAGGCTTATGCAGTTGGCGATACAATCAGTTCCAATGGCAATGTCTATCAGGCGACTAAAGTGGGCATTTCCCTGTCAACTGGGACCGGCCCGACTGGAGTGACCGGAGCCATTACCGACGGCGGCGTCGAGTGGAGTTATTTGAGAACCGCCCCAACCAGCCAACCCGATGGCACTCTGGCTGAGTTTTTCGATGCCACGGGTACACTGGCTGGTAGCGCAGCGACGACCGGAGGCCTCGCCGCTGTGACCTTCCAAGCTGATTTCGGGCAGGGCCTGCAAGCCATGACGCTCAATCTCGGTAATGTTGGCGTTGCCGGTGGCTTGACGCAATTTGCCTCCACCGGGGCAAGCGGTTTGAGTGTCAATAATTTTGAGCAGGATGGGATTCCGCTCGGCACATTTTCTTCAGTGACGACGCAGAAGAATGGCGATGTGCGGATCAATTACGATAACGGCAAATCGCGTGTGGTAGCCCGCGTGCCTGTCACGGTATTCAAGGATCCGGATAGATTGCAGCACCTGGATGGCCAGGCCTTCCTGCGCACCATTGATAGTGGTGAAGCGCGGGTGGTCGAAGCCGGTGAAGACGGCGCAGGGCTGCTGACCACGAGCGCGATTGAACGTTCGAATGTGGATATTGCCACCGAGTTTTCGAAACTCATCCTGGCCCAGCGCGCCTATTCGGCGAACACCAAGATCGTGACCACCGTTGATGAGCTATTGCAGGAAACGCTGAATATGCGGCGCTAAGGCCGCATAAGGCGCCTTTGATTGGCGAAAAGACATGAGCATTGACGCCGCCCTATTGATCGCACGTTCAGGCTTGCTGCATACGCAGCGTGCCTTGGCCAATGCGGCTGACAATGTGGCGAATGCGGAAACTGAAGGCTATACCCGCAAGCGCCTGCCAACCGCTTCTGTCAATGCGGATGGGCAGGGCATGGGTGTGGTCAGCCTTGGCCCGCTGCGTGATGTTGATACGGCGCTGGTCAATGAAATCCATAAGCGCAAATCTGAACTGGCAGCGGCCGAAGTGCGCGAAGCGGTGCTTGCGCGCATCAGTGAAGCCCATGGTGATCCGGCCAAGGGTGAAGGGCTTGGCGATTTGGTGGGCAAGCTGCGCACCGCCTTTATCGAATTGCGCCAGGACCCTTCTCAGGTAGTCAAACAACAGGCCGTTGTGCTGAACGCCGCCCAGAATCTTACGCAACGATTTGGTGATCTTTCACGCAATGTCGCAGAGGCGCGTCAGGCAGTGCATGACAGCATTGTGGACGAGATCAAGCAAGTCAATGTCACCTTGCGCGAAATAGCGGTATTGTCCCGCGAAGTCATGGCGCGTCAGGGCAGTGGCGCCTCCACCGCTGATCTTAACGACAAGCGCGACCTGGCCGTGGGCCGTCTGAGCGCTTCCATCGGTGTCAAGGCAATCTGGCAGGATAATGGTGGGCTGCTACTGCTGGGCGTTGGCGGTGTCGCCATCCCCTTGAGCGAAACCCACGATGCCTTTGCAGTGCCGGACGCGATCATTGGGTCAAAATCTTTCTATGGTACGGGCGGCATTATCCCAGGGATCACCATGAGCGGGCTTGATGTTACGCTGCAGATAAAGGGTGGCCGCCTGGGCGAATATCTTCAATTGCGGGATCAGACCCTGCCGCGCTACCAGTCTGAGCTTGATATCGCGGCAGTCGAAATCGCTGATCGCTTTGAAGAAGAAGGTTTGCGACTTTTCACCGATTCCACAGGCGCGGTTCCCGATCCTGATTTGGGTTACGCGGCACCAGGTAGCTCCCAGATTGGCTTTGCTGCTGCAATGCAGGTCAATCCTGCCGTGCGGGCGGATGTCAGGCAGCTGCGCGATGGCACGCATGCCATTGCGCCAAAGCCTCCCGCGACAACGCCCTGGTTCACCCCTAACCCCGTTGATGGCCCGGCTGGCTTTACCTTATTGGTTGACCGAATTTTGGAAAACAGTTTCGGTGAAACGCCATCAAAGGGCGGCAGCTGGGGTGGTTTCGCAACTACCGGTCTTGGGCCAGATGGCAAGCTTTCAAGCCCCTTCGGCAGCCCCAGAACCATTGAGGACTACGCAGTGATGGTCACTGGTCTGCAGACTAGTGACAGCGGCGCGGCCACCAGCGCGCTTGAGGCATCAAAGCAGCTCAGCTTGGGCCTTGAAGCGCGCTTCACGCGCCAATCGCGCGTGAATGTGGATAGCGAAATGGCGTCACTTATCCAGTTGCAGAATGCCTATGCGGCGAATGCACGGGTAATGAGCACGGCGCAGACCATGTGGGAAACGTTTTTTGGATCGGTACGATAAGCCATGACCGGTATCAGCCTGACATCGCGAATTGATCTCAACACGATAATGTTGCGGGAGCGGCTGACGCAGCTTGGCGATCAAATCTCAACCGGACGGAAAGGGAATAGCTACGCTGCCCTTGGGACCGACGCCCCCAAGGCCATGGATTTGCGTGCTGAAATTGGCCGGCGGGAAACCTATCAGAATATGATAGGCCAAACCTTGTCGAAGGTTCAGGTGACACAGAATGTCTTAAATCGGCTTGGCGCAATTGCAGAGAAATTCACCGCCGGTGCAGCGAAATTGATGGGTGTGGCCAAACCTGAGGAAATTCAGATTCAGGCCGGACAAGCCAAGGCGGCCCTTATTGAGGTTGCCAACCTGCTCAATGAAGAATTCGCCGGCGAGTATCTTTTTGGTGGGTCGGATATCCATAACCCGCCGATCCCCAATCCCAACGCCATCGCCACAAGCGGGATGGCGCAGGAGATCGCGGATGAGGTAGCAGGGCTGAATGCCACGAACGCCACGACGGTTCTTGCGGCAATTACAGGCTGGGCAGCGAGCGATGATCCGCTGGTCACCCCCTTTTCCGCGTTTCTTGAAACTGGTGACGGAAAAACAGAGGGTCGGCGCAATCTTCTGGCCAGTGACAATGAACGCATAGATTATGGTGTTGTGGCGAATCGCAACGCTGCGGTTGTGAGTGGTGGCGACACAACCGGTTCCTGGGCGCACGATTTACTGCGAGGATTGGCGAGCATCGCTGGCCTCACACCGGAAAAAACCCAGTTGGGCCAGAGCTACACAACCTTTGTCACCAAGGTTCAGGAAGGGCTGAGGTCAAGTGTGGAAGCCCTCGCCTTGGAACGCGGCACCCTCGGCACGACGGAAACACGTCTGGAGAGCCTGCAGAATCTGCATCAAAGCGTTACCGTGAGCCTGACCCTGCAGGTACGCGATCTTGAAGAAGTGGATATGGCAAAGACCATCACCACCTTTCAGGCGACGCAGACGCAACTTGAAGCGTCTTATCGTGCGATAGCTATCGCACAGCAATTGAGCTTGACGCGCTTCCTGTCCTAAGCGCTTTCAAGGGCCAAGTGCTGCGCCTGGCTTGAAGACGCGCAGGCGATGTCATTCCAGCTTGATCGCGGCATCGCGGAGTAGCTTGCGCAACTCCTCCGTCGCGGGCGTCATTTCTGCCATGAAGGCTGCCGGCGGGCCGGGGCGCGGGGGCACACCTTCATTGGTCAACCATTCGCGCATGGCGGGTTGGTTGATAACTTCCTGCAGCGCGCGATTGGCGCGCGCGATGATCGGTGCCGGCGTCGCGGAAGGGGCCAGCACAGCAAGGCCATCGGTCAGTTTGGCGCCCGGAATCACCTCCTGCACGGTTGGCACATTGGGCAGCACGGGGGAGCGTTCTGCATTGCCAACTGCAACACCGATGCCGCGATTATCCTGCATATAGGGCCGCGCAAACAAAAGCGTGGCGAGCGTCGCATCCACACGCCCCGCAAGGAAATCCGTCATGGCCGCCGCCCCGCCGCGATAGGGCACATGGGTCATGTTCAGCTTGCCATAGGCGATCATCTGTTCGATCAGCAAATGATAGGAACTGCCGACACCAACACTCGCGAAATTCACCCGCCCGGGATTGGCGGCGATGTGGCGCACGAAATCCTGCAGCGTATTCACCTGCAACCCTGGGCGCACCAGCAAGACCACGGTCATGGGGCCGATCATGCCAACGGGGGCCAGGTCTCGCCACGGGTGAAAGCCGACATTCAGATCAGCAGCGGCGGCGATGATGAGATTACCGTAGGAAGTGAACAGCAGCGTATAGCCATCGGGGGCCGCGCGGGAAACAAAAGCCGCCGCGACATTGCCGCCAGCACCGCCGCGATTTTCCACCACCACTTGCACATTAAGCGCCTGGGAAAGCCGTTCCGCCACGCGGCGCCCAACCGTGTCCGTAATGGCGCCGGGCGGATAGGCAACAACCATGGTGATGGGCCGCGTTGGCCAATTGGCATCAGTGCCTTGTGCACTGACCGCGCGGGTGAAGCCGCATAGGCAGCTAAAAGCGAGCAAGGCAGCAAGCAATTTCTGGCGCATGTTCTTCCTCCGTTTTTTCTTGGTGGGAGCTAATCACGCAAGGGGCAAGCGCGCCAGATCCCTACCAAGGCGGCGGATCATCCAGCCCAGGCGGCGGCTGGGCCAGCGGGTCACGTTCCAGAAGCGCTGGGTCATCTTCCGCGACGCGGTTGACGCGCGACGATACCGGCCACACCGCAAGGCCCGCGCGTGGGAAGGGGCGCAGCAGCGCCTGCAGCCGCGCGGGTTCCGCCGGGGTTTCACCGAGCCATTCATCCCAATCTTCGGGCGGCAGGATCACCGGCATGCGGTCATGCAAGGGCGCCAGTTCCGGCGCGGCGTTGGTGGTGATGATGGTGTAGCTGCGAATGATCTCGCCATCCTTGCCCCGCCAGCCTTCCCAAAGGGCGGCGAGTGGCATGGGCGCGCCATCGGCCATGGCGACAGCAAAGGCTTGCTTGGGTGCCTTCGGTCCTTCGCCCAGGCACTGCCATTCATAAAACCCATCGGCAAAGGCGATGGCGCGGCGCTTCACAAAGGCATCCCGGAAGGATGGTTTTTCCGCGATGGATTCAGACCGCGCATTCATCATGCGGCTGCCGATGGAAGGGTCATCCGCCCAGCGCGGGATCAGGCCCCAGCGCAACGCATCCAAATGCCGCGCGCCGGTTTCTGGGTGGCGGCGCAGCACCAGCCCATCCTGCGTCGGCGCGCGGTTGAAGGACGGCACCAGATTGGGCGGCGCATTCACCGCACGGGCATAGCGCGCGATCTCATTACTTGAGCGATGCTGGAAATAGCGCCCGCACATGGCGGCTAGCTTACAACCTTTTCGGGATACAGCGCGGCAAGGGCCGCTTCCGTTGCGGCAACGCGCCCGCGTTCGGTGATCAGCCCCGTCACCAGCCGCGCCGGCGTGACATCAAAGGCCGGATTGGCGGCAGGGCTGCCAGCGGCTGCCACCCTGATGCGCGTGATGCGGCCTTGCGAATCTTGGCCGGTGATGTCGGTCACTTCCTCGGCCGCGCGTTCTTCGATTGGGATGTCACGCACGCCATCGGCGACACGCATGTCAAGCGTGGAATGTGGCAGGGCCACCCAGAACGGCACGCCATTATCTTGCGCGGCCAGCGCTTTCAGATAGGTGCCGATTTTATTCGCGACATCGCCGCGGCGCGTGACGCGATCTGTCCCCACAATCACGATATCCACTTCGCCATGCTGCATCAGATGGCCGCCGGCATTGTCCGCAATCACGGTATGCGGCACGCCATGCGCGCCCAATTCCCAGGCGGTCAGCGCTGCCCCTTGATTGCGCGGGCGGGTTTCATCCACCCAGACATGCACCGGAATGCCCGCATCATGCGCCATGTAAATCGGCGCCAGCGCCGTGCCCCAATCCACTGTCGCGATCCAGCCGGCATTGCAGTGCGTGAGGATATTCACGCGCTTGCCTGGCTTGCGGGCGGCGATGTCCTGGATCAGCGGCAGGCCGTGGCGGCCAATCGCCTCGCACGTCGCGGCATCATCATCGCAAATCGCCGCCGCTTCGCCGTAGGCGGCCGCTTCGCGCGCGGCCAAGGGCAAGGGGCGCAGCACAGCCAGCATTTTCTCCAAAGCCCAGCGCAGATTGATCGCGGTCGGGCGGGTTTCGCCGAGCATCGCTGCCACAGGTTCAAGGGCCGCGGGATCACGCCGCATCGCCAGTGCCAGGCCATAGGCCGCAACCGCGCCAATCAGCGGCGCGCCACGCACCTGCATGGAACGGATGGCATGCGCGACCTGATCTTCATGGGTCAGGCGCAGCCATTCCACCTGCCATGGCAGCCTGGTTTGATCGAGAATGCGGATGGACCAGCCATCAGCCTCATCAAGGCGGATGCTGCGAAAGGGGATGCCGTTGATCTTCATGAACGGCCTTCTAGGCCGGATCGCGGCGCGGCGGAATGCGGGGCGATTCGGGGCAAAGTGGCGACCCTGGGCCAGGGCTGCTATAGGAAGTGGGGAGTCCCGCTCTCCATCTCAGGAAGCGGGCCAGAGGATTGTTTCATCATGGCTCGTCGCCGCCAACTCTATGAAGGTAAAGCAAAAATCCTGTTCGAGGGGCCGGAACCCGGCACGCTCGTGCAGTATTTCAAGGATGACGCCACCGCCTTCAATGCCAAGAAGAAGGGCACCATCACCGGCAAGGGCGTGCTGAACAACCGCATCAGCGAATATCTGATGATGCGCCTGACCGAGATCGGCATCCCGACGCATTTCATCCGCCGGCTCAATATGCGGGAGCAATTGATCCGGGAAGTGGAGATCATCCCGCTTGAGGTGGTGGTGCGCAATGTGGCCGCCGGGTCGCTCGCGCAGCGTTTGGGTATTCCAGAAGGCCAACGCCTGCCGCGGTCCATCATTGAATATTACTTCAAGAATGATGAGTTGAATGACCCGATGGTGGCGGAAGAACATATCACCTGCTTCGGCTGGGCTTCAACGCATGATCTGGATGACATGATTGCGCTGACGCTGCGCATCAATGATTTCCTGACCGGGCTTTTGCTGGGCGTCGGCATTACGCTGGTGGATTTCAAGCTGGAATTCGGCCGGCTTTGGGAAAATGAGGAAATGCGGATCGTACTGGCCGATGAGATCAGCCCGGATAATTGCCGGCTTTGGGATGCCAAGACCGGCGAGAAAATGGACAAGGACCGCTTCCGCCGCGACCTCGGCAAGGTTGAGGAAGGCTATCAGGAAGTGGCCCGGCGCCTGGGTATCCTGCCGGAAGCCGGCGTGCGCGACATGAAGGGACCCGAAGCAATCCAATGAAAGCCCGCGTTTACGTGATGCCCAAGGCGGGCGTTTTGGATCCTCAGGGGAAGGCCATTGGCCATGCTTTGGAAGGCCTGGGCTTTGGTGGCGTGCATGATGTGCGCGCCGGCAAGGTGATTGAACTCGATTTGGCGGAGGCCGATCCGGCGCAGGCAAAAAAGATCGCTGAGGATATGGCGCGCAAGCTGCTAGCCAATACCGTGATCGAAAGCTTCCGGGTGGAGATCGTCTGAGGTGGTCAAGGCCAGCCTGATCGCAATGCTGGTGCTGACCGTGCTGATTGCCATGGGGCTGCGCTGGCGCGAACAACGTGCACCGGCAGTGGCGCGGGGCAATGTGGTGGCGCGCGGCAAGCGGACGATCAATCGCTGGGTGACGGCGGCGGCGCTCGCCGCGCTGGTGACAATGCTATTTATGGGCGGGCTGCATTGGCTGCGCCTGATCAGGACCTGAAGGCCATGAAGGCAGCCATCATTGTTTTCCCTGGTACGAACCGAGAGCGCGATATGCGGCTTGCGCTGAAGCGTGCCTCGGGCCGTGAACCGGCCATGCTGTTTCACCGCGAAGCGGCGCTGCCGAAGGGGCTTGATCTGGTGGTGCTGCCGGGCGGCTTTTCCTATGGCGATTATCTGCGCTGCGGGGCCATGGCGGCGCAATCGCCCATCATGCGTGCGGTGAAGGATTTTGCCGCGGCTGGCGGGCATGTGCTTGGGGTCTGCAACGGCTTTCAGATCATGATTGAAGCCGGGCTTTTGCCGGGCGGTTTGCTCCGTAATGCAACGCTGCGCTTCCTGTCCATGGATTGCCGCTTGCGGGTGGAACGTGCGGGCACGGCGTTTACCGCGCATTGGCAGCAGGGCGATTGCTTCCGCGCGCCTATGGCGCATGGTGACGGCAATTACTTTGCCGATGATGCAACGCTTGATCGGCTGGAAGGCGAAGGGCTGGTCACCTTCCGCTATGTGGATGAAGCGGGAAAGGCCACCGAAGCCGCCAATCGCAATGGCAGCGCGCGCAATATCGCGGGTGTTTTATCGCCTAATCTGCGGGTTTGCGGCCTGATGCCGCATCCGGAAGACTTGGTGGACCCGCTCATGGGCGGTGAGGATGGGCTGCCCATGTTCCAAAGCCTGGCTGAACGCCTGGTCGCGGCCTGAGCCACACGCGCTAAACCCAACGCCTGACGCGCGCGCGATAGCCTTCATAAGCCGCGCCGAAACGTGTGGCGAGATAGGCTTCTTCCTTCGCCACCACCAGCCGATCCAGCGCCAAATGGCAGATGATCAGCGCAAGCCAGCCCCATAAATCGCCCCAGCGCAGCGCGAAGCCCAGCACCACCACCAAAAAGCCAAGGTAGATCGGGTTGCGGCTGAAGCGAAACGGCCCGGTGGTCACGATGGCGGCATCGGGCTTGTCCGGCCTTGGGTCATTGCCGGCCTGCACCAGCGCCAGCAGTGCCCACCCAATCAATGCCACGCCCAGAAACAGCCCCAGCATGCCGAATTCCGGCAATGCCGGGCCAAGGGCGATGGGGAAGAATAAATGCAGCAGCCAAGCCACTGCCAATACCCCACCCACCAATACAGGCGGCGGCAGGCGCACCCCAGGGCCGTGATCGGGTGTGGTCATGCTTTTTCCTCTGGCAGCTTCATCCAGGCAGGCGGTTGCGGCTTGAGCTTCGCCCCGCCCGACGTCAAAGGGCCTGCAGCAAGCCATTCCAACCGCAGCAGCGCCAGACCTTGAGCGCCTTGGCTGGAGCGCATTTCCCCGGCCTCAGCACCATCGGGGGTCAGGATCGGCGTGCCGCGTTCGGGCGCGGTGCCTTCAATGACCACCGGCACCAGCCGGCGCTTGAGCAGGCCGCGATAGCGTGTCCGCGCCGTGAGCTCCTGGCCCATATAGCAGCCCTTGGTCCAGGAAATGCCATGCAGCTCATCAAAGCCGCCTTCGAGCAGCACGGATTTCTCGGCTTCCATATCCTGCGATCCATCGGGCAGGCCAAGGGAAAGCCGATGCGCGGCATATTCATCCGCGCTGGCGTTGGAGGGCAGGATTGTGCCCGCCAGCACCCGCCAGCCCGCTTCCGGCAGGCGTGGATCGCGCGCCGCCGAGCCTTCAGGTGGCAGCCCTTCGCCCCAGGCGGCATGCACCCGCCAATCCGCCGAGGCATCGCGCAACGCCACCTTGGCGCGCAGCCTGAACCGAGAAAGCCGCGTGATCAGCATGGCAAGCTGCGCCGCCTCCACATCCAAAAGCAGCGCGTCGGGCGTTGCGATCACAAAGAAATCCGCGAGCCACTTGCCCTGCGGCGTCAGCAGCGCCGCCCAGACCGCCAGATCGGCCCGCGCCTTGGTCACATCGTTGGAAATCAACCCCTGCAGGAAGGCGACACGGTCCTCCCCCGAGATTTCCAGAACGGCACGGTCCGGCAGGGCTGCAATCTTCATGCTCTAAACCTGTATCGGCAGGGGCGCGGCTGCAACCTCCCCCTCGCCTTCGGGAAGTGGTAAGGGCGCTTGGTGCGTATTCTTTTCATCTCCTCCACCCGCATTGGCGATGCGGTGCTGTCCACCGGGATACTGGATCACCTGATGCGGGCGCATCCGGCGGCGCGCTTCACCATCGTGTGCGGGCGGGTGGCGGAGGGTGTGTTCCGCCGCATGCCGCGGCTTGAACGCCTGATCGCCGTGGAAAAGCGGCCCTATTCGCTGCATTGGCTGGAGATTTGGCGCCAGGTGGCGACAACGCGCTGGGATTTGGTGGTGGATTTGCGGGCCTCTGCCCTTGCCTGGACGCTGTGGACGCGGCAGCGCGAGATCATCCAGGGCGGGCGGCGGCCTGGGCATCGGTGGGCGCATCTGGCTGCACTTTTGGGCGTGACCCCCCCGCCACTGCCGGTGATTTGGACCGCACCGGAAGACACCACCCGCGCCGCTGCGCTGCTGCCGGAAGGACAGCCTTGGCTGGTGCTGGGGCCGACAGCCAATTGGCACCGAAAGGTTTGGCCGGCGGATCGCTTCGCAGAACTCGCCTTGCGGCTGACCGCGCCAGATGGGGCGCTGCCCGATGGCGGGATTGCCATTCTGGGCGGGCCGGGGGATCAGGAACGCAGCATGGCGACCCCGGTTCTGACCGCCTTGCCCCAGGCGCTTGACCTGGTGGGCAAGCTTGACCTGCCTGAGGTGGCGGCGGTGCTGGCGCGCGCTGCCATCTTCATCGGCAATGATTCCGGCCTGATGCATCTGGCCGCCGCCGCTGGCGCGCCCACACTTGGGCTATTTGGCCCGACCCCTTCGGATGAATATGGCCCGGCGGGCCCCAAGGCGCAGGCCGTCCTGGCCGATGGACCTCCCGGTCAGGGGGCGATGGAAGATTTGCCCATGGCGCGCGTGTTGGAAGCCGCCCGCGCGCTGATCGGCCAAGCCGCGCAGGTGCCGGCGTGACCCCAAAACTTTCCATCCTGATCGTGGCGCGCAACGAAGAAGCGCGGCTGCCAGATTGCCTGGCCTCGGCTGCTTTCGCGGATGAGGTTGTGGTGGTGCTGGACCGCACCACGGATGCCAGCGCCGCCCTTGCCCGCGCAGCGGGTGCCCTTGTGCTGGAAGGGGCTTGGGAATTGGAAGGTGATCGGCGCAATGTCGGCATCGCTGCCTGTTCGGGCGATTGGATTCTAGAGCTGGATGCGGATGAACGCGTGGATGGCGCTTTGGCCGCAGAAATCCGCCGCGTGATCGGAACGAGTAGCTTCGCCTGGCATCAGGTGCCGGTGGATAATTACGTGGGTGATCGGCTGCTGCGGTATGGTTGGGCGGGGAGTTTCGGCACCACATCAGTCCCGCGCCTGTTTCAGCGCGGCGCGAAACGCTGGCGCGCACAGCGCGTGCATCCGGGGCTGGATTGGGTGGGCAAGCAAGGCGCGCCGATCAAGACCGGTGCGCTGGTGCATCTGGTGGATCGCGATATTTCGGACATGCTGCGGCGGCTGGATAAGTATTCCTCGGCCAAGGCAGCGGATCTGATCGCGTCCGGCAATATCGGCACGCTGCGCGCGAACCTGCGCCGTTTTGTCGGCCGCGCCTTCAAATCCTATGTCTCCCGCAGGGGGTATCGCGAAGGCGCTTGGGGTGTGCTGCTGGCGTTTTGCACCGGTGCCTTTCCCTTGCTGTCTTATCTGAAGGCGCGGTTGGAGCCGGAACGCCATGGCGGACAGAAGCCGTGAGGATTGCGCAAATCATGGCCGGCGCACCGATTGGCGGGGCAGAGGCTTTTTTCGAGCGCGCCACCATCGCGCTGCATCACGCGGGGGATGTCGTGCTGCCCATCATCCGGCGCGATGCAGGGCGTGCCGCGCGGTTGCGCGCAGCCGGTTTGCAGCCGGTGGAATTGGCCTTTGGCGGCGCGCTTGATTTTCTGACCAAGCCACGTGTGCGGCGCGCCTTGCAAGATTTCAAACCGGATATCGTGATGGCCTGGATGCAGCGCGCCGCGCGCTTCACGCCGCAAGGGCCTTGGGTATTGGTGGGACGTTTTGGCGGTTATTATGATGTGAAGTATTTCCGTCATTGCGATCATCTGGTGGCGAATACGCATGATCTGGTGGAGGCCATCACTGCTGCGCCTTGGCCGCCGGCGCGCGTGCATTATTTGCCCAATTTTGTTGAGGATTTCGCGGCCAGCGCGCCCGCCGAATTGCCCGCCGCCAGTAGCGCGCCGCGGCTTTTGGCCATGGGGCGGCTGCATCCGAATAAGGGTTTTGATGTGCTGCTGCGCGCAGTAGCGCTGCTGCCGCGCGGGCATCTGTATCTGGCCGGTGCGGGTCCGGAAGAAGCCGCCTTGCGCGCCTTGGCTACCGAGCTTGGCATCACGGAGCGTGTGAGTTTTCTTGGCTGGCGGCGCGATATCGGCGCGCTTTTGGCGGCTTCGGATATTTTCATTTGCTCATCGCGCCATGAACCGCTTGGCAATATTGTGCTGGAAGCTTGGTCTGCGACGAAGCCGGTAATTGCCGCCGCCGCGCAAGGCCCCAGTGAATTGATCAGTAGCGGCAAGGATGGCGTGCTGGTGCCGCGCGAAGACGCGGCGGCGCTTGCGGCTGCCATTGTGGAAGTGATGAAAAATCCTGACCACGCTTCTGCCCTTGCCGCAGCGGGCCGCGCCCATTTCACTGCGAACTTTGCTGAAGCGCCGGTGATGGAACGCTGGCGGCGCTTGCTCGCGGACCTCAAGCCCGCAGGAAGGGCGTAGCGCCATGTGTGGCATAGCAGGGCTTGCGCTGCGCGCTGGCGCCTCACCCTCCGCCACGGTGCTGGAAGCGCTGACGCGCGCGCTGGCGCATCGCGGGCCGGATGGCGCGGGGCATCATGTTTCGGGCAATGTCGCACTCGCCCATACGCGCCTTGCGATCATTGACCTTGCGACAGGTGATCAGCCGCTTTTTGCCGGCGCCGCTGCCCTGGTCGCGAATGGCGAGGTCTATAATTACCGCGAATTGCGCCGCGACCACGCGCTGCCTGCCGCCACGGGTTCGGATTGCGAACCGCCCTTGCATCTGTATCGCCGCGATGGCGTTGGCTTTGCCGAGCTTTTGCGCGGCATGTATGGCATCGCGATCCATGATCGCGCCGCGCGGCAAGTGCTGCTGGCGCGTGACCTTTTCGGCATCAAGCCGCTCTATATCACTGAGACCGCCGATGGCATCGCCTTTGCGTCCGAACCGCAGGCGTTGATTGCCGCCGGGCTTGTTGCGCCGCAACTGCATCGCCCCGCTTTGCATGAATTGCTGCAACTCCAATTCACCAGCGGGCCGGAGACGATCTTCCAAGGCATCAGCCGCGTTCTGCCCGGTGAGACGATCACCATCGCCGATGGACGCATCATCGCCCGCGCGCGCCGCGCCGCGCTGCCAGCGGAAGGGCCTGAAACCATCACGGAAGAAGCGGCACTCGCCCGGTTGGATGCAGCGCTGATGGAAAGCGTTGATCTGCATCAGCGGAGCGACGTGCCTTACGGCATGTTCCTCTCAGGCGGGACGGATTCCGCCGCCGTGCTGGCCGCCATGACGCGCATAAACACTGCGCCTGTTTTGGCCTTCACCGCAGGCTTTGATGTGGCTGGGGCCGCCGATGAACGCGAAGCCGCCGCCACTGCGGCGCGTGCTGCCGGCGCGCGACATATCCGCGTTGATGTGACGCGCGAAGCGGTCTGGCGGCATTTGCCGGAGATCATCGCCTGCATGGATGATCCCGCTGCCGATTACGCCATTATCCCCACCTGGTTCCTAGCCCGCACTGCGCGGCAGGAAGTGAAGGTGGTGCTCTCCGGCGAAGGCGGCGATGAATTATTCGGCGGCTATGGCCGCTACCGCGCCGCCATGCGCCCCTGGTGGCTGGGCGGCAAGACCATGCGCGGCCATGGCGCTTTTGATCGGCTGGATGTGCTGCGCGAATCGCTGACGGGCTGGCGCGATGGCATAGCCGCCGCCGAAGCCGCTGCCGCGCTGCCGGGACGGTCCCGCCTGCAAATCGCGCAAGCGACTGATTGCGCCGATTGGTTGGCGCATGATCTGCTGATCAAGCTTGATCGCTGCCTGATGGCGCATGGCGTTGAAGGCCGCACGCCCTTCCTTGATCCTGCCATGGCCGCCGCCGCGTTTCGGCTGCCGGATAAGCTCAAGATTCGTGACGGGCGGGGGAAATATCTGCTGCGCCAATGGCTCGCGAAGCACTCTCCGGCCAGCGAGCCCTTCCGCGCCAAGCAGGGTTTTACCGTGCCGGTTGGTGCCTGGATTGCTGATGTGGCCGACAAGCTGGCGCCTTTGGTGGCAAGCCAGCCGGGGGTTGCGGAAATCGCCAAGGCTGATCGCATTCTGCCGCTGTTTCGCGCAGGTGCCGGCAAGCGCGAAGGCTTCGCTGCCTGGCATTTGCTGTTTTACGCGCTTTGGCATCGGCGCCATATCCAAGGTGCCACGCCTGCGGGCGATGTTTTCGAAACCCTTTCCCAGCAGTGACGACAGGAAAAACCATGGCGAAACGCGGCGCATCGCGGCAGGCTCTTCGGATCGCGACCTGGAATATCAATAGCGTGAGATTGCGCCTGCCCTTGCTGCAAAACTTGGTTGCCGATCTGGCGCCCGATGTGATCTGCCTACAGGAAACCAAATGCCCGGATGAGGCATTTCCGCATGAAGGCATAGCAGCGCTTGGCTTCACGCATCGGCTGGTGCGCGGCATGAAGGGCTACAATGGTGTGGCGGTGTTATCGCGCCTGCCGATTACTTTGCGCGAAGATGATCCCGATTGGTGCGCCAAGGGCGATTGCCGGCATTTGGGCGTGATGCTGGATGCGCCAGGTGGCCCGGTTGAGGTGCATAATTTCTACGTCCCCGCCGGCGGTGATGTGCCGGACCGCGCGGCCAATCCGAAATTCGGCCATAAGCTTGATTTCGTCGCGGAAGCTACGCGCTGGTTTGCGGGGCGCGGTGCGCGGCGTGCCGTGCTGGTGGGGGATTTGAACATCGCGCCGCTGGAACATGATGTCTGGTCCCATAGGCAGTTATTGGATGTGGTATCGCATACACCGATCGAGGTTGAAGGGCTTTTGGGTTGGCAGAAAGCCGCCGGCTGGCATGATGCGCTGCGCCATTTCGTGCCGGAAGATCAGAAGCTTTACACGTGGTGGTCCTATCGCGCGCGGGATTGGCGGGCAGCGGATCGTGGCCGGCGGCTGGATCATGTCTGGGTCAGTGACGACCTGGCCGGCGGCCTCAAGCGCCATATCGTGCTGAAGGATGCGCGGGATTGGCCGCAAGCGTCTGATCATGTGCCCGTGCTTGTGGAACTTCAGCCATGAAACGGCGCTTTTTCCTGCTGGCCTTGCTGCCGGCCGCCTGCGCGCAGCCGAACCAGCCCCCGCCCGTGACGGCTGCCCCCCTGGCCGAGGCGCCAGAACAGGTTTCCGCCCCTGGCCCCATCGCCTGGGATGGGCTGACCGAAGACCAAAAACGCCGCGCTCGGGACGCCATGCGGCGGCTTGGTTATGACACCTCAAGCGAGGAGGCGGTCATGGCGCAATGGGCGGCGCTGCCACCGGCCAAGCAGCGCTTCGCCATCCGCCGTCCGCCGCCGCCGCCCGCGCCAGCGCCCCGAACAACACCGGCCGTTCCGCGCCCGCGAAGCCCAACGCCGCAGCGCCGTTGATCGGATTTGCGCCAGGTGGTTTGGAAGTCACCGAAAAGATTACCAAAGGGCAGGAAAATGGCCCATTGTTGCGGCGCACATGCTTGACAGTGGCAGCCCCCCCCCGTAAAGCCCCGACGCCTTCCGGCGAGGTTCGCCTGGGGAGCTAAAGGTGACTAAACAGCCGGACCTTCATGAACGGTTAAGGCAAGCACGGGCCCGCGAAGGGCTTGATCCCGGCCCCGATGGCCGGAAAGGCTTGCCAACAGGGCCATGGGGCGTGGGGCTGCGCGCGGGGGTTGAGGTTGTCTCGGCCCTTGCGGTTGGGATTGGCATCGGGTGGGCACTCGATCGCTGGCTCGGCACTTGGCCTTGGCTCTTCCTGGTTTTCTTCGTCCTGGGCAGCGTCGCCGGGGTGTTGAATGTGTATCGGCTTTTCAACCCGCGTCGCCGTTCGCGCTTGTCATGATTATTTAGGCGAGGGGTTTGCCGGTGGCGAAGGAAGGCAAGACGATTGATGCGCTCAGTCAGTTCGAATTGACGCCCTTTTTGGGTGGCTTCGGACAGGCGATCGGCTTCAGCCAGTCCAACGCGTTTATGCTATTGGCCCTTGGCTTGATCACGCTGTTCATCATGGCGGCTGCTGCGCGCGGTGCGATGATCCCGGGCCGGCTTCAGTCCCTCGGTGAAGCAAGTTACGAATTCATCCAAGGCATGGTGACCGAACAGGTTGGTGACGAAGGCAAGAAGTATTTCCCCTTCGTCTTTGCCATTTTCATGTTCGTGCTGTTTGGCAACCTGCTTGGCATGTTGCCCTATGCCTTCACCTTCACCTCCCACATCGCTGTCACGTTGACGTTGGCGGTGATTGTGTTTGTGACCGTGACGGTGATTGCGCTGATGCGCCATGGCATGCACTTCTTTAGTTACTTCTTCCCGGAAGGCGCGCCTGTGTGGCTGGCGCCGATCATCATCCCGGTTGAAGTGATTTCCTATTTCTCCCGCGTGGTGAGCCTTTCCGTCCGCCTTTTCGCAAATATGGTGGCGGGGCACGTGATGCTGAAGGTGTTTGCCACCTTCGTTGTCCTGCTGGGCAGCCTTGGTGCGGTTGGCCCCTTCGTGGCGGTGTTACCCCTTAGTGTGAACATCGCCTTGGTGGGGTTTGAGTTCCTGGTGGCTTTCCTCCAGGCCTATGTGTTCGCCATTCTGACGAGCATCTATCTCCACGACGCGGTGCATCTGCACTGACGGCCGCTGGGTCTTTTTTCGGAAATCTGTTGAAGTCAAACGGAAGGAATGTGTCATGGAAGTTGCTGCTGCGAAGGCCCTTGGTGCCGGTATTGCCGTTATCGCGCTGTTCGGCGTGGGTCTCGGGATCGGCAATATCTTTTCCTCATTGATCACCAGCGTCGCCCGCAACCCGGCCGCCCGTGATGCCGTGTTCCCGATCGGCATTCTGGGCTTTGCGCTGACGGAAGCCGTGGCGCTGTTCGCGCTGCTCATCGCCTTCCTCATCCTGTTCGCTTGATGGCTGGTGCCCTGGCCGTTTCTGGCCGGGGCCGTTTGGTTACGGGGCGGGGCTGGTGCCATGCCCCGGGCTGACGTTTTTTGGGCCGCGAGAGGGTAAGCCGATGCGCCGAATACTGCTTGCAATGACGCTAAGCGCCATGCCTGCACTTGCCTGGGCAGCCAGTTCTGCCGGCGGACCGCCGGTGGATGGTATGCCGCAGCTTGCCTTTGGCCATCCGGTCCAGGGTCCCTTGCTGATTGGCCAGGTGGTTTGGCAAGTCATTATCTTCTTCGCGTTGTTTCTTGTTCTGGCCTTTGTGGCGTTGCCACGGCTTGGCGCAGTCATCGAAAATCGCCGTCAGCGTATTGAAAGCGATCTGGAAGCCGCGCGCGCTGCCATGCAATCCGCCGAAGCGGCCATTGCCGCGCAGCGTGAAGCGACGCAATCCGCCCGCAACGAAGCGCAAGTCGCCGTCAATTCCGCGATGCAAGCTGCCCAGCAGGAAATGGATGCCAAGGCGGAAGCTTTGAATGCAGCGCTGGCCAAGCAAATTGCGGAAGCCGAAGCGCGCATAGACCAGGGCCGCAAGTCGGCGCTTGGCGCTGTGCGACAGGTTGCTGGTGAGACTGTGGAAGCCCTGCTGTCCAAGCTTGGCGCCAGCGCCGACGCCAGCAAGGTGCAGTCCGCAGTTCAGCGCGAAGCCACCGCCAGGGGGATTGCCTGATGCAAGGCTCGGTTTCTTTTTTCGCGGATCCGACTTTCTGGGTCGCGGTATCCTTCATCCTGTTTTTTGTGCTGCTTGGCAGCAAGCTGTGGAAGGCGGGCTCTGGCGCGCTTGATTCCCGCGCGGATGATATCCGCAAGCGGATTGATGAGGCGAATAAGCTGCGTCTTGAAGCCGAAGCCAAGCTGAAGGAAGCGGAAGCGGCGCGGGCTGAAGCAGTGAAGGAAGCGGCTGAGCTGCTGGCGCGTGCCAAGACCGAAGCCGCGCGCATAGCCACCGCCGCAGCGGCCGAGGCTGAGGCTTCGGCCGAACGGCGCAAGCAGCTGGCCATGCAGCGTATTGCAGCGGCGGAAGCAAGCGCCATTGCCGAGGTGCGCAACACGGCTGCCGATATTGCGGCGTCGGCCACGCGCGCTGTTCTGGCTGAAACCATGGACGCGGCGGCTGATGGCGCCATGATTGATCGCAGTGTCGCTGACCTGCCGCGGGCCTTGCGCGTCGCCTGAAGCGACTGCCAGATCTCAAAAAAAGCCGCTTCTCCCGGACTGGGAAGGCAGCTTTTTTGTTGCTGCTGAATCTGCTTTTTCATTTCGATGAAAAGTCTTAAGCTTGTTCCATCGCGTTCTGATGGGAGAGAAAGCTTCATGTTGCGCCGCCTTACCCTTGCCGCCGCCCTGCTGGCCGGTTCCGCCTTGTCTGCGGAGGCCAATAATTTCCGCTGGGCCAATGATGGCGATGTGAATTCCATGGACCCCTATACCCGGCAGGAAACCTTCCTGCTTGCTTTCGGGTCCAATTTCTATGAACCGCTGGTCCGCCGCGACCATGAAGGCAAGGTGGAAGCGGCATTGGCCGAACGCTGGGAACAACCGCAGCCGAATGTTTGGCGCTTTCATTTGCGCCGCAATGTGAAATTCTCGGACGGGACACCCTTCACCGCTGATGATGTTGTCTTCAGTGTGCAGCGTGCGCGCGCGCCTGGTTCCAACGTGCAGGGTGTGCTCGCTTCCGTGAAGGAAGTCCGCAAGATTGATGATCACACAGTGGATTTCGAAACCACGGTGCCGAACCCGATCCTGCTGCAGGAAATCACCAATTGGGGCATGTTCAGCCGCACCTGGGCGGAGCGGAACAACGCCACGCGCCCGGCGGATTTGACCACGCGCGAAGAAAACTTCGCCACGCGCAACGCCATGGGCACCGGGCCTTTTGTTCTCGTCTCGCGTGAGCCGGATCGGCGCACCGTCGTCGCCCCCAATCCCAATTGGTGGGACAAGCCGGTGCATAACCTGACGCGCGCCGAATTGAACATCATTTCCAATGACGCAACGCGGGTGGCGGCGCTGCTCTCGGGTGAGATGGATTTTGTCTATACCGTGCCGCCGCAGGATGTGGATCGGATTTCACGCTCTCCAGGGGTGCGTATCGTCCAAGGGCCGGAATTGCGCACCATCTATCTTGGGATGGATCAGATGCGCCCGCAGCTTCTGAAATCCGATGTGCAGGGCAAGAACCCCTTCCAGGATGTGCGCGTGCGCCGCGCCATGCAGCTTGCCATTGATACAAGCGCCATTCAGCGTAGCGTCATGCGCGGCCAATCGCGCCCGACCAATCTGATCTATGGCCCGGGTGTGAACGGCTTTCGTGAAGAAGATGATCAGCGCCCGCGCGTGGATTTGAACGAAGCGCGCCGCCTGCTGACGGAAGCGGGCTATCCTAACGGCTTCGGCGTGACGCTGGATTGCCCGAATGACCGCTATGTGAATGATGAGGCGATTTGCACCGCCGTGGTCGCCATGCTGGCGCGCATCAATATCCGCGTCACGCTGGCGGCGCAGACGCGGGCGCGCTTCTTCGCTGAAATCAACGCGCCGCGCTACAATACCAGCTTCTATCTGCTGGGTTGGACGCCTTCGACTTCGGATGCGCATAACGCGCTGTTCAACCTGGCCGCCACCCGCGATGGCTCCCGCGGCATGTTCAACAATGGCGGCTATTCCAACCCGCGCCTTGATGATCTGATCAGCCGCATTGCTGTCGAAACCAATCAGGCCACCCGCCAAGGGCTGATCACGGAAGCGGGCAAGATGATCCAGAGCGATGTCGGCTATATTCCGCTGCATCAGCAGCAGATTGTCTGGGCAGTGCGCCAAGGCTGGAATGTGGTGCAGACGGCGGATAACTACATTCAGCTCCGCTTCGTGCGTCAGGGGCAGTAAGGCCTGATGAAAAAGACGGCCGCCCGGTGATCGCCGGGCGGGTGTTTATCGCGCTAAGGCAAAGCCCCCAACCGCCGCTCCACCAACGCGCGCCAGGGCGCATCAGGTGGGCTATCGGCCAGAAGCGCGCGCCAGGTTGCGCGGGCGCGTTCTGGCTGGCCGGCCTCAGCCTCCACCACGCCCAGCAAAAAGCGTAGCTTCGGGTCCCCTGGCGCCTCGGCCAGGGCGCGCAGCAGGATCGGCCCGGCGGCCACAAATTCACCGCGCGCGATTTCCATCTCCACCAGATCGCCCGCCAATTCGACATCGAAGCGCGATGCCAGGGCGCGGCGCCAGGCGTCAGCGGCGGCGGCGTCATTGCCGCGGCTGCGTTCGGCATTGCCGAGCATCACATAACCCTGCCGCGCTTCATCACGCATAGGGTCAAGCCCGGCCAGCCTTTCGCGCAGACGGTTCAGCAGCGCATCGTCACGCGCGGCAATTTCGGCCCTTTCGCGATGCGGGGCGGAAGGCATGTCCGGCGTGCCCTGCAACAGATAAAGCCCAAGCCCGGCAGCGGGAATCAGAAAGACCAGGGGCAGAAAGCCGAGCGCCCGCCCGCGTGTCACGGGCGCGGCTTCCTCCGGCGCCTGCAACAGGCGGCGCTGCACCTCCACCTGAGCCGCGCGGAGCGCATCGCCTGCCAGCCGGCCGGCTGCCGCTTCGCGATCAAGTTCCGCCAATTGTGCGTGATACAGCGCCAAATCCGCTTCCCGCCGGCCACGCGTCACAACGGGGCGGAGCAGGGTCGCCACCAGCGGCACCATGGCGGCCAGCGCCAGCAGCAATATCGCAATCCAGATCATGCCGGGCCGCGATCCAGCTCAGCCAGGCGCCGCGCTTCTTCGGGTGAAAGCGCTGCCGCTTCGGCCACCGCACGGCGGCGGCGCAGCAGGATCACGGCAATACCGCCGCCCAAAGCCAGGAAGGGTGTCGCCCAAAGCAGCATGGTCGCTGCCGTGATGGGCGGGCGCAGCAGCACGAAATCGCCATAGCGCTGATGCACAAAGCGGATCACCGCTGTCTGGTCCTCCCCGGCTGCAACACGTTCACGCACCAGGCGGCGCAAATCCCGCGCCAATTGTGCATCACTGTCTTCAATAGATTGGTTCTGGCAGACTAGGCAGCGCAATTCGCGCCCGATCTCGCGCGCCAGCGCTTCCTTGGCGGGATCGGCCAGCCTTTCATTCGGGTCGCCCACCGCGCCCCAGGCGGGCAGCGCCAGCAGCAGGCAGAAGAAAAACCAGCGCGTCACGCATATCTCCGGAGCAAGGGGCGCAATTCACTCTCCAGCGTATCGGCGGTGATGGGGCCGGCCCAGCGCCAGCGGATCATGCCTTGGCGGTCGAGAAAATAGGTTTCAGGCACGCCATAGACGCCCCAATCAATGGCGGTGCGCCCGGGTTCATCGCGGCCAAGCCGGCCATAGGGGTTGCCATGGCGCCTGAGGAACGCGCCGGCTTCCGGCACGCGATCCTTGTAATTGATACCATAAACCGCAACGCCTTCGCGCGAAAGACGCATCAGTTGCGGGTGTTCAATGATGCAGGGCGCGCACCAGGAAGCCCAGAAATTGACCAAAACCGGCCCCGGCAAAGGCCCGCGCAAATCGGCGGCCGCGAGCGCGGGCAGGCCAGCGCCTTCCAGTTCCGGCAGGCTGAAATCAGGTGCTGGTTTGCCAAGCAGGACAGAAGGCACGCCGCGCGGGTTATAGCTGCCATCCTGCAAGCCTTGCAGCATGGCATAGAAACCCACACCCGCCGCCGCGGCCACACCGAACGGCGCGTAAAGCATCCAGCGCCGTGAGCGCTTGGGAAAAGCCGCGTCGCTCATGCCGGGGCGGGTGCCGCTTTGCGGGATGGTGCGGAAACCCGGATGCGGCGGTCAGACAGCGATAACCCGCCGCCCAAAGCCATGATCCCCGCGCCAAACCAGATCCAGGGGGCGAGCGGATTGTGATGCAGCCGCACCACGCCGCCGCCATCACGTTCATCACCCAGCACCGCGTAAAGGTCTCGTAGCGCATTGGTGTGGATGGCCGCTTCGGTCGTGTTCATGCGCCCAACCGGGAAGAAGCGTTTTTCCGGTGTCAGCACCGTCACCACCTGCCCGCCATCCAGCACCGTGATGGTGGCGCGGCGGGACGACCAATTCGGTCCCTGCACATCGCGGATGCTCTCCAGCCGCCATTCATAGCCTGCAAGGCGGGTTGATTGGCCGGGCTTCAGTTCCACCAGCGCATCGGTGGCAAGGCCCATGCCCGCAAGGCCCGCAAACATCACACCCATGCCGGCATGGGCAACGGCGCCTCCCCAGGCGGCGCGTGGCAAGCCGCGGGCGCGGTTCCAGGCTTGGGAGGGTCTGCGGAAGGCCGCGATGCGGTCCAGAATATCTGCCGCCGCGCCGGCAATCAGCCAGGCGGCTGCCGCAAAGCCAAGCGCCGGCCAGACATGATAGCCCGCGATCAGCAGAGTCAGAAACGCGGCCGCCACCGCCAGCGCCCCCACCCACCACAAGCGTTGCAAGGCACCCGCCAAATCAGCCCGCTTCCAGGCCAGCAGCGGCCCCACCGCCATGGCTGCGACCAAGGGAATCGCGAGCGGCGCTGTCGCCGCATTGAAGAAGGGCGCGCCGACCGAGATTTTCGCACCAAACAGGATATCGGCGAACATCGGCCACAGCGTGCCGACCAGCACCACCGCCGTGATGGAGCAAAGCAGCAGGTTATTCAGCACCAAGCCGCCCTCGCGCGAAATCGGCGCAAAAACGCCGGTGCCACCCAAGCGCGGGGCGCGCCATGCGAATAGCGCCAAAGCCCCCGCCACATAGGCCATGAGCAGACCAAGAATGAAGACTCCACGCGCCGGGTCATTGGCGAAGGCATGGACGGAATTCAACACGCCCGAACGTACCAGGAAGGTGCCAAGCAATGACATGGCAAAGGCCAGAATCGCCAGCAGCACGGTCCAGATTTTCAGGCTTTCGCGCTTTTCAACGACAATCGAGGAATGCAGCAGCGCCGCACCGATCAGCCAGGGCAGCAGCGAAGCATTTTCCACCGGGTCCCAGAACCAATAGCCGCCCCAGCCCAATTCATAATAGGCCCACCAGGACCCAAGCGCGATGCCAAGCGTGAGGAACGACCAAGCCGCCAACGACCAAGGCCGCACCCAGCGCCCCCAGGCGGCATCAACGCGCCCTTCCAGCAGCGCCGCCACCGCAAAGGCAAAAGTCACCGCATAGCCGACATAGCCCAGGTAGAGCATCGGCGGATGCAGCGCGAGGCCAAGGTCTTGCAGCAGCGGATTAAGCCCCTGCCCATCCATGGGCGGCGGCCACACGCGTTCAAACGGGTTGGAGGTGAAAATGATGAAGCCCAGGAACCCTGCCGCGATCAGCCCCAGAATGCCAATCACGCGTGCCTGCAAGGCGCTTGGCAAATCGCGCCCGAACGCTGCCACAGCGCCTCCACAAAGGGCCAGGATCAACACCCAGAGCACCATGGAGCCTTCATGATTGCCCCAGGCGCCTGAGAATTTATAGATCAGTGGCTTCGCCGAATGGCTGTTCAGCACCACGTTGGAAATCGTGGTGTCATTCACGGCGAAGGCCCACAGCAGCGCGCCAAATGCAGATGCAATCGCGATCAACTGCGCGCCCGCGAGTGGGGATGCCAAAGCCATCAGTCGCGCATCATGCCGATGCGCGCCAAGCAACGGCAAAACTGCCTGCGCCAAGGCCAGAATGCAGCCAAGTGCCAGCGCGAAATGGCCAAGTTCGCCGATCATCCGCCTCTCCTGGGTGCGGTGTTCCATTCCGCCGGTGGTGGGGCCGCGCCTTGGGCTGGATTCCAATGGCCGGCGCGCTTCAGCGCATCGGCCACTTCCGGCGGCATATAGGTTTCATCATGCCGCGCCAGCACTTCACGCGCGCGGAAAATCCCATCGGGCTGCATCATGCCAAGCGTCACCACGCCCTGGCCTTCGCGGAACAAATCCGGCAGCACGCCAGCGTAGGAGACGCGAATGACATGCGCGCCATCGGTGACGCGGAAATTGGCGGTGGGCTTGCCATCTGCACCCGTGCCGCGTTCCAGGCTGCCGGCTTCCACCAGCCCGCCCAGGCGAAAGGCACGATTGGCCGGCGGCGCTTCCCGCATGATGTCAGATGGCGAGCGGAAAAACACCAGATTGTCCTGAAACGCGGTCAGCGTCAGCGCGGTTGCGCTGCCAAGCCCAAGCCCGCAGAGCAGCAGAATGTAAAGCCGGCGCTTTTTGCGGGTCATGGCCGATCTCCGCGTGGATCAAGTTCCGCCAGCAAGCGCTTGGCTGCGGCATGGCGGCGCGCGGCATCCAGGACCAGGGCGCCAAAGCCAAGCAGAACCAGCGCATAGGAGGCAGTGATGAAGAAAGTATGGCTCATGCGCCTGCCGCCTCCTCTCGCCGGGCGCGGGCCAATTGCAGGGCGCGGATGCGCCGTTCCATCACGGCAGCGCGCGTGCGCGCCAGCACCACCGCGCCGAACAGCAGCGAAAAACCAAGCGCGCAGGTGAGCAACGGATAAAGAATATCCACATGCATCCCCGGTGCATCCAGCCGCGTGACGGAAGCCGGTTGATGCAGCGTATTCCACCAATCCACGCTGAATTTCACGATCGGGATATTCACAATGCCGACCAGCGCCAAAATCGCACCAACCCGCGCGCCGCGTTCCTGATCTTCAAAGGCACGCGTCAGCGCCGCATGGCCCAGCCACAGGAAGAACAGCACCAAAACGGAAGTGAGCCGCGCATCCCAAACCCACCAAGTGCCCCACATCGGCCGGCCCCAAAGGCTGCCTGTCGCCAGACACAGCGCCGTCACCAAGGCGCCCACCGGCGATAATTCGCGCGCAAAAAGATCAGCCAAGGGATGGCGCCAGATCAGCGACATGATGGAAGCGACCGCGAGCGCCGTGTAGCCACCCATGGCAAGCCAGGCCATCGGCACATGCACATACATGATACGCACTGTCTGGCCCTGCTGCCAATCAGCGGGGGAGAGGAAAAGGCCCCAGACCAGCCCTGCGCCTAGCACCAAAGCCGCGGCGACCCAAAGCCAAACCTGCACGCGGGCCGAAGCACGCAGGAAGCGTCCGGGATTGGCAAAGCGATGCAGCGAACGCGCGCCAGGGGCGGCACCGCTCGGGCTGCTGTCAGCTTTGGCTGTCATTCTGATGTCCACTTGGTCAGACTAGCCTAAACACGTCGCGGGTGGAATCACCCGCTTGCCTCCTTGCCAGCTTCACATGGGGGGCGGTGCTTCGCCAAGGGAGTCCCCCCCGGCACGAAAACCAGCCCAAGCTTATTGAAGCAAGTCGCTTCTGGCGTTACCTGCTTGGCAAGCGCCCCGCCGGGGCCAAAGGGGGGCGAATCTCATCATGCCAGCAGCTAGGACCAAAGCGCCGGTAGCCCGCTGGCTAGTGAAATCCGAACCCGATGCCTTTTCCTGGGACCAGCAGGTCGCCAATGGGGTGGAGCCCTGGACGGGTGTGCGCAACCATTTGGCCAAGAAAAACCTGATGGCGATGAAAAAGGGCGATCTGGCCTTCTTTTATCATTCCAACATCGGGAAGGAAGTTGTGGGCGTGGTCGAAGTTGCGCGCGAAGCCTATCCCGACCCGACTGCCGAGGAAGGGTCCTCCTGGGTGTGTGTGGATATGCGCGCGGTCGCGCCCATGCCGAAGCCAGTGGGATTGGCGGCCATCAAGGCCGAACCGGCGCTGGCAGATGTCGCGCTGATCCGCCAATCAAGGCTTTCCGTGATGCCGATTGCGCCCGAACACTGGGCGGTGATCGCCCGCATGGGCGGCTGGGCCGGCAAATGAGCAAGCCAGAACGCGCGCTTTGTGCGCTTGAGGATATCCCCGATGGCGGATCAAAAGGCTTCCCGGCGGCCCCCGGCGCCTTCATGGGGTTATTCGCGGTGCGGCGCGGCGGCACGGTGTGGGTTTATGTGAATTCCTGCCCGCATATCGGCCTGCCCTTGGACCCCGTGCCGGATCGCTTTCTGGATGCCAAGCGCCAGCACATCCTGTGTTCCGCCCATGGCGCGCGGTTTGAGATTGAATCCGGCGAATGCGTCTCTGGCCCATGTTACGGTGAAGCCTTGGAGGCTGTCGCAGCGCGGGTGGATGAGGCCGGGCAGGTGCTGGTGCCCGCGGATGCGGGGCTGTGAGGCGATTTCACTTGGCGGGATAATGTTTTAGACCCCTTGGCTTCAATGGTCTTTGGCGCAAGGGTTTGGCATGTCGGCTTGGCAATTCTGGATTGATCGCGGCGGCACCTTCACCGATATCGTCGCGCGCGACCCCGCCGGGCGACTTTCGACGCTGAAGCTGCTCTCGGAGAACCCGGAGCGCTACAAAGACGCTGCCGTTGCCGGCATTAGGCAATGCCTTGGCCTGGCCCCCGGCGCGCCGATCCCGCCCGGCCTGATCGAAGCCGTGAAAATGGGCACCACGGTTGCCACCAATGCGCTTTTGGAACGCAAGGGTGAGCGTGTGCTGCTGCTGGTCAATCGCGGCTTTGCTGATCTGCTGCGCATCGGCAATCAGGCGCGGCCCCGCCTGTTCGATCTTGATGTGCGCCTGGCGGAATTGCTGCATGAACGCGCCGTTGAAATCGGCGGGCGTGTCGCGGTGGATGGCACGGAATTGGAGCCCTTGGATGAGGCCGGGGCGCGTGAGGCGTTGCGCGCCGCGCATCGTGAAGGCTTCCGCGCCGTTGCCATTCTGATGATGCATGCCTGGGCGCATCCGGCGCATGAGGAACGGCTTGGCGACATCGCCCGCGAAGAAGGTTTTTCGCAAATCTCCTTGAGCCATCGCGCGAGCCCACTGCCGCGCATTGTGCCGCGCGGGGATACCACCGTTGTTGATGCCTATCTGTCACCCATTCTGCGCCGCTATGTGGATCAGGTGGCGGCGGAATTGCCGGGTGTCAGGCTTTACTTCATGCAATCAAGTGGCGGGCTGACCGAAGCCGGGCATTTCCAGGGCAAGGATGCGATTCTCTCTGGCCCCGCCGGCGGGATTGTCGGTGCGGCGCGCACTGCGGCGATGGGCGGGTTTGAACGTATCATCGGCTTCGATATGGGCGGCACTTCCACCGATGTCGCGCTTTATGCTGGCGCTTTTGAGCGTGCGTTCGAAACCGAAGTTGCTGGCGTGCGCATGCGCGCACCCATGATGGCGATCAATACGGTCGCCGCCGGTGGTGGTTCCATTCTGCATTTTGATGGCGCGCGTTTCCGTGTGGGGCCGGATTCTGCCGGTGCTATGCCTGGCCCTGCCTGCTATCGGCGCGGCGGGCCACTCACGGTCACGGATGCGAATGTCATGGTGGGCAAGATCCAGCCGCATCATTTCCCGGCGATTTTCGGCCCGCATGGTGACCAGCCCTTGGATGCCGCGATTGTTGCTGAGAAATTCGCAGCCTTGGCAGCTGAAATCGGCAAGGCGCAAGGCAAACCAGCGCCCGATCCACGTGCGGTGGCGGAAGGGTTTTTGCGTGTTGCGGTCGCCAATATGGCGAATGCCATCAAGCAGGTTTCGATCCAAAAGGGCCATGACGCGACACGCTTCGCGCTGCAATGCTTCGGCGGCGCGGGCGGGCAACATGCCTGTTTGGTTGCTGATGAATTGGGCATGGAAACGGTGTTTATCCATCCCTTTGCCGGCGTGCTTTCCGCCTATGGCATGGGCCTCGCGGATCAGGCGGTGATCCGTGAAGCGGCGGTGGAAGCGCCCTTCACCGCTGATGCCATCAATGATCTGACCGCGCGGCTTGAAGCGCTGGTGGCAGCGGGGCGGGAAGAACTGGCGCGCCAAGGTGCCGATCCCGCGAGGCTCCAAGCGGCGCGGCGGCTGCATTTGCGCTATGCCGGTACGGATACCTTTCTGCCCGTGGCGTTTGGCGCGCATCAGGAAGTATTGGCCGCCTTCACCGAAGCGCATCGCCGCCGCTTTGGTTTCGCGACACTGGAACGCCAGGTGATTGTGGAAGCCTGCATCGCGGAAGTCACCGCCCCTGGTGAGGAAGTGCGCGAAGCCGCGCTGCCGCCGCGTGCGGCCGGTGAGGCACCAAAGCCACTCGATACCATCGCCCTTTTCACCGGCGGTGCTGAACACGCAGCACCGGTGCATGACTGCGATGCGCTATGCGCGGGGGATCGCATCAAGGGCCCGGCGTTGCTGCGCGAAGCCAATGCCACCACGGTGGTCGAACCCGGCTGGGAAGCGGAAGTCACCGCGCGCAATCACTTGGTGCTGCGCCGCATCGCGGCCCGGGTGCGCGCGGCGGATGTGGCGGCAACAGATCGGCCCGATCCGGTAATGCTCGAACTCTTCAACAATCTGTTCATGAGCATTGCCGAGCAAACCGGCGCGGTGCTGCAAAACACCAGCCTTTCGGTGAATATCAAGGAAAGGCTGGATTTCTCCTGCGCGATTTTCGATGCGACCGGCGCGCTGATTGCCAATGCGCCGCATGTGCCGGTGCATCTTGGCGCCATGGGGGAAAGTGTGCGCACTGTAATTCGCACGCGCGGCGCCACGCTCAAGCCCGGCGATGTGGTGGCGCTGAACAACCCCTATGATGGTGGCACGCATTTGCCGGATGTGACGGTGATCACGCCGGTCTTTGATGCGGCGGGCACATCCATCCTGTTCTTTGTGGGATCGCGCGGGCATCACGCCGATATTGGGGGCCTGACGCCCGGGTCCACGCCGCCGCTGTCTCGCACGCTGGAAGAAGAAGGCGTGGTGATTGATGATTTCCTGCTGGTGGATGGTGGGCATTTCCGGGAAGCGGAGTTTCGTGCCCTGCTGGCTGGCGCGCGTTATCCCGCGCGCAGCCCGGATGTGAATGTGGCTGACATCAAGGCGCAAATCGCTTCCAATGAAAAAGGCGTGCAGGAATTGAGCCGCGCCGTGGCCGATTACGGGTTGGCCACCGTCAGCGCCTATATGCGGCATGTGATGGATAATGCCGAAGAAAGTGTGCGCCGCGTCCTGGAAAAACTCCCCGATGGGCGTTTTGAAACCAGCATTGATGATGGCGCGCCGCTGAAAGTCGCCATCCGCGTTGACCGCGCCGCGCGCAAGGCAGTGATTGATTTCACCGGCACAGGACCGCAACGCCCGAGCAATTTCAACGCACCATCGGCGGTCTGCCGCGCGGTGGTGCTGTATTGCTTCCGCTGCCTGGTGGGTGAGGATATTCCGCTTAATGATGGTTGCCTGAAGCCCTTGGAAATCGTCATCCCGGAAGGCACTTTCCTGTCACCGCGCCCCGGTGCGGCGGTGGTGGCCGGCAATACCGAGGTCAGCCAAATGACCTGCAACGCACTGCTCGCCGCACTTGGTGCCTGCGCCTCTGCCCAGGCCACCATGAATAATTTACTGTTTGGTGATGCGCGGTATCAATATTACGAGACGATTTGCGGTGGCATCGGCGCCGGGCCGGGCTTCAATGGCGCGGGGCCAGTGCAAACCCATATGACCAATACGCGCATGACCGATCCGGAGATCCTGGAGCTCCGCTACCCCGTGCGGCTTGAGGAATTTTCCATCCGGCGCGGGTCAGGCGGTGCGGGGCGCTGGCATGGTGGTGATGGATCACGCCGACGCATTCGCTTCCTGCATCCGATGGAAGCGGTGATTGTCGCATCACGGCGCAATGTGCCACCGCATGGCTTGCAGGGCGGTGCCGATGGCGCGGCGGGGCGGCAATGGGTGGAACGCGCGGATGGCAGCATTCAATGGCTGAAGGGGAGTGATTCCGCGCATCTCGCCGCCGGCGAGGTACTTGGCATTGAAACGCCCGGTGGCGGTGGTTGGGGGATCGCAAGCTGAAATCACGCCGCGGCATCTTCGCGCTACTTTTTGCCGGGATCGTGCTCGCGGCGGTCTGGTTTGGGCCGCGCCTGATTTCCTGGGAAGGGCAGCGCAATCGGCTGGCGGCGCTGGCTTCGGAACGGCTTGGCAGGCCGGTTGCGCTACAGGGGCCGCTGCGCGTCGTGCTGCTGCCCCAGCCCGTGATCGAGGCAGATGAGGTGCATCTGGGGCAGGAGGAAGGCGGCCTTGGCGTCAAGGCGCAGACATTGCGCCTGAAGCTTGGCCTGCTGCCTTTCATGCTCGGGCGGCTGGAAGCGCGTGACCTGGTGCTGGTGGGCGCTGATATTCGTCTGCCTTGGCCTTTGCCTGCCGCTGGCGCCTTGCGTCCACCGCCTTGGCTTTCCGATTTCGCCGCGCGCATCGAAGCCAGCCGCGTGACGCTGGGCGAGGTTGCCTTGGAAAATGTCGCCGCGCGTCTGGATGCGCCCGGCCCCCTGGATGCGGTGCGGCTTGAAGGCAGCTTCACCCACATGGGGGCCGAAGCGCGCTTCCAGGCCGTGCTGGGCCGACCCGGCTATGATGGCATCGGCACTTTGGAATTACGCCTGAATGGCCAGGGCGCGTCGCTGGTCACACGCGGCGCTTTGCTCCCGGAAGGTGGCTATGAGGGGCGGCTTGAAGCCTCTGGCGCTTATCTTTCGGCCTTTTTGCCGGCGCCGGCATTGCCCTTCCGCATTTCGGGACGCATGCGCGCGGATGAGGACCGGATCATCGCCCCCGATCTGGCGGTGGAATTTGATGGCGGCGCCGGCCGCGCCGCAGCCGAAATCCTGCTTGTGTCCGGGGCGAGGATGGATCTTGCCATCACCATGAACCGGCTGGATCTGGACCCCTGGATTGGCGCCATGCGCGCCGCGCGTGATTGGCCCTTCCCGATTGTGCTGGTTATCGCGGCAGAGGTCGCGCGCTGGCAGGGGCATGAATTGCGCCGCTTCAAGGCCGGCATCGCCCGCGAAGGGGCGCGCATGACGCTCACGGATATCGCGGCAATTTTGCCCGGTGATGCTGAGCTTGAAGCGCGCGGTGCGGCACTTGGCGAAAAGCTGGAACTGGCCTTCAGCATCACGGGCCAAAGCCTGCGCGATAGCCTTGCCGCCTTTGGCGTTCCGGTGGTGGCACCAGACCCCGCAATGCTGCGCCGCTTTGAAGGTCGGGGGCGCCTGGTTTTGGAACCCAATCTGATCGAAGCGCCGGAGTTTTCCCTACTGCTGGATGGTGGGCGCTATGCGGGGGCGGGCGCTTTGCGGCTGGGGGCGCGGCCCGCGCTGGGGCTGGGGCTTTCCATTGATGCGCTGGCGCTGGATGGGCTGCTGGCTGAAAACCTGAATTGGCAGGCCACGCATGAAGCGCTGCAAGGTTTTGATGCCAATCTGCGCCTGACAGCGGGTCGGCTTGAATGGCAGGGCCAGGCGCTGGAAGGTGTTGTTCTGGATGCCAGGTTGGAAGCCGGGCAGCTTGCACTACGGCGGCTTTCCGCCCGCCAGGGCCATGCCAGTCTAGCCTTCAGCGGTGGCATTGGTTTGGGCGCATCACTCAGCCTTGCCGATCTTGTCCTGGAAATCGCCGCCCCGTCGGCAAGCGCGCTGCCGCCGCTGATCCTTGAAGGGCTGCATCTGCCGGCCGGATTGGCGGCACTGCCGGCTTCGCTCCGGTTTCGTGGCAATGGCGCGGCTGAGGCACTGACCCTTATTGCCGAAGTCGCGCTGGAAGATGCCCGGCTTGATGCCAATGCGGTACTTGATCTGCCAAGGGCGCGCGGCGAAGGCAGCCTGACCTTCCGCCACCCGAGTGCGGCGCGGCTTTACGCCCAGGTTTTTGGCCGGGCGGAGCCGGGCTGGATGGGCGAAGGCTCGGCTTCCTTTATTGCGCGCATGGCGGGGGAAGGTGGGGTCTTCACCTTGCCGCTTTTTACGCTGGTTGTGGCGGAAAGCCGGGCTTCAGGTGACGCGCGGCTTAATATGGCAGGCGCGCGGCCCAGGCTGGAACTTCGCCTTGCGGCAGATAATCTGGCTCTGCCAGGGCTGGAACTGAACGATCAGGAACCGCTGCCCTTGGCGGTTCTGGCAGGTTTGGATGGCAGCTTGGCCTTGAATGCCGCGCGTATCGCGGTGCTGGGCCTGCCGCCTGTGGAGAATGCCGAAGCCGCGCTGGTGTTGGAAGCCGGACAGTTGCGGCTGGATGCCTTTCGTGCCGCGCTTGCCGGCGGCCAAATTGAAGGGCGCGGCGCCTTGGATGCAAGCGCGCAGCCGCCGCGGCTTGAAGCGAATTTCGAAATTACGGGCGCGAGCCTGGCCCACCCGATCTTTGACCAGCCGCTGGACCTGGCGGCGGGCCGCATTGCCTTGGCCGGGCGGCTTGCGGCTTCTGGGCATGCGCCCGCAGCGCTGGTTTCTTCATTGGAAGGCGCTGGGCGGTTCCTGCTTGCGGATGGCGTGGTGGCCGGGGTGTCGCTGCGTGATGCCCATGCTGCGGCTGGCCTTGCTGATCCCGTGGCGGCGGAGGCTGCGCTGCGCCGCGCCCTGATGGCCGGCGCAACGGCGGTTGAGCGGCTTGAAGGTGGCTGGCAGATCCGCACGGGGCGGCTTTCATTGCAGGAGATGAATTTGGTGGCCGAGGGCGCGGTTTCCGCCCGGATCATGGGTTCGGTGGATTTGCCGCGCGCGACGCTGGATATTGGCTTCGCGCTGCGCCCGCCGGTGGCCGAGGCGCCTGATATCGGGCTGCGTTTCTCAGGCCCCGCCGCGGCACCGCAGCGCCTGCCCGATATCGCACCCTGGGCGCGCTGGCGGGCGGAGCGGCGTTGAGCAATTGCCTGTCGGCAGTAGCCTGAAAGCTACCTTCCAATCAGTACCAGCACCACGCCGGCTACAACGGCAAGCGCACCGATAATGTCGCTGCGCTTCATTTTCTCCTTCAGGAAGAACTTGCTGAAGAGCAGCGTGAAAAGAATTTCCACCTGACCGACAGCACGCACCAGCGCAACGGGGGCGAGTGCGAAGCCTGTGAACCAGCAGGCGGAACCGCAAGCTGAAAGCGCGCCCACCTGCGCCGAAGATCGCCAGGTGGCAAAGACCGCGCGGATACTGGCGGGTTCGCGCAATACCAGCCAACCACCCTGCATGATGGTCTGCATGACATTGATGACCACGAGCGTTTCCAGCGCCCGCAGCACAACATCCGGCCCCTGTAATTCCTGCGTTGCTGCGCGAATAGCAAGCGCACAAAGCGCGAACGCAAAACCTGCCCCAAGGCCACAAAGGGCAGCGGGCTGCACCGTGGCGCGCAGCATCTCACCAACCGAACCAACGCGGCCAGCGAGCGAAAGATAGAGCGTGCCGCCCACTGAAACCGCAATGCCCGCCCAGGCGAGGGGCGCGAAATTCTCACCCAGCAACAGGAGCGCCAGAAAGGCCGCCTGTACCGCTTCCGTCTTGGCGTAAGCGGTGCCGACCGCGAAGCCACGATGCGCAAAGGACATGATCAACAGATTGGTGCCGATAATCTGCCCAAGCCCACCGAGCGCGGCGTAGAGGAAGAACATCGGTGTCGACGTGGAAAGTGCTCCACCAAAGATCAGTAAATATAGCCCCACCAGCAGCAAACCCACGGGCACGCCGTAAAGATAGCGCACCACGGCAGCGGCATTGACGGAAAGCTGCCCGCGCAGCCTTTGCTGGAGCGCCGTGCGCCAGGTTTGAAACAGCGCGGCGGTAACAGTGGCGGCAACCCAAAGCGGCATCAGCCGAGCCTCGGGTCCAGCCAGGGCTGCGCCATGGGTTGCCAGGGGGAAAGGCGCGCGCCTGCTTCATCTAATTCTACGCCAAGACCGTGCGCTTGCGGCAGGCTGGCGTTGCCTTGTTGAAAGCGCAGATCGTGGCCGGTGATCATGGTGAAGAAACGCTCCGTTTCGCCGAATTGCACTTCAAGCGGCAAAAGATTGGGCAAGGTTGCACAAAGATGCACGGAATGCGCATGGCAGATCGGACCTGTTGGATTATGCGGCGCAATCTCAATCCCCGCGGTTTGCGCAAGGGCGGCGATGCGGCGAATCTCCTCATGCCCGCCGGCATATTTGATGTCTGGCATCAGCACATCATAGCAGCCGACTTCGATGATGCGGCGATAGGCGCCAAGCCCGGCAAGTGTTTCAGCGCCGGCCAAGCGCATGCCGCGATCATTCGCCATGCCGCGCAAACGCGTGATGGCGGTGTGATTTGCCTCAGCGACCGGGCATTCAAGCCAGAACAGGTTGAAGGGCGCGACATCACGGATCAGCGCCGCCGCGCCACCGGGGGAAAAGCGCCAATGCGCATCCACTATAATGTCAATCGCGCTACCTACCGCGTCCCGCACTGCTGCAATCCGCGCAAGACCTTCCGCGTAAGCCACGCGTTGTGATGGCTCCGCCGCATCTTCCCAGACCATGGGTTCAAAAGGTGCCAGTTTCACCGCACGAAAGCCGGCCGCCACCGCGCGCTTCGCAGCGTCAGCAAAACCTGCGGGGCTGCGCGGTGAGGCGCCGCGATTGATATTGGCATAAAGCGGCACAGCATCGCGCAAGGCGCCGCCCAGCATGGCATGGATGGGCCGGCCTGCTTCCTGCCCCGCCACATCCCAAAGTGCCTGTTCCAAGCCGGAGATCACCGTATGCGCGACAAGGCCCGCCGGTGTGTGTGGTAGCAGGCGCGCCAGGCGATTGCGCGCGCTGGCATCTTGGTCCTTCAGCGTTGCCGATACGCGCGCCACTTCGGCTTCCAGCAACGCCTCGTGATCCGCCAGCGTGATTTCACCAATGCCGGTGCGGCCATCTTCCAGGCGTAGCACCACAAAGCACCAATTGGTCTTGGGCGTGACATTCACGCCCAGAAAATCCAGCGCGGCAATGCGCATCAGCCGCGCGCCTTACGGAGTTCAATCGCCAGCGGTGGATCATCAGTGGCGAAGGCATCCATGCCGAGATCAAGCGCCTTTTCAATCTCCGCATGATGATTGGCCGCCCAGACACCGGTGGTGAGGCCCAACTTGCGCGCGGCGGCGATGAAGGCGGGTGTGACATCGCCCATGGAACACTCACACCCCGTCACGCCAAGCGCGCGTGCTGCCGCCATGCAGGCATCCGGCCCCAGGCTTGCAAGGATGGCGCTATTCACGAGCCAAATCGCGCCGGCCAAGCGCTTTTCCTGCGCTGCGGCCGCTGCCGTGCCGCCATGAAAGGCGATGATGATGCTGCGCGTGAGCATGCCTTCGGCTTCCAGCACGCCAAGCACGCACGGCAGGAAATCCGGATAGGGTTTGTGGTCGCGGTCCCCCTTCACTTCCACGCGTAGCAATTTATCGCTGGGTGCAACAAGCCGCGCCAGCGCGGAGAGTGTCGGGATGGTTTGATCAGGCGCGCCGCGAAACCGTGCCTTGCCAAGTTCAGCCGCACTGCGCGCCACCAAAGGCCCGGCAAGGTCCGTCATGCGTTCCAGCGTTGCATCATGATGCACCATGGGCACGCCATCGGCAGAGGGGTGCACATCGCATTCCAGAACCTCAACCGGCAAAGCCAGGCTCTGGCGAAAGGCGAGGAGGCTATTTTCCTGCCAAAGATAGGCGCCGCCGCGATGGGAGATGATGTGCGGTTGCATCATGGTCTTCAACGCGCCGCGCGTTCCGCGTGCTTGCCCATGGTGTTGAAGGGCGCATAGGGCGGGAAGGGCCCGATGGCGATCATGTCAACCTCCACCAAGGCAGGGCCGGAAACCGCGAGGGCTTTTTTCAGCACTTCAGTGACGTCTTCCGCCTTGCTGATGCGGAAGTAGGGCATACCAGCAAGGGCAGCCAAACCTTCGAGATTGGGGTTCAGGATATCATCACCAAACAAACGCCCATCGGCCACAGCATCCTGGATGTGGCGGATCACGCCATAGCCGCGATCATTCATCACCATGGTGACCAATTCGGCCTTTTCCTGTGTGGCGGCCCACAACTCATTCATGCCGAGTGCGAAGCCACCATCACCCACCATGGTAATCGTCTTGCGCCCACCAGCACCAAGCGCGGCACCGATGCCCAGCGCCAGGCCGGGACCAATCGCCGCCCCCACCGGATGCACCGCATTGCGCGGGTCATAAATCGGGAAAATGCGATTGCCCCAGGTGGAGTTTGAAATGGTGATATCGCGCACCCAAACCCCATCGCGTGGCAGCGCGGCGCGCACCGCATCCGGAAAGCCCTGATAGGGGCCGAGTGTTTCGCGATATTCCTGCCCGGCGCGGGATTTCAGCGCGGCGAAATCAGTGGCGAAGCCCGGATCGACCGCCATCTTGCCCGCCAGCCGATCCGCAAGCGCCGCCATGGTCAAAGCCGCATCGCCATGCAGGAACAGGGAAGAAGCATAGCCGCGCCCATTGGCCGCCGCATCGCCATCCACACGGATCAGCGTTTGCGGCAGCTTCATGTTGAAATCCATCGTCTCATGCCCGCGCAGCCGTGATCCCGCGACCAGCATGGCATCCACCGAGCCATAGAATTCTTGCACGCGCGGTGATCCATTGCCATGCAGCGCACCAAGGCTCATGGGGTGATCTTCGGGGCTAATGCCGCGGCCATTCCAGGATGAGACCACACCGAAGCCAAGCGCCATCAAGCGCGCCGCTTCCGCGCCGGCCTGCTTCGCGCCATTGCCAAGCCACAGCATGGGGCGTTTGGCCTTTGACAGGATGGCAACGGCTTCATCCAATTCCGCCGGATTGGGCGGCAGCGGCGCGGTGATGGGCAGCACCAAGGAATCCAACCCAGCAGGGCGCGCGATGGGCGTGCGCTGCAAATCAATCGGGATTTCGACCGAAACCGGGCCACGTGGGGCTGAGAGCGCCTCGGCTGCCGCGCGCACCAGAACGCCAAACGCCTCATTGGCGCTGCGCACGCGATAGGCGGCCTTGCAGACGGCGGCCAAAGCTTGCGTTTGGCCTGGCACGTCATGCACCGTCCCGACATCACGATCAATGAAGCGCGTCGCGGTCTGGCCCGTGATGTGCAGCACCGGGCTGCCGGCAAAGCGCGCTTCCACCAGGCCAGGAATCGCATTGGCCATACCTGGCCCCGTGCTGGTGAAGATCACGCCCAAATGGCCGGTGACGCGCGCATAAGCGTCAGCCATGTGGGCACCGCCCACCTCACCACGCGCCTTCACATAGCGCAGGCGATTGCGCTGACCGATTGCATCCAGCATTGGGATATTATGCACGGATACAATGCCGAAGACGGTCGCAACACCAATCTGCGGCAGGAATTCCGCCACAAGATCAGCGACGGTGTATTTCTCGGCCATGGCGCGGCCTCCCTATTTTTTGCTTCAGAAACCGACGAGATCGCCGCCCTTGAGCTTCAGCATCTCGCGCGCTTCCGCCGGTGTGGCGATTTCCAGGCTGAGTTCTTCCAGGATGCGGCGGATTTTCGCGACCTGTTCAGCGTTTGTCTTGGCCGGCACGCCCTTGCCGAGCCAAAGGCTGTCTTCCAGCCCAACGCGCACATTGCCGCCCATCATGCCGGCCATGGTGGTGAAGGGCATTTGGTTGCGCCCCGCCGCCAGCACGGACCAAACATAATCCTTGCCGAAAAGCCGATCTGCCGTTTCCTTCATGAACATCAGGTTGCGCGGTTCCGCGCCGATGCCGCCCAGAATGCCGAAAATGGTTTGGGTGAATAGCGGCGGTTCGACAATCTTGCGGTCCAGCATATGGGCCAGATTGTACAAATGCCCAACATCGTAGCATTCGAATTCAAAGCGCGTGCCATGCGCCTTGCCAAGCCGTTCCACGACCTGTTCGATATCCTGGAAGGTATTGCGGAAGATGTAATTGGTGGTGCCTTCCAGATAGGGCTTTTCCCAATCATATTTGAATTTCTTCACCCGCGCGGCCGACGGCGCGATGTTGAAATTCATCGAGCCCATATTCAGGCTGCACATTTCAGGCTTTGCCAGCAAAGGCGCCGCCAGCCTTTCATCCAAAGTCATGCCAAGCCCGCCGCCGGTAGTGATATTGATCACCGCATCGGTGGATTGCTTGATCACCGGCAGGAACTGCATGAAGACCTTGGGGTCAGGCGTCGGTTGGCCATTTTCCGGATCGCGCGCATGCAAATGGATGATGGAAGCGCCCGCTTCCGCCGCGGCGATGGATTGCTCCGCAATCTCCTTCGGCGTGATCGGCAGGTAATCCGACATGGAAGGCGTGTGGATTGCACCCGTCACGGCGCAGGTGATGATGACCTTGGTCATGGCTTTCCCCTTGATTGGCTTCTGCGCAATCCTGCCGCGCGCAGCGCCGGAACGGAAGGGGGTTATTCGTGCCGTAGCGCCGTTATCGGATCCAGATGCGCGGCACGGCGTGCGGGCCAATAGCCAAAAAACAGGCCCGTCAACGCTGAAACCCCAACAGCGATCAGCACCGCATCGGCCCGGACCAGCACAGGCCAGCCCGCCACATCCGCCAGGATATGCGACAGCGCCATGCCCGCCAGCACGCCAGCCGCGCCGCCGAGCAGCGCCAGCATCACCGCTTCCAGCAGGAATTGCGCCAGCACATCCCGCCGTCGCGCACCGATCGCGAGCCTGAGGCCAATTTCACGCGTGCGCTCTGTCACGCTCACCAGCATAATGTTCATGACACCAATGCCGCCCACCAGCAGCGATACCGCCGCGACCGACGCAAGTAGCGCCGAAAGTGTGCGCGCCGAGGCATCGCGCGTTGCCTGGATATCCGAAAGATTGCGGATGGAAACGCTATCCGGTTCATTGGCCGCCACGCGATGGCGTTGGCGCATCAGGGCGCGGATGGCATCTTCTGCGGCTGCCATATCCTCACCCTCATGCACCTTGACCGAGATCACGCCCACCTGCCGCGCATTGGCGCGCGATGCGCCCATGACGCTGCGGCGCGCGGTCCAATAGGGCACAAAAACCGTATCATCCTGATCCTGGCCTGTAGGGTTCTGGCCCTTGCGGGCCATAATGCCAATCACTTCGAAGGGTGTTTGCCTGATACGAATTTCGCGGCCTACCGGGTCTTCCTCGGCGAAAAGCATCTCGGCCACGGTTGCACCCAGGATCACCACCTTGCGGCCGCCAGCAGCTTCCTCGGGGGAAAACAGGCGCCCGCCATCGGCCACCCATTCATGGGCGATGAAGTAATCTGGCTCGGTCGCCAAGACGATGGTGGACCAATTCTGATTGCCGGCCACCACCTGGAAGGTTTGGCGGATGGACCCTGCCGCGACTTGCACCTCCGGAATCTCCCGCGCAATCACTGCCGCGTCATCCCAGGAAAGATTGGAACGCCCGCCTGCACCCAGCCGCACACCGCCCATGGTGGCGCTGCCGCCCCATACAATCAGAAGATTGGCACCCAAGGATTGGATTTGCGCGAGCACCTGCCGACGCGCGCCTTCCCCCACGGCAACTGTCGCGATCACCGCTGCCACACCGATGAAAATACCAAGCGCTGTCAGAATGGAGCGCAGAAAATTCGCCGAAAGCGCGGCAAGCGCGCCGCGCAAGGCTTCCAGTACATCAATGCCGCGTCTTGCGGTGGACATTATGGGTGGCAAAGGACTTGTCATGCCGCATCATCCGCTTCCGGCAAGGCTTCAAGCGCCTTGGCCACATTGGCGGGGATTTGCGTTTCATCCGCAATCAATCGTCCATCACGAAAGCGCAGGACACGTTCGGCATAGCGCGCAACATCAGGATCATGCGTCACCATCAGAATGCCAACGCCACCCTGATTAAGCGCCTGAAACAGCGCCATGATGGAAAGCCCGGTGCGGGTATCCAGCGCGCCAGTTGGTTCATCGGCCAGGATCAGATCAGGGCTGCCGACAATGGCGCGCGCAATCGCCACACGCTGCTGCTGCCCGCCAGAAAGCTGCGTTGGGCGGTGATGCATACGATCCGCCAAACCCACTGCTGCCAAAGCCTCCGCCGCACGTTCACGCCTTTGGCGTCTTGGCATGCCGCGATAAATCAATGGCAATTCAACATTCGCCAAAGCATCGGCACGTGGCAAAAGGTTGAAGGATTGGAAGACAAAACCAAGCCGACGACTGCGAAGATCAGCAAGCCTATCATGTGATAGCGCTGCAACATCCTCATTCATCAGGCGATAGCTGCCGTGCGTTGCACTGTCCAGGCAGCCGATCAGATTGAGGAAGGTGGATTTGCCAGAACCCGAAGGCCCCATGGCGGCGACAAAATTTCCAGGCGTGATTGAAAGCGAAACATCCTTAAGCGCAGCGACTACGCCCTCACCAGCTTGATAATGCTTGGTAAGGCCAATGGTTTCAATCAAGACTGTCATGGCATCAGAAAAGCCGTCGCGTAGCAGAAGCCGGTACGGCGCCAGCGCGGTCCTGGCCGATGATCACCACCGTCCCTTCAGTGATATCACCGCTGAGGATTTCCGTGACGCTGCCATCGGTCATGCCAATGCGCAATTGCACAGCGCGCGGCGGTTCCCCCCCTTCCTGCACCCAAATTGTGCCAGCCTGGCCCGCCGCCGCATTGCCGCGCAGTGCTGCAAGACGCGCGCGTTGGTCCGGTGTCAGTACCGCATTCAGCCGGGCGATCAGGCGTTGCCGCGCGGCTTGTGCTTGCTGGCGCCGCGCATCGGGTTCCTGCGTTAGCGCTGCCATGCGCGCACGCATTTCCCCACGCGCGGCTTCAATTTCATTACGCTGCGCTTCGGTCAAATCCGTCAGCTGCGCCAGCGCCTGATCCATTTGCTGTCCGCCGGCTTGTGCTTGCATGGCGCCGCCTGAAGTGCCGGTGCTGCCCACTGGGCGCCAGCGCAGTGCGGCATTGGGCACGCGAAGAGCGTCATTGCGGATATCGGTGATGATGCGAAGTGTCGCCGTCATACCCGGCAGTAAGCGGCCAGAAGCGTTGAGCGTATTCACCACCACCGTATAGGTCACCACATTCTGCACCGTGGTCGCAGCAAGCCGGATTTCCTTCACACGGCCGCGCAGCGTTTCATTGGGGTAGGCGGCAATGGTGAAGGTCACTTCCTGGCCAGCGCGGACGCGCCCGATATCAGCTTCATCCACCGTTACATGCACTTCCATTTCATCAAGGCTGGCCGCGATCTGGAACAGAATGGGTGATTGGAAGGAAGCGGCGACGGTTTGGCCAACATCTATATTACGGGATACAACCACGCCATCAATTGGTGATTTGATTGTGGCGTTACGGAGATCCACCTCTACCTGCCGCAGCTGCGCTACCTTCTGTTCCCGCGCCGCAATGGCCGCTTCCACCTGAGCTTCCGCTGTGCGCGCGGTGGCGCCGGCGGCAAGCAGTGCTGCATCAGCACGCGAAACATCCGCCTGCGCCTGCGCTACGGCAGCACGCAGCCGATCAGCCGTGAAGCCGGCGCGCAAGGCTTCGCGTTCTGTACCAACACCGCGGGCGCGCAATTCGGCAGTGCGTGTGGCTTCAACATCCGCATCGCGCAGGCTTGCCTCAGCGCCCAGAAGCGCGGCGCGCACGCCTTCGATCTGGGCTTTTGCTTGTGCGTGATCCGCCGCTGCGCGTTCCGCCTGCGCGCGGGAGACGGTGATTTGCGCGGCAGCGGCATGCACATCAGCGTCTGCCGCCGCGCGGCGGGCTTCAAGCGTTGCGGTATCCAATTGTGCAATGGGCTGGTCCGCCCTGACTTTTGAATTGAAATCAGCCAATAATTCGCGAATTTGCCCGGAAAGCTGGCTGCCCACCTGCACCAGCGTCACCGGGTTCACTGTGCCGGTCGCCGCCACAACCGCCGTGATGGACCCGCGATCAAGCGTAGCGGTTCTAAGGCGCGGCGTACCTACGCGGCTTTCAGCTTCGAGAAAACCAGGCCGTGGCAGGCCAGCCGCCCACCAGGCGGCGCCCGCACCAAGCAGCATAAGAAGGGCAAGGGACCATTTCCGCATGGGCGCACCATAGCAGGGTTTTCGCAATGCGCATCTCCCTGAAATTATCTGAAGGTAACGGGCTTGGCTGCCTTTCGCAGGACGAGCGCTTTGCGCTAGCATTCTGGAATTGCGTGGCATGAGGACTTGATGCGTATTTTGATTCTGGGCGCAGGCGCCTTGGGGGGCTATTTCGGCGGGCGCTTGCATCAGGCGGGGCTTGACCCCTGTTTTCTCGTGCGGCCCGCGCGCGCTGCGGCGCTTTCCCGCGATGGTTTGCGGATTTCGAGCGGGCTTGGTGATTACCAGGCGAAGGTAAGCTGCATTACGCCAGATGCGCTGAAACCTGGCTGGGATGCGCTTCTGTTGACCTGCAAGGCCTATGATCTGGCCGAGGCAATTGAAACCATTCGCCCGGCACTGGATGCGCGCACTGCGATACTGCCGGTGCTGAACGGCATCAGCCATATCGAGGCGCTGAGCAATGCCTTTGGGCGTGATCGCGTATTGGGTGGAATCGCGAAAATCCAAGCGGCCCTATTGCCCGATGGCACGATCATGCATTTGAACGATTGGCGCTGGCTGACCTTTGGCGAGACCGCCGGCGGCATGACCACGCGGGTTGAGAACATAGCGGCAGCCTTCAGCGCGGCACCTGGCATGGTGGCGACTGCGGTGCCCGACATCATGGCGCAGATGTGGGAAAAGCTTGTTCATCTCGGCACCAGTGCCATCTGCACTGTGTTGATGCGCGCCAATGTTGGTGAGATTGCGCGAACGCCAGGCGGCATGGCCTTTATGCATGGCGTATTGGAAGCAAATGCCACCATCGCTGCGGCAGAGGGCTTCCCGGCAAGTGACGCTTTCATGCAGCAATATCGCGGTGTCTTTGGTGATCAGGCCAGCGCCTACACGGCCTCCATGCTACGGGATCTGGAAGCGGGGGGGCGTATCGAAGCGGATCACATCCTGGGCTTCCTATTGGATGCGGCGCGCCGCCATAGGCTGCCAAGCATCCTGCACGAAGCGGCTTTTCTGCATGCCAAGGCTTTCGAACAACGGCGCGATGCTAAGCGCTTGCCGACATAGTCATCGGATTCAAGGGGGGCAGCCATGCGCTTGAAGGACAAGATTGCGGTCATTACCGGCGCTGGTTCCGGTATTGGTCGCGCGACAGCGATATTGTTTGTCAAAGAAGGCGCGCAGCTTGCGTTGGTGGATCGTGATGCCGCAACGGTTGAGGAAACCGCCAAGCTTATTGGGGGTGCGCTGACACGGGTTTCAGATGTTGGCGCCCCAGGCAGCGCTGATGAGGATGCGGCTGCCATTATCCAGCATTACGGGCGCATTGATATCCTGTTTGCGACAGCCGGATTTTCTGTGGGCGGCACCGTATTGGATACCAAGCCTGAGGATTGGGATGCGGTGTTTCGCGTGCATGTTGGCGGCACCTGGCTTTGGGCGCGCGCTGTCATCCCCGCGATGAAGCGCCAAGGCGGCGGGGCGATCATCACAACCGGTTCGCAGCTGGCCATTGCGGGTGGCGCTGGCAATAGCGCCTATATCGCTGCCAAGGGCGCGATATTGAGCCTGACACGCGTCATGGCGCTGGATTTTGTGGCTGACAATATTCGCGTGAACGCGATTGTGCCGGGGGCCATTGATACGCCCTTGCTTGCGCGCAGCATGGGCCGCCGTGCAGACCCTGAAGCAGCGCGCGCAGCATCGCGGGCGCGCCATGCCATGGGGCGCTTCGGCAGGCCGGAAGAAGTAGCCGAAGGCGTGCTCTATCTGGCGAGTGATACGGCAAGTTTCACCACAGGCATTGCACTGCCGGTGGATGGCGGATGGCTTGCGAAATGATGCACGGTTGAAAGCGGCGTAATACTGGTGGGCTAGCCGCGACGCTGGCCATTTGCCCGCATCGCAGACAAACCAGCGAAACAGGTCGTGCGGGGCCGGCAGCAATGCGCGCTGCCAAGGGGGGCTTGCCCGCCAGTCGCACCTGGCCCTTGCCCATGACGGGGCAGATGTGCATTTTCCCGAAAGCCACAGGAATGCCGCCATGATCGCTCTACCCGCCCCAAAGCCTGAGATTCTCGCCCGCCGCGCGGAAATTATCGCGGCTTTGGCTGCGCTTGTCCCTGGGGATGGGGTGATATCTGAAGGTATTCGGCTGAAACCCTATGAAACGGATGGGCTGGCCGCCTATCGGCAAATGCCGCTTGCGGTGGTTTTGCCTTCCTCGACCGAACAGGTTGCTGCCGTGCTGCGCTATTGCCATGAACAGGGTATTCGCGTGGTGCCGCGTGGCGCGGGGACCAGTCTTTCCGGTGGTGCGCTGCCCTTGGCCGATGCCGTGGTGGTGGGGCTGATGCGGCTCAATGCCATTCATGACATCAATTATGCGGATCGTTACGCGGTGGTTGGTGCAGGCGTGACCAATATCGGCATCACCAAAGCCGTAGAGGGTGAGGGGTTTTTCTATGCCCCCGATCCATCATCCCAGCTTGCCTGCATGATTGGCGGCAATGTGATGATGAATTCGGGTGGCGCGCATTGCCTGAAATATGGCGTGACAGCGAATAACCTGCTCGGCGTGAAATTCGTGACCATTGAAGGTGAGGTGCTGGAAATTGGCGGCACTTATCTGGATGCCGCGGGCTATGATTGGCTTGGGCTGATCACGGGCAGTGAAGGCCAATTGGGCATCGTGACGGAAGTGACGGTACGTATTCTGCGCAGCCCCGAAGGCGCGCGCGCCATGCTGGCTGCCTTCAATTCAATTGAAATCGCAGGCAGTGCGGTGGATGCCATCATTGGCAGCGGCATTATTCCCGTGGCCCTGGAATTCATGGACAAGCCCTGCATTCATGCCTGTGAGGCGTTTGCCCATGCGGGTTATCCGCTGGATGCGGAAGCCATGCTCATCATTGAAGTGGAAGGCAGCGTGGCAGAACAGGATGCCCTCCTGGCGCGCATCAAGGATATCTGTGCGCGGTTTGATCCGATCAGCCTGAAGGTTGCTGAAACGGCGGAACAAAGCCTTGCCATCTGGAAGGGCCGCAAGGGGGCCTTTGGCGCGGTTGGGCGCATCAGCCCGGATTATTTGTGCATGGATGGGACCATCCCAACCAGTGAATTGCCCCGCGTGCTGAAGCGCATTGGGGAGATGAGTGATCAATACGGCTTGAAGGTGGCGAATGTATTCCACGCCGGGGATGGCAACCTGCATCCCTTGATCATGTTTGATGCCAATGACGCGGATAGTTTCCGCCGGGCCGAGGCTTTCGGCGCCGATATCCTCAAGCTTTGCGTTGAGGTTGGTGGTTGCCTGACCGGCGAGCATGGTGTTGGCGTGGAAAAGCGCGATTTGATGAATGTGCAATTCCAACCGCATGAATTGGCGCAGCAACGCGCCATCAAATCGGTTTTTGACCCTGCCTGGCTGCTCAATCCCGCCAAGGTGTTTCCGCTGCAAGGCGCGCTGGCGCCGGCGATCGCTGCGGAATGAGTGCCCCGATCGCGCCGGTGGATGAGGCCGGGATTATTGATGCGGTGCAGTCGGCACGCGCGGCGCGTGAGCCGCTTGCCATTACCGGCCAGGGGTCGAAACCTGGCCTCCTGCGCCCGGTGCAGGCCGCGCGCAACCTTTCCACGCGGGCGCTTTCAGGTGTTACGCTTTACCGCCCGGCGGAGCTTATCATCAGCGCGCGCGCTGGAACGGTACTTGCCGAGATTGAAGCGGCGGTCGCCGAAAAAGGCCAACAGCTTGTTGCTGAATCGCCCTATTTGAACGGGATTTTCGGTACATCGGCGCCGCCCAGTATTGGGGGGGTGGTGGCGGCCAATCTTTCCGGGCCACGTCGTGTTGCCTGGGGTGCGACGCGTGATCACGTGATGGGGATGCGCTTCATCAATGGCGCTGGCGAAGCCATTCGTTCCGGTGGCCGTGTATTGAAAAACGTGACAGGGCTTGATTTGTGCAAGCTGCTGTCGGGTTCCTATGGGACGCTTGGTGTGATCACCGAAGTGACTCTGAAGGTGCTGCCCGCGCCTGAAACCAGTGCGACGCTATTCATCGAAACGCCGGATCTTACCACTGCGGTGGCCGCACTTTCCGCAGGGCTTGGCAGCCCGTTTGGCGTTTCGGCTGCCGCGGCATTGCCCCGCACCAATCATGTCCTTGCGGCCCTCAGGATTGAGGACTTCGCCGCTTCAGTCACTTATCGTATGGCAAAGCTGCGAGACTTGCTGGATAGCTTTGGTGCGCAACGCATGGGGGATGAGGGTGAAAGCCGCGTCTTCTGGCGCAATGTGCGGGAAGTGGAGCCGCTTCAGCTCCGTGTCGATGAAGCGCTTTGGCGGGTTTCGGTGCGCCCTTCCGTCGGACCGGGAATCGCAGCGATTGCACGCAGGATTGGTGGGCGCAGCATGCTGGATTGGGGCGGCGGGCTTGTTTGGATTGCAGCAACGCCCAGCCCCAGCAATCATCATGCGATCACTGAAGCCGCGCGCGCGGAAGGCGGTGCTGCCATGCTGTTTCGGGCGCCCGATGCCTTGCGCCTTTCCGTGCCTGTCTTGCCAGGGGTGAATGATGCGCTGCATCGGATAGAACAGCGCATGAAGGATGCGCTGGACCCCTTCGGCCTATTCAATCCCGGCCATTTGCGTGCTTGAATGCCAAGACGGATCAGTGCACCTTTAAGCGGCGATACACCAAATCGCTTGTTGCGTGTCAGCCAAGACCAGCGGCCAATTGCTCGTTCATGTCAATGAGGAAAGCCAAATCCGGCTTGGCATTCTCCATTTCCCGCAACACCGCCCTGCCAACACCCAACATGGCCAATTTGGTTTGTTGCGGCAATTGATTGGCTGGGTGGCGCACTGAAGCTTCAAGGGCGATCCAAAGCCGCCGATTATCCGCAATGGCGCGCGCCCGGGCGATGCCTTCCTGTTCAAGCCCAGCCTTGAGAGCGCCGGTCACGCGGCGGAAAACATCTGCTTCCTGTTCGCGCGGATTCATGGTCTGGCGCGTCATTTGATATGCCCGGCGGGCATGCAACATATTCATGCCACATCATCCGATACAGATACGGATGCAACAGGGCTGAGGCCAAGTACCACTTCCTCATGACGCATCACGCGGCGCGCAAGCTTCAAGGCTTGATAGCATTGATCAGCCTCGGCCGACTTCAACGTACGGTCAAGAATTTCACGCACCATGTCAGAGGTAGTGGCTTCGCAGAATCCTTTAATAAGATTCCGGGCAAGATCAAGCCCAATCTTCCGCTCATCATGGTCACCGATATAGGCGGTTTGCAGCGCGAAATAGATGCGACGGGCAGGGGAGTTCGCCATCTCCGGTGTCATCAACTGCTTGCCGAAGAGAAACCGCGCGCGTGCGGTCAATTCAATGCGGGCGCGATTGCGGAAACGTATGGGCGCTTCATTGACGATCATCATGTCGCCCTGGCGCAATTCAAGAACAAGGGTGGACATTTTTGTCTCCCGCAAATGGAGGCGGCCCCGCCGAAAGCGAGGCCGCCGAGGTAATTACCGGAACAAGCTGAGCAGGGTCTGCGGTGCCTGATTGGCAATGGACATCGCCTGTGTGCCGAGCTGCTGGCGGATCTGCAGGGACTGCAGCTTGGCGCTTTCCTTCGCGAGATCCGCATCAATCAGCGCACCAAGCCCGCCTTCCATCGCGTCAACCTTGTCCTTGTTGTAGCGGATCTGCGCGTCAATATAATTGCTGTCAGACCCGAACTGGTTCAGGGCATCGGCAATCGCGCTTTCAACGGTTTCGAAATCCCCGCCAGCCGCCAGGGCAGTCTGCGCGGCGGTAACGGTGGCAGGGGCCGCAGCCACCACCAGATCGGTCGCCCCATCAATCGCCGTGACCGTGAAGGTATCGCCCGCTTCATTGCGCTTCGTCACGATATTGCCATCTGCAGTATCCAGCAGGGTCCGGCCATTATACGTGGCGTCAGCGACGAAGTTCTGGATCTGGGTGCGCAGGGCGGTGTATTGCGCAGAGTATTGGTCGAATTGCTCGGAATTGAGCGTGCCATCCGCCATACGGGTCAGGGTTTCGCGAACCTTGACCATAGATTCTGAAATCTTACCCAAAGCGGCAAAAGTCGTATCAAGAACACCTTTGGTGCCGCCCAGCTGTTCATTTGCGGCGGTCAAGCCAGCGACATCTGCGCGAACCGCCTGGGTCACGGCAAAGGCGCCGCCATCATCCTTCGCGTCAGCAACGCGAAAGCCCGTTGAAATGCGCTTCTGCACAACGGAAAGCTGGTCTGATGTGCGGTTCAAAGACTGAAGCGCCACCATGGAGCTGATATTCGTATTCACTGAATTCATAGCCATTGGGGTATTCCCCTTCCAAGACATGACCAACGCCCCATCCAAGGTGGCTAGAAGGTCTGGTTGCATCCGCTTCTTGCGAATGAAGCCATGATGACGAAGAAGATTGAATGATCTCTGAAAATATCCATGAAGATCCCTGAAATATCTGCATTAGTCTTTTAACCCTTCTGTGAATCCGAATATTGCGGCCGTTATCAGGAAAGCGAATCTGTAGGACGATTTGGCTTAAGGATAATTTTACCAAAAAATCAGATCAGGCATCTTTTGGTTGATCGCCATCGCGTGACCTTCAATCACGCGGATGCTCATTGGTTGATGAGAAATTGCGGCGATGGCCAGCCGGGTCGCTTCTGATGCTTCCCGATCAAGGGGCTTCTGGGCTATCCAAGCGCCATGTCGGATCATGACCCGGATGCAGCACTTCGCCTGACGCTCAAACGCCATCGCGCCTTTGCGACTGGTTTGCTGGTGGCCATGGCTGCGCTTATTCTGTTCAGCTACCAATTACCGCCAGGCTATTGGGCCGAAATGCTGCAAGCCGCCGCCAAGGCCGGGCTGGTCGGCGGGCTTGCCGATTGGTTTGCGGTCACGGCGCTGTTTCGCCGCCCGCTTGGCCTGCCCATTCCCCATACCGCCATCATCCCCAATCAGAAGGATAGGCTCGGTCGCGGGCTGGGGCGTTTTGTCGCAGGCCATGTCTTCACCGAAGGCGAAGTGCGCCGCGTGCTCGCAAAGCTTGATCTGGCGCGCATCCTGGAAGGGTTTTTGCGGGACCCTGAAGCCTCACGCCGCGCTGCCATGGCACTATCCGCAAGCCTGCCCCGTATCCTGGCGAGCCTGGAAGATGGCAGGGCGCGGCGCCTGCTGGCGCGCTTGCTGCCCCGGATTGTCTCCGGCCCTGCTGGTGCGCGTTTGCTGGCGCGGATTCTGCGCGCGGCGGTGGCTTCGGGTCAGCATCAGGAAGTTTTCAGCTTGGCTATCGGTCAGTTGAAAGTGCTGCTGGCAGCGCGGGAAGAAGCGCTCCGCGCGGCCATTGAAGCGCGGGTGCGTGCGGAAGGTGGCGCCTTGGTGGGGTGGATTGCCGGTGCAGCAATTGCGCGGCGTATTCTTGGCGCCATCAACACCGAATTGGAAAAGATCGGCCCCGATGATTCTGATTTGCGCGCTGCCTTCGCCGAATGGCTGGCGCGCGAGATCGAAAAACTGGAAACCGATCCTGAACGCGCAGCCGCCATTGGCCGCCTGATGCGTGAAGCGCTTTCCCATCCTTCTGTCGCCGCTTGGCTGATGGATGTCTGGGACCGGCTGAAAATTGCCTTGGCCGCAGATGCCGCACGGCCGGATGGGCGGAGTGTTGCCTTGCTGTCGGGCATTTTCGCCAATGCTGGCAGTTTGCTCGCGGAAGATGAGCGGGCGCGTGAGCGGCTCAATCGCGCGGCCGAGGGCGTGCTGATGACGCTGCTCCCCTCAGCGCAGGTGCAGCTTGCCGATTTCATCGCCGGCGTGGTGACGAATTGGGATGCGGCGACAGTCACTGAAAAGATTGAACTGCGTGTGGGGCGCGATCTGCAATATGTGCGAATCAATGGCACGCTGGTGGGCTTCCTGGCGGGGGGCGTGCTGTTTGCGGTGCTGACGGCGCTGTTTGGGCGGGTGGCGCACTGAGCATTTTCAAGCCAAGTGGAATCACTTCGCGGCTCGGAAAATGCGACCAAACAAAAGTTTAGTGCGTTTTCGGTGAACGGAAGTGAGTAGAAAACGCACTAATAGGGCACCTTATCCGGCTTCGCCTGCCAAAGCTGAAAGGCAGAAAGCGCTTCTTCGGCCATCACGCGGCGTAGCGGCAGGCGGCGCGCTTCGATGGGCGCAGCCACTTCAGCGTAAATCGCCGCATCATCAAAACCAATCGCCGCAGCGTCTGCGCGGCCATTGCCATAAACCACCAGGCCAATACGCGACCACCAAATGGCGCCGAGGCACATGGGGCAGGGCTCACATGATGAAACGATCACCGCGCCGGCCAGATCATGCGTACCAAGCTTCGCGCAGGCGGCGCGAATGGCCACAATTTCGGCATGGGCGGTGGGGTCGGCATGAGGGACCACCTGGTTCATGCCCTCCCCAATGACCTCACCATCCTTCACCACCACGGCGCCGAAGGGGCCGCCGCCTGTCTCAACCCCTTGGCAGGAAAGGGCGATGGCGCGGCGCATGAAGCTTTCATACATCGGCTTTTGTCCTTGGCGTGGTTTGCGCTAACCTTGTCCCCATGTCCGGCTTTATCCTTTCCGTTCTTGATCAATCCTCGGTCGTCTCAGGCCGCAGCCCGGCTGCGGCGGTGCAGGAAACCCTGGCTTTGGCCCGCCATGTGGAGGCTTTGGGCTTCAACCGCTACTGGTGCGCGGAACATCACAATAGCGCATCGCATGCCGGCAGCGCGCCAGAAATCCTGCTGGCCGCCATTGGTGCCACCACCAGCCGGATTCGCATCGGTTCTGCCGGGATCATGCTGCCGCATTACAGTGCGCTGAAGGTGGCCGAACAATTCCGCATGCTGGAAGCCATCGCCCCCGGCCGGGTTGATTTGGGCGTTGGTCGCGCGCCGGGTTCTGATGGGCGCACAGCCTTCGCGCTCAACCCCGATGCGGCGCGGGCGGCGGAACGCTTCCCCAATCAGATCATGGAAATCCTGGGCTGGCACGGCGATGGCCTGCCGGAAGGCCACCCCTTTGCCAGCATCATTGCCCAGCCTGTCACGACGACTCGCCCGCAAATGTGGGTGCTGGGCAGTTCTGATTACGGTGCGCAGGTCGCGGGCTATTTCGGCCTGCCCTATTGCTTCGCGCATTTCTTTTCCGATGGTGGCGGTAGCGAACAGGTGATGGACATCTATCGCCAAAGCTTCCAGCCCAAGCCCGATCTGCCCGCGCGCCTGTCTGCGCCCTATCCCGCGCTTGGCGTGTTCTGCTTGGTCGCGGATACGGAGGCCGAGGCACGGCGCCTGTTCCGTTCCCGCGAATTATGGCGCCTGAAGCGCGACCGCGGCATGTTCCTGCCCTTGCCGAGTGTCCAGGAAGCCGAAGCCTATCCCTATTCCGATCTGGAATTGGCGCGGTTGGAGCAAATCCGCGCCCAGGCCATGGTCGGTACGCCCGAACAGGTGCGCGCCAAGCTGGAAGCCCTTTCAGCGGCGCATGGCGGCATTTCGGAATTCGCTGTGATCACCCATTGCCATGACGCGTCAGCACGCCAGCGTTCCTATTCGCTGCTCGCTGAGGTTTTCGGCATGAAGGGTGAAGTTGCCCCGGCGTTGGCGGCGGAATAGGCGTTCAGCCTTCGCGCCGATCAATATGCGTTATGATGATGGCGCTTTCGCCGCGCGCCCGCGCCTTGCGGAGCCGCCACCAGATGGTGATGGCGCCAATCGCCCCAGCTGCGAGAAGAATCGGCAGCAAAACCCCAATCGCCAGCAGCGCCACCGCAGCCAATAATAGGCCCCCGGCTGAAAGCGCCACCAGCGTCGCCACGCCGCCAAGCCGGGCCAAAAACCGTTCAAAACCGCGCGGCGCCGGGGGCAGCGGCGGATCGCGGAATTCGCCCTCGGGCGTCATGTCAATGATGATGGGCGGGCGTTTGTCGCTCATGGTCTGAGAGATGGGGGCCTTGCGGAGCCCCGGTCAAGCCTGGATTTTGTTACATACGGTGTCGAAAGGCATCAAGGCGGGCAAAAAGCTCATCATGCGGCAGGCTGCTCAGATCATGATGCTCCTCACCGGTCACGGCGCGGCGCGCGGGGCCGGGCAGATGCGCCGTGATGGCCTTGGCCACTGGCGCCGGGGCAATGATGGCGATGCTGTCCATTTCCTTGGCGGTCAGTGCCGCGGCCAGATCATGCGCCAAGCCTTCCAGAAAATCGCGCTTGGCGTGTTCCTTCGGGCTGTCATCCTTGCCGTCACGTTCCATGGCACTGCGATGCGCAACGCCGGCGGCGGCAAAGGCGCGGCCTGGCTTATCCTCGCCCAGTTCCGCATCGCGCATGCGTGCCGCTCGCGCATCCCAAACGCGGATTTGGTCATAGCCGGAATCCTCGGCACGCTTCACATAAGCCTGGGCGCGGCTGCCATTGGCCAGCAGATACCAGCGCCGCAGCGCTGCGGGTGTTTTCGTGGTGTTTGGCACGGGGCTTCTCCCTTCTGGATAGGCCCGATTAGTGGCCCATGCTGTTTGGGGAGTTCTTGCGGCCGATCAAGCGAAACGAGAAACGCCATCACTGCCGCGTGAAGCGGCACGGATCACGGCGCGGGCAGGTGAATCTTGCCCTTGGCGTAAAGCACGGCATCCCCTGCCATCCGCACCCGATCACCGCGCCATTCGCACCATAAGGTGCCGCCGCGTGCGCTTGCCTGGCGGCAGACCAGTGATTTCCGCCCAAGCCGCGCCGCCCAGAAGGGCACAAGCTGCACATGCGCCGTGCCGGTCACGGGGTCTTCAGGCACTCCAACCTTCACCGCAAAGAAACGGGACGTGATATCAACTCCGTCACCACCTGCTGCGGTCACGATGACGCGTTCTGCGCCAGGCAGTGCGGCCAGCGCGGCGTGATTGGGCGCCAGCGTCGCGACCTGTTCGGGGCTTTCCATGACACAAATCCAATCCCGCGCGCGATGCACTTCGCGCGGTTCTGCCCCAAGGGCAGCGGCAAGCCCGGACGGTGGCGTAGCTGCTTCGGAAAGACGCGCCGGGAAATCCAGCACGAAGCGCGCCTCCTCTGCCTCCACCACCAATGCGCCTGAGAGGGTGTGAAAGGTGAAGGGCGGCGCATGGCCCAATTCCCGCGCCAACACGAAGGCGGTGGCAAGGGTAGCATGGCCACATGATTCAACCTCGGCCTTGGGTGTGAACCAGCGGAGCCGCCAGCCCGTCGCTTCGCGCATCACGAAGGCGGTTTCGGAAAGATTATGTTCCGCCGCCATGGCCTGCATCACGGCATCGGGCAGCGGCGCATCCAGCGGCACAACAGCGGCTGGGTTGCCGGCAAAGGCGCGCTTGGTGAAGGCATCAACGACATAGATGGGCAGCTTCATGATGGGTCAGCCTGAAATGTTGTCGTGGAGAGAAACCTATCGGCGCAGCCGCCCGCGCGCTGCTTCCTGCGAACCCGTCGCCGGTGCCAATTCACCCGCATTGCCTAGTCCCGTTGGTGGCATGCCGGAATAGATGGATTCATATTGGCCATTTTTGATCAAATAGGTTTCGTGCCAGATGCCGACATCACCCCGCGCATCCCGTACCGAGCGATTGAAGGCGGCCCAAGCCGGGGCATGCAGTTTTTCGCGGTCTCGCGCATAGGCTTCGAGCGATTCAAAGCTGCGCCAATATTGCACCAGGGCAAAAAGTCCAAGCCGCGTGACGCCCAGGAAACCGTGTTCAGGCCCAAGGGCGGAAACTTCCTTCAACATACGCGGCATGGCAGAGGCCACCGGATACCAGCGATGGATTTTCCAGGGCTTGTTGATGCGCATGCCAATCAAAAACACCACGAAATCGCCTTCGATGCGTGCTGTCATGCGGGCAGGAATGACGCTTGGCATGGAATGTCTCCGGCAGAAATATGGTTTTGCAACTAGAACGATATCAGGCTTCGGGGAAGGGCCGCCAGGTCATCGGCATTATCCACATCGCGCTTGGGCGGCAGCAGCGTTACGCGGTGGCGTTGGAAGTTCTGCATCGTATCGGCCAGCGTATGGGCGCTGGACCAGCGCACCTGCGCGAAGGGGCGATGCGGGCGCCGGGGGCCAAAGCCCACCAGCCAATAGCCACCATCCAATGCCGGCCCAAACACCGCATCCGCCCGCCCCAACGCGCGAAACCCGGCCGCGATGTCAGCCGGGCCAAGGCCGGGAATATCGCTGCCGATCAGAAGGGCACGCGGGAAAGGCGCAAGGGCTTTTTCCATCCGCCGCCCCAAATCGCCAGCAACCTGGGGCAAGCGCGCAGTGCCGCGCGGCGCGAAGCGCCCCCAATCCGCCCGCGTCCCTGCGGGTGTGATCGCAAGAATGGTGTGCCAGCGCCGGTCCCGCGCAATGGGCCAGGCGGTTGCGGCCAGCATGGCGCGATAAAAGCGCAAGGCACCGCGCGCGCCGATACCCGCGGCCAGGCGCCGCTTCACCGTGCCAAGCCGGGGCACGCGGGCGAAAATGATGACAACAGGGCGGCGCATCACCCGAACAAAGCCGATCAGCGCCGGCGCGCATAGATGCGTGCAATATGCGCGGGCGGAATCCCTGCGAACCAGAGTGAAAGGCAGAATAGGTTGCGCGCTGAACGCGCATGCCAGCCTTCGCGCCGCCATTTCTCGGCTGAGGTAATAAAGGCTGGCGGAAGCGCCACAAGCCGCTGGCGGCCAATGCGGCGGATCAGCGCCACATCTTCCATGAGCGGTATGGGCTGATAGCCGCCAAGCGCCCGATAGAAATCGCGCGAGATGACCAAGCCTTGGTCACCATAGGGCAGGCCAAGCCAGCGGCAGCGCCAGGCAACCATGGCTTCAAGCCGCCGCGCCTCGGGCGCTGGATCATCAAGCGCGAAGCGGAAATACCCGGCCTTGGTCGTGTTTTCGGGCATCGCGATGAAGCCCGCCACCGCTTCCTGCCAGCCGGGGCCGGGGCGGGTATCGGCATGGATCGCCAAAAGCCAAGGCTGGGAAGCGGCTTCAGCGGCGGCGCGCAATTGCGGCCCGCGCCCTCGCGGCGCGCTGATTACGCGGGCGCCACCTGCTTCGGCGCAGGCTGCTGTGCCATCGCTACTGCCGCCATCGGCGACAATGATTTCAGCCACTTGGCCGCGCAAAGCCGCGAGCGTTCCCGGCAGGCTGCAGGCCGCGCTCAGCGTTGGGATCAGGGCGGTGAGGGGCAAAGGCTGCATTTGTTCTTTTTTTGTTCTTGATCCCGGGCGGCGATGCTGGCAGGGTGTTCGGGACTGGAGAGGGAAGCATTCCATGCCCGATGGTATCCCCAACCTTGCCCCCGGCGATAGCGGCGCATCCTGCTTTGCCATGCCATCCCTGGCGCGCAAGGGGCGCGGGGCGGTTTCCAACCCGCCAGTGCGCTTTGAAGCAACCCGGCGGGAGGCCTTTGATGATGGCTGGGCGACGCTTGAACAAAGCTTTGCCGAATTGCCGCCCCTGCCGACCAGCCTGACGGAAGACTACGCCAAATCGGCGCTCAGCTACAATGAAAGCCCGGATTTGGGCTTTGACAGGTCCATCAACCCTTATCGCGGCTGCGAACATGGCTGCGTTTACTGCTATGCGCGGCCATCCCATGCCTATTTGGGCTTCTCGCCGGGGCTCGATTTCGAAACGCAGCTGATGTTCAAGCCCGATATCGCGGCGCTGCTGGAAAAGGAGTTACGCAAGCCCGGCTATCAGCCCCGCCCGATCGCGCTTGGCGCCAATACGGACCCCTATCAGCCGGTGGAACGCCAATTGTGGCTGACGCGCGCCGTTTTGGAAGTGCTGGACCGGTTCAGCCACCCGGTCACCATCGTGACCAAATCCGCGGGCGTTTTGCGAGATGTGGATATCCTGCAGCGTCTGGCTGCGCGCAATCTGGTGCGGGTATGCCTTTCCGTGACCACGCTTGATCCCGGCTTGGCGCTCATCATGGAACCACGCGCAGCAACGCCAGCACGGCGGCTTCAGGCGATCCGTGAATTGACGGTGGCCGGCGTGCCAACCGCCATCCTCGCCGCGCCGATGATCCCGGCGGTGAATGACATGGAATTGGAAAAGCTGCTGGAACAGGGCGCGGCGGCGGGGGCGACCAGCGCTGGCTATGTGCTTCTGCGTCTGCCCCTGGAAATCAAGCAGCTTTTTGAGGAATGGCTGTCAAAGCACATGCCTGATCGTGCTGCGCGGGTGCTGTCGCTGATCCGCCAGACCAGGGGCGGGGCGCTGTATGATAGCCGCTTCGGGCAGCGCCAAACCGGCAGCGGGCCTTATGCGGAATTGCTGGCGCGGCGCTTTGCGGTGGCGATGCGCCGCTTGGGTTTGGAAAGGCGCGGCGGAGGCACGGGTGCGCTGGATTGCGGGCACTTCGCCGTGCCTGGGGCGCAGATGAGCCTGTTCTAAGCATGTGCCCGCCCCGGCCTGCTCCGCGGACGGGTACGGGCGATGAAATTAGCCGCCATCGGCCGAAGGGGCGCCAATGTCTTGATTCTGGGGTGTTTGACGGCTGTTATTATTCAGGCAAGTTGCCCCGGTCGCCGATGCCAACAGGGTTTCCCCCTTTTGGGCCCGACATTCGTAACCCATCGATTGGTAAAACAGCATCATGCCGGATTTCGCTGCCTTTTTCGCCTCAGGCCAGGTGGCCGATTTGATGGTGCTGGTGCTGATTGTGGAAGCCTTGGCGCTACTCGGTTTTTGGTGGCTCACTGGGCGCGGCCTGCCGCCGCGTTCCGTGGTCGCGCTCATGCTGCCGGGGGTGTTTTTTGCCTTGGCGTTGCGCGCGGCGCTAACGGGCGCTTGGTGGGGGTTTGTGTCGCTTGCGCTGACGGCTGCGTTCTTCGCCCATGCCTGGGATTTGTGGCGTCGCTGGCGGGATTGATCCGCGCCGAAGATGCTTCAATGGCCGCCCATTGTCACGCCAAAAAAGATCGCTGGCTTGGCAATGCCCTAGGTTGTGTGGACATTTATCTATTTTAACCACAGCATGGTAGCGGCGAGTGTCACGACGGCGAGGTAGTTTTTTGCTGTTTTTTCGTAACGCGTTGCGACGCGCCGGAATTGCTTTAGCCTGCTGAAGCAGCACTCGATCAGATGACGCTGCGCGTAGAGATGCCTGTCAAAAGGATGCTTTTTCGCGCGGGATGGGTTATTCGGAATAACGGCAATGGCGTCTTTTTCCGCAATAGCCTCGCGTAGTGGATCAGCATCGTAGGCGGCATCGGCGATAAAAACATCGGTAGGAAGTCCCTCAATGAGCCCATGGGCCTGAGGGCAATCCCCGCGTTGGCCGCCAGTGAGGACAAATCGCACCGGGCCGCCCAAACCGCGTACAGCCATGTGGATTTTCGTGCTCAACCCGCCGCGCGAACGGCCCAGGGCCTGATCTTCAGCCCCCCCTTTTTCGCGCCGGAAGCGTGTTGATGGGCGCGAATGATGGTGCTGTCCACGATCAGGTATTCAAAATCCGGATCGTCAGCCATGGCTTCAAAAATGCGAAGCCAAACACCCTTTTGGCTCCAGCGGCTAAAACGGCGGAATACGCTGTTCCACTCGCCAAAGGCTTCCGGGAGATCGCGCCACGGTGAACCAGTGCGCACAATCCATAGCACCCCTTCAACAAACATGCGGTTATCGCGCCCAGTCGAACCTTTCTGATCAGGGCGACCAATAATCAATGGTGCCATCCGTTCCCATGCATCGTCGCTCAATACCAACTGGTCCAAAACTCCCATAGGTGCCCCCAAAAAGCACCTTGAATCACATATCAGAAAATTGGGGACTCCCTAGAGTCCACACAACCTAGAGCAGATTGCGTTCAAATGGATAAATCTGAGCGGGTGAAGATGCTCGAAGAACAACGAGCTAGAGCGGGTTGTGTGAACCCGTGTGAACGCAACATGCTCTAGCCGAAAACATCCGCGGGGCTTTCGCGCTTCAGGGCAGCCGCAAGGTCACGGCCAAGTTGCGGGCCGTCCTTGGCGGCGGCTTCCCCCATGTTGCGCTTAAGGAAACTACCATCGGCGCGCGCTACAAGCCCCTGCAGGCGAAGCCGCCCATCCGGCAGAAGCGTGGCATGCGCGCCAATTGGTGTGCGGCAGGACCCATCCAGCGCGCCGAGCAGCGCGCGTTCTGCATCCGCCACCAGCCGACTTGGTGCGTGTTCAATACGCGCCAGCAGCGCCAGTGTTGCCGCATCATCAGCGCGCGCCGTAATGCCGACAATGCCCTGACAGGCGGCGGGCAGCATGGCATCGGCTTCCAACACCACTTGCGCACGATCCTCCATGCCAAGCCGCTTGAGGCCCGCAAGCGCCAGCAAGGAACAGGTGAAATCCCCTGCCGCCACACGCCCAAGCCGCGTTTGTACATTGCCGCGAATGATATCCACGCGAAGATCAGGCCGGCGATGCAGCAATTGTGCTTGCCGGCGCACAGAAGCCGTGCCGACCAAGGCGCCTTTTGGCAGGGCTGTCAGCGGATCATCCGCGGTGGCCGCACCGCATCCCGCACCCAGGATCAGCGCATCGCGCGGGTCTTCGCGTTCCAGCACAGCGGCCAGCACAATGCCCGGCGGCAAATCGGTTTCCAAATCCTTGAGGCTATGGACCGCGATATCAATGCGCCGATCGGCCAGCGCTTCATGGATTTCCTTGGCGAAAAGCCCCTTGCCGCCAATATCAGCGAGGCGCTTATCCTGCACCTTGTCGCCCGATGTCGCGATGATGTGTTCTTCCAGCGCGCCTGCTTCAGCCAATGCCGGTATGGCGGCGCGCGCCATTGCTGCGAAATGCCGGGCTTGCCAAAGCGCAAGCGGGGAACCGCGCGTGCCGATGCGCATGGGCTGAGACGCCATTCCTCAATACCTTATGCTTGTTCAGGCCCTTGCGAGGCCAAAGAGATGTGCCAAATCCTTGAAGAAAATCCGCACATGCGCAAGGGGATCGCGCCGGACCAATTCCTTGTTCATGTAGGATTCCCAAGTTAGGCGCTGCACATCCTTGTCCGCGCAGATGGAGACAAACTTCTCCCGCCGCTTGTCGGATGAATACCAGAAATACTGCATAATGCCGAGCACCCAGAAAACGCGCCCATGCGCCTTCATGAAGCGCTTGCGCGCACCGGCAAGCGCACGCGCATCGCCGGTCTTCAGGCATTCCTCTGCCGCATCAGCGGCCAGCCTGCCGCCATACATGGCGTAATAAATCCCCTCACCAGAAGCCGGCGCCACCACGCCCGCCGCATCGCCGGCCAAGATCACATCGCGGCCATTATCCCAGCGCTTGAGCGGCTTCAGCGGAATGGGCGCACCTTCGCGGCGAATGGTCTCGGCATTCGTCAGGCCAAGATCGCGGCGGAGTTCAGCAACCGAACCGCGCAGCGAAAAGCCCTTTTGCATGGAACCTGTACCGATGCTGGTGGTGTCACCATGCGGGAAGATCCAGGCATAGAAATCGGGGGAAAGCTTGCCCTGGTAATAGACATCGCAGCGCTTGGAATCGAAATCCGCGCCCTCGCCATTTGGCGGTGAGCGTACAATCTCATGATAGGCGAAGACGCAGCGCACCTTATCGCCGCCCGGCACTTCCTGCTTCGCCACCTGGGAACGCGCGCCGTCGGCGCCAATCACCAAGCGCGCGCGCGCCGCGCCGGCGGTGCCATCCTTCGTTTCCCAATGAACAATCGCGGTGCCATCGGCATCGCGCGTGATTTTTTCATAGGTACCGGTCTGGCGCTCTGCCCCGGCATGGGCGGCACGTTCGCGCAGCCATTCGTCGAAATCCTCACGATCCACCATGCCGACAAAACCGCCATCAATCGGCATATCCACGGATTTCGCGCTGGGCGCGACCATACGGGCGGAATTGATCTTCGCGACCAACAGTTCATCTGGAATCGCGAAATCACGGATAAGGCGCGGTGGAATGGCACCGCCACAGGGTTTGATGCGGCCCGCACGATCCAACAGCAAAACGCTGCGCCCACGGCGCGCCAGATCATCCGCGGCGGTGGCACCTGATGGCCCGCCACCCACCACGATCACATCATATGATTGCATGGCCATTTTCCTCTACCGTGCCGGTATCATTGGGCCGAAGCCACTGGTCTTGCTGATTTTTGGACGATTGATGCGCGCCGCGAGAAGCGCGGATGCGATGAACAGTGCCGCATCCAGAACAAACACCACGGCATAGGCCGCTTCGGCCTGCCCAAGCGCGATCCGCGCTACATCCACCGCTGCCGCGCCCGCCAAACCGCCAATCCCGAAGGCCACCGCCTGCGCCGCGCCCCAAAGCCCCATGCGTGTGCCTTCGCGCGATTCATGCCCGCGCGCGACCATTTGCATCATGGATGCAATGGCCGCCGCCGCGAAAACACCATTCGCAACACCAAGCGCGAAGAAGCTGGTCTTGAGCGGCCAGGCCGCGCCGAATTGCCCAGCGACGGAAAGGGCAAGCATCATTACCGCTGTGGCAAGACAGCCCGCGATGGTCCAGAAGCGGAGTGTGCCTGCCCAACGCCCACCGCGCACGCTGCCGATCAGCGCAATCGCAATCATGCCGACCAGAACGCCCGCATGTTGCAGCGATGAAATGCGCGTGGTCTCGCCCAAGGTCCGGCCGAAAACTGCGCCGGCGAAAGGCTCCAGGATCAAATCCTGCGCGCTATAGGCAAGCATGGAAACAAAGATGAAAATGGTGAAGCGCCGTGCTTCTGGTTCGGCCCAAACCTCGCGCAACGCCTGGCGGAAGGGCGGCTTTGTGGCATCGGTCGCATCCGGGCGCGCGGCGCGCGGGCCTTCCATGCCCCAGGCAGCGAGTGTCGCCAGCGTGAAGGCAATGGCGGAAACCCCACCAGCGACCGCCACCAAACGCATGGGCGAATAGGGATCTAGCAACCGCCCTGCAATCGCTGTCGTGATCACAAAACCCGCAATCATCATGATCCAGACCAGTGACGCGGCGGCAGCGCGGCGTGCGGGTGCGGTGCGTGCCGCAAGCAGCACCAATAGCGATGTACCAGCCGCGCCAACGCCAGCGCCAATCAGCAAAAACGCCAAGACGGCAAGCGCAACGCCGGCCCAAAGCGATTCTGCCATCAGCGCCGTGCCCGCCGCAGCAAGAACGCCGCCAAGCGCCAGCACCGCCATGCCGCCAATGATCCAAGGCGTGCGCCGCCCACCCATGTCAGACCCATAACCCATGCGCGGGCGCAGCATTTGCAGCGCGTAATGCAGCCCAACAAGGATCCCCGGCAGAGTCGCCGGCAAGGCAAGTTCCACCACCATGACCCGATTAAGCGCGGAGGTTGTCAGCACCACAATCGCGCCCAAGGCGGTTTGCACCAAACCCAGGCGGATAATGCCAAGCCAACTAAGCGGGGCGGGGTTCATGCCGAGCCTCCCGTCAAAGCGGCCAAGGCAAAGGCGCTGATCAGCATGCCAATCACGTAAAGCAGAACCCCGGTGCCATTATACCAAGGTGCCAATGCGCGCGGATCGCCCAACATGCGCCGCATCAGGCCAAGTTGGACCACCAGCGAAACCGCCACCGCCGCCGCGTGCCAGGGCGCGTCCCAAATCGCGAGCAGCGCCACCACCAATACTTGCGGCACCGCCATAAAAATGCAGGCAACCAAGCCAGCGCGCTCAGCGCCCAATTGCACGGGCAAAGACAACACGCCCATGCGGCGATCACCTTCAATCGCCTTAAAGTCATTCAGCGTCATGATGCCATGGGCGCCAAGGCCATAAAGCAGCGCTACCAGCAGCACGCGCCATTCCGGCGCACCGCCAGACATGATCGCTGCTGCGGTGATCCAGGGCAGGGTTTCATAGGCGAGGCCACAGGCCAGATTGCCCCACCAGCCATTCGCCTTCAGCCGAAACGGCGGCGCGCTATAGGCCCAGGCGAGGGCGATGGCGATAATGGTTGCGCCAAAACCCCAAGCGCCCAGGGGCAAAGCGGCAATCAGCGAAAGTCCTGTCCAGAACAGCGCAATATAGAAACCCCAGCGCCCTGGAATGCGCCCCGATGGAATCGGGCGATGCGGTTCATTGATTGCATCCACATGGCGGTCATACCAATCATTCGCGGCCTGGCTCATGGCGCAAACCAAAGGCCCGGCCAGCACCACGCCAAGCAATGCGAGCGGCCAGTGCTCGGCAAAGCCGCCATGGGCGGAAGCAACACCGCAGCCAAAGGCCCACATGGGGGGGAACCAGGTGATCGGCTTCAATAATTCCAAAACCGCGGATGGCTTCAGCCGCGGGGTTGGGGCGGTCGCTGCTGTTGCAACGGGGCCCGCCATCACGCTGCCTTACCCTTGCTCGCCGCTATCGGCGCCCAGATCACCAAGCCCGTAGCGGTGCAATTTCACGTAAAGACTCTGCCGGCTGAGCCCCAGCATTTCCGCAGCAGATGCGCGATTATCGCCGGAAAGCTGCAAGGCGGCTTCGATGCAAAGCCGTTCAATCGCATCCGTCGCATCGCGCACCAGGTCTTTCAACGGTACGCGCCCGATCAATTCCGTGAGCTGTTCAACGGACCGCGTGGCATGCGCGCCCGTCTGGCGTGGCTCGGCCACTCGCGCGCCGATATCGCGGATGGAAAAACCGAAAACCTCCTGCCCGCCATGCGTCACCGTCACGGCGGAGATTTCCACCTCCACGCGTGCACCCATCGCGCCGCGCAGCGTGGTGGTATAAAGCCTGACGGCGCCACGATTACGAAGATTGGAGAGCAGGACTTCAATTTCGATGCCCTGGCCACCCAGCCAACGTTCCAGGGATTCGCCACGCGCCTGTTCTTCCGAACCAAGCTCAGCCAAGTCCAGAAAGGCGCCATTGGCGGAAATTATCAAACCATTCTGATCCGTCACCATAAAAGCATCGGGCAGGTTTTCCGCCACCTTCAACATTTGCGCCTTTGCTGGCGACAGTCCCGCTGGCTGTTCGCCACCGGCGAGTGAAAGCCGCACCAGCAGCACCGAAGCACCATCCTGCCGGAAGCTGGTGGCGGCGATGGTCACGTTGCGGCCGGAATCGGCAAGTTGCGCGCCCACTTCATCACCACGGCCTGCGATGCGTACGGAAGCAAGCAGCGATTGCACGGCCTGGCGGCTTTCCGGTGCAAAGGCATCCATCAAGGGCCGGCCAATGACTCGGCGTGATTGGCGCCCAAAAAGCTGTTCCGCCGCCGGATTGGCTTCAGTCACGCGCCCGGTTGCACCATCAATGATCAGCGTTGCATCGGCGGAAAGCTGGAACAGTAGGCGATATCGCGTTTCCGCCTGACGCAGCTTCGCGTAATCGCGTTCCATGGACTGCTGGGTTTCCAGCAATCTCTGTTGCAGGCGTGATTGCGCACTCAGGTCGCGGCCAAACACTACGCGCCGATTGCCGCGCTGCAAGGGCACGGCGGCGAAAAGCAGCGGCACTGCCTCACCACCTTCAGCGACCTGATTGATGTTGCGCCATTGCGCTTCGGCAGGCGCACCACTCAGCAGCGCTTCAACCTTTGGGCGGCTTTCCGTGGTGACGGTTTCCGCCCAGGGGCGGCCAAGCCAGGTCTGATGCCCGCCAAGGGTTTTGGAGAGTTCCTTATTGCTGAAGGCGATGTCGCGAATGACGCCCTGGTCATCAACAACCAAAGCCATGTCCGCCGCTGCCGAGACTAATGAGGCAGCGGCATCAGCATCCAAATCTCCGAGCGATTTGCGGGGGGCCAGGAAGGTTTTCACGTGAAATCGAAGCCTTTTAACGCGCGGGCCGCCTTTTCAAGGCGCCCCCGGAGGAAATCAAGTGGCGACGTGATGGGTCGCATGGCGGGGCGGCCTAACTCGGCAGCCCCTCACTTCCTCGTCCCTGTAAGGCAAGCAGGGCCTCTGCCTGCAAAATCGCTTCCTCGGCATCCCGCGCAGTGGCATCGGCGCCGAGTCGCTTGACCAAAAGCGGCTCCTGCAGGATCAGCGCACCGCCCACCAGAACACCAAGATCGGCATTACGTGATGCGCGGCGAATATCGCGGATCAACTCGGCCAGGCTTTCGATATGGGTCTCACCGCTGATGGAAAAGCCGACTAGACCGAAATGCTTTTCGGCGACCAGGGCAATGAGCGCGGCTTCATCGGCGCTGCCATCCGTCCAGGTTTCCCAGCCGGCGCGGCGGAAGAATTGTTCCACCATGAGCAGGCCAAAGCCATGCTGTTCGCCCGGCGCGGGGGCCAGCAGAATGCTGCGGCCCGGACGCTGGACAATGCCAAGCGGGGCAAAACGTGGCTCGAGCGCATGGCAGACAGCATGGAGGCAGCGCAGCCCGATGGTGACTTCCGTGAAGTCCGCGGTGTCCTTTTCCCAGCAGACGCCCAGAATGCGCGCTGCCGGCGCCAATAGCCCCAAATAAACCTGCGCAAGCGGCAGACCGCGGGCGCAAAAGGCATCAATGAAGGTCAAAGCGTTTTCGGTATTGCCGAGCCTTGCAAGCGCGGTGAATGCCGCCACATCGCCTTCTGTAGGCGCTGCCGGATGCGGTGTGGGCGCTTCCTGCGCCGCCACGCCAAGCGCGCGCTGCGCCAATACGAGCCGGGGGATCACCTCGGTCTCGATCACCCGCTTGAGCGGCAGGGCGCTGCCATAGGGGTGGCCGCGCCATACCGCTTCGTCGGGCCCATCCCTGCGATTGGGGTCTGGGTCTGCCATGTCCACGCGGGAATATAGCGTGAAAGCGTGTTCGGCTTCCACATATTCCGTTTGGGCCTGACGCTCCTCATCCGTGGTCGGCTTCATGGTAGACCCCCTCATCCGGGTAGCTTCGTCCTGAGGGGCGCTTAATGTCAACTGGAAAATACGTCAATCTTCCTTGACACTCGCCGCCAAGCCCCGGTAGGTTTCAGAACACAGATGACTGGGAAGGGGGTCCAAATGACCCTGGACGTCACGGTAATTCGAGGAATTCTCGCCGGAAAAGGCCAGAAAGGGACCCTGATGGGCCCTGCCCCAAGCCGTGCCAGTCGAATCGTTCCAGTCTCGGGGAGTGTCAAGAAATGCTGACATCAGATCGCTTTACCGGTATTTTCAAGGCTTTGGATGCCAGCCCCTGGAACGCCGCCACCGGCCGTGGCGGCAAGCGTCAGCAGGGCGTCAGGCGGGGGGTGGCAACCCCACTTTACACGCCGGAGGAGCGCCGCCGTCGGGATGCAAGCCCCTGGACCCTGGTGCAAGGCATCCTGGCGCCGGTGCAATTCCTGGTCTTTCTGGTGAGCCTTGGCCTGGTGCTGAACTACCTCTCGACCGGTGAAGGTTATGTCGCGGCAACGATTTCGATCATCGCGAAAACCGTCATTCTCTATCTGATCATGGTGACAGGTTCGATCTGGGAAAAGGTGGTCTTTGGCCGCTGGTTATTCGCGCCGGCCTTCTTCTGGGAAGATGTCTTCAGCATGTTGGTGCTGGCGCTGCACAGCGCCTATTTGATGGTGCTGGTGTTTGGCATTGGTGATGGCCGCGGGCAGATGATGTTGGCGCTGGCGGCTTACGCAGCCTATGTCGTGAATGCAGCGCAGTTCCTGATGAAGCTCCGCGCCGCACGCCGCGAAGAAACCGGCTGGCGCGGCGGCGATGCAGGCCAGATGACATGACCCATCCCGGCGCGCCACGCGAACCCGAAGGCATGGCGCCCGGTGCCGGCGGTTGCGCCGATACGCCCGTTTTGCGTGAACGCGGTCAGCGCGAGGTTTTTTGTGGCCTGACCGGCATTATCTGGCTGCATCGCAAGATCCAGGATGCGTTTTTTCTGGTGGTTGGCAGCCGCACTTGTGCGCATTTGCTGCAATCCGCCGCCGGTGTGATGATTTTTGCCGAACCGCGTTTCGCCACGGCCATCATTGAAGAACGCGATCTGGCTGGGCTTGCCGATGCGAATGAGGAATTGGACCGCGTAGTGACGCGGCTGATTCAGCGCCGACCCGATATCCGCATGTTGTTCCTGGTGGGGTCCTGCCCATCGGAAGTGATCAAGCTTGATCTTTCCCGTGCCGCACAGCGGCTTTCGCAACGTTTTTCACCGGATGTGCGCGTGTTGAACTATTCCGGCAGCGGCATTGAAACCACTTTCACCGAAGGTGAGGATGCCTGCCTTGCCGCCTTGGTGCCGGAAATGCCAGCGGAACCCGGCACGGCACGCTCACTCCTGGTGGTGGGCGCGTTGGCGGAAGTAGTGGAAGATCAATTCATCCGCCTTTTTGCGGCGCTTGGCGTGGGCCCGGTGCGCTTCCTGCCATCACGCCGCGCATCCGAATTGCCGGCAGTGGGCGACGGCACGCGTTTTCTGCTCGCGCAACCTTTCCTGGCCGGCACGGCGCGCGCTTTGGAGGCGCGTGGCGCGCGGCATATCCCTGCACCTTTTCCGCTTGGCGAAGAAGGCACAACGGCTTGGTTGCGCGCCGCGGTTGAGGTTTGGGGCATTGGCGAAGAACGCTTTGCGCAAGCCACCGCGCAGGGCCGCGAACGTGCTCGCGCAGCCTTGGCCAATCATCGCGCAACGCTTGATGGGAAGAGCATTTTCTTCTTCCCCGATTCGCAGCTTGAAGTGCCTTTGGCGCGCTTCCTGTCGCGTGAATTGGGCATGCGGCCACTTGAAATCGGCACACCCTATTTGCATCGGCAGCATCTGGCGCATGAATTAGCGTTGCTGCCGGCTGCTGCAAAATTGGTGGAAGGCCAGCATGTGGACCGGCAATTGGACCGTTGCCGTGAAGCGCGGCCTGACATGACAGTATGCGGCCTTGGCCTGGCTAATCCTTTGGAAGCCGAGGGGTTGACCACCAAATGGTCCATCGAACTCGTGTTCTCGCCGATCCAGGGATATGATCAGGCAGGTGACCTTGCAGGACTTTTCGCACGGCCTTTGGTCCGGCGCGGAAAGCTGAAAGTCTAGCCATGCAGCTCGCTGTCTGGACCTATGAAGGGCCGCCGCATGTGGGGGCGATGCGCATCGCAACTGCCATGCAGGGTGTGCATTATGTGTTACACGCGCCGCAGGGCGATACCTATGCGGATTTGCTTTTCACCATGATTGAAAGGCGGGAAAAGCGCCCGCCCGTGACATGGACAACCTTCCAGGCGCGCGATTTGGGCGGTGATACTGCCGAGCTTTTCATGGAAGCCGCGCGTGATGCCTATGCGCGTTTCCAACCGGAAGCAATGCTGGTGGGCGCTTCCTGCACGGCAGAGCTGATCCAGGATGATCCGGGTGGCCTTGCCAAGACGCTTGGCTTGCCAGTGCCGGTGGTGCCGCTTGAATTGCCTGCCTATCAGCGCAAGGAAAACTGGGGCGCGGCGGAGACATTTTATCGCCTTGTCCGCGCCTTCGCGGGGCCGGCGCAAACCCGCGCGCCGCGCGATCCTGCCCGCGCGCCTCGCTGCAACATCCTGGGGCCGACGGCGCTTGGCTTTCGGCATCGTGATGATGTGGCCGAAGTTACCAAGCTTCTGACCGGTATGGGCATTGAAGTAGTGGTCACCGCGCCGATGGGCGCAACACCTACAGATCTTACCCACCTGCGTGACGCCGATTTCAATGTTGTGCTCTACCCCGAAATCGCGCAGGTGGCAGCGGAGTATTTGAAGCGCCAATTGGGCCAGCCCTATACGCGCATCGTGCCGATTGGCGTTGGCGCCACACGGGATTTTATGGCCGAAGTGGCGGCGTTCGCGGGTCTGCCAGTGCCGCTGACTGATGGTGGCGATGCGCTGCGTCTGCCCTGGTACGCGCGTTCAGTTGATTCGAATTACCTGACCGGCAAGCGCATTTTCATCTTTGGCGACGCGACCCACGCAATTGCTGCCGCGCGAATCGCGCAGGAAGAACTTGGCTTCGCCGTGGTGGGGCTTGGCACCTATAGCCGTGAATTCGGCCGCGAAATTCGCGCCGCCGCCGAAAAATATGGTTGCGAGGCCCTGATCTCGGATGATTATCTGGAAGTCGAAGAACGCATCGCTGCCTTGCAGCCGGAATTGGTGCTGGGCACCCAGATGGAACGCCATATCGCGAAGAAGCTGGGTGTGCCCTGCGCCGTAATTTCCGCCCCGGTTCACGTGCAGGATTTCCCGGCGCGCTATGCGCCGCAAATGGGATTCGAAGGCGCCAATGTCATCTTCGACACCTGGGTGCATCCGCTGATGATGGGGCTTGAGGAACATCTGCTTGGCATGTTCCGCGAAGATTTCGAATTCCGTGATGGTGTGGCGCCTTCTCATCTGGGTCATGGCGCACAAGCGGAGCCACCTGCCGCGCCAATCGCCGTTGGTCCTGCAAGCTGGGTGCATGAGGCTGAGGCGGAATTGCGCAAGATTCCCTTCTTCGTGCGTGGCAAGGCACGCCGTAATACCGAACGCTTTGCCGAAGAACGCGGCATTGCCCTGATCACTCTTGAAACGCTTTACGATGCCAAAGCCCATTTCTCCCGCTGAGGCATCAGCCCCCCGCATCGTCATTGTGACGATGGATAGCCATTTCGGTGGTGCGGTGGATAAGGCGCGCGCCATGCTGCGCCAACAAATTCCGGGGCTGGAATTGGACCTGCATGCTGCGGATGAATTCGCCGGCGATGAAGCAGCGCTGTCGGCGTGCCATGCGGATATCGCGCGCGCCGATATCATCATCGCCGGTATGCTGTTCATGGAAGATCACTTCCGCCTGGTGCAGGATGCCATTGCGGCGCGCCGGGAGGATTGTGATGCGCTGGTGTGCTGCCTTTCCGCGCCCGAAATCACGCGCCTGACGCTTATGGGTCGGCTGGATATGTCAGCCGAAGCCAAGGGGCTGATGGGCCTTTTGAAGCGGCTGCGTGGCAAGAAGGATGGCAATGGCGCCAGCGGCAAGGGCCAAATGCGCATGCTGCGCGAATTGCCAAAGCTGCTGCGCTTTATTCCAGGCACCGCGCAGGATTTACGCGCCTATTTCCTGACGCTGCAATATTGGCTCGCGGGATCGGCGGATAACCTCGCGAATATGGTCGCAATGCTGGTGCAGCGTTATGCCAAGGGCAAGCAGAAGCTTTCGGTTGCTGCACCGGTGGAATATCCGGAAACGGGTCTTTATCACCCGCGCATGAAGGGCAGGTTTGGTGAGAATCTGGCTGCCCTGCCGCGGGCCGGTACGCGCGGCACGGTTGGGCTTTTGCTGCTGCGTTCCTATGTGCTGGCAGGCAATGCCAAGCATTATGATGGCATGATCGAAGCGCTGGAAGCGCGCGGATTGAATGTCATTCCTGCTTTCGCCGCGGGGCTTGATGGTCGCCCCGCCATGGATGCCTTCTTCACCAAGGATGGTGCACCGGCAATTGATGCGCTTGTGTCCTTGACCGGGTTTTCGCTGGTGGGTGGCCCTGCGTATAATGATGCCCGCGCAGCGGAAGCAGCGCTCGCAAAACTTGATGTGCCCTATATCGCCGCGCATCCGCTTGAATTCCAAACCATGAAGCAATGGGCCGGCAATGCGCGCGGGCTTTTGCCGGTGGAAGCGACCATGATGGTTGCCATTCCTGAATTGGACGGCGGCATTTGGCCGATGACTTTTGGTGGTCGTTGCGGCGCAGGCGGTGATGCGACTGAACGCTGCGCCGGATGTGATGGCGTTTCCTGCGCCCGGGATATGGTGCCGCATCCGGAACGCGCCGGCACGCTCGCGGATCGTGTCGCGCGCCTGGTAGCGTTGCGCCGGACTGAACGCGCCGAACGCAAAATCGCAACCGTGCTATTCAATTTTCCGCCCAATGCCGGCACCACGGGAACGGCCGCCTATCTTGGCGTCTTTCCTTCGCTGTTCAATACGCTGAAGGCCATGAAGGCAGCGGGCTATCACGTTGAACTGCCGGAAAGTGCTGATGCCCTGCGGGAGATGGTGATCAACGGCAATCGCGACCGTTACGGCACAACGGCCAATCTTGCCGCGCGCGTATCCGCTGATCAGCATTTGCGTCGCACGCCGTGGCTTGCCGAGATTGAAAAAAGCTGGGGCCCTGCGCCCGGCCGTATTCAAACTGATGGGCGTGATATCTTCATTCTCGGTGTGCAGCTCGGTAATGTCTTTGTCGGCGTGCAGCCAGGCTTTGGCTATGAAGGCGACCCGATGCGGTTGCTGTTTGAACGGGATTTCGCGCCAACCCATGCCTTCAGCGCTTTCTATCAATGGCTGCGGCAGGATTTTGGCGCGGATGCTGTGCTGCATTTCGGCACGCATGGCGCGCTGGAGTTCATGCCGGGTAAGCAGGCAGGTATGTCAGGGCAATGCTGGCCCGATCGGTTGATTGGCGATTTGCCGAATTACTACCTCTACGCGTCGAATAACCCGTCTGAGGGCATGTTGGCCAAGCGTCGCGCCGGCGCGACGCTCATCAGTTATTTGACGCCACCCATTGCCTCTGCCGGGCTTTATCGTGGCTTGCTTGACCTGAAAGCTTCGATTGATCGTTGGCGTGCGCTTGATCCTGAGGCTGATCCAAATCAGCGCGCTGCCTTGGCCGGTTTGATCCAGGCACAGGCAAGCGCGGTGGATTTGGCGACTGAGGAACCCGTCTGGGCCGAGCCCGCGCCGGAGATTGTGAAGCTCGGCGCCAGCCTGCTGGAATTGGAATACACGCTGATCCCGCATGGCATGCATGTGGTGGGTGAGCCGCCGAATGCAGAACAGCGCGCGGAAATGCTGACCGCAGCCGGTGTCGCGGAAGGCAGCGCAAAAGCGCGTTATGATGCGCTTCTGGCGGAGGATAACGAAATCCCCTCCATCCTGCGTGCCTTGGAAGGGCGCTACATCATGCCCGCGCCTGGTGGCGATTTGCTGCGCAGCATGGATGTATTGCCCACGGGTCGGAACCTGCATGGCTTCGATCCTTTCAAACTGCCGAGTGCCTTCGCCGTGCAGGATGGTATGCGCCAGGCGGAGCGTTTGCTGGAACGCCATTTGGCCGAGGGCAATCAGGTGCCCGAGACCGTCGCGATGGTATTGTGGGGCACAGATAATCTGAAAACCGAGGGCGGCCCGATTGCCCAGGCGCTCGCGCTTATGGGCGCCAGACCGCGATATGACAGCTATGGACGTTTGGCTGGCGCATCTTTGGTGCCACTCGCGGAATTGGGGCGCCCACGCATTGATGTTGTGATGACGCTATCTGGCATTTTCCGTGACCTGCTGCCGTTGCAAATGAAGCTGCTTGCGGAAGCAGCGCTGCTTGCCGCACAGGCCGAGGAGCCAGCGGAGCAGAACTTCATCCGCAAGCACGCGCTACAACATATCGCGCAACATGGCGGCAACATGGAACAGGCGGCGCTGCGGGTTTTTGGCAATACTGATGGCACCTATGGCGCGCATGTGAATTCCATGATCCATGACAGCGCCTGGAATGACGAAGACGAATTGGCAACAAGCTTCGTCCGCCGCAAGGGGTTTGCTTATGGCATGGATGGCAAGCCAGCCCGTGCCGATAAAGTGCTTGAGCAGGTTTTGGCGAGTGTGGAAATCACCTATCAAAATCTTGATAGCGTCGAGGTCGGCGTCACCAGCATTGATCAGTATTTTGATATGCTGGGTGGTGTGAGCCGCGCTGTGCAAGTCGCGCGCGGTGGCAGAGCCTCCGCCATTTACATCAGCGATCAGACTCGCGGTGAAGGCAAGATCAGGACACTGGCTGAACAAGTGACGCTGGAAACGCGCACCCGTGCGCTGAACCCGAAATGGTATGAGGGCTTGTTGAAGCATGGCTATGAAGGCGTGCGCGAAATTGAAGCGCATGTGACGAATACCATGGGCTGGTCGGCAACCACGGGCCATGTTGCGCCCTGGGTCTATGAACGCCTTGCGGATGTTTATGTGCTGGACGCTGAAATGCGGGACCGCATCGCACGACT
>Ga0194133_10000537_pt1 | contig 75071 bp, 70 predicted proteins | sample TA2KigOf40mmetaG_FD_155448 | JGI IMG/M metagenome (GOLD analysis project Ga0194133, IMG submission 155448) | Freshwater microbial communities from Lake Tanganyika, Tanzania - TA2015055 Kigoma Offshore 40m | ecosystem: Environmental > Aquatic > Freshwater > Lake | place: Tanzania: Lake... | reverse complement strand
CACAGCGGTCCATTGACCACTCTTTGCGCCAATGATCCAACCCAAGAGGGCACAGAACGCCGGAAACCAGATGCCGGCGAATTGCCGTAACTGTTTCCGTTCCGGATTCCACTGGACGCTGATCATCGCACCCGGGGGAGATGGGAGTTGGGAGATGGGAGATAGGGGGATACCCATCTTCCATCTGCCATCTCCGATCTGCCTTTGGTTATCATCCTATTAGTCCAACTCAAACTTCTGGAGGTATTTCGCACGGGCCTCCGCGCTGGCGGCGGCATTTTCCTCCTTCAACAGCAGAAAGTTCCCGATCACCAACGCATCCATGTCGGTGTTCAGAAAGCAGCGGTAGGCTTCCTCCGCTGTGCAGACGATCGGCTCGCCCCGCACATTGAAGCTGGTGTTGATGATGACCGGGGAACCCGTCTTTCTTTCAAAAGCTTCCAGCAGCTTCCGATACCGAGTGTTACCATTCACGGTTTGCAGGCGTGCCGAGTAATCCACATGTGTGATGGCCGGCAACGAGGATCGCCTCTCCTTCACCCGGTCCAAGCCGGTGGCCCCGTTCCGGGATCCACCCTGCCGGTGTTTTTCCAACACCGGAGCCACGATCAGCATATACGGGCTGCGGTGCCGTTTCTCGATCCCGAACCAGTCCGCCGCTTTTTCCTCCATCACGGACGGCGCAAAGGGTCGGAACGATTCCCGGAACTTGATCTTCACATTCATCTGGGTCTGCATCTTTTCACTGCGGGCATCGCCCAGGATGCTGCGCGCTCCCAGCGCCCTTGGGCCGAACTCCATCCTTCCGCTCACCCAGCCCACCACCTTTTCCGCTGCGATCAGGCCGGCTACCTCCTCGCAAAGTCGCCCTTCCTCGGCGATATGCCGAAACTTTGCCCCCTCCCTTTCCAAAAAACTCCGTGTGGTGGCGTCCTCGGGTCGAGGTCCGAGATAAGAACCCTCCATGGCATCCTCTGCACTGGCCTTCCGCGGTTTTTCCAACAACTGGTACCAGGTGAATAGAGCCGCCCCCAGCGCCCCACCGGCATCACCGGAAGCGGGCTGCACCCAGATATCTTCAAACGGTCCTTCCCGTAACAGCCGGCCGTTGCCCACGCAGTTCAAGGCCACGCCGCCGGCCAGACAGAGATGCCTCATCCCGGTCAATTGATGAGCGTAACGCGCCATTTTCAGCATGATTTCTTCCGTCACCACTTGGATGGAAGCAGCCAGATCCATTTCCCGCTGCGTGATCGGGCTTTCCCGACGGCGGGGCGGCCCCCCAAACAGTTTGTCGAACTTCTTGGAGGTCATGGTGAGTCCGCCGGCGTAGTTGTAGTAGGACTGATCCATCCAAATCGACCCGTCGTCAAAGATCTTCACCAGATGCTTCCGGATCAGGTCGGCGTAAATCGCCTGTCCGTAAGGGGCCAACCCCATCAGCTTGTACTCCCCCGAATTCACCTTGAATCCGCAGAAATAGGTAAAAGCGGAATAAAGCAGGCCAAGGGAATGCGGAAAATGCATCTCCTTAAGTAACTCAATCCGGTTTCCTTTTCCCACTCCGATGCTGGCCGTGGCCCACTCCCCCACCCCGTCCATGGTCAGGATGGCCGCGCCCTGAAAAGGCGAAGGAAAGAAGGCGCTAGCCGCATGGGACTCGTGATGGCTGGGATAAACAAAGGCTTTGGTGTAGCCCGGCAACTGTTCCCTCATTCGCTTGGCCAGAAAAAGTTTGTCCTTTAACCAGACGGGAATAGCCCGGAGAAAGGAAGAAAACCCTTCTGGAGCCAACGCGAGATAGGTCTCCAGCAGGCGGTCAAACTTCCGGATCGGTTTTTCGTAAAAGGCCACGAAGTCCAGATCACTATTTTGGATCCCCGCGGAATCCAGGCAGTACCCGGCGGCTTTACCCGGGAAAGCCTCGTCATGCTTCTTGCGGGTAAAGCGCTCCTCCTGCGCCGCCGCCACGATCTTCCCATCCACCACCAGCGCGGCGGCGGAGTCATGGTAAAAGGCCGAGATTCCAAGAATTTTCAAAATATTTCCGAAATTTTAAAAGAACGTGCCCCGCCTAGAAAGCGGGAATTTGTACGCCCGTCTCCGCTTAGCCATGTCGTCCGGGCTTTCTCCGACTCCAGCCCGCCAGCAAGGCCGCCCAAAAGAGCTGGAGGCTGTCCCGGAACAACCTGACCTTGCTCCCACGGATGTCCCTCCAGTTCACCGGAATTTCCCGGATCGGACACCCCACCTTGAGAAGTTCGGCCAGCAGTTCAATGTCCCAGGCAAACCTCTGACCCCGGAGTCGCGGCTCGATTCTTCCGAACACCCGTGTGGGTATAAATTTCAAGCCGCATTGGCTGTCATAAATTTGTGGTTCCAGACACAGCCCCACCCAGGTGGCAAAAATCCGGCCCACGTAATGTCGGAATAATTTTCGGCGGACGGAGAAACCGAGCATCTTTACCCGGGAGGCGAACAGGGCCGGTCCGCGGCCTCCGGGGGACAGCTCTCGGCCGAGCCGGAGCACCTCCGCCGGCTCGAGGGCGCCATCCGCGTCCACAAATCCCAGGTAATCAAAACGGGACTGGCGGGATTTCCAGGCGGCCAGAATGGCACCCCCCTTGCCTTGGTTTTTGGGGAGGGGCAGGAACTCAAAATGGCCGCGGTACCGGGCCTGCATTTTCCGCAGCAAGGGCGCCAGGGCGCCGACTTCGTCAGAGCCGGAGCCGTCGTCGACCAGGACAACCCGGGAGCGGCGGAATTCCGCCGCCACCATCCGGAGCAGTCCAGGTAAAAAACGGCCCAGCCGGCGGCTTTCCCGATACGCCGGCACCGCCAAAAGAAAATTGGCCTTTGATTTCAAGGAAATCGGGCGTCTGCCAAATGAAGTCCGGGTTTTCAACCGATGGAATTAATACCTTTTGGGGGGGGCAAAAAGATACAGTTTTTCCGGGCCACGATCCGCGATCAGCAGAACTTCGCCTGCTTTCCGCCAGCGGGAAACCGGGGTCTGGGGCGGCCACCAGCGGGCCGAATCCTGCATCCGGGACGATGAGCGTATCCAAATCCAGGTGGATTTCAGGATCTGGACATCTCCCCGCAGTAAAACTTGGCGAAGGAATTCTTCCTGATCCCGCTGAAACCAGGGCACCCCCGGCGCACTTCCGCCGGCCAGATAGACCCAGCCACACAGGCTGTCGACCCCCACCACCGGGTCGCCGGAACGAAACCCCTCCCGTTGAAGAATGGCGTGGATGGACTCCACTTGCCGACGGGTTTCCCCATCCACTTTCAGACGGCCCGCCTCGGGTCCCACCCGTAACACCTCATCCTGCCTGAGCACCGACCCCAGCCGGTAGATATCCGTAAGGGAGGAGGTCACCCGGCTGGCCTGGAGCAGGCCTAGCCCGGCCAGGGCCACTCCTCCCACGGTGGCTGCCGCCGATGCCGGCAGTCTGCCCAGCAGCAAAACCCCTGCGGCGACAAAAAACACCGTCCCCTGTCCGGAATAGTCCGCAATCGAGGTGTTCGTGCCGATGCCACATAGGAACGGTGTGAGCACTAGCCCCGTAAGCACCGCCCACCGACTTCCGACCACTGACCTCCGACTCCCGCCCTCGGTCCTCTGACCTCCGACCTCTGTCTTCCGGCCACCGCTGTCCGCCCTCCGTCCAACCGCCCAGACCGTCCAGACCACCCCCAGCAACCAGCACCCGGCCAGGACGGACTCCTTGCCGAATTGATCGATCCCACCACGCCACCAACCCCGCACCGCCGCCAGCGATAGTCCTGCCGCAAACAGAATGGTCGCAATTTTTTTTGTGGACCATCGGTTGGGATTTTTTTTCGCCAGCCACCAAAACAGAAGGATGCCGGGCAGGAGCCAAACAAATGCTCGTCCCATCCGGTAAAGATAATAAAAAATCTCCCATCCGTATTTGGGCACGATGAACCAGCCATGGGATCCCATGGTTTGGGCGGCGATCATCCCGGCCTGCAGGGTGTTTTGGATGCCGCCGAGCCCCGCATACAAAAACAACCCGGCCAGGCCGACCGCCCCCGCGAGGAGGGACTCGATCCAGTCCATCCGGCTGGGGCCCCATTCGGAGTTTTTTTCGATCAGGGATAGACCTGCCCACAGCCCCATCAAAAACGGTACGGCCGTCCACTTGCCCACCACCGCCACCGCGAAACCCAGCCCCAACTCCACCCCGGCCCACCGGTTCAGGCCGCATCGGAGCCATCCGGACCAACCCAACATGGTCCCCACCAGGATCATCGAATTATAACAAGGGACGCGGATCCCCCCGCAATAAACGGTCATCGCGGCCACCATTAGAACCGGCGCACAAAAAGCCGCCAGCGCATCCCGCCCGGATCCCAGTCGCAAACGAACCGCCCCCGCCAACCTCCACGCCGCAGCCAGGACGAGGAGATACCCGGCCCAGCGGATTCCCGCGATGGTTTCTCCGCCCAGCAAATAGAGCGGCCGAAGCAGGAAGCCGTGAAAGGTGCCGTGCCCCAGGGTTTTCCAGGGATCCAGGGCGATCAGCAGGTAACTCGCCTCGTCCGTCATTTCGATGCCGCGGTTCGCCGCCCATAAATGACCCGCCAAGGCTACGGCCAGCGCCAGCCACGCCAGCCCCTTCGCCACTTTAATCATGACTTGTTCTCACATGTTTGATTCTTCCCGACCTCCGACTACCGACCACCGACTACTGGCTATCAATCTCCGCCCTCTGGTCTCCGTCCTCCGATTGCCGACCACCGCCTACCGACCTCCGACCAAATCCCCCCATCTCCGGATCAACTCCTGGGCCACCCGAGCCGATAGTTGCGCCCCCATCACACGCACCTGAATTGTATCCGCCAAAGCCTCGGCCAAGGACTCCCCAAGAAAGTTTGGGCTTCGACGATTTTCCAAGGTAAATAACCCCGTGGACTCACCCTCGGGAATTTTTTTACTGCAAGCAGGCCATATTGAGATGGACCTGTTCCCCGGCTCTTTGCCTGACCCTTTCTGGGGCAGCCACACCCCGGGACAGCGGCTGTCTTGGACGAGAATGGGTGACACCCTGCGCAGACTGCGAAAGAGCCCACCCGGTCTGGCCATCGTCAATTACCGGGAGGTGCCTTTTTTTCGCACGGGAACAGGCTGGGCGGGCGGCTTGGGTTCGGCCGCCCGGGCGGCACTTTTTCGGCCTTCCCGCTTGGGCGAACTGCTTTTTTTTGCCCAACTCGTTCGCCAGCGGGTCCCGATCGCCTTGCTGAACCGGTCTGATATCGGCGAAATTCCGGTGGCCTCGGAATGGTACTACCGGCGTTGCCACGCCTGCTTTGTCCGGGAACTCTCTCCCCAACCCGAAATGACCCTGAAGTCCCTGTTCTCGACCTCGGGGGGTAACCCCCAAACCAACCGCCGGGCCCGGAGAATCCTTGGCCTCGTGGACCCAGATTGCCCGCAGGGACGAATCACCGAAAAAATCCGGCCGATCAGCCTCGGCTTTCCCGGGGAAGGATCTCCCCGGATCCCTTCTGGACAAACCAAGGAATGGGATCTTTTTTTTGCCGGAGACCTGCATGAGAAGGGTTTGCGGGGTAGGCTGGTTCAAGAGGCCAAGGCTTGGGCTGCCCGGACAGGGCGAAAGGTGCTGCTCCGCGAGCCCTTGCCTAAGGAGGAATATTGGCGATCCCTGTCTGCCTCCCGCCTCTGCCTTTCTCCTCCGGGAATGGGTTGGGACTGTTGGAGGCATTATGAAGCCATGCTGGCCGGTTGCGTGCCCTTGATGACCTACCCCACGATCTTGCAGTACCGACCGGGCATCGAAGGGGAGCACTGTTTTTATTTCGCCCCCGAGTCCGGGGGCCTGACCCGTTGCTTGGAGCAGGCTTTGGCTGGACCGGAACGATTCCCGACCATGGCCGCTGCCGGGCGCCAACTTGTCACGGATCACCACTTGTTCTCCAAGCTGCGGGAATACGTCATCAACGAAACACTAGCCGCAGCTTCCCGCCCGAAATGACTACCGACCACTGACCACCGAATACTGACCACCGAATACTGACTAAAAATCTCCGCCCTCCGTCCTCTGCTCGTTCGTGTGCGGTTAGCCGTTGGTAATTAGCGGTAAGCCGAATACTCACTGCCTACCGACCACTGCTAACTTCTCACTGACCGCCGCCAACCGGAACCTTCCGGACTTTAATGTGCATTTTTGGGTGAAGAGAAGATGCCCAAGCCAAGGGGAAACCCGGGGAACCATCGATGCCACCAGCGACCCCACCACCGCCGGCGCCGCTTCTCGCCACGCCGCTGCCACGCCAAAAGGGATTCTCCCTGCCTTTCAAACTCGCGAACCATCGTTTTCTTCTCCGGGGATCCCGGCATCATCCAGGGCTCCGACCGGATGTTGGGCGGGATCAGGACCCCGAGACCGTGGGAATGCGAAAATTCAACATGACGGGGATATCTTGGTTTGAGTTCGTCCCAGAACCGCCAAACTCCAAAGTCCCCTTCCCGCACGTGGGTGTCGTGAAAAAGAACCCATGCGTTTTCCGTCAACTTGGGTTGCCAGGTTTCAAAGTCGTGGCGGACTGCCTCAACCGTGTGGTACCCGTCAATGTGGAGCAGGTCGACACTGCGGTCCGGCACCCGGGTGACCGCCTCGTCGAAGCTCATCCGCCAAAGGGAGGACCAGGCCGCGTAATGCGCCTCGTTGTGGCGCGTGACCTCGGCATAAATGGACGGGTCATACGAGCCGCTGTGACGGTCTCCTGTCCAAAGGTCCACGGCATGGCACCGGGTCGAGAGCCCGTGTTCCCGTACCGCCTGACAGAAAGCGAAGTAGGAATTTCCCGAGTGGGTGCCGAGCTCGAAAAAGACCCGGGGCCGAATCACGGCGGTCAGCCAGTAGGCGAATGGGAGGTGACCCACCCAGGCCAAGGGATCCACGACCCGTAGGGGAAAAAACCGGGCTGGCGGCCGGCCTTCTTCATCTTCGGGAAAGTCCCGGGAACAGCTGGTAAAATTTTTCCAGAAGAACACTCGGGGCATATTCTTTTTCCGCGAATTCACGGCCTCCGCGCCCCATGACCTCCAATCCATGCCTGTCGCCCAGGGCTTTTTCTAGATCCTTTGCCAGGGCCGATTCATGGACGGGCGCCACAAGGAATCCTGTCGATCCGGGTTGCACCATTTCCGGAATTCCTCCCACGGCAAAAGCCAGCACCGGTGTTCCGCAGGCCAGCGACTCCTGGATGGTGCAGGGAGCATTTTCCATCCGCGCAGGATGGATGTACAGGTCGGCGGCCCGGTACGCCTTCACCATTTCCTCGTCTGTGGTCAGGTTGCCCAGGTATCGCTCGGCCGACCGGTTTTCTCCATGTCGCCCGAAAAGAGCCAGGGTCGCCCCGGGTCTCCAACGGCATCCCCAAGCGGCACGCAAAAGATCGAAGCCTTTTCTTGGGTCGGCCAGGGAATCAGCCCCGGCCAATACCACCAACCCCTCTTCCGGCAAGCCCAACCGCCGGCGTGCGGCGACCCGATCTCCCGGAGAAAATTTTTTGAGGTCGATGGGATTCGGCAAAAAGATGCACTCTTGGCCGGTCGTTTTTTTGGTGAGATCCGCCAACCATTTCGACGGTGCCGTCACCGTCACCGGATACTTTCCGTTTTCCCCACACACCCTTTCCACCCTTGATCGCCTCATCCCTTCAACCCCTAAACCCCTCAACCCCTCAACCTTTTCCCCCTGCTCCCCTTCCCGCCTTTTCACCTTGGAACCGCTCTGCTCCGCCCCCTTCCACTTTCCGCCTCCCACCGTTGATTCTATTTCCCAGTAAGCCTCACCACTGTCACCCAGCGCCCACATGTCATGCAGCGTCCACAGGACGGGGGCGCGCTGACTTGCCATGTTGATCATTTCCTCCGACCAGCCCCATTTTTGGCCCCCCGCTAAATTGTGGAGCCAGACCAGGTCCTGGGAATCCTTGTCCAGAAGCCCGGCGAAGTCCGCCTCGAGCCGCCTTGAACGGGACTTCCGGGTTCCGCCCCACAGCTCGCGCAACCGGCCGATGCCCCGGGCCGGTTTTCCCGTGAGCTGCACGGCATTCGGCCCCGCCTCGTCCCCCGCCGCCTGGATCACACGGTGACCCTCGCCCCGCAGGAGGTCAGCCCAACGCCCCGCCGCGCGGGCCGCGCCACCGGATCGCAGATGATCCTGAACAAGAAGAATGTTCACCGGCGGGAACGGAAGAACCGCCGCAGGATGGCGAGTTTGTTGTTGCGCACAAAGCGATGCAAAGCCGACAGGGAAAGGTCCGTGCGGGGCAGGGCTTCGTGGCGGGGCTCCCCTTTCAGCCAGGCGTTGAGCCAGCGTTGGGTGAGCCGCGCCCGTCGTTTTTTGAGGACGTACGCGCGGTGAGCCGGTTCCTTCTGCGCCAATTCCTCCTGCAGATCCCAACGCCGGGTCTCCTCCGACCAGACAAATCCGCTGGAGTCCTGTCCGGGATGGCGACGGTAAAGGAAATCTTTTCCCGCCCGTACCCAAATGGGCTTCTCCCGCACGATCTTTGAAAAAAAGGCCACGTCCGTGCACCGGCCGTAGGCGGTCGCCCAGCCCATCCACTCGGTCAAACGCGCCTGCCAAGGGTAGATCGCCGCCGGGAACGGAATGAATGAATCACAGTACCACCGCGCAAACTCGCCCGGGGTATGCAGAAACCCTTGGTTCATCGATTTCGGTAACAGGGCACCTTGGACTCGGCCGTCGCGATCCACAACTTCCCCGTCGCAGGAAATCGCCCCGCAGTCAGGTCGGGCCAGGACCGCGGCCGCCATGTTGCGGCAAAAATCCGGCTTCAGCTGGTCATCGTCGTGAAACACGCAGAACCATGGCTGCAGGGGGGGGTCCCGGAAAGCGCGGGCAAAAAACTGGTGGGTCGGCAGGTTCTGCTCCGGCTGAACAAGCCGTACCCCGGGAAAGCGGGCGCGGATCGGGGCGAAGTCAAATCGACTGCAGTTGTCATGAATTTCCACGTCCCCAAAAGGCTCGCTCTGCCGGAATACGGATTCCAGGCAGGAACCCAGGAACCCCGGCCTTTCGTAGGAGAGGATCCGGAGCGAAATCCGTGGCATCGGGCTCAACGCAGGCTTCGGCGGGAAACGGGTTTTTTGCCAAAAATCCGGTCGCGCAGTTTTTCCCAAAGGCTCCTTCTGCCTTCCAGCACCCGGTAGTGGCTGGAAAATACCCGATCGTCGAGCGTGAAATTGACGCGGGTTGTGGCGGGCGGGGTCAGCGGAAACCGGAGCTTTGCCGGATCGTGCATTTCGTGGTCGGCATAGTCCGCGTCCACGGTGTTGGTGCCCAGGGCGTCAAAACCGATGTTCCTCACCAGATTTACCCGTGGAACGACACAGGTCATTTGCTGGACCCACAGGGAAAGGGTCCAGCGGTAGTCCCAGGCGTCCAATTGCCGGGCATAGGTCCGCTGGAAACAGCGCTCCCAGTAGGCCCATTCCCCGCGCGTCAGCTTCATCTGGTTTTGCTTTTTTAATGCGGACAGCTCCGCCAACAGCTCTTCTTCCCGGTCAAAAAACTTCCAGGCCCTTTTCCAGGTGCCCCACCCCCAGGAATGATGGTATCGGGTGAATCGGTAGCTGGCATTCCCGGGCCAATCCTCGGGAGCGTCATAGTTGTTGCCGCATACCGCCCCGACGCTCGGGTCATCCCGGTACGATTCCAACAACTCGGCGGCAAACCGGAAAAAAGTGGGGTCCGGCACGGTGTCGTCTTCCAAAATGATGGTTTCCCCCACCCTTTCAAAAACCCAGTCCAAACCCCGGGAAACGCTGAGGTAAGAGCCCTGATTGGTTTCCCTCTCCAGCAGCTCCCAACGGCAGGGCCAGTCGATCGCCGCGCGGAAGATCTGGCGGGATTCCTGCACGCCCTTTTCAACCTCCGCATTTCCGTGCTTGGGGCCGTCGGATACGCCGAAAAGAACCGAAGGCTTGGCTTCCCGGATCTTGGCCATCACCTGCCGGAGATGGTCGGGTCGGCGGTAAAAAAATACGCTGACCGCGGTTTGCAAGGCGCCGTTCACCTTCGCAGCCTCTTGCAAGCCCGCTCCAGGGGGCGGAGGAGTTTGCGGTCCAACCGCAGGTCGTAAAGTCGTCGCCACCACGGCAGGGGATCGGCAGGTCCGCCCCACTCTCCCGTTCCGTGGTGAATCGCCACCGGTTGCACCCGTGCTCTTCTCCCGGCCTCGGACCCGAAATAATCCCGGTGATAAATCCGGATCCCGGGGATCTCCAGATAATCAAAGTCCCCGCCGGGAGGGATCTCCCGACTGGAAAAAAGCGGAAGAATCTCCTCGGTGAAAAACGTGTTGTTCATCACGGCACGTCCCAGGTTGTCATACCGGCGGTGGATTTGACGAAGGAGCGGAAAATCCGGCGGGGCCGCGATCCAGCAGGTCGCCAAGGCGCATTTGCTCAGGCGGTTTTGCACCGAATGGAACCCTAGGGTCATCCGGTTTCCCTCCGCCATCTCTCCCGGAGGGCAGTGCAACTGGACATCGGTATCCAGGTAAAGCCCGCCGTGCTGCAAAAGGGCATGAAGCCGGATCAAGTCCGAGGCGAAGGCGGTTCGACCTGTTTTCATCATCGCCCGCACAAAGGGATGATCCATGGGGCTATTGGACTCATCCCATCTCCGGATTTCCCAACCGGGAAGATGTTGTTTCCAGCTGGCCAGGCACCGTTCGCCCAAGGGCGATAAGGGCTTTTGCCCCAGCCAGACATAATGAACGATTGGGGGAATCATGTTATTGCAGGAACACCTGCTTGAATTTCCCCATCACCGCCTCGGATTGGTACTGGCTGAATCTTGAATCCAAGGCTCTGTGGCTACGAATTGGTTGTTGGTCGTTGGTTGTTGGTTGCTGTGGACGTTCCCCCTCCGACTTCCGACTACCGACGACCGACTTCTGTCCTCCGTCCTCTGCCCTCTGCCCTCTGCCCTCCGACCTCCGACCACTGACCACTGACCACTGACTTCCGCCCTTTGTCCTCTGTCCTCCGTCCTCTGCCCTCCGGCCTCCGGCCTCCGTCCTCCGGCCACCGGCCACCGACCACCGACCACGGTCCTCAAGGTATTCCCTCAAATCCTGTGCGTCCCGATAAGCCACCGCTGCACCGCCCAAAACCTCAAGATGCGCGCGTTCCGGAGACTCCGCATAGGTCAGGACCGGCTTCCCCAACATGGCAAATTCAAGGCAGGAGAGTCCAAAGGTTTCCCCCCGCATCCGCCCATGCAACATTCCGTCGCAAGTGTTGAGGAACCTCCGTTTCAGAATCGGATCCGCAGTCGCCGGCAAAAAGACGATGTTGGGAACCCCCCCCGCCCCGCGGAATTTGCGGGTGTTCAAAAACAGAAACCAGACATCGGGATATTTCTTGGCCGTTGCCACCACGGCTTCCTGCACCCATGGAATGTCGAACGAATCATCTCCCCCGTGCCTCCCAAAAACTGTTGCTTCCTCTGGGATGGCGACTTCCGGCCACCGATCACCGACTTCCGACCACTGACTACCGTCCCTCATTCTCAGGTCTCCATCCTCATCAGGCAACGACACCATATGCGGGACCCATGGGGCTTCCCCATAGGCCATGACTCCGGAAAGCCAGGAAGAAACATACGCATACACGTCCCCGTGAAACTCTGATTCCCGGAAGATCGCATGAATCCCGGTCGGCACCTGCCTCGAGAAAACGCCATCGTTGAAGCCGTTTTTGATGCAGTAAAAAAAGTCCGCCTTTTCCTCCCGGAGCACGTCCTCCCGTTCCCCTTCGTTCCGGTAAAAACGCAGGGGGGCAATTTTCCGCATGGCCTGCGCCACTGGGTGGTGGTCTCCTCCCTCCCGCCAGGGCAGCAGGAAGAAGGATTGGTTGCCCAGTACTTCCTGATTCCCGCGGGCGTAGTCCATCAGGGCGATTTCTGTCCCTCGGTAGCCAAGGTAGGAACTGTGGAAAGCGATTTTCATCGGTAGCCGGTAGTCGGAGATCGGTGGACGGTAGCCGGCAGGCTGTACAAAGGTGGTATTTTAATCATTTTGACAAAAAGATTCATGGTTTTTGAGCATCGCTCCAAGCATACGGCCCACGGTGGCAGCCTTGCCCGCGAGCTGCTCATGTGTCTCGACAAAGAGACACTCCGAATCTTTGGCAAATTCAAGCCAGGTATCTGTTTCACTGTTTTCAGCATCTGCATCCGTAAGCTTGGAAAGGAAATGGGCCGGATACCTCCTCTTCGCCCAAGCTTCCCTCAGGTTCGCACACACGGATCGTGAGCTTCTGCGAACTTGGTCTGTTAAGGCGTATTTTTCTTCCTTGGGCCATAACTTGCTGATCTCAAATATGTTCATGGCCAGATTGTACGCCAATCGGTAGACCTCTAGGTCTTTGGCTGATTTGACAAGCCTACTTTCGTTTTGACTCATTTGTTAGACTACGGACAACCGACCACTGATTCCCAACCACCGATCCACGGCTTCCAGCTACCGACCTCCGACTACTGCCCACCGACTACCAATGCACAGCCAAGAGGCTTTAACTTTGAAGCTCATAGTATTCATCATCATGAAAAAAGAACCGCAGCTTGTACCCCGAGTCCTCCAACCAACGGCACCATTGCGGATCCGGTTCCCGGTTTTCCACGATGACCCATTGGGGCCGGAGACCTTTTTGCTGGATCCTCGCAAACATGGACCGGAACTCTGCCGGCCCATGGATGGCCAGCAGATCCGGGGTTCCGGCCTTGGAACATGTTTGCTCCGCATCGATGACCTCGCATCTCCGCGTCTGTTTCGTTCGACCACGGGCTTGGGGCCCGGCGACGTGGACCGCGCCGCGCCAGCCGTGGTGAAGTTCCAGGCCGAGGGTTTGGCTGCCGATGATCCCGTTCCCGCCCACCTCGAGAAATTCCCCTTTTTTTTCGGGACGCAGGAAAAAACTCCAGAAGCACCGGTCCTGTTCCCTTTGACACTCGAGCACCTCCGGCGGACACCACCGGTAAAAAACTCCTTTTCGCCTTTTTTCATGGCTCCACGCCGAAACGGATGGGATCCACGGATAGAGGAAGGCCTTCCAAAGCCGGGCAGGGCTCACCCGAGCCACCTTCGACTGGAAACCCTGCGGGGCTCTGCTTGAATGCGGACTTCTTGAAACTGACCCTGCCAACCTTTTTCGAGCCAAGCCTGACCGTTCTGCCCAGACCCCTGCTGAACTGGATGGAGACGCACGCTCTTCCCCCGATCCCGGGACGGAAGGCGCTCACTCCCCGCCGCGTGGCAGTGGTAAAGTCGCAATACTGCGCCCATATTTACGCGAGCCCCTGGTCGGGCGGAGATCTCCGCGCCTTGGCCCTTTCCACCTTGAAGACCTTTGGGCCCTTGAGCCTTTTCACCCGTCACCAGACCGACTTTTTCATTGTCCGTCTCCCCGCGGATCCCGAATGCCAGGTCTGGCGGGAGTTTTACGCGGAGGATCCGGACCCGGCGGCCAGCGCCGGCATCCATGAGAACGTCCCGAATTACCGCGCTCCGGGGGCACCGGACTCTTCCCCTGCCCAGGGGGATTTTGCCGTGGATCCCGGGTCGGTGGATTGGTCCCGCTACGAAGCCGTTGTGGTCCAGGATCTCTGCCTGCCGGAAAAAATCGTCCGAAAATTTCCGGACGTTTTCTGGTCCTACTGGATCGGGGAAACCGGGGGCCCCTCCTTCAAGGCCTCGGCCCGCCAGGCCCTGGCCGGCTACCACGTCTTTCTCAATGGCAGTTCCCGCCTTTGGCGGGTTCGGCCCGGGCTGCGCTCTCATGTCTTGGAATTTCCTTATATTCTGCAGGACTCTCAGACCCACGCCTCCTTGGGTGCCCGACCTTGGCGGGAACGCTCGGGAATTCTTTTGGAAATCAACACGGCCCGCGCTTTGCCCGGCGAGGTCCGCCGCCGACTCGAGACCATTGCCCCGGTCGCGGAAAATATCGGTCCTCCCGCCATCCGGCTCGATCAGCTCCATCGCGCCCGTTATTTTGTGCAAATGACCCCCAAGCGTCTCTGGGGCAACTCCCTGAATGAAGCGGCGGCCGCCGGCTGCCTGAGCCTTGCCAATCCGGAATCGATGCCCAACAACCGCTCCCTGCTCCGGCCCGGCCTCACCCCGCGGAATTGGGAGGCCATGCTTCGGCTTTTGGACTCGCTCGAGAAAAGACCCGGTTGGGCGGAAGCGGCCCACCGCCAGCAACAGGATCTCGCCGACTGGATCCTTGGCCACCGTCCCTTGATGGAATGGGAGAAACGGCTGGACGCCTTTCGCCCCCGGAAGGGAACATGAGCGAGCGACCGGTGCTTTCGCTCAATTTTTCGGATTGCCCCATCCACCTGGAGAATTTTTTTGTCTGGGTGTTGTCCCGGCGGTACCGGCTGAATCGGGAGGAGCGTCCGGATTTTTTGATTTACGCGCTCACCGGCCACCGCCACCGGCTTTACAATTGTATCAAGATCTACACCCATCACGAGGTCTACCGCCCCAACTGGAAGGAGTGCGACTACGCGGTTCTTCCCTTTCTCGGTACGGATCCCCGGCAATATTACCTGCCCATCTTTGCCTACAGTCGCTCCCCGGATCCGCTCATCCGCAAAAACCCCGACTACGACCGGATCCGTTCGGAAAAAACCCGGTTTTGCGCCCTGCTTTCCGCTTACGTGGACCGGACCGTCCGTCACCGGATGCGCTTTTTTGGGGAGTTGAACCGGCGAAAAAAGGTCGACTCCATCGGACGGGCCGCCAACAACACGGGCTGGAAGGTTCCGAACGGGCACGATCCCAAGCTCGAGGCGCTTCGCCCCTACAAGTTTAACATCGCCTTTGAAAACAGGGAGCTGGCTGGCTGGACCACGGAAAAGATGTACGACCCCTTGGCGGTGCATACCGTTCCGATTGTCTGGGGGGACCGCCGGGCAACGGAATTCTTTAATCCGGAGGCCTTCATCAACGCTTATGATTTTAAAAATCTCCACGATTTGGCCGACTATGTTGCCGCGGTCGATGCGGATGAAAAATTGTACCGCCGATACCTGGAGGCACCCCCCTTCCGGAACAATACTCCCCCCGACGTCTTCTCCGAGGACCGGCTTTTGGATTTTATGGATAAAATCTTCACCACCCCGATCCGGCCCGTGGCCCAGCGCCGCTGGTTTTTCCATCTGACGAAATGGCGCCTCGCGAAGCGGAACAAGCTCCCAACGGAATAAGTTTTACAGCCAACCGACCACAGACCTCCGACTACCGCTTTCTGGTATCCGCCTTCCGTCATCTTGCATCCGCGTACCGACCACCGAGTTCCGACCCCTGCCCTCCGGCCTCCCGCAATCTGCCCACCGACTACCGACAGCCGCCCTATTCTACCATGCGCGAAGGCGCGCTCACCAATAGCATCCCTGCTCCACCCGTTCCCGGTGGGTGGGCATCTCCGAAGGGTCGGCGGAAACCCAGGCATCGTTGTAGATGCCGTAGTTTTCCCAGCGCTTTCCCTTGATGCCAAAAAGGAGCTGGGTTTCGCCTCCAAAGTGAATGGCGCTGCGGCCGGTCTGCTTGATGCGGGCGGCCAAGGGCAGGGACCACGCCCCCGCGCCGATCAAGGCCACCTCAAATTGTTTTCGGGAGATTTCTTCGGAGAGCCGCTCCAGTCCCTCTTCCCAACTCCGGTACGGACTCGGCTCCAGATGGGATTGGAAGGGGCAACGCACCAGTTCGCAGCTTTTGGCCGGACCGGACCAGTCCGCTTTTACCTCCCCGAGGGGATCATGGATCGCCCGCAACTTCGGCAGTTGGCGGCGGATACTTGCAGCGAACGGGGAAACCACCAGCCAGCGAAAAGGCAGCAGAGCGGGCACCAGGGGGCGGCCTAGGGACTCCAAGGGGAAATCCCGGCTCGCGGGGGCCAACTCATGGATCAGGCGCTCCTCGTAGATATGGAGAAAGGGGTCGGTCTGCCAGGCGCATAAAAAATCGGTTGCGGCGATGGCTCCCCTCATCGTGACCTGCCACCGATGGAAGGCCTCTTGCTCCACGGGAAAAAAACCGGCGTTGTTCATCAGACGCCGTGCCGGCCGCCTCCAGCTCCAGCCCGGAGGCCAAGGCGGCCGGATCCGGTGATCCCCGTATTCCAAAGCCATCAGTTCGGCCCCGCCAATTTTGCCGGTCACCAGCGGCTTTCCACCGCGCAGGGCGTTCGCCAAATCATCGATCTTGGCCATGGGCCGGCGGAAGGTCGTGGCAGTGTCGCCTTCCACCAGCCGGTTGTTGGCCCTCCTGAGCCAACATGCGAATTCCCGATAAGTTTCCCGAAATAGTGTCATGATTTTTATTCTCTTATAAAAAAACTGATTTCATCAATGCCCGCTCCCGCACTCAGCACCTCACAGCCGGTTGTCTGCGGCCTCACTTAAACTTAAGCTTCAATTTAAACTAACGAATATTCTCCTCGCGTCCTCTGCCCGGCGATTTCGTAGGCCATCAGCCGTGCGCTATTTGCAGTAAGCCCAAAATCACTGCTCACCAACTCCGGACTACCGACCACCGACATCCGCCTCTAATCCTCAATCAGTCCTTTGTTCCGGAGAATCGCCTCGTCCGCCGGCTCCTTGAGTTGGCTCCTCCAATTCTGCACCAGGGGAAACAGAGCGTTTGCTTTATACACCTTCATCCGCGGGTGGGGGGGGGGCTCCGGAATTTTTTTTACCGGTATGCCCACATCGGTAAACCAGTACTCCGTGGCCAGAAAAGAGGCCTGACCCCAGGCGCCCTGATGCGCCGGGGGGATATGGAGGGGTAGCGGATGAGCCGATTGTTTTGCCAATTCCAGCTGGAGGCTGAGAATTTTCTCCTGCCGAACCATGCCGAGTCCGTAGTACAAAAGGATGGTTCCAAGATTCACCGCCAAAACCAGCAGGGCCAAGACAGTACCCAGGCGGATGGCCGGCATGGTTTTGAGCCGGCAGGCGGGATCGGCCAGCAGCAGGAAAGGAGCCAGGGCCAAAATCCAGAGCTGGGGAACCCACCGGGCCCACCAAATCTGCGAAGGGAATGAGATCGCCACCACGGCCACCGTGACAAACCAGGTATACCAAGGCGGCCGCAGCCGCCCGCACACCAGGGCGAGGATCAGCGTGGCCCATCCGACCAGCAAGGCGGTGCCGTACAGGGGACCAAACCCGCCGGCCCGGGGATCCGGGGTGAGCTCCTCGAAGACCCGGATTTCTCTCCGGATCATCCAGAAAGGTGGCTTCCATTTGATCCGGTCAGGAATGATTTCAGTGTAGCTCAAGTTGCTGGCCAGAAACTGCTTCAGCTTGGAGCTGCGCCCATACTCCTCCACCTGGGTGGCCCCGCTGCCGGGGGTGAACCCGTAGCCTTCCCCGCGGGAGCTCGTTGCTTTTCGCATATAGTCCAGGGTCAGCGCCCCGTAGTTCATCGACTGGCGGAGGGCAAAACCAAAGACTCCGATCACCCCCGCGAGGAGCAAGGCCACCAGTCCCACCGGCATCCAACTGCGGCTCCGCATGGCCAAAGTCACCGCGAAGATTCCCAACACGAGGCCGGCGTAGAAGATGCCGCTGTTTTTGGCCAAGGTGAGTCCCACGGTGGCCAGGACGGCGGCCGTCGTGGCCTGCGGGGAAATCTTTCCCCCATGGATCATTCCAGCCAGGCAGACGATCAGGATGGAAAGCAGGCAGGCGACATGGCCGTCCACCTGGAACGTGGAAATCTGATAAATCGCCACCGGGTTCAGCGTGATGAGCAGGGCCAGCGAGCGGGCAAACCTGCATCCGGTCTCGGTCAGCGCCGCCGCCGTCAGGCAGAAACAGGCGACCATCAGCAGGAGGTTGACTGCCTTGCCGGCGTTCCAGCTCCCCGTGGTCTCGAAAAGATAGGCGGAAAGGATGTGGCCGAAGTTCATCGTGGGGATTTCCCGGTCCGGAAAACCCAAGGCCATCCAGCGCACTTGGAGGGCACGGCTGGTCATGCCGTCCCAGCTGAAGTCGTGGAAAGGTGCGGAAACGGCCACGCAAATCGCCACGACCCCCATGAGGACTCCAAAAAGCAAAAGCGTCGGATGGGGAACGCCCCCGCGGTTTCGCAAAAAAAGCCACAGCACCGATCCGACTGTCACGGGAAAAACCCAGCCCTGTCCGGCCGAAACTTGGCCATGAATCTTTAGAAAGAGGAAGCCTGTTCCGTAAAGCGCCGTCAGGCCGGCCAGCAGGGCAAGGCCCGCCGCCCAAAGGGCTCCGGCGGATGGCGGGAATGTTTCCCGGGCGTTCAATCTTGGGATGCGTTCTCCGCTGGGGTGTATTCCGGAACCAGCTCCCGGATCGATCGACGGATTTTGGACGGGGCCATCCGGTGGCTGTCCCGGCAAAGTTCCTCCAGGCGGCGGCCAAACTCGCCGGCCACGGCGGGGCCGGGCCGCTGCCGCCAGATTCGCTGGCACCCGGTTTTCTCCGCCGACTCGCCGTCATGGCGAAGCTCCTCGTACATTTTTTCGCCGGGCCGCAGGCCCGTGTAACGGATTTCAATATCCTGCCCTTCCCGCAGCCCGGAAAGCCGGATCAGCTCCTTGGCCAGATCGGTGATCTTCACCGGCTCCCCCATGTCCAAAACGAAGATTTCCCCGCCGGCTCCCTGGTAGGCCGCCTGCAGGATCAGCCCGGCGGCTTCGGACACGCTCATGAAGTAGCGCGTCACTTCCGGATGGGTCACCGTCACGGGACCGCCGGCAGCGATCTGCTTTTTGAACAACGGCACCACACTGCCGGAGGAGCCCAGCACGTTGCCGAACCGGACAGAGATGAATTGGGTGCCGGGATGCTCCGTCTGGGCGGACTGCAGGGCCAGCTCCGCCAGACGCTTGGAGGCTCCCATCACGCTGGTCGGCCGGATCGCCTTGTCCGTGGAGACCAGGATGAACTTTTTCACGCCCGCCTGACCGGCCCAACGGGCGAGGCGCAGGGTCTTTAGACTGTTGTTCTCTACGGCCTCCCCGGGCTGGGGTTCCAGCAGGGGCACGTGCTTGTGGGCGGCGGCGTGGAAAAGCAGCGTCGGCCGTTCTTGGTGCAGAAGGTTTTTCATCTTGGTTTCGTCCCCGCAGTCATGGGCCAGGCAAAGAATGGCCCCCGTGGGGTAGTCCTGGCGCAGCTCTTGGTCGATGGCATAGAGGCCGAACTCATTCCTTTCCACGAGGATCAGCCGGGCCGGTTCAAGACCGAGGATTTGGCGGCACAACTCTGCCCCGATACTGCCTCCTGCCCCAGTGACCAGGATGGTTTTGCCGCGGATCATTTGGCGAACCTCGCCGCCCAACAGGGAAACCTCGGGCCGCAGGAGCAGATCCTCCACGTCCACCGGGCGGATTCTTTCCACGTGCACGTGTCCGTTCACCAGTTGCTGCATGGAGGGGACGGTTTGGCAGGGCAGGCCGCACTGCTCGGCCAAGCGGAGAATTTCACGGACTTTGGCCGGCCCAGCCGAGGGGATGGCTAAAATAACGGCTTCGATATTCTTCCGCGGGCTGATTTTGGGCAGATCGGAAAGTTGACCCAGGATGGGCAGACCATGAAGCAGGGCCCGCTGCTTTTTGCGGTCATCATCCAGAAAGCCGACTGGTTCCATTGAAAGCCCGGGGCGGCTGACTAGTTCCTGTGCCAGTTCCGCCCCCACGTCCCCCGCTCCCAGGATCAGGACCTTTCGGCGACGGGACTCCTTGGGCCGGGGTAGGGAACCCAGCCCGTATTTTTCCCTGAAAATCCGGAAAGTCGTGCGACCGGTCCCCAGGAGAAAAACCGAAACCACAAAGTTGATGAGGATGATTCCACGGGAAGGACGCCATGGCTTCAGGGATTCTCCCGTGGCCCAAAGGGCTAGCCCGGTCAGGCACGCCAGAGCGCAGACGGAGACAATTTTTTGGGCATCGGGCAGGCTGAAATATGAGAAAAGGGAACGGAACTGGCCGAGCCGCCAGAGGCAAACTAACTGCAGCGGGACCATCCAGAGCGCGGAGCGGAGGAGAATGCCCCATTGCTCTGGCGGCACTTGACCCTCGAAACGGAGCAGGAAGGCGATCTTAAGGCTGAGAATCAGACCCCCCGCGTAGCCTCCAAGCAGGAACAGGAAACGCCGTTTGGGGCCCAAAACCGAAAACTTCATGGGGAGGATGGTAAGGAAAACAACCCGGCAAACCGATAAAAAATAATTCCGTAAATTTCGCGCAAGGCCAGGGAGCTCTGCAGGAGACCCTCGGCAGAGGGGACCCACGCCAGGATTCCCGGTGGCCGGAGGCCGGACGGGGTTCGGGCCGCCTTGTAGTCGCAGGGAAAAGGAACCACCCGGACGCCCTCCCGCTCAAACAGCTCCATCGCCCGGGGCATGTGAAAAGCGGAAGTCACCAACAGGATCGGATCCGCCAGCGAAGCCTGTCTCAGAAGTCGCTTCACCTCCCTTGCCTCTTCCCGGGTGTTGCGGGCCGCTGCCGTTACCAGGACGTGGTCGGCTGGAACTCCCCGCTGTTCGGCTTCCTTCCGCAAAAAGTCCCCCTCTGTCGGCCCCTCCTTTTCCCAGGGCAAAACCCCGCCCGTCAGGATCAAGCGGCTGGCCTTCTTTGCCTCGTAAAGCTCGAGGCCCCGGAAAAACCTTTCCGATCCATCGGAAAAAAAGGGCCGGGGTTGCCCGTCTGGGTCAAAATCGAGTTTCATGGACCCGCTCAGCACCACCACGGCGCTGGTTGCCGGGCAATCCGTCGCAACCAGTCGGGGATGACGGAGCTCCAGGGTGCCCAGGAGGAATTTTCCGCTGGCCGGCAGACTGGCCACCACCAGGAGAATCCAGCCGGCCACCGCTGGAGTCTTGCGGCGGAGAAAAATTGCCACCAGGCCCAGCCCCAGCACCCAACCGAGGGGAAGAAAAAAGAGGGGAAGAAGTTTGTGAAAAATCATCGGGCCTTGTTTTGCAGATAAGTGGCCAGGGTGGTCCTCAGGCCTCCCTCCATTTCGAAAGGCGGTCGCCACGAGTAGAAGTCCTGGGTGGCTTTCATGTTCAGAAAAAGGCTGCCGCACAACTTTTGGAAGACGTCCGTCCGGAAAAAATCGTCGAGGAGCTTCAGCGACCACAGAGGCCAGTGCCAGACCCGCGGGGTACGGTTGAGGATTTGGCTGATTTGATCTACCAACTCCTCCGTGCTGACGTCTTTGCCGTCGCTGACCATTAGGGGAAACGGGGGGGAGGCGGGCTCCCGCAAAATCGTTAGGAGAAGGGAAACGAGATTCTGGACGTAAACCAAACTTCGTCGGTTGGGCTGCCGACTAAGGATAACGGGGATCCCTGAATCGACCCATCGGATCAGTCGGGACATGTTGGCAATGTTGCCCGGGCCGTAAACCAGCGGGCATCGTACGATGATGAAGGAGGTTGGGCTGTTTCGCAGAACGGTTTCCAAAACTCGTTCGGCGGCGAGCTTGCTGATCCCATAAGGCGTGTCGGGATGGGGGGGGGTCGCTGGATCAATCGCCTGTTCACTGGAGGCGGCGACCGCACCGATGCTGCTTAGGTAAATCAGGCGTTTGACGCCCGCCTGCCGGGCGTCCCGGGCCAGTTGTTCCGTGGCACGGGCATTGGCTTCCATTAATTCGTCGGCAAATTTCTTTTTGGTCCAGGGCGGGATTTCTGCTCCGAAGACGATGTTTCTGCGGAAGTGGGCCAACCCGGCGAGGTGGATGATTTGATCCACTCCGGCCAGAAAATCGCACCGGGCCGTTTCGGCTCTCCCGGGATCCAGGACCCGGACGTCCGCCCCCGGATATTTCCCGGGCCGCCGTGAACCCACCAGAACCCGGAACCCCTCCGCGGTCAGGGCGGGAACCAGATGGCTGCCCACGAACCCCCGGGCCCCGGTAATCAGGATGGTTTCACCCATTATCTTGAGTCCACCCTGTTTGGAAAAAGGTCGGGAAGGTGGCTGGCCACCGCGGCGGCTGCCGCCTGGTTGCCCCGGGCGTTCCAGTGGATGTCCCGCGGGAAGAAAGGCGGTCCCCCGCGAGAGGCTGTCTCAAAAAAGGGCTTCAGATCCACGTAATCCACCCCCTGCGCGCCGGCCCAGCCACGGATTCGTTCCTCAAAGGAAGGTGCCTGGGCAGGCAGCTTCCCCAGCACGATTGCCTTGGAGGGGACGGCGGAAACAAGAAAACGGCAACCGGTGGCCTCTACTTTTGTCCGCAACTCCAGAAGCGAGCTTTGCGTCCAGGGCCCCAATTCCGGGTTGGGCTCAAAAAACCCTCCCACTTCCGTTCCCTTTTCCTTCCGACGGCTCCATTCGGCGATTTTTTTTCGTGCGAACCGGATCAGGTAGCTTCCGCGGGAAAGTTGGCGCAGGACGGGGGAATCCCCGTGGGGCACTGCCACCACCTTCCCGGTTGCATCCCGGATGGAAAGCGCCGCGTAGGTCTCGTCGTCCAGAGGGTCGTTGGCGTACAGGAGCACCAAAACATGGGTGGGCTCAAAGGCACGCACCGTGGCCTCCCACTGCAGGTTGTACAGGACCGGGCTGTAGCTGGTGACTGCAAAGTTGCGCACTTCCGTCTCCGGTTGCCCCCAGCGGGCCAGGAGGCCGGCCATGCTTTCCGGGGCCGGCACTTCCAATCCGGCCGCAAAAGAATCGCCCATGAGGGCCAGGCGAAACCGTGCCCCCCTGGAAACCGGGGAATCCAGGACTCGCTCCCCCCTCGGGTTGAATCGCACTTCGAAACCGCCGTATTCGCCAAAGGGCGAGTAGGACACAAAGTTGTAGTTGCGCGGGTTGACATGGTGAAGTTGGGGATCGGGATCGAAAGGTATGTTGCCGTACCCCAGCCCCAAGCTGCGCAGGAGAATCTCAGCCAGGATCAGGGTCGTGAGCAGACCGGTTCCCACCGTCAGCAGGCGAAACCAGACGACTCGCCTGGAGGATGACGCCGTCACCCTGCTCAATGGGAGACTCCCTTGCGCTGGAGAACCCGGACCAGGGTTTGGGTCAGGATCATGAGGTCCAGGCGGAGGGAACGCTTTCCCAGATAGTCCCCGTCAAGGCGCGTCTTTTCCTCGATGGATAGCTCGTCCCGTCCGTGGATCTGGGCCCAACCGGTGATTCCGGGGACAAGTTGATGCACGCCCGATCGGGTCCTTGCCTCAATCAGATCCGCCTGGTTGAAAAGCGCCGGTCGCGGCCCCACCCAGCTCATCTCGCCACGGAGCACGCTCCAGATCTGGGGAACCTCGTCGAGGCTGGTTTTCCGCAGCCAGGATCCGACCGGGGTGAGATGATGTTCGGGGTTTTTCAGCAGATGGGTGGCCACCGCAGGCGTTTCCAGCCGCATGGTGCGGAGCTTCGGCATCAGGAAAATCCGGTTGCCTTTCCCCACCCGCCTCGACCAGTGCAGCACCGGCCCACGGGAAGTTGCCTTGATCAGGAAAGCCAGCGGGAGCAGCACCGCCGCGCAAAAAGGCACGGCAAGTATGGCAAGCGTCAGATCGAAAACCCGCTTGGCCCTCAGAGCGGCCGCCCCCTTTTTTTTCTCAGGATTTCCGCCACCTTCATCACCGTCATCCACTCGTAGAAAGTCATCGAGAGGGCGAAGACGAGGGCCTCTTTTCCTTCAAGAAATCCCCCCCGCCCGATGTAAAGGTGCAGAAACTTCGCGATCGGCCGGAACGGCCACCACCGGGCGGCCTGGGCCCGCAGCCCGGCTTTTCGTCCGGTGCCGAACGCCTCGGGGGATTTTGTTTCCAGATACCGCACGATTCCCTCGGCTTCCCATGTGGAGTACCGGTCGTGCCGCTCCAGCCAGTCCCTGAATCCTTTGCTGTTGGCGTGGTGATCGTAGGGCTCCTCAATTCGTCCCACCCGGGCTCCGGTTTCAAACTCCTCCCACACGCCGCTCGTGAAGCGGACGCGGCCCGCCCTCACCAGGCGCGGGTGCCAGTTGGGATACCCTTGGGTCCGCCGCAGCCACCGCCCCCAGAAAAGATAGCGGGGCGTCAGTTCGTAGGCCGTGGGATCGGCGACCTGTTCCGGCCGAGCGGCCAGCTCCTGCAGGAATTTTCTGAGCGGCGCTGGAATCGTCTCGTCGGCATCCAGAAAAAGCACCCACTCCCCGCTCTTGAATCCGCAATTCTCCAAAGCCCAGTTGCGCTGCCGGTCGATCAGAAAGGGAGCCGGTTGCCGGTGCTCGAAAAATTCCAGTCCCAGTTCCCGCGCCGCCTTGGCCGTCCCGTCCGTGCTCCCGGAATCCACCACGCAGATCCGCCGGCACCAGCGCAGGGACTCTGCACAGCGCGCGAGGTTGGCCTCCTCGTTGAGGGCGAGGACAACGGCAGAGATGTTGTGTTTCATCAAACTCGGGAATTCAGTCCACGGTGGGGCATTTGTCCATAAAACTCCGTCATCTTGCGGGCACAACTTTCGGGAGAAATGTTCCTTTGGAGTTTTGAAGAGTCGATCCCGGATCCCGGCCGAACTTCAGCCAAGGCACGGGTCCAGACTGCGGGGATGCTCGGGAAGACTCTCGCCCACCCCTCCGCCTGCAACTCTTCCGCGCAGCCAACCTGATCGGACAAAAGGGACGGGCATCCGCAGGCCGCCGCCTCCACCACCGAGTTGGCAAAGTTTTCATGATGGCTGGGCAAAACAAAAACATCGGCGGCGGAATAAGCAGCCCGTAACTCCTCCGCCGGGGCGTTGGGCATGATGTGCAGGCGTGGGGCACATCCCAGCCGCCCGGCCATCGTTTGCAAAAGCTTTGCCTGCCCGCGCTCGTCGTAACCCAATAGCACCAGGCTCCAATCCTTTGTGCGCTCCAGCACCGGGATGAGAAAAGACAGGTTTTTTTTGGGTTCAAACCTGCCGGTGTACAGCGCCACCCGGGCGTGAGGTGTAAATCCGTGGGTCTGCCGCCATCGGGCGGCGCCCTTCTCGTCCCTTTTCCAGAAATCCAAGTCCACCGGGTTGGGGATGACCGCTGTCCGGCCGGGAAACCGGTAACGTCGGCACTCCTGTTCCTCAAGCTTGGAGGTATAGTGAAGACCGGCGGCGCTTTTCAGTCCAGGACGCTCGCGGAGAAGGAAATAAATCATCTTCCTCCAGCGCCGCTGGGTCCAAGAGTAACGGCTGAGGGCTCCCCGCGTGGAAACCACCAGGGGAACTCCCGACCGGACCGCGGCTCGGTAGGCCGCCGGGGCGGTTCGTTGCCAAACCCCGGTGACATGGATTACATCAAACTCCCGGACCCGGACCCCCACGGCCCTCTCCAGCTCCGGGGAACGGATGCCCAGTCCGAGAACTTGCGGAAAGTAAGTCACCTTCACTCCGCTCACATCCACCGGCCGGCTCCTTGGAATTTCCTTGGCCTGTTCCAGGCCGGCATCTGTGGTCAGGACTTCCACCTCGTTTCCCTCCCTCACCAGCGCCTCGCAAAGCGTGGCCGTGCTGCGCACCGGGCCCCCGAATTTCCAGGCCGGCGCATAGGTGGGGATATAATGAAGGATCTTCAGATCTGCCAGGCTTCCCGAAACCTTTCGACGGCACGTTCCAGCGTGTAGTTCCGTTCGTAGGCTTCATAAGACCGATTCCCCATTTCCTTGATCAGGTTCGGATCCCGGCTCCAGCGCAGCAGGAAGTCGGCCAGGGCCTGCGGGTCGTGAGGCGGGGCGACGGCCCCGCACTTTTCTTCGCCGACCACCAGGGCGGTTTCACAGTCGGGCGGTACTGCCGCCAAAACCGGCCGGCCGGAGGCGAGGATGCCATACAACTTGCAGGGCACGGCGATTCCGCTCAGCCCCTCCCGCTGGCTGATCAGGGCTGCGTGACATCCGGCTAGCAGGTCATCCAGCTCGTCAAGCGGAACGGGGTCGATCCAAGAGATATTGCGGAGTCCGAGCCGCCGGGCCAACTGCTCGGCACTTTTCCGCCGGCGGCCCCCCCCTGCAAAGAGAAAATGAATTTTTTCCTCCCCGCGCAAAAGCGCGGCGGCACGGACCAAGGTTCCCATGTCATGCCAAAGCCCCATGTTGCCGGAATATTGGACCACCCATTTGTCTTCCAGCCCCAGCCGCCGGATCAGGCGGCTCTGGGAAAAGGCCCTCGGGGCCGGTTGGCTTGAGGGACTCCAGTGGGGGATCCAGCGCACTTTTTGTTCGGGCAGTCCATACTCACGTAACAACCGGGTACGCATGTCCCGGCCCAGCACCGTGATCGTTCGCGCCCGGTCATAAGCCTTCCGGTTCCACCGTCTCCAGAGGTTTGCCAAAATCCCTCTCTGCCGGAGGATGCCCGTGGATTCCAGGCCCTCCGGATAAAGATCCTGCAGGATCAGGTGATAACGCCCGTGAAATCGTGGCCACAGGGAAACCAGGATGGGAAGAAGAGGCGGGTTGGTGCACGCCACCACGGTGGTTCCGGCCTTGGTGGTTTTCAGGATGCGCAGCGCCCCCCAGAGATAGGTCAGGTAGGCGAGGAGGCGGGCGGGAATTCCGCGGCGGCTGCGGTCCTTCGATCCGACCCTCTGGATTCGGAGTCCTTCCCAATCCTCTTTGGCCGCCGCCGGCGCATCCGGCGGAAATCCGCAGACCACCTCGATTCCCTGCCCGGCTGCGCTGATCCGGGGCAGCAGCCGGCTGAACAGCTGGCTGGTGGACTGCGGATCAGGATGAAAGACCTGACAAAAAACCTTCAAGGTCGCCGGGAGGACACTCAAGAGGTAAGGGTGCGCAGCATTCCCGCAATCCTTCCCCGAAGGTCAGGCTCCAGTTGCCGCCATTGGACGAAGGTGATCCCCCCAACGAAAAACAGCGCGGCCAACGTGATCCCGGTAGAGAGAGCCCCTTCGAGCCGCAGTCCGGCCAGGGCCGCCGCCACCGCCAAAACCTGCAGTAAGCCGCGCAGGGCCGCTCCGCGGGGAATTTTCACGCGATGATCGGAAAGCCTTCTTCCCGCCGCCAGCCAACCGGCAACTGCGCCGGCGCTCTCGCCCGCCAGGATACCGGCACCGACGCCATGAATTCCCAGCGGTTGGATCAGGAGCAGGCTGGTGCCGAGGCAAAAGACCCCTCGGGCCAAACCAACACCCAGTTGACTTTTCAGGCTGTTGACGCTGGCAAGATAAAGCTGGAACGGGGCAGCCCAGTTCCGCAGGACCACCGCGGTGCCCAACCAGGCGAACATCCCAGCATCGAAGACAAACTTGCCTTGGGTCCAGGCTCCGTAGGCCGGCCCCACCAAGGGAGCCAAGGCAATCATGCCGGCCGCCGTCAAGGAGTGGCCGGCGGCCCATCCCACCGAGAAGACTCCCTGGATTTTGGCTCCTTCGCCGGCCCCATGGAAACGGGCCAGGTCGGCCCCGACCGGGTTGAGGAAAATCAGGGAGCCTTGCTGGGCCAGGTTGGCAAGGGTACGCAGGGTGGCCAGCAGACCGGCCTGGATCGGGGAAAAAAAGGCGGTGACCACCAGCACGAGGCCGCTGCCGGCCGCCTGGTCCAGCAGGGAGTTTGCGGTCAGGAGCAACGAGCAGCGCAGATTGGCAAGGCCGGAGGCGGCGGTTCCACCCCGCCACCAGGGATACAGGTCGGGAAGGAGCCGACGCAAATCGATAAAGAAAAAGAGACTAAAGAGGGAGCCAACAAAAACTTGGGCTGCCATGGCGCCAAAAAGATCTGCTCCGGCCAAACACGCCGTAACCAAGGCGACAAATATGGCCCCGCGGTTGATCACCCCCAGCCACTCCCCCCGGGCGTAATGGCCCGACGGGGCGTAGAGACGCGCGAGAATGCCCCCCGCGGAGCCGAAAGTTGTCCAAAAAACTAGATAAAGTAAAAAAGCCGCGGCGGCACCGTACTCCCCGCCACCGCCATTTTCGCCTAGCAGGACCGGCAACTTTCCGGAAAACACGAGTGTGGCACCCAGCCCAAGCTCGGCGAGTGCCACCCAAAGCGCCGTGCGCAAACCTGACCCCAGCAAAAGACGGACTTTCCCTGGATCTCCTCCTCCCCACGCCTTGCCAATTTCATTTCCCACGAAGTTTTGGTGGCCGGCATCCAGGACGGTCACCAGGGACAAGGTCGCCAGCAGGGAGACCCAGACCCCGTACTCGTCCGCCTGCCAGAAACGAAGAAGGAGTGGGACTTGGATCAGGGCCGTGGCCATGCCAAGTGCCAAGCTGGCTATCCCCGCCACGCTTCCCCGGGCGGCCCGGTTTTCCAAGGGAATGGTTTGGCTCATAAAAACCGGATCTCCTGCCGCAAAAAGATCACTTTATCGGGAAGGTAGAGTGAACACTTCGTCCTGCTGCCGTGGCTCGGCGCCGTAACTGGGCCTATAACCGAACCCTTTCATAAAGGCGTAAAGTTTTTCCTGGCTGGAGCCGCTTTTGCGAAGTAGGTCGGGGCTGATTTCCACCACCAGGCAGGGCGGTGGCCGCGTCGCCAGAAGTTCCCGCATGCCGGCGAGCACCTCCATCTCCGCTCCTTCCACGTCGATCTTGATGAGTTGGGGGGCTTTTCCGCAGCCGTGGCGCGCCAGCAGGGTGTCGATCCGAACAACCGGTACTTCTTCCAGATGCACCTCCGGATCACCCGGCAAGGCCAGATGATTCAAGCCGCTGTGATGTGGGGATACGGACAGTTTCTGGATGGTGTCGGCGGCCCCGGCGGCGGCGTGGATCGCCGACACATTCCGGAATTGGGGATGGCCGATATGGTGAATCAGCCGTTGGTACTCTCTTCGGGAAGGCTCCAGGGCCAGCACCCTTCCCCCCTCCCCCACCCGGCGGGACGCCTGCAGGGACAGAAAGCCGATATGGGCACCCACATCCAGAAAGAAGTCGCCCGGCTGGAGCTGGGCGACCCTTGCCTCCGCGCGCTCGCTGATGGGGGAATCCGTGTTTTCAAAGTGCCGCGCTGGCCGGAAGTAGGATGTGTCCATTTGGCTTTGCAGATAGATCGTCAGCGGCACCTGCAACTGCGGATGCCAAACCGAAAAGGGGCCGGCAATTCGATCCAGCAAACGCAGGAGGGTGAACTTGCCCCGGTGGCCTTGGGTATCCAGGGCGTACCTTAAGCCGAGCCGGCCCACCCAACGGCGCATCATCAGCCGGCTGCCCCCAACGCCTTCACAAGATCCCGGGCCCGGCAGGTGGTGGTGTTGGCCATGGCCCAACGGAGAGATCCCTCCTGCAGGGCCCGGTACTTGCCGTCGGAAACATGTCTGAGCTTCCCCATCAAATCTTTTGCCGAGGAATAGCTGATCGAATTGGTCTCATCCAAACCATGCGGAGCACAGGTTTTCGGTTTTTTCTCCAGTTCACGGAAACAGGGCACCGCCCCGTTGGCGGCGATTTCGTAGTGCCGCAGGCAATCCCACCCGGATCGTTTCGTGGTGATGCCGAACCGGGAGCTCTGCAGATCCCGCCGGTACTCCTTTTCCGAATCGAAGACATGTCCGCCGGAACCTGCGCCCAGTACCTCCCGAACCTCTCCGTCCACGATGTGGGCGGGAAAATCCTTCGTCTTGGCCGGGGGTGCGCCCACGATCTGCACCTCGGGAATTGCGAAGCTGATACGGCGCAAATGCCGCGGGCGGGGCAGGAACTTCAGCAGGGCTGGCGGGACCAAACGATGCCAGGCATCAGGTTGGCTTTGGAGCGTCCACTCCCGTTTCCAGGTCGGAAACTTTCGCAAACTTTGGAGCCTCATCCACAGCCGGGGTCTGCGGAACCATCTTCCCGCTTGGGGCACCAGCGCCGGGTCATCACTGCCGTCCACGATGGCGGTTTTTCGTGGATCCAGCCTGGAAACGAGCTTAAGAAAAAGGTCGGTCTGGTTCCAGATGTCGGCGAAGACCACCAGATCAAAGTCCCGGGGATCGGACCTGGCCGCCGAAACCGGACGCCGGAGATCGGTCTCGGGAAGAAGACCGAACAGGGTGAAGCCTTTTCCATGCAGGCCGGCCAGCTTTTCCCGCGGGAAATTTTGATAGGCACAGTCGTAGCGGGGAACATCCCTCGTCTCCACCCCCGGAAGGCTGCGCAGACCGTGCAGAAGGGTGGCCGCCAGATAATCCTCTTGGGAGGGTGAAAAAAAGAGGATTTTCAATGATCACCGGCTCCCGGGTCTGGCGGAGTAAATCATTTGGTAACCGAAAAGGCCCGGCCATTTCCGGCATCCCCAGCGGTCGAGACCGGCCACCCACGCAGCGGGGAGAATTCGCCGGAACGGTGCTAGGGGCAGGGAGCCCTCCACCTTGGCCGATTGGATACGGAAGCCACCATCCTCGAGCAGTTCCCGGCCGGTCTGGAAGGTGAACCACCGCAGGTGGGTGGAATCCATCAGTCCGCTCCGCTCGTAGCGGCAGTTCCCCCGGAGGAGTTTCCAGCGGTTTTGATAGAAAAACGGATTCGGCAGCGCCACATGAAGGGATCCGCCGGTTGGACGAAGGAGACGCCGAAGTTGGCACACCAGGGCCTCGGGCTGCCGCAGATGTTCCAACACGTGGGAACAGATCACCGCATGGTACACCGGCCGGAGATTCTCGGGCAGTCCGTTTTCCAGGTTGTGCACCCAGACGCGCCGGCAGGTGTTTTTTGCCTGCCGTGCCTCGGAAAGGCTCAGGGTGATGCCGTCCACCACCTGGCCCCTTTCCGTCAGGCGCCGGGCGTTGTCCCCCCCCCCACAGCCCACATCCAGGATGCGGATGGCGTCCTTCGGGATTTCGTCCAAGAGCAGGGCGTTTCCCTGATTTCGGTAACACCTTCGCGCGACCGGGTGCCTCATGGCTGCGCCGGGCGCCCTTGCCGGGAGAACGGCCCCCCCGAAACCAGACGCAGGATGCCTGCCAGAACCTCGTCGTTGGAAAGTCCCATCCGCATCACCTTTTCCCGTCCGGCGGCCGAAACGCTCCGGCAGGTTTCCGGCTCCCCCCAAAGCTTGAGGCAAATCTCCGCGCACTCCCGGGGATCTTCCCAAAAGAAAGCCTCTTCCCCCTCGCGGTAGAGGGCCTGATGGACCGGCGTTCGCTCGGCACAAAATACCGCTCCTCCCATAAACGGAATTTCCACGGAACGGGTGGTATGGAGATCCTGGTTGCCTTTGGAAAGAAGCCCCAAGGCGATCCGTGCCCCCCGGATGGCTCGGACATAGTCCGCCCCGTAAATGGAAGGCCCTGCCCAGCAACGCCGGAGGGCCGGCCATTCCGGGGCTCGCGGCCAGTCGTTCCCGTGGATTACCAGGGGAAGGCCTTTCCGCGCGAGGGAAACCATGACTTCACCCCGGCCTGGCATCCAGGTTCCGACAAACACCACCCCGCCGTTGCCCGGATCCACCCCGGAAGCCCGATCGGGATGGTGCGCCACCGGGTCGTAGCTTTGGTAGAGATAGACTGGCCGGGGTGCACCGTGCTTTGCCGCCGCCGCCCGGCTTTCCTCGCGCGGAAACACGGTGAGATCCTGAAGAGAAAGGCTTTTTTTATACAGATCCCACTTCCGGTGGTCCCGCGGGACAAACGGATTGTCCAACACATAGCTCACCACGGGTCGCCCTTTTGCACGCAACCAGAGGTAAAAGGAGGGCGGTAGCTCCGCCGCAGAATCAATCCAAACCAGGTCCCAGGTGGAGTTTTGGAGACGGGCCGCCAGGCCTTGGTGAATCCGGCGGGAAAAAAGGCGGTATCCGGTTCGGACATTGATCCGGGCGAGCCAATACCACGGGGGGATGAAATCATGGGGATGATGGTGTTCCACCTTGTGCCCGAGGCGGACCAAGGCGTCGGCGCGCTGCCGGCTGGTGCTGAAGGGATGGTCATCGCCTAGGTAGAGAATTTTCATGCCGCGGCCAGTTGGGCGGCCCGCCGGATTCCTTCCGCCGCCTTGCCAAGGCTGTGGCCGCGGATGTGCCGTCGACAGGCTGGGAGCACCCGGGCCCGTTGCTTGGGCAGGCGCCTTTCCCAATCCCGGATGGCTTCGGCCAGCAGGTCGGCCCGGCCGGCGGAAAAAACCGACCCGGTTTTTCCGGGCACAATCAGATCCGGGCCGCAGCCGACCCCGTCGCTGACTAGCGCGGGAATTCCCCACTGGAGCGCCTCGTTGACCACCAGGCCCCAGCTTTCCCCGCTGTGCCTTTGCGAGGGCAGAATCAACAGGTCGGCCGGGGCGTAGGCCGTCGGCATGCGGCTTTGATTGAGAAACCCGAGGGCATGATAGCGCCGGCCCAGGAGTGGGCGGGCGCTTTGCGCCAGCTTGCGGGACAGCTGGCCGTCCCCCGCAACCAGAAGGTGGATTCGCTTTCGGGAACTTTCGGGCAAAAGGCCCAGCGCTTGGGGAATCAGCAGCGGATCTTTTTTGGGAATCAGCTTCCCGCAAAAGAGGATGGCCAGATCTCCCGGAGCAATCCCCAGTTTTTTTCTTGTTCCGTTGCGCAACCGTGACCCTTGCCGGATCTGGGTTTCCAGCAGGTTTGAATCCACGCAAAAGGGCGATGCCACCATCTTGTTTTCGGGAACCCCGCAGGCCGCCAGGTGGGCCCGGGCATCCTGGCCCACCACGGCAAAGGCGTCGAAGCCCCGGTAAAGAATTCGCAAAAGGATTTTGCGGAGGGCCAGAGCGGCTCCGGTCATCCTCGAGGAGCGTTCCCCGATGTCGTGCCGGATCACCAGCCGGTGGCCATGGAGCTTCGCGGCCAAAATGGCGGCCAGCCAAAACGAGGCCTGATAGGCGGTGAGCAAAACCACCCCGGGAGGCCGTTCCGCAAGCGCAGTGAAGACGGGCCCGGGCTTCGGTGTCCAAAAGGAAACACCTTGGACCCGGTCACCTCCCCCGAGAAAACTGCTGGGGTAACCGGCCGTCAGGTTGATGTCCCAGCGGAACTTTTTTCCGAACTCGCGGTCCCGATACCCCCGTACGCTGAAGTCGGATCCGTAAAGGACCTCCACCCGGATTCCGCGCAGGTGGGAAAGCTCCCTCCAAAGAGGCGCGTAGTACTGGATCGGATGGGTGTTCAGAACGTAGAGGCGAAGCCGGCCCTTTTCCCGGAAGGCGGAAACCGGGTTTCTCACGAAGAAAGCAGCTCCCCGCAAAGCTTCAGGGTGCGTTGGGCATAGCTGGTCCAGCTGAACTCGCCGCCCCGGAAAACCCGCACGGCCGATCGTTTTCTTTCCATCAACTCCGGCTCCCGGGCCAGGCGCCGCCATGCCGGGGTCCAGTACTGGATGGGAGGGGTGTCCACCGCCACCACCCGGATTTTCTGTGTGGCCATGAATGGGACTAGTGAGAAAGGTCGACGAGGGTTTTTTCATGGATGGCCAAGACGCGTTCGGCGTATCGGCCCCAGGAGAACGAATCGAAATCCATCGCCACCACGTTTTTTCTTTTCGCTTCCAGCAGACCCGGCCGGAGGACCATGCGCCGCATGGCCTCCGCCAGACCTTCTTCATCCGCAGCCGGGACCAGAAACCCAGCAGGGTATTCGCAGATCCCCGATCCTTGGTCTTGGCTCGGGCCGGAGGCGGCCAGCAGATCCTCCCCGCCAGTATGGTCGGTGCAGACAAGGGGCAGGCCGCCGGCCAAGGCCTGCAATTGCACCATCGCCTGCCCCTCCTCCACGCTGGGCATGACGAAAAAACTTGCCCGGCGGTAAATTTTGGCAAGTTGGCTCTGGGGAACGTGGCCCATCAGTTCAATGGTCGGGGGGAGGTTTTGCAAAAAGGGCCGGATTTCGCGGGCCATCCCGCCGACCAGAACCAGCTTGACCCCGGGAAGGTTGGCCTGCCGGAAGGCCTTCAGAAGCCGCGGGATTCCTTTTCGGATGGAAAGGGATCCCGCGTAAAGGATGCGGACTTCCCCGGGCGGCCGCGGGGAGGCACGGAAGGCCTGAAGATTCACCCCCAGTCCCGCGAGGTGGATCCGCTTCTCGGGAAATCCCTGCCGGAGAAAAGTGCGCTGCACAAACAAGCTGGGAACGACCACGCCGTCGCTGAGGCGGTATTCCTTCAGCTCCCGGCGAGTCATGGAATTTGGCCGGGCTGGCCATGTTTTTCCCTGCTCTTTAAACTCCGCGGCCAGAATCCGGTCCTGCTCTGTCCGGTGGGCGGAGGCCCGGTCCAGCAGGATGGTGGGGCGCGGCCTGCGGCTCCCCTGCCGCATGATTTCCAGACCCGCCCCGGCCCAGACATGAAGGTGGCGGGCATCGCGGCAGGCGTGGCGCGCGGCGCGGCCGAACCAGGGGCAGAAAAAGCGGCTTAAGGCGATGTCCAGCCTCTCCCCGCCGCACTCCCAAATCGCGCGGGTAATCAGGTAGTGCCAGAAAAAACTCCGGACCCGCTCGTCGGGAATTCCCCACTGCCTTGTTTTCCAGCGGGGATAGTTCGTGACCAGCCGGTCAAGGGCGCCCCGCGCCTGCAGCTCGCGCGCCAAGTCAAAGGCGTGCCAGCGCCCGGGGGCCACCACCGCGACCCGGAGCTTTTCCTTCAAACTGGCGGGAGAGTCCGGGCGCCGTTACCCGCCTGGTTTGGTTCTTTCCGGAATCTGAACCGGCGCGGATACAGAAATTGAAAGGTCAGGCATAGCAGAAATAGGACGATGAGGTGCTTGGGCCAGTAGTAGGCAAAGGACCACCAGGTGGTCAGCAGCGACACCATGGGCTTGCCTTTGATAAAGGTGACAACCATGGCCAGAAGCCCCCAATGAAAGAGGGAGCGGCCACCTCCGAGGGTGAGCATCCACCTCGTGAGGATTCCGAAAAGGGCGTAGCTGGCCGCCAGGACCGGCGCGATGCCCCACCAACCAAATCTTCGATAAGCATCCGCCTGAATGGAAAGGATCGATCCACTTCCCGCCGGCTCCCCCCGGTGGGCATGGTACTGGAGCTGCGCCTCGCTGCAGTAGCGCTGATAAATGGTTTCCATGTCAAAAAGGCTTGGCTTGTTAGGCATGAGGAGATGGGGCACCGGGGTGTAAAGGATGGCCTGCCATCCTTCCCAACCCGCATGGGGGATCTCCTTGGGTGTCCGGGCGAAAACCCTTGAATCGTACCAGGGATACAGGCTGGTGAAAAAAGTGGCCACGGCGGCGTGCCGGCCTCTCGGCTCGGGTGTGGCGATGAATTCCCTAAGGGAAAAAAGACGAAGGTCGGGCCTGCGGGAATCGATCCCCTGAAGGAGATAGAAGGACCGGATGTTGAGGCCTATCCAACCGATAACCAGGAAACAAAACAAAAGACACAAGCCGATTTTTTCAAAACGAACCGAGTCTTTGACCCGGAAAAAAAAGCACCCTGCCAAAATAAACAGCATCGGGTAGATTAAGTCGCCGCGGCTGCCGGTGCCGAGAGCCGCAAAGAAATACGCGGCCAAGAGTGCGCCGAGGACAGCCTGCTGTCGGGTTCCAAACTTCGCGCTCCCAAGGAAACGCACAAAAAAGAACGGTGCGTCGATAAATAAGGGGAAAAGGTTTAGAAGCTTGGCCGGCTCGAAAAAGAACAGGCCCGCTGGATTTAAACTGGGCAGCGGGGCCCCACGCCCTTCCCAACCCAGAAGGACCTTGGTGAGAAAAAGGAGGATCGCGAGGGCCAGCCAGCCCAGCGCAAAGGGGCGCAGCAGCGGGCAGCTTGAAGCCGAGGATCCATCCAGGCCTGGGACCAGGTCTTCGACCGGGCCGAAAGTCGCTCGGTAGCCGAACCACGCGCAAGGAAAGGCAAACAAATGGGCAAACTGAACGGCCGAATACGCCTCCACGGATTCCGGATGGCCGTACAAAAGAACCAAAGCTGGTAACCCGATCCCGGTACCCAGGGCCGGCATGAAAATCGTGCTGGTGAACGGCGGAAAGATCAGGGCGTCCAGCAACCGACGTTCCAGGAAAAGGGATCCCAGCAGGGTCCAAAGGCAAAGAGGAGCCAACATGAACACTGTTCCCAGCGGCCAGGCCAGAAAGGAAAGCCCGCCGGCCACCAGCAGCGTCAGGCCGGGCCGGCGGATCACCGCAGACGCCCCGGGAAAACAGTTTTGGAATTTCAACACGGGCGGCGTTCGGCAGGGGAGATTTTCTGGATCAAGTGGCAAACCAGCCAAAGAGCGAGAATGTTTTTTGGAATGTTGTAGGCAAAGGTGTGCCAGGTCGTCAAAAGTGTCCCCAGCGGGGGGCTTTGGAAAAAAGTGATGACAAAGGCGAGACATCCGGCTTGGAAGGCCGGGTTCCGGGCGGACCGGGTGAGAAGAAACCCGGCCAGCCAGCCATAGGCGACAAAAGCCGCCAAAACGGCAGGGACAACGCCCCACCAGCCAAAACGGCGGTAGGCATCGGCACTTAGGGAGATGCCATGCCCAACCATCTTGGGGATGGGAGGGTCCTGGACAGACCCCGCCACTACATCCGCGTCAAGGACGAGCGGCTTATCGGGGACAAAAAAGCTGGGAATCCAGGTCCAAGGAATTGCGGAAAAACCATCCCAACCGACAAGGGGAATCCGGCGGGGCACGTTGGCATACACCTTCGCATCCTCCACCCCGAAGAAGGAGTAGCCGACTGGACGCATCCAACCCCTCCAATCTCCATCCGGAATTGGGTTGGCAACTGTTTGGGAAAAAAGTTGAATCTTGGCCGCAAAGGTATGGGCGGACCCGAAAGCGGGATTCGCCCTGAAGAAGAGGACTACGGTAACGTAGGCAAATGCCAGGAAAGCGAAGGTGAGGGCGGCTTTTTGCCAATGCTTGCTGTTTTGAATCCGGAAAAAATAGCCTCCCGAAAAAAGAAACAAGGCGGGGTATAAAAGGGTGCCGCGGTTTCCCGTCACCATGGCCAGAAGAAAAACGCCCAGCACCATCAGGCCCAGCATGATCTTCACCGCTTTCCTGGCTTCGCGGAAAGCCAGGGGTAAAAAGAAAAAGCCCAGCAAATCCAGCCGGGGCACCAGTCCGAGCACCATGGCCCAGCGGGGTGGCTGCACAAAAGCGTACCCTTGGTCCAAAAATCCGAAGTTCAGCCGGACGGCCAGAAGCACCAAAGTGTATGAAATGGCGACCCAGGCCAGACCAAGAACAGGAGCGGAAGGCGGTCCTCCCCGTAAAAAATCAAATTCGTCCTTGGGAATTTTGGATTGGGCCTTCCTCCACCCTCCCAGCCAGTAGCCCGCCCAAGCCAAAGGCAGGGTCAGCAGATAGACCAATTGCATTAGAAAATAGGGCCGGGCCCATTCGTTTCCCAGCCCGGCGGAATAAAGGGGGACCCCGATCCCTAATCCAAGCGCCCCCCAAAGACAGTAAGAGGTAAAGGGCGGAAGCAGGAATCTGGAGGTAAGCCGCGACTCGAGGCCCAGGGCCACCAGGGGAGTGGCCAGGCAGAAAACTGCCCCTGCGGCCACCGGACCGACGACCAGTCCCAGTGGGATCGCCGCCACCATGCAGGCCAAAACAAGAAGGACCGGCCTTTTCACCCAAAAGGCAACCAGCGGGAAGCAGGCCTGGAAATCCATGGGGACCAGGATCCGGGGTAGCCTGTTTTTCATGTCCGAATCCCCTCACCGGGGCTCTTTTTCCTGAAAGAATCTTTTTTCTCTCCCGAAATCCAGGCATGGGCCCAGACCAGTAGGGTCAACAGGGACAAATCCCACCCCAGAAAGGCGTAACGCGAATCCGTGTAAGAAACAAAGAGCATCGGCAGATGGGCCGCCAACGCCACCGCGGAAAGGACTACGGCCGGACGAAGCCAGGTGCGGCGTAAAAGACCGCGGCAGAAGACTGCGGCCGTGAGAAAGAGGGCCAGAAGCTTGAGGCCGTGAAAAACGGGCGAAACCCATCGGGGAAGAAGATTGAGGGTGATCGCGCTGGTTCCCAGCCAGGCTGAGACCTGCCTTCGGGCCGTGGCAAGATTTTCTGCCGGCTGGGCTGAGGACACCCATTCCTGCAGGGCGTGAAGATACGTCGAGGGGGTCGGGCCGATCATGATGGTCGCTCCTGATTTGGAGATAAGATAAAATTCCTCCCCGTAATGCCAGTTATGCCAGGGCATCCATAAACCCAGGGCTAAACCGGCCACCAGGCTGAGGGCTGGTTTGGTTTTTTGGGCGATCCATAACCGGGCCGTGAAAATCAGGCCGGCCGTGGCGGCGGCGAGGGCAAAATTGGGTCGGATGAAAACCGCCGCCGCCAGGCAGGCCCCCGCTCCAAAAAGAATGGCCCGGGAGGACGGATTCTTGGCTGACTGCCGAAACAGCGCCGCCAGGCCGGCAAAAAACAGGCAGGTGGCCACGGTTTCGCCATAGCCGTTTTTGGCCAGGATCAGATATTGGAGAAAACTGAGGTTGCCGGCCGGCGCCGCCAGGAAATAAGCCGTGCCGGCCCAGGCCCAGGCGGGGCCGATCAGTGGGGTCAACAGGTGAAAAACGGCCAAGGAAAGAAAAAGCAGGACCAGCAGGTGTCCCTGGTTCGTGTCCCCGAAGATGATTTTTTCCACCATGCGGAAATACCGCATGCCGGGAGTGAACCAGTACACCGACTCGCAACCCTCGAGGGCCTCGGACACCTTTCCTTGCCACAAATTCTGCGCCATCCGGTGTCCAAAACCCTCATGGACCAGGCCGTCATCACCCCCGCAAAATGGCGGATAGATCCCCCCCAGATTGACCGTTCCGCTGGCGCTGTGCCGGGCCACATGGAACGTGGCCAGCATCGTCAGCCCGTAGGCCACTGCGGGAACGCAGAGGTTTCGAAAAAACGCCCCCCAACGCGGACGGACACACAAGAGGCAGACTCCGATCCAGCCCGCCCAAGCAAGCAGAAGATCGGTTATCTTGACCCATCCCAGCCGGGGGGGCGCTGAAAATTGGAGAAAAAAAGGCGTGGGTTGAACGGGAAAAAAGGCTGCCCAAAATCTCCCCCCCACGTGCTCGGGCCCCAGCGCGAGCTCCCCGGTATTCTGATCGGGCGCGATGGGCAGAGGCTCCACCCCCCCGCCCGGAGCCTGCCAGAAGGCGCTGCCTTGCCACCGGAACTTACCGCCGGTCGCGGAGGCCGGGATTTCGTAAAATACGTAGAAGGGCGCCTTTTCCCGGAGCAGGTTGCCGAGGTAAAAATTATAGCGAAGATCGTTGGCGAATCCGCCGCGAAATTCCGCAAGGCTGCGAAAAAAGACGCTGTCGACCGCGCGCGAAAAGCGGGCCGGACGCCAAAAGGCGTCGCTGGAGGAGGCGAAAAGGCGGTCAGGGCCTAGGGACGGGTTTTTCCATTGCCATGCCCCAGGATATGGCTCGCGTGCCCCGCCATAGATCGAATCGAACTGTGTTTTCCAATCCCGGTAAATGGTCGGGGGCAGGGCCTCCGCAAGAAAATCCCCCTCCCCCTTCAGGATAAAAAAGTTGTGTCCTTCCTGCAGGTCCACCCGGGGAAGGGCCAGCCGTCCGCCGGCCACGACAGACGCGAGAAGGAGGATCCCGGCAAAGCGGCGCCATCCCGCCTGCACGGTTCCGGTGAAAAGATAAACGGAAAGGATCCCGAACCCGAGCGTCTTCCAGTCCTGCGTGAGGGGAAGGCCCGCACACATCGGCAGCGCAACCCATGCGGTCAGTCGCTGCAGGCGGGGCGGTGGATTGGGGAAGATCAGCTTGTGAGCAGCCGCGGGGTGGGCAAGGGGGCGATGAACCCGCCCCGGTAGCCCCGTTGGCGAAGCTTGGAGACCAGCTCTTCGGCTATATGCCAGGAGAAGAGCAGGGCGTAATCGGGCGGATCCTCGAACAACCGCGCTTCGTCGAGCACGGGGATCATGGTGCCGGGCATATATTTGCCGATCTTGGAGGAGCCACGGATTTCAAGGACGCAGTCGATGATCTGGTCATCCAGGCCGACATAGTTCACCAGGGTGCTGGCGCGGGAGGGGGCGCCCACGCCGTAGATTTTTTTGCCCTCGGCCCGGATGCCCCGGAGCAGGGCCATCAGGTCGAGTTTGCTTTGCGAAACCTTGCGGCGGAACTCCCTGAAGGCCTCCCAGGTGAGCTTTTGCCTTTCCTCCTCAAGGATGCGGCTGACGGATTCCTGCACCGCGCGGGTGCCGCGCCGCGCCGCATAGACCCGGATGGACCCTCCGTGGGTGGGAATCGGCCGGGCGTGCACCACCTCCAACCCGTGCTGTTCCAGCAGGAACCGGAGGCTATGGAGCGAATAGTAACGCAAATGCTCGTGGTAGATGGTGTCATATTGGAGGGTCTCAAGCAGCGGCAGCAGGTAGTGGGACTCGGTGATGAACAGGCCGTCGCGGTCCAGCATCGTCAGCACGGCCTCGGTCAGCGCATGGATGTTCTCCATGTGGGCAAACACGTTGGTCGCGGTGACGATCCGGGCACGGCCGTGCTTCCGGACCACCTGCCGCGCGGAGGCCGCCCCAAAAAAAGCCTCGAGGGTCGGAATTTTATTCTTCCGGGCGATTTTCCCGGCTTGGGTGGGCTCGATTCCGCAGACCCGCTGCCCCGCCTTTTGAAAATTCCCCAGCAAGGTTCCGTCGTTGGAACCGATGTCGACGACGAGGTCCTTCGGTTGGGGGGGATAAAGGCGGGCCACCTCCCCCTGCAGCTCCGCGAAGTTTTCCCGCAGGATCCGGGTGGTTCCGCTGGTGTAGGCGTAATGCGGGGGGAAAAGGATGGCGGGATCCACGACCAGGCCCAGCTGCACTAGGTGACTCTCCGGGCAGTACAAAAGTTCTGCGGGATAGGCCGGCTGCTCGTTCGGCCGGGTGCCGATCGGGGCCATGGTGTTGACCGGCGGGAGGTAACCGAGGAACAGGATGCTGCGCAGATTGCGGGAGCCGCTGATTTGGCACCTGTCCACCAGCACGCTCCCGCCGGTTCCGGCGGCCAGGGGGTTGGAGCGTTGGCCTCTTTTCATGGCTTCAGATCTTGTCTCCGGGCTGATCGGCATACCAGCGCGCCGTTTCCGCAACACCCGCCGCCAAGGGAACGGCGGGCCGGAAGCCCAGGGTGCGGATTTTGCGGGTGTCCGGGCAGCGCCGCGGCGGGCTTCCTTCCCGCAGGGGCCCGGGCACCACCCGTATCTCCCTTCCGAATCCCTCGAGGGCCGTCAGCCGGGCCAAATCCGCAATGGAAATTTCCTCCTCCGTGCCGAGGTGATAAATTTCCCGATGCTTTCCCTTCTCCAATAAAACCAGCAGAGCCTGGGTGAAGTCGCGGATATGGATGAAGGCACGTGTTTCCTTTCCGGTGCCTTGGATGGGGAAGTCGGGGACTCCGGTGGGCTGCTGACGGAACAGGTCCCTTAGCCTCAGGGAAAACTGGGGAAGGACGTGTTCCCGTCCCATATCCGGCCCGTAGACATTGTGGGGCCGGAACACCACGACGCGCTTGAAATCCTTTCGCCCGTAGTTCAGGGCCAGTAGTTCGCTGATGATCTTGCCCCCCCCGTAGGAGTACCGGGGGTTCAGCACGTCGGGAACGGACAAGGGGGCGGTCTCGTCCGTCGGCACCCGGGGAGGGTTTTGGTAAACCTCGGAGCTGGAGGCCAGCAGGAGTTCCCGCGTTCCCGCGGCGCGGCACGCCTCCAACACGTTGACCATGCCCTTCACCGCCACCTCGAGAATTTCCTCCGGTCGGGTGTAAAAAAACTCGGTGCCATTGATGTAGGCCAGATGGAAGACGCTGTCGGCTCCCTCGGTCGCACGGCGTACGGCTGATCCATCGCGGATATCCCCCGGAAAAAATTCCACCCTTTTCGCAAGCTCCCCGAGTTTTTCAAAGCACCCGCGGGAGTCGTTGTCCAGTACGCGTACCCGGTGCCCCTGGTCGGCCAGGGCCTGCACCAACGAACGGCCCAGAAACCCGGTGCCCCCGGTAACCATGATTTTCCTTCCCGTCATCCCCCCTCCTTAACTCCCACTGTGATTAAAAAGGTTCCCAGATTTTTTTGCCAAGGGGTCACGGCCATGAGGAGCTCGTACAAGTTGTAGAAGGGCAACAAAACCCGGGCCAGGGAGCTTTCCACATACCGAAAAGTAACCCCGCAAACGCCGAAAACTTCCACTTGTTCGAAGCCGGCTTTCTTTGCCTCCACCAAAAGCTGCGCACGCCGCAAAAGGACTTCGTTTTCCGTCTTTCCCTTGCAGGAGCAAAAGGGCGAGGCTGGGTCGCGATAAAGCCACATCGAGGGGCTATGCGCACTCGGGTCAAAGGCAAAAACACGTCCGCCTGACCTCAGCAGGCGGTGCCCTTCCGTGAGGACGCGGATGCGGTTTTCTTGGCTCGGAAAATGGTGCAGGACACCGGAATAAACAACGGCAGAGAAGGTTTCTCCGGGAAGACCTGTCGCTTGGATATCTCCCACAAGATAGCGCTCACGTGGGGATTTTTTTTGGGCGGCCGCGATGAGCCCGGGAGAGAGATCCATGCCGAGGACGGCCGCTGGCACGGTTCCTGCCAAGCGCCGCGTAAAGGCACCGCTTCCGCATCCAAGATCGGCAACCCGCTCACCGGCCTGGGTGGGCACATGCTGGTGAAAAAGCCGAAGTAATTTTTGATAAGCTTTTTCGCCCAACACATCGTATTCCCCATGCGCGCTGGCGAAGGAATCAAAGAATTCGACTTCTTGTTGCGGTTTCAATTCTGAGTGCTTCTCTTGGTTCGGAAGGAAGATCAAGGGCCCCGCAAGCGTACCGTAGCCGGTCCGCACTTGAGAAAACGGGTAAGAAGCGCATAGCCCACCCACCGGAGATAGCTGGGAGCCCAGGCCAAAATCCGGAAACGGCTCCGCCCTTTTTTACGCTCGAACCATTGCACCGGTTGCTCCTCGATTCTCCAGCCCAACCGCTGCGCCTTGACGAGATATTCGATGCTGTAACCGAACCCGGCCCGGGTTTCGATGGGAATGCGGTCAATGACTTGGCGGCTGAAAACCCGGAAACCGTTCGTCGGGTCCCGGGTGGGCACCCCGGCAAAATGGTACAGAAACCAGGCCGCCGATCGGACCAAAAAAGCTTTCACCAACGGGCATCCCTCCATGCAACCGTCGCCAAGGAAGCGGGATGGGCAGACGATATCCGTGCCTTGGAGGATCCTGTCAAACATGGCGTCGAGGCGACCCGCATTATAGTCATCGTCCGCCGGCACCATGGCCACAACCGGTGCCGTCGAAAGGCGAAAGCCCGTCATGACGGCACCCAGGGCCCCGACCCCTTGGTTCCGCACGAAATGAACGGGAGGAAGGCGCCCCTTTTCGCTGCGAATGGCTTCCAATGTCGGGTCATCGTCGTGATCGTGGCAGATAAAAACGCGCACCGGTGTCCGGACCCGGTCCCGGATGGCCCGGAGAACCGGTAAAATCATTTCCCCTTCCCGATAAACCGGGATGATGATGTCAACGGCGGGATTTTCCTCCGGGCTCACGCCGCCGCCTTGCCCAGCCAGGCTTGAATTCTCGCACCATCCTCCAGGTTGGGCCGCATGAGCCGGGCGGAACGGATGCTTTGACAGAACCTCCGCAACAGGGAGCGGACGGGTCGGATCCGCCCGTCCCCCCCGGGCCAGGAGGACCGCACGGCAAGGGACCGGGGGCTGCGCCGCCTAGGGGTTTGAATGCGGAGGAAGAACCCCTTGGCGTAATCCCTTCCCCGATGGGCGAGAACGAGCGTTCCCTTTTTCCCGATGACCCGCACTTCATGGGTCGGCAAACCTTTTCCCTTGAAGGCAACGTGGATTTTCGCCGGGATCCCTTTTCCCGCTCGGCAGCGGATCCTTAACTCCTCGCGAAGGGGTTTCCGGGGTGGTTCCAGCCGCCGGATCGGACCGGCCAGAAACTCGAGGTTATAAAAAATGTGGCTCAGAAAATTTCCCGCCAAACCTCCGCCGCAACGGAAGGATCGTTTCCAGGATCCGGCGGGGAGGGGCCGGGCTCCCTTTCGCAGGTACCATAGGTATTCGACACGCACGGGTGTGCCGATCCGGCCCTGCCTTAACAGGGAACGCATCCGGGTCCAGGCCGGTAATTCCGGGAACAAAAAATCCATGCCGTGGCGGACGCCGGACCGCCGGACCTCGCGGAGAGCGCGCGCGGCGGCAAGCGTGTTGTGGGCGAGGGGCTTTTCACAAAAAAGATGCTTCCCGGCCTTGGCTGCAATCGGAATCAGGCCCGCCTGGACTCTCGGGGGCAGCGCCAGGATCAGGGCATCTAGGTTTGGGTCCAATGCAAACTTCCGCAGATCGGTTTCGACCTTCGGAATTTTCCATTCCCGAGCCAGGGCCCGGCCTCGGACCGGATCCCGGGAGCAGAGGGCGGTTACGCGGACCCGGGGCAGACCGCGGATCGCCGGGAGGAGAACCTTCGATCCGAAATTCAGCCCCGCCACCCCGAACCGGATGGCTTTGCTTTTTTTGCTTCCCCTGATCCGACGGGATTTAATTTCGAGCGCCGTTCCGGTTCCAGAATCCCCAGATGTCGATCACCTTCCGGTCGGCGGGAATCCTCAGTCGCCGATAGGCTTCGTGGGGAACCCCGAGGATCAAAATCCGGCTTCGCCTCACCACCTCGGCGGCGGGCAGGAGGCCGGAAATCCGCACGTGGGGATCTGCACACAGGACGCGGGCTCCGGCGAAATGAAGGATTTTTTTCAGCTTGAAGGAAAGGGCGTCCCGGATGTCATCGCTGTTCGCCTTGAAGGCCATTCCCAAAATCCCCACGGTGGCTCGGGTGAGGTCCTGGGTTGCCGCCAGGCGCGACACCAGATAATCCGGCAGACCTTCGTTGATGGCCATGGCGACCTGACCCAGGGCAAAATTGTGTTTTTCAAAGGCGAAAAGCTGCATGGTGTCCTTCATCAGGCAGGGGCCCGCCGCAAAGCCGGCCCGGGGAATGCCGGCCATCCGGGGATACCCTTCCTTCATGCCACGGAGAAGACGGCCGTAATTGAGGCCGGCGGACTCCACCATCATGTGCAGCTGGTTGGTGGCGGCAAATTCGATGTAGCGGTACGCATTGCAGATCAGCTTGGCGTACTCGGCCTCCCGGGGACTCATGCGCACGGTTTTTTGGGCGATTTTTCCGAAGAGCTGTTTGGCGGACCGGACGGCGGCCTCCGAGGTTCCGCTGACGATCTGCGGCAGGGCTTGGATTTCCTCGATCGCCTGGCCCTGCACGACGCGTTCGGGGCAGAAGGCCAGCCGGACCTTGATCTGTTTTTGCCGGAGATGTCGGGCCAGGAATTCGGTGGTTCCGGGAGCGACGGTGGACCGGAGGATCACAAGGGCTCCGGGAACGAGGTGGGGCTCCAGGCTCTCCAGACAGCGGGTGAGCAGGCTGGTCACGGGATTGTGGAATTCGTCGATCGGCGTGCCGATGGTCAGGAGGATCCGGCGGATTCCACGGATGGATTCCGGATCCGCTGAAAAGCCGAGCCGGCCTTTGCGCAGGGCCGCCCGGAGCAGGCCCGGCCCCCCCTTTTCCAGGAAGGGCATTTTGCCCGCGGCCATCCGGTCCATGGCCTCGCGGTTGACGTCGTGGATCAGCACCCGGAATCCGCGGTGGGCCAGGACCAGGGATAAGGGCGCCCCGACATGGCCGGCTCCTCCCACCACCGCGACGTCAAACGGCATGGCGGGTCGTGGCCGGGCGGCCGGTTTGGGCCGATTCCCGGATGGCTCGGGCTTCATGTCCTTTGGGGTTCAGGCGTGCTCCCTCTGCCTTGCAAACGGCGAGGATCCTGCGGAGAAGATTTCGGGTGGTCCATGCGGTTCCCAATCGGGAATTTAGGGAAACGAGAAAAAGGAACAAACGGAAAGGAAAGGCGAGGTGGGCGGGCGATCGCGCCAGGGTCCTGCGCACGGCCAGCCAGTCCCCCCGTCCAAGCGCCCGGAATCCCTGCCACAGTTGCATGGAACCCAAGACCAGGGAAACGTGTATCCGGGCCGCGCGCCGGTCCTTCGGATCCAGCCGCCTGAAAAGCAGGGACAAAACCTCGTCTGTCTGGGCGACCAGCTCGTTCCGGCGGTTGAGGTTTTTCGATCCCTGCCCGGGATGATGGCGGACCTGGACCAGGGGCTCGTTCTGCAGGCCGATCGGGCGGCGGGCGGACAACCGGGCCCACATCTCCATGTCCCCGGCAAAGGGCAGATCGGTCCGAAAACCTCCGGCTTCCCGCAGGGCGCCCCGCCGGCAAATCACCTGGGACAGGTTTCCGGGAAAGTTGCCGAAAGTCAGGAAGGCCAACGCCGAGGCCTCCGGGGGGATGATTTCCGGAAGGAAGGCTTCCATCGCTCGGACGGTGGGACTGGCGGAAAAGGGCGGATCGTCGGAACTCAGGCAACGCGCCGCGCCCAGGACCGGCCGGTCGGCGAGGAAACGGTGCTGGCGCCGTAACCCGCTTGGGTGAACCACGTCGTCTTGGCAGAAAATCTTCAGGTCGTCGTGCCGGGCCAGGTCCGTCAGCCGGTTCAGGGTGGCAAATAGCCCCAGGTTGCGTTCATTCCGGTGGAAGCGGAACCGCGGATCGCGCAAGCCGCCCAGGAAACTCCCGGAGCTGTCGCGCGAGGCGTCATCCACCACCACCACCTCAAAGCCGGGATGGTCCTGGGAGCGCAGCGAGTCAATGGCCTGGGGAAGGAATTCCATGCCGTTGTGGACGGGCAGAATCACGGAAAGTCCGGGAAGTTTGTTCATGGCGGATTTATGTGGCGTGTCCATCCGCCCGGTCGCAGGCGATCGGACCCGCCGCTCCGGAGCAGCACGGCGGCGATCAGGCCAAGATGCAGTTGGTGGCGAAAGCTTCCCCGTAACACCATGCGCTTGAGTTCCCCCCAGCCCACATACTTCACCTCAAGTCCCTCCTCCGCGGACGGTCCGCTGGAGCTGCGGCTCACCCCGAGGGCCAAAAAACCGTGGGAGGCAAACCCGAGCCTGCCGGTGTCCGGAAGGAAGGGGCCCAGATGGATCCATTTGCCCCCGGCCAGTCCGGTCTCCTCGAGGAGTTCCCTTCGCGCGGCCCGGATGGCGCTTTCCTCCCGGTGAAGGGTTCCCGCCGGAAATTCCCAGGTGAAGACTCCCGGGATCGGTCGGAATTGCCGGACCAAGGGAATTTTCCCGTCCGTTCTGACCGCCAGGACGCCGACGTAGGGTTCCTGCTCCAACCCGTGAAAGGTCTCCCGCCCCCGGGGTCCCTGCACCTCCCGGGCCAACAGGGTGACCCATGGGGAAATCCTTTTTTTTTCTGTTTTGACGATTTTCACGCTGCGCGGGCCCCTCCGGCCTCCCGGAGGATTTCTTCGATCTGCGGCCCGACCACTCGGATGGCGTACTTTCGCTCCACTTCTGAGCGCAGGGCGTCACCGAGTCTTCGGCGCAGCGCCGGTTGTTCGCGGAGCCGGCGGGCGGCGGACGCGATGGCCCCGGCATTTTTGGGCGGCACCAGGAGCCCGGTTTCCCCGTGTCGGACGATCTCGCGGCAGCCGATCACGTCCGAGGTGATCACCGGGCGCGCGCAAAGACCGGCCTCCAGCAGCACGCGGGGCAATCCTTCCCGGTAGGAAGCCAGCACCAGGAGGTGGGCCGCGCTGATCGGCTCCAGCACATTCGGGATTTTCCCGTGCAACCGGACTCCCGGCTTCCGGGAAAACTCCTCGATCTCTTCCGCGGGAAGCGAGGCGGGATTGGCCGGATCCCTTTCCCCGAAAATTTCCAGTTCCCATGTCGGGTCTTCCCGGTGGAGCTGCCCATGGGCTTGGACCAGCTCCCGAACCCCTTTGTCGACCAGCAGGCGTCCGGCATAGATGATCCGGAAAGGCGGGCTGGGGGGCTCGGGCCGGGGCCGCCATGAATCGGGGTCAAGGCCGGTTCCCCGAACCACGTGGATGCCCGCCGGGGAACCGGCGATGGACCGGTACGTTTCCAGATCCTCCCCGTTTTGCACGAGGGTCTGGCTGCCTTTTCTCCGCAGGGCCCGGGCAAGCCCGAGACGGACCACCCGGGAGGCCAGCGAGCCGGAGAGGCCGCGCACCGCGCCGGTCGCGAGGCTCCCCATGCCCGCCAAAAAGTTCACGATCGGGCTCCCCTTCCGGCAAACCCAGGGAGCCAGGATCACCGGACGAAGGGCCACCGGTAAAACCGCGCCCGGGTTGCGCTCCCGGATCAGTCTGCGGAGCTGGGCCGCGGTTCCGATCACCTTCGCCGGGGACAGGCTCTCGCGGTGGAAAGGGACGGCATGGAGGGAAAACCCGTGATCAAGGAAAGCTCGGGCGCTCGGGCCCGCGCCCACGGAGCAGGCCACTTCGATTTCCCATCCCGCCGCCTGCAGGTGTCGTGTCAGCTCCCGTCGGTGGGAAAGAAAATACCAGTCCTCGGTGACCAGAAAAAGCAGGCGGCGGTTCAGGGCTGCGCTCCATTCCGCATCCACCGCTCCTCCCAGGCCTGAAACATCAAAATCACCCACAGGGCATGCGCCCAGTTGCGGCGCCCTGAAAGATGCTCGCGCCACCGCCGGAGGATCGGTTCCGGTTGCAGCAGGCCGTCTTTGGCCAATCGCCCGGGCTCGAGCAGTTCCTCGGCCCATCCCCGCAGGGGTCCCCGCAGCCACTCGTCGATGGGAACACCAAATCCCATCTTGGGACGCTCGGTGAGGTTGCGGGGAACGTACTTTTCCAGGATGGCTCGGAGGATCAGCTTGGTGGCGTCCGCCCGGACTTTCCACTGGAGCGGCAGTCGCCATGCAAACTCCACCACCCGGTGGTCAAGGAAAGGAGCCCGTACCTCCAGGCTGACCGCCATGGAGGCCCGGTCCACCTTGGTGAGAATGTCATCGGGAAGGTAGGTCACGCCGTCCGTGGCCATCATCCGCTTCACTGGGTGCCCGGCGGTCATTTCACCGAACTTTCGGATAAAAAAACCGTCCTTGCCCGAGTGCCCGCGCACCAACTGCTCTGGCTGGTTCCAGTGGGACACCAGACCGTGATAGAGCTCCCCGAAATCGGGGCTGGCCAGCACTTCCGCTCCTTTGTGGATTTTTTCTCCCCAACGGTTGAGCCGAACCGGGGTCGGCAGGAGCCTTTCCAAAGGCCCGAAAAGACTGTCCCATGTCACGGGCGGGATAAATTTCATCCCCCGGGATAACCCGGATCGGATCGGCTGCGGGATCCAACGCAGCCCCCGCCAGGCCCGGTGGGCCAGTCGGTATCGGTTGTAACCCCCGAACAGCTCGTCGCCGCCGTCCCCGGAAAGGGCCACGGTGACCTGTTGGCGGGCCAACCGGCTGATCAAATAGGTGGGGATCTGGGAGGAGTCGGCAAACGGTTCGCTGTAGATTTCTGGAAGAAGGGGGATGACTTCGCGGGCCTCCTGCGGGGCGACGGTGATTTCCACATGCTCGGTGCCCAGGTGCCGGGCCACCCGGCGGGCATCGTCCGCCTCATTATACCCCTCCTCCCGGAAGCCGACCGTGAAGGTCCGGATCGGCCGGGAGGACTGCTCCTGCATCAAGGCCACGATCGTGGAGGAGTCCGTTCCACCGGAAAGAAAGGCACCCACCGGTACATCCGCCACCATTTGGCTGCGGACGGCCTGGCGGAGGAGGCTTTTCATCTCCGCCGCCGCTTCCTCAAATCTCCCCGGCCATGGGTTGGCGCCACCGGTGGCCACCGCCCGCGGCAAACTCCAAAAAGGTTCGGGGATGGGCTCGGGATTTTTGGCGGAAACGGAAAGGAGATGGCCGGGCGGAAGTTTGGAGATCCCCTGCAAAATGGAGAATGGAGCCGGGACTTCCCCGTACCGCAGGTAAAGGGAGAGCGCCTGCCGGCTGGTCTCGCCCTCGAAAGCCGGGTGCCGGCGCAGGGCCGACAGCTCTGACCCGAATAAAAACACCTTTCGCCCGCCTGCTTTCTGGTGGCCGTAATAAAGGGGCTTTTCGCCCAAACGATCCCTCCCCAGGGTGAGAACTTTTTCCCTCCGGTCCCAAATGGCGAACGCGAACATCCCCACGCTTTTTTCCAAAGTTCGCTTTAATCCCCACTCTTCCACCCCCGCCAGCAATACCTCAGTGTCCGAATGCCCGCGCCACTCCGTCTTCCGACCTCCGCCCTCCATTGTCCGACTACCGACAACCGACAACCGACTCCCGCCCTCCGTCCTCCGACCTCCGCCCTCTATTGTCCGACTACCGACTACCGACAACCGACCCCCGCTCCCAACTTCCTCCCTTAACTCTTCGTGATTGTAAATCTCCCCGTTGAAAACAACCACGTACCTCCCAGACCTCGAAACCATCGGCTGATGTCCGGCCGGGCTGAGATCCAAAATCGAGAGCCGCCGGAATCCCAATGCCATGGACCCGTCGTCTTCCGCCCACGTTCCCGCATCGTCCGGCCCCCGGTGCTGCAGGGGCTTTGCCATCTGTTCTGCCAGCCTTCCGGCCTCCTCCTTCCCGGAGCCTCCTCCCAAAAATCCCGCAAACCCGCACATGGCTTTAGTTTCTTTTCACTTTTTGAATTTCACGATTCAACCCACCGCCCTCCGTCCACCGACCTCCGCCTTCCGTCATCTGGCCTCTGATCGTCTTCAACTTAAACTAACAACCCTGCGCCTACGGCGCGCTCCCCGTCCAATCCTCCAGTTTAAGCCCTGGCACCTGCCTGAATTCCCGTACATTATGCGTCACCAAGACGGCCTTGAGCGATAACGCGTGGGCGGCGATGAGCAGATCCATCGAACCCACGCCACGACCACTCTTTCCCAAAAAGGCACGAATTTTTCCGTAGGCCTGGGCGGCTTGCTCATCATAGGACAAGACCTCCAGAGCCAGTAGAAACTTCCCAAGGGCCACCCTGTTTTGTTCGCGGTGGGAGCTGTTTTCCACCCCAAACCAGAGTTCAGAGCTTGTGACCGATGAGAGGACCACCGATCCCGGTGACTGACGGGCGAGCCGCCTTGCCACCTCCGGATATTTGCCGTTGATGAGAAAAATGCAGTGGTTGGTGTCCAGCAGATACATCAAACGCGAATCGATTCTCTTTTCTCCAGCTTTGGCTGCTCCCTTTGCGACAGGAAGCCCGGCGCGAACTCTCCGCAGGCCTGGAAAAGGATTTCCCACGAGCCCTTGCGGGGTAGCAACACCAAGGCCGGACCCACCTTGTGATAATGGACGGCTTTCCCCTCAAATCGGCACTCCTTGGGCAACCGGACCGCTTGGCTTCCCCCCGTCTTGAATAACTTTGCCATCTTCATGTTTTATATCTACACAATATATCTACAAAGATCAACTCCCCGCCATCCGCCCCCTGTCTTCTGGCCTCCGCCCTCTGACTACCGCCCACCGATCACTGACCACCGACTACCGACCACCGAGTTCTGTCATCCGTCCTCTATCTTCCGGTCTCAGTCCTCCGCCTGCCGGCGACCGCCCCCAAAAAACCTGCAGTGCCGCACATGGCTTGGATGAATCCAGCACACGCCCCGTGGGCTGAAAGTGTCTTTTAAGAGTGGATAGGAAACTCAAAATCGAAAAAGGGTCGGGTGGTCATGTTTTCGGTGACCAGAAAGGACCCAAATAGGATCGGCGGAGGGCAAAGGTGCTTCCGGGGATTTCTAGGCCTTCGGCCCAAATCTGGGCACCAGCTGAAAAAGGTAGGCCAAGGCTTTTGTGCCATCAATTTGCAAGGCCACCCAAGGCGCGACCAAAAAAGCTTTGAAAGACGGCCGCCACCAAAAAAGCTTCCTGCTTCGCCTAACCGGATCGACCACCCCACGAAAAAAAAGATAAAGGCAGGCCGCTGCGGGCGCCCAACCCGGGCGCGCCAGGAAAACGCAAGTCATGACAACAGCCAAAAGGGCGGTGAAAAGATAAATCGATGGCTGATGGCCGATGGAAATTCCGCATTGGCTGTAAATCCAGTATTTCTTTCTTAGCTCCCTGCCATTTTTGGGAAATCCCTCGTAGTGGATGGTCGGCTCACGGCAGATTCCGAAGCCAAGACCGGAAGCTTTTAGCTTTTTCATCCAATCAAGGTCCTCGGCGGAGCGAAGATCTTCCCGAAAAAAACCGATCTCACGAAACACCATACGTTGAAAAAAGGAACCGGGAAGGCTGATGTGAGACGTTTTGCATCCATAGGATACGGCACAGACCGCCTTCGAGAAGGCGGTGGCTCCGTCCATCTGGCATTTTCCCAGCCAGGCGACCTCGGGCCCGGTTGAACTCAGTCGTCTGATGGTCTCCAGCCATTCCGGCCGGGGAATCGTGCGCACATCGAGGAAGGCAATCCAGGGATATCGGCTTTTTTGAACCCCGCGGTTCCGGTTGGCGCCGGGAAATCCCCTAGGATTGCGTAAAATTTTAACCATCTTTTCATCCTGACCTTGCTCTTTTGCCCATTTTTCAAGCATTTGGAAAGTGGCGTCCGTTGAACCAGCCTCCACAAAGATGATTTCATTTGGAAACAAGGTCATACTTCGTAAGGCACTTAGAAATTTAGAAAGATCCTTTTGTTCCTGATGAACCGGTACCACGAGGGAAACAGAGGAGTCAGGCGATGGGTTCAAATTTTAGAGAAATACCTGTGAATGAGCTCACGCATGAAGCGAGAACCGTAATATCTAAGGAGACGCCACTTTTCACCATGACCGTCGATTTTTTGTAAAAACTTTTTACAGGAATCCTGACCACGAACTTCAATTCTTGGGATCACAAACGGATTTGAATCTGATAACACTGCCTCCGGCCTGCTTGTGCACGCGTAAACAAAACCAGCATTCTCAACTTCCCTTAAAACATTTGGGCTAAAACCGCCATGAGGATAACTAAATCCTTTGATTCGTTGACCTAAAATGCTGGTAAGTTTTTCTTGGCATTGATAAATTTCCTGTTCCATTGTTTTTTTGGGCAACCGTTGCAATGGTCCTAAATGAGTAAAACTATGCGCACCGATTTCGTGGCCCTTCTCAAAGAGAGCACAAATTTGACCTTTACTCATCAGTCTCCATTTTTTCCAAGGCCCCTTTTCAGGCATACGCCCGCTTAACAAACCTGGAATTACAAAAAACGTACCTTTCGCTCCGAATCTCTCAAGAATATCCGCTGCCTGAATCTGGTTTTCATAACCATCATCAAAGGAAAAGGCCGCGACCTTTTCTTCTGCGAGCTTTGATGTAAGTATTTCCAGAACGGACTTAACTTTCCAGCCACGCTCAAGTAAGTAATAAACTTGCTTTCTAAAACAGGTTGAGTCTAGTCGTAATTGCAACGAATCATTGGAGGCAGGTTTGCCAATGGAGTGATACATCAAAATAATGCGCCTTTGTTTTTTGATTTTCATATCACATTTTTTTTGCTCTATTTTTTAATACCCCTCTAAATCGCTGTCTGAGTAGGTTAAAAGCCATTCTTTACGAATATGAATTTTGTTTAACTTTATTTTTTTAGAAAGATTTAAAACAAGAAAATGAGACCTTGAAGGTACTTTAAAAAATCCAGCAATCCATAAATATTTTTCGATCAAAGGGTTTAGAATATCAAACCGAATACAATCAACATTGAAATATCTGCTTAAAATCCAGCTGGCTTCACGAAGACATTGGCAAATTACGTTCTTTTCTGTTGGGTTGACTACTAGATCGCTTATAACGCCGACTTTAACTCTCTTCTTTGTATAAACGCGTATAACTATATAACCGGCAATTTGTTTTTGAAAGTTGTAAATCCAAAAAAACTTGTAATTAAAAAAAGGGCTGTGAAAAAATTTTTTTATTAAACAAGAAGAATTTTTTATTACTATATTACTAAATTTTTTTGATAGGTTTTTAATTATATGATAATTTTTTTTTAAATCTAATTCTTTTGCTTGTTTTAAACTTGTGAGCTTTTTGAATCTGTGTTTTTCTGCTATTTTTGAAATGATCGGTTTAGTTTCGTATCCAGCCACCTTGCAAAGAAGCTTCCATGGCCTTATTATTTTAAGGTAAAGAGGAATTTTACCAAGATATGTGAAACCTATTTTTTTATAAAGATTAACCGCTCGCGGATTGGCCCCTGCCAAAAGAAAAATATCGTAATTTTTTTTAGCCATTTTTATGACATGTAAAAATAAAGAAGATCCCAGACCAAATCCTCTGTACGCTGGATGAACAATCATATCCCTGCCCCAAACTGCCTTTTTTTTGAAATTTCCTACTTTTAATTGGCATGGTGTTAGTCCTAGATGAGCTACGATTTCGCCTGTTTTTTGATGTATGCTGCAAAAAGAATGGTACTGTTTACTTTGTGAATTTTGAAAAATATTTTTCCACCGTAATATTTTAAAAAAGTTTTTCTTTGTTTTCCATTTGTTTGCAAAAAGTGTGTTTTTATATGCTTTTTTAAAAAAAGCATGAAGCTGAAGTAAGGTTTTTTGGTTTACATGTTTATTTTTAAATACTGCTTGTGTCATTTATTTATTATTAAATTTTTTTTGACATGGTTTTTTTAATATTTTTTTGGTTATGAAAAAGCATGTTACGAAATAAAGTGAAAATTAAAACAAGACATGTATATAAGACTTCCGGAAATTTTGGCCGTTTCATTAGTTTTAGTACATGCCTCCGCGCAGCACTTTGTTTTAAAATTTCTTTGATCTGAATAAATAGATTGTTGTTGACGTGCTCTTGGTGAATATAAGCTACTGCTTTTGTTTGTACAACAAGACGAATTCCATTTTTTCTCAGATAAATGGAATGCATAACATCTTCAGAATAAGCTTTACCACTGAAGGGGTAAAAATTTTTTTTATATAAGTTTGTTTTTCGATGAAGAACACATCCACCTGGCAGCCATTCGGTTTCTAAAGTTGTTAGTTTTTGGTTTCTGATTTCTACAAAGGGATTTGTTCCAAATAAGGTAATGTGCCCAGGAATAATTTTTAAGTTTTTCCAAATTGTCCAAGACAAAGAAAATAGTCTACTATTTATTAGGTTCTTGTGGCAGGGAACTTTGGTTGTTTTCCATAACCAAAGAGGACCACAGGCCGTTTTTTGCCCGCCTTTTTCCATAGCCTCAAGGAGATATTCAATACAGCGGGGTTGCAGTTCAATATCATCATCCATTTGCAATACATATGGAGTATCGGCCCTTCGAAAGCCGGCGGACCGCTGGGCTACCTGGCCTTGTTTTTGTGTGTATAAAATTTTTATTTTGTTTGTTGCAAAGCTTTTTATTTTTTTTCGGTATTTTTTTGGTGCACAAAGAATAATTTTTTTAGGTTTTATTGTGCTTTTTTTTAGCGCTGAAATTGTGCTTTGCAGGGTGCTGCCTCCAAGAGTCGCGATTATAACTGTGATTTTTTTATGTGATCCGGGTTTTTGCATTATTTTGTAAGGTTGAGAAGCATGCTATTTCGTAGTAGTTCAGGTAGAAAAATTGCATATAAAATTTTTTTATTGAGTTTTTGAAAAAAATTTTATTTTATAAATTTTGGATTTGCCTAAACGTAATATTTTGTTTTCGTCTCGATTAGGGAATCACATCTTACTCGAGGCCGGCAATCGCCGCCCGACCCATGGCAAGAATGGCCTCTTCCGCACTTCCTCCCAGGTGGGGGGTGGCCAGAAAATTGGGAAGCTGCAAAAGCTCCCGATCGGAAGGCGGCTCTTGGGCAAATACGTCAAACGCGGCCCCCGCTAGTTTACCCGTCTGCAAGGTTTCCTTGAGAGCGGCTTCATCCACCAACCCGCCCCGGGCAAGATTGAGAAGAATGGCCGAGGACTTCATCAATGCCAGTTTTTCCCTTGAAATCATATTCCGGGTTGATTCATCCAAGGGGACATGGAGCGAAACGACATCCGATTGCTGGAGTAAATGGTCTTTCTCCATAGCCCGAACGTTGTGCTGGGAACAAAATTCCGACCGATCACGGATGTCATTGATCAAAATCGTGCAGGAAAAAGGCTTGAGAAGACGCACCAGCTCCTGACCAATATGACCACAACCGATGATTCCCACGGTTCGGCCCGACAACAATCCCCCCGTCAGTTGCCGCCACTCCCCGGCAAGAATTTCCCGGTTGCCGGCGACCACTTTCCGCAGGGTGACGATGGCCAAAGCCAGGGCCAACTCCGCAGCGGAAAGGCGATTTACTCCTGCAGTCCAAGAGAGGCGTTTGCCATGTCTTTTCACCGCGTCCTGATCGATCATGTCTAAACCCACCCCATATTTGGAGATAACTTCCAGCTCCGGAAGCCCGGCCAGCACCAATTCGTTGATTGTTTCCAGAGCCGTGATGGCCTTGTTGTGCCCTTGGATGAAGGCAATCAGGCTCATGCCTTCCAGATTTATTCCTCGGTCATTAAAGGTCACGTGCCGATATCGCTGCAGGAGCTCCTGGCGAAGCACGGGGTGACGGGAGAAGGAGCGCGAGCAAACCGCGACCCTGTCTTGCGTATTCATTTCTGGGGGACTGTCACCCGACCGTTTCCTGCCCGCACGTCGAAGGTATATTTCTGTTCCCGCGGTCGGATTTCATAAGCACCCCCCGCCCCCTCCAGAATGGCCAAGCCTGCGGCAACATCCCACCACATGACAGCTCGCTCCGAATAGGCATCCGCCGCCCCCCGGGCAACCTGCAAGAGGGAGACGGCGGCTGCTCCCAACATCCGGACTTTGCCGAAGGTGGAAAACCACTTGTTCATTTGCCTTATTTCATGATTTTTAAAATCAAAACGGCTGGGAAACCCGGTGCAAAGCACCGCTTTGCGTTTTTCCGAAATTGAGGAAACGTGGATGGATTTTCCTGAGAGATACGCCCCTTGACCGGCACCGCCCCAGACCAAATTCCCGGAAGGAAACTCCCCGAGGACTCCCCAAATGGGGGTTGGGCCACGACACAGGGCAACAGAAATGGCACAGGATCCAAGGCCGCGGCTGAAATTTACGGTACCATCCAGCGGATCCACCACCCAGCGATGGCAATTCCCGTCTCGCCCTGGAAGAAATCCTGTTTCCTCCGATAATATTTCCAAGCCTGTCCGCCCCAGCTTTTTGATCAGGACGTCCTCAAGAATCTGATCCGCATAGGCCTTCATCTCCCGGGGTACCCGCATATCCGGTCTCAGCTTTTTTGCGGCCGGCTTGACTCGAGCCAGGACCTTGAGGGCCTCAAGCACAGCGGCTTTGGCAAGTTTTAATTCAGGCTGCAACGACGGCTTGATTGATCCTTCGTGACAAATAAGAAACCACCAAATGATCCAAAATCAGATGGGCGTCCTCCGCGGGTCCATAATCCCCTCTGGCTGTCGGCACATGAATGCCGTCATCGGCCATCTTCCTCATTTTCCCGCCGTCAAAGGCCGTGAGCGCGAAGGTTTTGATTCCCGCGCAAGCGGCGTGCTCAAAGGCATGGACAAGGTTGGCGGAATTGCCCGAGGCGGAAATTCCAACGAGAACATCGCCGGGCCGACCTAGCGCCTTTACCTGCCGCACAAAGATTTCATCGAAACCGAAGTCGTTGGCCAGCGCCGTTAAGGTGGCCATATTATCGGTCAGGCTGAGGACCCGGAAGGGCTTTCCGGGGGAACGGGTGCCAATGACAAGATCATTGGCAAAATGACTGGCCGTGGCCGCACTCCCCCCGTTGCCCATGAAAAAAATCATGGCTCCGCGCTCGCGCGCCTCCAAAAGCATGACAACGAAGCGTGCCACTGCCTGGGCATCAATTTTTTTCAGGATTTCGGAGAGATTCTTAAAGTAGTTCCGGGCATAGTCAGCGGGATTATCCGTGTAAATCTGGTTTAGACTTTTCATGGTTTTATGGAATCGGGATTGGGAATCTGAAAACGACCCCGCCACCGGGGGTCGGCGTAGTAAATCCGGTTGACCAACTTCATGGTGTTGAAGGCATCTTGGGAAGACCCGTGCTCGATCGGTTTTCCCGACCGGATGCTTTCCACAAAGTTGGTGATTTCAAGTTCCCAGGAAGGATCCCGGTTATATCGGGTCACCTGTTCCTTCGGGTCGCCCTGATCCTTGGCATGATCCACTTTGGAGACTGTCAGGGTCTCATCTCCGTAACTTTTAGTTCCGGTCAACAGCCCTCCCAGGGAAAGGCTGCCGTGTTCCAAGTTAATGTCCAGTTGGAAACGATGCCGCCACTGGGTGGCGGAGGAATTTAACATCGCCACCACTCCATCGGGGGTTTTCATTAGCGCATAGGCATTATCCTCCACGTCATATTTCCAATGCGAATTGCTCACGATACTTTGCACCTCGGTAAACTCCCCGCCGAACAGGCGCATTAAGTCGACCATGTGGATGCCTTGATCCAGCAGCACTCCGCCTCCGGCTACCTTGCGCTGGGTCCGCCAGTCACTTTGATCAAAGGTGATCAGTCTTGATTTCCCGTAGACCCCGCGGAGATGAATGACCTCCCCCAACTCTCCCGATCGGACGATTTTCAGCGCATCCTGCACGGACTCATGGTACCGGTGATTAAATCCGAACATCAGTTGCTGCCCTGGCTTCTTTTTCTCTGCCCGGATCATCCGGGCCACGTCATCCAGGTTGCGACCGGGTGGTTTCTCACAGAAAACGTGGAGCCCTCCCTCCAAAGCACGGATGGTGGCATCCGGGTTGACATCGTTCGTCAGGCACACAAACAAGACGTCCAGTTCCTCACCCAGAAGATCCTGGTAGTTGGCGTAATGCCTCACTCCGTCCGGAAACACCCCCGGGGAGCCAAGGCTTCGGTCGCAAACCGCCTGAAGCCTCAGTTCCGGGTGCTTCTCAATACATTGGCGCCGCCGTTTTCCGACGATGCCATACCCCGCAATGCCAACCTTGAGGGGAGGCAGTTGTCGGGGGACTGTAGGGTTCTTCGGTTTGTGGGCCCGGGGTGTCACTTGGCGAGGTAGAGTCGGGTATGGGGGTCCTTCAGGAGAATTTTTTCGGCTTGGGCCAAATCTTTCCGGGTGTCGATCCCAAAGGTGGTAGCCTGAATGGGAATCATCCGGATCCTGCCGCCGGATTCGAGCACGCGGTTCATATCCACCGATTCCACCCGTTCCAAAGGGGTTTCGGCCATGGCTCCCAATTTTTTTAACGTTCCCGCGCGGAACGCAATGATTCCGGTCTGCAGATAACAAGGAATCAGACCCCACCCCTTCCAAGGCGACGGAATCGCTTCCCGTGAAAAATAAAGGGCGTTATGGATTTTATCCGTCACGACCTTGACATTATTCCTGTCGAGCAAGGACCCCAAGGATCTGATTCTCGACATCAGGTTGACAATTTCGACACTGGGATCTTGGAAGGGTCGGCGGATCGTTTGAAGAGCGGTCGGCGGAATCAGGGGCTCATCCCCCTGAATCATAACCACAATATCGGGTCTCTGGCCTCGGGTCCGCCGGAGGATCTCGAGGGCTTCGGCGGTTCTCGTGGTGGCACGAAGATGGTGGGACCCCGTCATGATCGCGTTTCCTCCAAGGCCCAGAATGTGTTCGAAAATAACGCGATCACAGGTCGCCACATACACTTGCGGAGTGCCATAGGCCAAACGGGCCCGGTGGAAGCAATGCTCGACCATGGGCATGCCCAGAAGAGAAGCCATGGGCTTTCCGGGAAACCGGCTCGATTTCATCCGAACCGGGATGATCGCGGAGATTTTTACCTTTGCCGGAATTTGCTTAAACTCCTCAATCCGCTTTGGGCGGCAACCTCCAGCATCCGCATGTCACTGCTATAGGCAATCCAGTGGAAACCATCTTGGACTGCACGAAGAAGCTGGGATGGCTCAGGCTCGACAATATGAATGCCCGGCAAGCACCCGGTTTTTTTTCCGGTTTCCAGGATTTTCCTTTTGATTTTTTTGAACTCCTGGGTTTCGAACTTCCCGGGGATTCCCATGGAAGCGGACAAATCATAGGGACCGATCATAAATCCGCTCACCAACGGGATCGAAAAGATTTCTTCCAACGAATCCAGAGCGGAAATGTTTTCGATCTGCAAGATCACGATGGGTTTCCTTTTTTGCCATTCCCAGTATTCCCGGAATGACCTTCCGTAGCCCTGCGCCCTTGCCAATCCCACCCCGCGGGTCCCCAAGGGCGGGTACCGGGTGGCCGCGACCGCTTGCCGGGCCTCTTCGGGGCTTGTCACGTTCGGAACAACCACCCCATGAGCCCCTGCATCCATGACCCTTTTGATCTGATCGGGGTGATTGGAGGTCAGACGTACGAGCGGGATACTGCCAGCGAGATTGATAATTCTTATTAGATCCCCCGCACTTTCCAAGGAAATGGTTGAGTGCTCCAGGTCCACCACCACCCAATCAAACATCTTTTTTGCAAATATTTCCGCGGTGCTGGCATGACCCAGGGAGATCCAGCTACCGATTAATGGCTTGGTTTTCAATGGGGAATTCTCTCCTTAGCCCCCTTTGGGGCCAGAACTCTCATGACTCTTCATAAAAAAGTGGTAGGATTTTCTCAAAGTTGCCGGCTTTCAGGGGATCTTTTGCATGACCGTATCACGCTATTTTGCGGCGATTAGTGAAGTTATTTTTTGCATGGCGCTTTTTAGATATAGTCGACATGGAAATATTTCCAACTCTTCAAATCACCTCCCTCGAAGCCCCCTGGATGCAGCGACTTTCCGAGAATAAAAGTCCGCCAGCGCTCCTGAAACCCTTGGTTCCTGTAGATCCGGGCCCAGGGATCATGGGCGGCACATTGAATACGGACCTCCCGGAGACTCCTTTGCCTCGCAAACTGCATGACAGGACCGAGCATCAAGGGATCTGACATTTCCAGGATATCGAACCGCGGAATTTTGTCTTTCATGGTTGTTTCGCCGACCAACGCATAGTTTTGTAATTGGGTTTTATTTTTGATGATCAGCAAAAAATACTTGTAGAGTTTTTTATAATAATGGTGCTTGCGAACATGGCCCCAAAAACCCGCGCTTCTTTCGGGATAACCCCCGGCTTTACCTGTCATTTTCTGAAAAACCCGTAATAGGGAGGGTCCCAAGGCCTGGATGCTTCGCGGACTACTCAGTACTTCAAATTTTATCCGGGCGCGAGGAGCAACAACTTTTTTTTTAAATGACACGATTGGGCAGAGCGGACGATACCCCTGCCGCCGATACCATTGATAGGCCCTTGAAGAAGGGTCATGCCGGTAGGCAAACACGGCTTGGGCATAAGGATACATTCTCGTGATCGCTGCGTCCATCGCACGGCCAATCCCGCGACTGCGAAACGGGCCGTCGACATGGGCACCGCTTACCCATAAGGCCCTGATTGTTTTTGTGCCGCTGATTTTAAAAAGCCTGGGTTCGAGGGGCAGGATACCAATGGGCCGCTTCGACTCGAACGCGATGACCGCCCTTAAGCGGTTGGCCTTCCAGGTGGATGGAGTGCGCGGGGTTGATTCGGATCGTCTTAGGAGAGCCAAGCTGCTGGCTAACAGCGAAGGATCATAACGGCGGATGACCATCTCAGGGCGCACGCTTCAGGGCCCAGGCGGAAAAAGCTTCCATGAACAAGCGCATGGAGGAAACCGGCCCCAAGCTGACGCGGATGCAGGACTCAAAGGGCGGTTCAAACGAGCCCCGGATGTAAATTTTTTTCTCCCTTAAATAAGCCACGATCTCTTGGGATGCCTCTGGGGTATCAAGAAAGATCAGGATCCCGTTCGTCAAATCACCCCCATGAAAGCGGATGCCGGCTTTCTGGAGTTCCTTTTTTAGATACTGGGCTCCGGCTTTCACTTCATTGACGTGATCGCGCATGATTTGTGGATGGTCCAGCAGGTATTCCCCGATCCGCATGGAAAACGTGTTGGACTCGACGATCGAACGGGTTTTGGAAAAATAATCGATATTTTGGGGCTGGCTGACCATATATCCCAGACGCAAGCCGGCCCCGCCAAAAGCCTTGGAAAATGTGCGCATGACGATTAGATTGTCAAACGAGTCGACAAGGTCCAACAACGTCTCCGCGCCGAAATAATGGTACGCCTCGTCAAGGATGACGATGACATTGCGCGCCTGGCAGAATTCCAAAATGGGCCTTAGCTCCTGGCGCGTTAACGCGGTTTCCACGGGTAAATTCGGGTTCGGAATCGCCACGACCGCCGTTTTGTCGTCGATATTGCAATAGAGCGATTGAATATCCACTTTTAGGTCGCTGCTTACCCTCATTTTGCGGTAGTCCAACTGAAAAAACTCCGCATAGACCTTGTACATGGGATAGGTCGGATCCAGGACAACCATGTTATCGCCGGGGTGGGTCAAAGTTTCCAAGACAAAACGCACCGCTTCCGTGATCCCGCAGGTGATGTAGATCTTGGATCGATCGATCTGTAGGGCCTTGGCAATTTTTTCGTACAAGTCATTTGCCTCCGGGGAGGCGCTGATGATGTGGGGCGGAAAGGAGCGCAGGATTTTCTGGAGCACCTCGGGGGCAAAATCAGACACCTTTTCGTTGCGGTCTAGTCTTTGCCCATGGACCAAATCCCGCCCCAAGGAAGTTTGGTAACGGACCATGCCTTGGATATGCGGCTTAAAGCGTGATTTCAGTTCAGGGTCCTTTGTCGTTTCTCAAAGTGTGCAGCGTATTCCGGCATCAGGGGAGTGACTGGTTCGTTTTGATTATACATGCAGTTGTGGCAAATCAGGCCCTTGAGATTTTTGCATAGATGACGACGTCTGAAATCCCGGTACACCTTGCCGCCCCAAATCTCTTCCAAGGAGGAATGATTCAGATCCCCGACGATCAGGTCTTTGGAATAATCCAACACGCATGCCGAAACATAGCCCTCGGGCGTGATGGTAAAACCTTTGAACGGCTGGAAGCAAATCTCCACCTTGCCCCGGGCGCGGGGGGAGCCGGCCTCAATAAATCCCAGCGCGTTGTTTTCGTACAGATTTCCACACTGGTTGTTCAGCGGGTGCGGGTCCCATTCATCGATATAATCGATGACAATGTTTTTTAAGATATCGACCTCCTCTTTTGTTTTTTCCGTGTACACCATCGTGACATAAATCCGGTAGGATAGGCCGGAGGTCTTGCGGTAATTGGAAATCCATTTCAGATTTTCGATGACTTTTTCAAAATCATCTTTGCCTTGGAGGATCTTGTAGGTTTCCCGCTTTCCCGCGCTGATGGAGAATTTAATGCTATCCAGGCCGGCATCCAAAACCTCCTTGGCCCGATCGGGCGTGGCCAGGGCTCCGTTGGATGTCAAAAACAAATACTCAAAACCGATCTGTTTGGCCAACCTTACATATTCCGCCAGATTTTTTACCAGAAACGATTCCCCTGTTGCGTACAGCCCAAGGTCGCGAACCCCGCAGTCGTACGCCTCCTGCAGCACACGCCTGACCATGGGCTCATCCATGGTTTTCTTGTTTTTGATCAACGGGTTGGAGCAGAACACGCATGCGTGGTTGCAAAAGGATGTTAAGTCCAGAAAAATTTCTCTGGGAAAGGGAGGTACCTCCTCAAAGGAAGCCTGCATGCTTTTCTTTTTGCGTTCTTTGATTGTTTCCTGCATACGACCGCCTTCTGGGGGGTTAGGGGTTGTTGTTTTCTTGCATGGAGCATCCGCTGAGGACTTTTCGTTTTCCCATAAATTGGAAAAATTGGGAAGGATAAGGGATCCTCTTGTAGCCGAAGATGCCTTTTTGCACGTAATAGTTCTGTAAAAACGGACAGGTCCTCATCAGGATTTTTTCATATTGATCCAGGGGATAGTCCAATACCGTAAGATCGTTGGCATAGGTCGGGTGCGAATCATAACGGTTGACCGTAAACAAAAATGGCGCGCCCGCAAAAACCGGGGACTGCACGTAGGTAAAAAACCAATGCCGGCTCATTTCAGAAAGGGAAATAAAATTGGTGACGCAGTCAACGGCCCCGCTTGAAAGAAGGCCAAACATGGAGGTGGGAATCAAGACAAAGTCATACGGGGAGATCCAATCCTTGTCAATACGCCCGGCTGCCGCAACTTCATGGAATCCGGCGATTTTTGCCTGAGGGAAAAGTTTCATCAGATAGTAATGCGCCAGGATGAGTTGGCCGGATAAATCGACTAACACATGCTTTGTTTTTGGATATTCCTGTTTGATGAGGCTGGAAAAAATCCCATAGCTGCTACCGATATCCATCATCACCGTCTTTTCGGCCAGCTTGTGGGCCAAATGTCTTTGGAACATGCCCAATAAATAAATGTGGCGGATATAGCGGTTGGTGAACACGAAACCATCGTGTTTGATTTTTAGTGGCCGGCCGATATCCGGAGTTGGATATTTCCGCAAAAGGGCAAGAAACTCTTCTTCCACCATAACATCATAGGCATCCAGGGCTTCCCGGATCCCGCCTCGCTGTCCACCCAAAAAGATATTCAAGAAAGATCGCATCTCATAAAATAGCCATGACGGGTGATAAAAGCCTTTCAAGGGAACACTGGGCCGGTCGGCAACAAATAGGTGCCGACCCCGGAACGTTTTGAGCAGCTCCGGCCTCACTTGCCATTTTTCATCAATCAACCGCCCCATTTCCCTTAGAAACCGGCCTTCCCAATCTCCGAAATCCTTGCGTTCTTGCCGTGCCTCAAAATCACGCAGGGCTTTGAGGGAAACATTGATTAATTCTACGACTTTTTTATCCCTCATCGGGTTTTCCCCCAAATCTGATTCCGGGTGTTGTTTTGAGACCAGATTAGCGAGAAACCTGCTTCTTTTAACATTTTTTCACAAGCCGCCACTTTTGTTTTTTCCAGGGGCATTTCCAAGGCCAATGATCTCAACGCTTCATGGTTCAACACGGCGGATGCCCCCCGCAACACCTTATCTTCATTGCCGTCGGTATCAATTTTCAACGAATTGGGATAAACGCCCCAATGTTCGGCCAGGGCATCGAGGGTGGCCGTGGCGATGCCTTCTTGCCATGCCACCCGATAACCCTCGTCCGTTATCTCCAGGGCTTTGGTGTGTTCGGTGTGGGCCGCCGCTCCTGGCATGGTATCCTGGATATGGAGAAAACTTAAGCCTTGCCTGTCGCTGACCGCCACCGAAGTAATTTTAACTCGATTCATTAAACCATTCGCCAAAATATTTTCTTTTAAAAGAGCCAGGTTGGAGTGCTCGGGTTCAAAGCTGTACACGCGGGCACTCTGATTTCGGCATGCCGCATAGATGGTAAAAACCCCGACATTGGCCCCCACATCAAAAAAGACATCTCCGTCTCTGACGTGCTCATTGATATACTTTCGCACTTCCGCCTCTTTTCGGGCAAACAGGTACCAGCGGAAATGCGTGACGGGATTGGTGCAGGAAAGGGTAAACTGAACCTTATCGCAACGCACCTTTCTCCGGGGGACTAGAAGGCCGGCTATAAACCAGCTCAACGTAATCCAAGGGTAGCGCCAATCACCTTCCGAGGATTGAACATATCGCCCCAGCCGGGTTTTTAGGATATTTTTGACAAAACTACTTTTTTTGATGAGCTGAATCATGAAATGTCATTTTGAATTTCTTGGTGATTGATGCGACCGAAGATTTCAGCGGTTGCCTTGACCTGCTGGCGCCAAAGATATTGCCGTTGATCACGGCTGGCCCTGCGGATCTCCTGGAGACGTTGGGCCAGTTCTTTGGCCGTGGCACAGCTCAACATGGGACCGAGATTGTTGAAGCAACAGTTTATTTTGAAGAAATCATCCAGGCAGGCGTGGACGACCAGTTTTCCCGCATTGACGGCCAATAAGCCAGCGCTCGTGGCATTAAATATGGCCAAGTCCGCTTCGGATAAATTGGCACCCAACTCCCCGCTCACGGCCTTCGCCTGGGGATAATCATTCCCAAGCGTCGCCAGACGCCTTGCAAACAAACCGCTGGGCACGCTTTGGTACCCCCTGATCAAATAATGGATATTTTCTGTCAGCCCGGGCTCGGCTTTAAGCCAGGAATAAAAAACTTCCAATTCGTGGGGGTGACTTAAAAGAATCAGGGTATTTAACCTGTGAACATTTTGGATATCCCTAAAATCTTGCTGGCAGGACTTGGCGCTACCCCACACATGAATTGTATTTTTTTTTCGGCCCCAGTGTTGAAAATAACCAACGTAGGCAGGACCGCAGACTCCATACATGGTCGGCCGGGGCGGTCGACAGGTTCCCCCGTCCTGCATCGATACGGCCAACTCGTGCTGCGGATGAGGGGTATAACCGATGGTTTTCACCCGACTGGACTTTAGCGCCAGAAGCAGGGCCCGCTCGTAGCCTTTTTCTTCATACGGATACACAACAGTCCGGAGCGTTCCCTGGGTGGCCCATCGAGAAAAGACGTCGTAAACAAGCGACTCTCTCAAGACAACGCTCCTTGAAAATTGTCCCCACAGAAAATGCCTCCAAAAACTTTTTGATTGGGCGTTTGCGATGATGCAGGGAGGCGTGAAGAACCCGAACCATAAAACCAAGATTCCCAGATAAATATTCCGTCCAAGGGCCCGGGGTAGATCCTGGATATGCATTTCGCTCAGAATATCCATAGCGCCTTGAAAGGACTTGCGCCTGGGAGAAATCGGGTCCAAACAGGCGCATTCATGAGGAATGTCCTCAAAAAGCTTGCTGAAAAAGTAGTCCCGCGCTTGGCCTAAATTTTGGTGGAGGCCAAAACGTTCGAATAAAATCATTGTCGAGCTTTTGAATACTTTGGTGTTTCGATCAAATAAAAAGCGGAGTAGTACCAGGCTTTTCCAAACAAGATCGGCAAGATACTGGATGATTGGTGTCAACCGGGAATCACCCTTTAAAGGCACGCCTTGTACCACAACCTTCGGCTCAAACTCGCAGATAAACTTTTGAACTATTTTGGGGGCGCCGATCACATTTAAAGAGCCCGAGGGACTGGATCTCAACCAATCCACCACAGCCCGGGCAAAGAAAAGAGGCTTAATGATACTTTCCTGGCCCCATGGCCTTGCGTCCAGTCGTGCTTGGGGTAACCACCACCACCAAGCGCAATGTTGGGAAATTCGATTTCCAAGCTTCAAGTGGCCATGGGATAAATCATTCAGCCATTGAGTCGTATTCGTTTGGACGATCGCCCGGATGTCAACAAAACTGGGGGATTTGGAAAGTTCCTCATTGAAGGCATAGCTAACAAACGGATCATGAATACTTGGCGAGATCTTATCGGAAAACCTTACGAACATGGACTCGTTGTAAATCAATAAAGATTATTTTCGTCAGACTTTAATTATTTCGACAGTTTTATCAGCAAGCCGGAACCAAGAAATAAGAGTTATGTGTAGTACTATTTGATGGCCAAAAAGCCTTCAAAGCAGAGGGCTTTTTGGATGGTGTTGATATCCTTGAAGCCAGCCCGTTTGAGCAGATCGACATTTCCTTGCGTGGAAAAAGGCTCAAGAACACCCTTGAGACTCAAACTTTTGTTGATAATGGCCCCTTCTGAGTAGCCGTTTCGAAGCTTGAATTCGTTATAAAGGGTTGTGAAGATGTCCTGGAATCGGGCGTCGGCACCCCGAACTTTTTCAAACATAAGAAATGCCCCGCCCCAATTGAGGGCTTGATATATTTTATCGATGATCTGCTGTCGAACCCTTGGACGGATAAATTGAATGGTATAATAAGCTATGATCAGATCAGCTTTTTTGAGTTTTTTTTGTTCGATAGAGCCACAAATGTACGTAATATTTTTGGTTTTTGATTTCTTTTTTTTTGCTTGGGCAATCATCTTTGGTTCACAATCGATTCCGAAATATTGTCCTTTTGGCTTGTTTCTCTTAGCTATTTTTTGCAGCAGAAGCCCAGTACTGCAGCCAATGTCATAGACAATGGAGTTTTTTATAATGAAGTACTCGCTGAGATCTTCAATTAGGTTGTGCCCTTCCCGATACATCGGCACACTGCGTTCCACATGGTTTTGAAAATTTTGCGCGACTTTGCCTCCGAAAGTCCAGGAGCCCGATTTTGTGTTAATTTTATCTCCCACGTTTTTCATATAATTTTTTAAAGCATTCTTTATTGTTTTTTTTAGGAATACCCTTTGCCAATTAAAATATACTTATTTTTTTGATCTGTGCTTGTGTTTCTTTGTGTAATTCTAAAGGTTTTAAATTTTTTCCAAACTGGTAAATAGCATTTTTTTGATTTACTTAAGTAAACTTTTTTTAAGATATTCTTTGATTTTTTCCACTTAAAGTCTTGGTCGCGGACCCAGAGATTTTTGTTCCGGTGTTGGTCGACAATATAAAAAAAGCTGTTTCGCGTCATGCCAATCCAATCAAGAAATAAGGTTAAGTTTTTGGGTCCAATGGCTTGATATTTTTTTATTAACGTTATTCCTTGGTTGCGTGTCATATGATGCAAGCGTATTTCCCTGCATGCATGGTCGACTACTTTTCCAAAACCGTGCTTCAAATACTTTAGGTAATCATGTGTGTCGGAATAATTCCAGCAATCGACATCATTATAACTGTCAAATGTCCTTACTTGTTTGTTCGTTTCATATTTATACAGACGCAACATCTTTTCATGCTGACTGCGCGAATCCCACCGTAGGTAATTGTTTAAATAAATTCCTCTTATCCCGACTTTTTCTATTTCTAGATTGTCTGGATAAATAAACTCGGCAACATCATCTTCTCGAACATTATCGAAGTTATTTATTAAATCTTCCGCTTCGTAACCCATCAAATCATGCTCTTTCCGATATTTCCTTGTCATCTCTACCTCATCAAAATGGCTATACATGCCTACTTGGTCAATTCCTTGATGCGCTCCCCAAATAATCAAAGGGATTTTTAATCTTACCGCCATTTTTACCGGAAAAACTGTTTGCCCGGCAAGGCAGTGCCAATAGATGCTTCCCATTTGTCGCAAGGTGGCCCGGGTAATTTTTTTTACGCTGTCCGGAGAAACTGTTAAGGTAAACAAATCACAATCAAGCGCGATTCTGAGTTTTGCCAAGTTGCGAACGCCTATGTCAGTATTATATTGCTTGTTATAGGTAACAAGTAATGGGTTTAAATGAAATACTTTTTTTAGCGTGTGAACAATAAAAAAGGAATCACGTGCTCCGCTAACGGGAACAATACAATCATAATTTTTCCCTGACCGACAACGATAATGATTTAGGATAGAAGCAAGTTTTTCACGTCGTTCAATCCAATTGATTTTGTCTTTTTCCTCATGAACCCGACAGCCGCTGCAGATTCCATTTGCGTCAAATACGATATTTAAGGGATGGAGATTGGTGTATAAACATCTTTTACAAACAATCATTAAATAATTTCCTTTTTTATTTTTGTGAAAAGCATGTCGTCTAATTTTTTTTCTGATTCCTTTAAGACGCGTCCACTATGGTCAAATTTCTTTTTTTTGTAATTAGCCAGAGAGTCATGACGAATTATTTTATGCCCTTGATAAAGGCATGCTTTTGAGATTGTGATACTATGTTCTGTAAAATGAAAAAAGTTTGCGGCAGCCATGCCATGGGCTTTTGTCTTGGTAAAAAGATCTGCAAAATGTCCTGGTTTACCAGCGCCACCGCAGCTTATTACAGGAGTTTTTACATTTGAGCAAATTAGGTTTGTAAGCGATAAATCAAAACCATTTTTTTTGCCGTCTCGGTCTACAGAGGTTACAAAAATTTCTCCGCATCCATATCTTTCAAAATTTTTGGCAAGATTTTGTGGGCTTTGTTCTATTGGCTTCTTTTTTGTATAGTCGTAGACTTTGTAGGACCCGTGGACATAGATTGAGTCGATGGCACCGACAACACATTGACTGCCCAGGGTTTTTGCTGTTTCCGAAAGTAGCTCGGGATCTTTAAGACCTGCCTGATTGAAGATAATTTTATCAGCACCACATCTAACCAAATTCTGTGCTTCAGACAGAACCCGAATTCCACCTCCAACCGTTAAAGGAACACGGCAAGCCTTGGCAACCTTCTCGACCATTTTTAAATCAGGTTCTCGCTGTTCAATCGTTGCAGATATATCGAGGAGAATAATTTCATCCGCTCCCCACTCAGAGAAGAATTCAGCCGCAATTTCAGGCTTTCCCACTGGTAGGTACTTGGAGAAACCTATGCTTTGAACCACAATACCTTGCCGCACTAAGATTACAGCTATGAGTCTTCTTTTTAGCATTTTTTTGCAAAATTTAGGAAGGAGCGGAACAACTTTAGGCCATTAGTGCTGCTCTTTTCAGGATGAAACTGCACACCCCAAATATTCTCGGATTGAACCGCGGCAATAACCTTGCCTCCATATTGGCAGCTAGCGAGAACATACTTTGAATTACATTGAAAATGAAAACTATGGTCATAGTAAAAATACGGATTATTTTTTCTTGAGGGAAAAAAGTATTTTGTGCGATGGATTTTTGTAGAGTTCCAGCCTACGTGCGGAACCGTCAATTTTTGTGGTTTTAGTTTTGTGACTCTGCCAGGTATCCAACCCAAACCTGCGTTATATCCGCCCTCTTCTGATGAATTCGCTAAAAGCTGCATTCCAGCGCAAATACCTAATAACGGAATTCCTTTTTTTATGACAGCTTCAAAAAGAACTTTATCAAGATTATTTTTTTTTACATTTTTTATGCACTCTCCGAAAGCACCAACGCCAGGAAATATAATTGCATTTGCGTTTATAATTTTTTTGCTCGCTGACGCAAAATCAATTTTGGAGTAGCCTAAACACCTAAGAGCATTGTAAATCGAACCAATATTTCCAGCCTTATAATCGACTATAACAATATTAGGCTGACTCATATGCCGATACCAACTTTGAATTTTGGCTTATATTTTCCTATAGCTATCTTATCAAAAAGCTTAGTATTTACATATTTATCAACAGTACTCCAAAACATTTTTTTACTGATGTCAAGATATTCGCAAAATTTGTTTAAAATCTTTGGATCATATTTATGATCAAATTTTTCTACAAGATCTATACCTTGCTGCCGGGTAAGTCGACCATACCGTATATCAACGTTTACATTATCAGAAGTCCGTCCAAATCCAAATTTTAAGTAGCGGATGTGCATGTTTATATTAAAAAAGTCTTCGTCTACCATATTAGTTCCATAGTAATCTGGATCTTTATTTGGATCTGGTTTTTTTATTGATAAGCCTCGTAAGGCGCTGAAATTTCCGTTTAGAAATATAGAGAATTCTTCCATAAAATAGTCCATGTAAACAATTTTTAGCTTTGCCCGTTTCATTTCACGGTCAGAAGGATATACGTACTGAAGAAGCTGGTTCGAAGTGAAACCAGCTTCAACAAGCCAATCCAGACCCCCGCCGGCCAGGGTATTGCTGTTTTTCATTTTACTTCCATCATAAGGTTTAGAACTCCTTGTGCCCATTTCACCAAGCAGAAAGGATGGGTTCTCGCCCCAAAAAATAAGAGGGATTTGGTAGGCAATGGCCAGGCGAGGAACGCTCGCAAAAAGAGCAAACTCAGTTGATTTTGCCCAATTGCCAAACTTAAAGAAGGCATAGCGCATTGCCTTTCTCCAGATCTGTGGTGAACAACTTATATTTACACAACTAAATCCTTGCCTTATTAAATTACTTAGATTATCGACACCTCGTTGTGAAATCTGCTCAGGTGGGTAGTTCATGGAAACAAGCAAAGGCTGGAGCCCAAATTGTTCTTTAATATGAATTGCTTGCCTTGTACTGTCTTTGCCTCCACTGACACCGACAATGCAATCATATCCAGATTTTTTATTTTTTTGCGCAAATAAAATTATTTTATTGAGTATTTTTTCTCTTACACCCCAGTCAAATTTTTTATTTTTGAAAGCTGCACACGGAAAACATAGTCCTTGATTATTAAATTTTACATTTGGCCTTGTAGTTGTATTTAAACAATTATTGCAATACTTCATATTTTTTTATGTTTAAAGAAATCCATTTTTCTAGATTTTTTATATCTGAAATAATTTGTATTTTGTAGGCTGCTCGGTCGTTATCATGTATTTTTCCTGTGGGATCATAAAAACAACTTGGTTTTTTATAATGCTTTGCAAAATGAGCTGTTGAGGTATAAGGCATCGATATGACAAGGGAACTTTTTTTTATTAATTTAATTGGAGATAAAGTCGGATCAATTAGAGTGACATTTCTTTTTTTTCCTAAAACTTCAATCAGTTTAACATGTGATTTAATCATATTTGATTTTTTTCGCCAGCCCTTCTGTTTAATAGCTATTTTTAACTGTTTTTTTATGCTCGCCTTAAGGATATCGTAAATAAATTTTTTGCTTGTTGACGCAGAGTAGTACTCTTGCGAGACTCCTAAAGAGGCATATATTTCTTTTTTTCGGATAGGAACGTCAAAAACCGCAATTATATTATTACCTTTTATGGATATGTTTTTACCTGAATCTGAGAACCAAATAGGTCCTACTATTTTGATTTTAGATTTTGGAAAGCAAGCGCGTTGTAATGATTCCGATTGGCTTTTGTTCCAAGCGAGAACCCGACACCATTGCAAATTTCTAAATTCAGCAGTAGGTGGCTCATATTGTTTTTTTAGTTGAAATGTTTCATTATTTGTCGAGTAAAAATAAAACGTTGAATTAGCACCATTCGCCTCAACCTCATAAAGCCACAATGGCTTTCGTGCCCCAGAGTTGTGGAACAGATAGTCAACCGCATATGTACTTTGATGTCTTGCAATATAAGACTGAACACAAGGGCCGAACATCAATGGACTCCACCATCTACCCCTACACCAGTCCAGCAGACATAGGCATACCGCCCAACTACCCCACAGCAAAAACCGCAAGACTTCAACAGCCCCTGTGGGCGGCAGCAATGGATCTAGAAATTGTACCTTCACACCTTGGCGGCTCAAGGGGGCCATGCCTTTTACGTTGTGGCCAATTATTTTTATTTCTTTATTTCGCCCTGACCATTGTAAATACCACGAAATAACGTCGTAACTATCGCCTTCGTTTCCTTGCGGAAGTTCATTCTCTGTCAGCCCGTCGAAGTAGACGTACTTTCCTTTGATCGGCTCAATAGGATTAAAGATGGTGCCGATGCCTCGAAGCAATTTTTTGACCAAAAGAACGACCCCATTGCCCAAGCAACGAAATAAATATCCTGCCCAGAGAAAAGAGCATTTCAAATCGGACACTTCCCAACCAAGTGAAATTAAAATCTCCCTCCATTTTGGAGGCAAAGGGTAGACTACTTTTCCATTTTTTTTTCCTAAACTTACAAGGAGGCTTTTGTTAAGGGCATGAAGAGCTAATCGGGAAATTAAAAAATCCCGAACTGCTTCGTTGGCTTTTTCTGCAGCCGCCCCGAAAAGTTTTTTGGATATTCGGCTCGGCTGAATCAGCAAGGACGACTCCACAAGCGCAATTTGAGCCTCCATGATCCTGCCTAGCCGTCCGCTTTTCTTAAGCTTGGCATAACCACGCAACATTGCGCGCAGTTTGTTTCTTTTGAACCTGTTCAAGTTAAATTCCAAACCATGATCTTTTGCCCCCTGTTTGGCCTGCGACCATCTTCCCACCGCCCTACGGTTTTGAAGCCTACTTTTTGGTAAGCCTGAATAGCCGGTAAATTATCTTTTCGTACCCCAAGATAAATTTTTTGGATTTTCGCTTTAGATTGCAGATGTTTTGCGGACAATTTTAAAACTTCTTTTGCCACTCCCTTTCCCCGCCAAGTCGGTTCGCCGATTAGGATGCCCATCACCGCTGTTCTCCTTTCAAAATCGATGGGATGGTACTTGATATTTCCAATATGGTTGTTGGTTTTTTTTGTCAGAATTCTTAAAAAAATACAGTTATTGCGTCTGGAATATTGTTTTATGTAATTTTGTAAATCTTGAATCTGTTTTATTTTTTTAGCAGCAGAGATATAACGGCTAGAAGCGCTATCTTGCAACCACGCCAGGTATATTTGAGAAGCGTGCCTTGGAAGCAGAGGCTTAAGGACAAACCTCCTTGTTTTAATTACATCAGTTTGATCCATAGATCACCTTGCAAAGGCACTCTTAATCTTTAGCCAAGATCACCGCTTTTTAAGGGCTCCCCTTTTTTAAGATCTCTTTTAACTTTTTCGCCTAAAACTTGTCTGTATAACTTAGCCTCTAAACCTAACCCTGGCCGGATACGCCGGAGGTTTTTAGAAGTTAGCGGCTCCCCTTTTTTTACATCCTCAACAAGGTAGAGGGACCGCCGAAACACTTTACTAGCTTCTTCCGCTTTTTCCCGATCAAAACCAGTACTGCCTAAGGCTGACCAAGCAGACTTTACCTCCTCGCAAAGTCGTTTGAGTTCTTGAGGTTCCAGCGAAAACTCGCAATCCGGACCCTTATCCGCCCGACTTAAGGTAAAGTGCTTCTCAATCACGCAGGCCCCCAACGCCACGGATGCCACGGATGCAGTGGTCCCGATGGTATGGTCAGAAAGCCCTACCGGGAGTTTAAATCTTTCAGCTAATGCCGGAATTTGGCGGAGATGGGCCTGTTCCATGGGGGTTGGATAACTGCTGATGCAGTGAAGAAGAACCAGTTCCTTGCATCCTGCTTCCCGGGCAGAAGTAACTGCCTCATGGATTTCTTCTTCGGTGGCCATCCCGGTGGAAAGAATCATCGGCTTGCCAGTTTTGGCAACGTATTCGATCAGAGGTAGGTCGGTCAGCTCAAACGAGGCTATCTTATAAGCCGGTGTATTTAGGCTTTCCAAAAGATCTACCGCTGTCTCGTCAAAAGGAGTCGAAAACAGGGTAATCCCCTCTTTTTTCGCATGGTCAAAGAGGGGCTTATGCCATTCGTAGGGCGTCTGGGCCCATTTGTATAGGTCATAGAGTTTGTATCCATCCCATAACCCGCCTTTGATGACGAAATCAGGCAGGTCACAATCGATCGTCATGGTATCAGCGGTATAGGTCTGAATCTTGACTGCGTCGGCCCCGCAATCTTTTGCGGCCGTAATTGTAGCCAAGGCCCGATCCAAGGATCCATTAT
>Ga0194133_10000536_pt1 | contig 75163 bp, 51 predicted proteins | sample TA2KigOf40mmetaG_FD_155448 | JGI IMG/M metagenome (GOLD analysis project Ga0194133, IMG submission 155448) | Freshwater microbial communities from Lake Tanganyika, Tanzania - TA2015055 Kigoma Offshore 40m | ecosystem: Environmental > Aquatic > Freshwater > Lake | place: Tanzania: Lake... | reverse complement strand
TTTGGGGCTGCCATGCTGGCAGGCTGGTTGCATGGCACGAGCAGTCGAGCAGAAGGTGGTGCGGCGCTGACGGTTGCCGGGGCGACGGCGGGGGCGTGATGGTTCCCGTCTGTCTGAAACCGCGTCGGCTCGCCCCGGGCGGTCGGACGGCTTTCGGCCGGGAAGAACCTACGAAAAGCAGGCGGCGCGGCCTTCACCGCGGTCACGGCCCGATCAGGTGGATCGGGCCGTGACGCGGCTGTCGGGCTGACATCAACCGTCGGCGATCGCCTCGCAGGGCCGCATTGCGCGGACCTCGCGGGCAAGGTCGTCGAGGTTGACGTGGGTGGTTGCCAGGAAGTTCGTTCTTCCGTCGACCACGTAGTAGCGACCGAGGTAGTGGAAGTTGCGGCAAGCAAATCGGCAGCACTTGAGGATCTGGTCCTCGCGCGCTAGCCGTCTGTTCACTCGTTTGACCACCGCACACTCGGAAATCAATCGGGGCATGATGCTTCCTCACGAATGGTTGATCAGTCGGGACAATCCCGGCTGCTCTTTTCCTGCCGTGATGAGCCGTGCCTCGCCGCGCCATGTCTGGCGTCGAGCCTGGTCGCCAAACGCCGGCCATAGGATATCGGTGGACGATTGGCCGGTCCACAGTGGCGGCCGAGGATAGATTCGGCATCGCGATTGGGCTCCCGCGCTGAAGGCGCTTCGGGATGGCACGCGGTCTCGTCCGCCGGCCAGGCTTGGCGAAACCCGACAGGATTTCGCGCGGTGGGAGCGTGGGGTCTCCGGCCGGCGTCGACCGCGGAATCGGAGGGTACCCTCCCTGGTGGCCTGACTGCGTCAGCACAACTCCGCCGATCCCGCGGCTTTCGGAGTTGTGCTTGTGCTGACGTCGCCGGCGTTACGATCGGCGAGTCGAGGACCGCCGGCTCGGCGTCCGCCTGGCCGGCGTCGCCGCTGGCTCCGCCTGGGTGGCTGCCGCCTCGCGAGCGATCGAGAGGGGCGCGGCTCGCTCCTCTGCCGACAGACCGGCCAGGAGCCGGAGGAGGTCGACGACGTCGCCAGCGGCGCCGGGTGTGCCGGGTAGCGTGCCGGGTGGTATGCTTGATGGCGGCTTTGCTGGCGAAAACGCGGTTTCTTCGACTCCCCGTGGGGGTAGTCGGGTCGCAGTCAGCCAGCCGTATCCTTCGCAAACGCGGGGGATACGGCTGTTTTTTCGGGGTGACGGCTCCAGAGCAGCGAAGAAGAGGCGGAGTTAGCTCCGTCCAAGCGGGCCCCAGGTGTGGAAGCGGTGCGGAGATCCCCGGGAGTTCGTCGAGGCTGTTTGGCAACTTACCGAGGAGCGATCGCTCTTCGAGAGAGCCAAGCAGGAGGCCGCCGAGTGGATCGAGTGGTCGCTGGGTGTCGTCGATGCCTGCGACCCGCTCGCCGTCGGCATCCATTGTTTCCAGAACGCGTCCGGAAGCACCGGTACGTGGTTACCCACAGCGGCAGCATTTTCCTGCAACTACTTTGATTTGCATTCTAGAAATATACCGTGGGTATATCCAGCGAATCAAAACTGAAGTCCATTGTCCATTCCCTGCCGCGGCATGGCGTCGTCACCCGGTCTGCGCTGGCTGCTTTCGGGGTGACTCCGCAACACACTCAGAAGTACGTGGCCAGCGGCTGGCTCGAGTCGGTCGGGGTCGGGGTGTTCAAGCGGTGCGGTGATTCCCCGACCTGGCAAGGTGGGCTCCACGCGCTCCAGACACAGGACGGACTGGCGGTCCACGTCGGCGGTCTCACCGCCCTTGCCGCCGAGGGTGCCGGTCAGTTCGTGCGGCTCGGGCGGGAGCAGGTGTGGCTGTTCTCGGCGCCAGGCGTGCGACCGCCTCTCTGGTTCCGGCGGCACCACTGGTCGGGAAAGGTGACGCATGTGACTTCGAAATTCCTGCCCGCCAGCGCCGCTGTCCGCACGCGTGATTTCGGCGGCTTCTCACTCGTGGCTTCCGCGCCGGAACGGGCGATCCTCGAATGCCTGCTCTTGGCACCGCAGCGGATGGATCTGGTGGAGACGTACGGACTGGTCGAGAATCTGCGGACGCTACGGCCTCAGGTGATGCAATCGCTCCTGGAGGCATGCTCCTCGGTCAAGGTGAAGAGGCTCTTCATGTTCTTGGCCGAGCGGGCCGGGCTTCCGGTGGTGGCCAAGCTCGCGCGAAACCGGATCGATCTTGGCAAAGGCGCCCGCAGCATCGTCCCCAAAGGCGGTTACGTGGCGAAGTACGAGATCGTCGTGCCGCGGGCGCTGGGGGAAGAATGAACGATGCGTATCAGGCGCAGGTGCGGCTGATGCTGGATCTGCTGCCACTGGTTGCCGAAGAGGCGGCGTTTGCGTTGAAAGGCGGCACCGCGATCAACTTCTTCGTCCGCAACATGCCCAGACTGTCTGTCGACATCGACCTCACCTACCTGCCGTTGGACGATCGCGCTGCATCGTTGGCCGGCATTTCCGAGGGGCTGGCACGAATCAAAGCCCGGGCCCATGACCGGCTGCCGGGAACGCGAGTGACCCTCGTGCCCCAGAGCGAACACATGGCGGTCAAGGTGCACTGCCAGCGGGGCAGGGCACGAGTGAAGATCGAGGTCAATCCGCTCCAGCGGGGCTCGCTATGGCCCGTCCGACAGCTTGCCTGCACCGATGCTGTTCAGGAGGCGTTTGAGTCGTTCGTCGAGCTGCCGGTCGTGTCGCATGCCGACCTCTTCGGCGGCAAGTTATCGGCGGCGCTGGACCGACAGCATCCCCGGGACTTGTTCGACGTTCGACACCTGCTCGACGCAGAGGGTTTTGGTGGCGACGTCCGAGCGGGCTTGCTCGTGAACGTCATCGGCCACCGCCGACCGATCGTGGAGCTCTTGGCGCCGGAGGCCAAGGATCAGCGGAAGACCTTCGAGGGCGAGTTTTCAGGCATGACGCTGTTGCCCTTCGACTACGCCGGTCATGAAGCTACCTTCGTTGAACTGATCGGGTTGGTTCACGCGTCGCTGACTGACGCGGATCGCCGATTTCTCCTCGGCTTCGAGGCGGGTGATCCTGACTGGTCGCTGTTTACGGTGGCGGGAGCGGACCGGCTCCCGGCCCCGCGCTGGAAACTGCTCAACATCCAGAAACTACGGTCGGAAAACCGGGCGAAACATGCGGCAGGGCTGCGGACCCTGGCCCAGGTGCTTGGCATGCCCGCGGGATGACCGTGTGGAACGACGTGATGGCGCGCCTGCCTCCCAAACCATGGCCAGCCGGCCAGGGCCAGGTTTGGGAGACGACCTGCGAGCGATCGCGAGTCCGGGATTTCACCCGCCGCCGGCGGCGTGCCGCATGAGGCTCACGAGGGCTTGGCGTTGACCATCCGGGAGATCCGCGAGGAGTCGAACCAGGTCTCCGAGATCGGGGGCCACCCGCCGTGGTCCGGAATTTGGTCCGGAATTTTCCTCGACTGCGGTACCTCCCGAGGATTCTGCAATAAGTCGACTCCCCGTGGGGGTACTCGGGTCGCAGTCAGCCAGCCGTATCCTTCGCAAACGCGGGGGATACGGCTGTTTTCTTTCCGGGTGACCCTCGACGCGACCGGCATCTGGCGGCATGAAAAGCTGCCATCGAGCCCGCGGTATCCTACACATCGGGGAAGCACGTCCTGGGCTGTCGGTGCCGTGGCGCGATGGCCTGAACCACCGACCTCGACCGGAGGATCTGAACCATGCGCGTCGTCGAATGGCTTGCCGGAGGACTCGTCGTGGCCGGGATCGTTGCCCTGACGACGGCGATGGCCGACGAGCCTGCCACCGCGGCGAAGGGCGCGACCAAGGCGGCGGCCAAGCCCGCGCCCGTGAAGCCGACCCGGATCATTCCGCTGGTCGTGGTCGCTCCGGGGGAGACGAAGACGGTCCTGTTTTCCTGCGAATGTCCCGTCGGCGTGACCCGCGGGGGCGGGCTGGAGCTGTCGGCGATGACGAGCGGCGAAGACACCGCGCCGGTCGGCACGACCTCGGCCGACGGCGATACGTTTCGCCACGCGGGCGTCACGGTCTCGGTGCCCGACGATGAGGAGGCCAGCGGGCTCGACAAAAAACTGCGCTCGCGGGCGCTTGTGGCTCTGGCCAAGCGGCGGCCGGTCGTGCCGGTGACGGTCAGCGCCGAGCCGGGGACGGCACCGGTGGCGATCGACCTCCACCTCGTCGACGCGACTTGCTCGGGCCACTGCCACACCGACTTCACCGTGGTGGTCGAAGCGCCGGTGGAAGCCGGTCAGTGAACGGCGGGCGACGGCGATCCTGCCAATCGAGGCGGTTGTCGCGCCCGCGTGTCAGGCGCACCGCGTCGCGGTCCGGCTCGCGATCCACCCAGCCGCCACCGCCGCCGCCGGAACTGCAAGCAGGATCGCCCCCGCCGCGAGGATCGCCGCGCTGGCCGGCTCGGCGTCGGTCCGCGACCGTCCGGAGAAGGTCTGGATCAGCGAGTAGACGAGCACGAGCAGCGTGCCGGCGGTCGCCAGCGTCACGATCTGCCGGCGGCGCCGCGGCGACATGCCTGCCCGTGCGGCCCCCCAGGCCAGTACGGGCAGCCACTGCAGTGCGTGGATCACGCTCCCGTGGGGAAACTTCGGCACCCCGGCTGCACCGTAGCGCTCCGGCTCGAGACCCGCGGCGACGCGCACGTCGCCATGGACGCTCACCCAGATCCCCAGCGCGCAGGAGACGACGAGAAACAGCATCCCCGCGCGGGCGGCCAGGCGGGCGTCGGGCTCGAGATCGACCCCTTGGAGGAACAGCCGGATGCACAGGTCGACCGCGATCGCCGACACGAACAGGATCAGGATCCCCATCGCGTCGTAGAGGATCGAGTCGAGTGGAGTCGTGCGGTTGAAGTGACTCGCCACGCCGCGCCACCGCTGCAGGTCGATGAGGGCCACCTCGACGACCAGTGCCGCGGCAGTGAGCCGCGCCAGCACGGCGTCACCGCGCCGCCAGGGGAGCTTCGACCAGACCCAGGCCAGCGACAGGCTCGTGAGGCCGCCGGAAATCCCGAACAGGATCGGCTTCCGCCACGAGACCGCCCCTTCCCAGGGCCCGCCGAGGGCTCCCCAGACGGCGACGTGGGCCAAGCCGCTGGCGACGAGCACGACGCCCCATGTGGCCAGTGCCCGCGCCCGCGGCTCGCGCCACCAGACCGGCTCACAGACAGGGGGCGACGACATGACCGCGAGTATCGGGCGCGGGATCGTCTACCGCCAAGCGGTGGCGGTCATGGCGATTCATGGGATGTGTGTCACGCGAGACGTCGGGACGCCGGGCCAGGATTTCCAAGGCGTCCGGGTGGGCGATCCGTTCGGGTGCCGCCGAGGCACCGGGCGGGAGGTGACGCCCGGTCGAGTCGCCGCCGGTCCTGCTGCGGCCCCTTTCCGTCGTGGGACCGAGCGGGTGAACTGTCGGACGCCACTCCGCGAGGGAACACGCTCATGATCCAGTCTCGACAGGTCGCCGGCGACGGCGTGCGGCTGACGCTGTTCGAGTCGGCGACCGATGCCGAGCGTGCGATCCTGTTGCTCCATGGCGTCGGCCGCCGGTTCGGGTCGTTCGCGCCGCTCCTCCCCCATCTCCTCCCCCGCTGGCGGATCGCCGGACTCGACCACCGCGGCCACGGGGCCTCCGACCGGGCCGCCGACGGCTACCGAGTCGTCGACTACGCCGCCGATACCGTGGCCGTCGTCAGCCATGAGTTCTCGGCGCCCGTGATCCTCCATGGTCACTCGCTCGGGGCCTTGGTGGCGTTGGCCACCGCGGCGGCCGTACCCGCGCACGTCGCCGCCGTCGTCCTCGAGGATCCCCCCGGGCCGTCGTTCGTCGCGGGCATCGCCCACACCGGCTACCACGCGCTGTTCGAGCTGTTCCGGGAGCACGCCGGCAGCCGGCTCGCCGTGGCCGACCTGGCCCGCGAGCTGGCCGAGGCACGGATGCCGTTCCCCGGCGGTGGAGCGCCGCGCCGGCTCGGCGACGTCCGCGACGCCGCCAGCCTGCGGTTCACGGCGCGCTGCCTGGCCGATGCCGATCCGGCCGTGTTCGCGCCGCTGTTCGACGGCTCGTGGCTCGCCGGGCTCCCCTGGCAGGCGACGCTCACCGCCGTCCGCTGCCCCGTGCTCCTCCTCCGCGCCGACATGGCGCTGGGAGGTATGCTGCCCGCCGACGATGCCGAGTCGATCGAGCGGCACGTCGGCGACCTGACCCGGATCGAGTGCCGCGGCGTCGGCCACACGATCCACGGCCAGGCGCCGGAATTGCTCGCACGGTTCCTGCTGCCATTTCTCGAGGCGCTCGGCGACGAGGGGCGGTGAGCGATTACCGGGGATCGGCGGCCACGCGGAGACCAGCGCATGCACGCGGCCACGAGCTCGACGGTGATCACGGCCGATCGGCTGTTCGACGGCACGGGAACTCCGGCGCTCGCCGCCGCGGCGCTGGTCATCGATGACGGCGCGCTCGCCTACGCCGGCAGCGCTGCCGGCGCACCGCTCCGCCCTGGGGCGCGGCGGATCGACGCCCCCGGCTGCACGCTCCTTCCCGGCCTCGTCGAGGCCCACTTCCACCCCACCTATTTCAACGTCGCGGCCCTCGAGGACCTCGACATCAAATACCCGGTCGAATACGTGACGCTGCTGGCGGCTGCCAACGCCCGGCTGGCCCTCGAGTGCGGCTACACCGCGGCGCGGAGCGGGGGGAGCCTGTTCAACATCGACGTCTGGCTGAAGAAGGCCATCGAGGCGGGGATCACGCCGGGCCCGCGCCTCGCCGCCAGCGGCCGCGAGATCTGCGGTGTCGGCGGGCTGATGGACTGGAACCCCGACTACCGCAAGATCGGCATGGAGGGGCTCGTGCTGTTGGTCAACGGCCCCGACGAGGCCCGGGCGGCGGTCCGCAAGCTCGTCAAGGACGGCGTCGAGTGGGTGAAGACCTACCCCACCGGCGACGCCGCCGCCCCCGACACCAACGACCACCACACGCTGTGCATGACGTTCGAGGAAATGCACGCCGTGGTCACCACCGCTCACAACCACGCGCTCAAGGTCACCGGCCATTGCCGGGCGACGGCGGGGATCGTCAACGCCCTCCGCGCCGGCTACGACGCGATCGAGCACGGCACGTTCATCGACGACGAGGGGCTCGATCTGCTGTTGGCGCGCGACGTGCCGTGCGTGCCGGCGCTGTACTTCGAGCACGCGAGCATCGAGCGGGGGCGCGAGTTCGGCCTCTCGCAGCGTGTCATCGACGGCCATCAGGAGACGCTCGACGGTGGCGCCGAAAGCGCCCGGCGGATCCTCCGCGCCGGCGGCCGGCTGGGGATGGGGGGCGACTACGGCTTCGCCTGGAATCCCCACGGCGACTACGCGCGGGAGTTGACGTTCTTCGTCGAGCACGTCGGGTTCACGCCGCTCGAGGTCCTCACCTGTGCCACGAAGACCGGCGCCGAGATCATGGGGCGCGGCGCCGACCTCGGCACGCTCGAGGCGGGAAAGCTCGCCGACGTCCTCGTCGTCGAGGGAGACCCGACGACCGACATCCGGATCCTCGAGGACCGGCGCCGGTTCCGGGCCGTGATCCAGGGGGGGGCGATCAAGGCGGGGAGGCTCGCCTCCGGGGGAGCGTGATGGGGATCGTGGGGCGGCGCGCTATTTTTCGTGCTGGCAACCGGGAGCGAGAGTCGCTGATTGCGTATTCCGGCAGGGACAGTCGCCGAATTGGCGAGGTTTTGCGGGCTGCTGCCTTCCCTGGCTTGCCCGGTCGCTTGCCCCGTTTGCCTCGTCGGGCGATGCCGACACCTTCGCGGTGGGTGCGATTCGATTCCGTGACGTTTTGCTTGACCGCCCGTGAACAATGGAAGCGGTGGTTACGTTCCAGGGGCTGGAACGGTCAACCATGCAAGGAGGACGGAAGCATGGACGCGCATTTCCGCGAGTATCTCGGAGCTGTGGCCGGCATGCAGGAGCTCTACGGTGAGCCGGCGCACGAGCACACTGACTTCCACCCGCAGGCCGACACGGCCGACTGCCCGCTGACCGGCGGCGCGCCGGCCGTCGAGCCGGTCGTGGTCGCCGAAGTTCGCGACTCGGTGGCGAGCGCTGACGCAGCCACGTTCGCCAAGGCCGTCTGAGCGACGGCTCCGCTGAGACGCGTTTGCAGCGGGTTCGCACCGGGTCGGCCCGATTCCTGCTCGGGCCGCGCCGGCGGATCTCGTGCGACATCGTCGATCAGTCGCTCGGCAAAACGCTGGCGTATCCTGAAATCAAGGGAACTGCGCGGTGTCTCCGCCGTCGCCCTCTGTCGGGCCCGAGCGGGGCTCCGACGTGATCGCCACCGCGCCCGCTCCCTGTCTTTCGTTCACCTCCACTTGACACCCCTGGAAACCGCTGTATTATCACACTAGTACAGACGGCACTGGGGACAGGTGATGATCTTCCGCATCGACGCCGACGACGGGCTGGCGATCTACGACCAGATCGTGCGGCAGATCAAGTACGCCGTCGCCTCCGGTACGCTCGCGCCCGGGGAGTGGATCCCGAGCGTGCGGGAATTGGCGCAACAACTCACCGTCAACCCCAACACGATCCAGCGTGCCTACCAGCAGCTCCAGGCCGACGGCGTCCTCGAGCCGGTGCGGGGCCGCGGGCTCGCAGTCTGCAGGGCGGCGGTGCGGGCGTGTGTCGCCGAGCGGCAGGCGCTCGTTCTCGAGCGGCTCGAGCAGGTGATCGCCGAGGCGCTGCAGGGGGGCGTGGCCCCCGACGATTTGCGCGCGCTGTTCGAGCGTTCGGTGCGGAAGGTGATGCGGAGTGGCACGCCGGAGGCGGGCTAGCGGGCGGCGGGCCGACGGAAACGAACACACCCGGACCAGCGCGCGGCCCGACGGCTGCACGTGCCGATCGGGCAGGGGAGGTGATCCATGGAACCGGTCGGAACCGAGAACGGAATCCCCGTCGAGGTCCGCGGCGTGACCAAACGATTCGGTCGCAACGAGGTGCTCCGCGGAATCGACCTCACCGTCCGCCCCGGCTGCGTCCACGCGCTGCTCGGCGAGAACGGCGCCGGCAAGACCACGCTGATGCGGCTGCTCGTCGGATTTCTCCGCGCCGACGGCGGGGCGATCCGCGTGCTCGGGGTCGAGCCGGGGCGCGAGCCGTTCGCCGTGCGGCGCCGGATCGGCTACCTCGCCGACGCGCCGGCGCTCTACGACTGGATGACGGTGCAGCAGGTGGGGTGGTTTTGCTCGGCGTTCCACGGCCCCGGCTATCCGCAGGCATTCGTCCGGTGGGCCGAGGATTTCCATCTTCCGCCCGCGACGCGCGTCCGCGCCCTCTCCAAGGGAATGCGCGCCAAGACGGCGCTGGCCAGCGTGCTGGCCGCCGAGCCGCCGCTGCTCCTCCTCGACGAGCCGACGTCGGGGCTCGATCCGGTCGTCCGCCGCGAGTTCCTCCAGAGCATGGTCGACATCGCCGCCGAGGGGAGGAGCGTCCTGATCAGCTCGCACCAGGTCGCCGAGGTGGAGCGCGTCGCCGACCATGTGACGATCATCCACGAGGGACGGATCGTCATCGACGGCCCGCTCGACGACCTCAAGGCCGGCCACACGCTGGTGTCGTTCACGCTCCGAGATCCGTTTGCCGTGCCGCCGCCCGCGGTCCTCGACCTGGCCGTCCGTTGGGGGGAATGCCAGGGGCGTTCGGTGCGCCTGCTCGTGCCCGCCCTCGGCGCGGGCGTCGTCGACGGCCTCGCCGCCGATCCGGCGGTCGAGGATGTCCGCGTGGTCCGCCCGGCGCTCGAAGACTTGTACGTCGCCTTCACCCAGCCGTGCGGCCGGTTGCCCTGGGACCGTGCGCCGCGCCGGGCCGGCGCCGTGACCGGCGCCGGCCGCTGACCAGCGCCGATTACACCGTACGAGGAGTCGCCCATGCCATTCGCCTCGGTCGCGCTAGCCTGGAAGGAATCGCGCCTTGCCCGCGACGCCGTGCTCGCCGTCGTCGCCGGCCATGCGGCTCTGGTCATCGCGCGGAGGTTGTCGATCGCCGCCGGCGCGACCATGGTGGAGGACTTCGCCTGGGTCGCGGACCCGGCGACCGCCTGCCCCCTGGTCGCATCCGGGGTCGCGATGTTCGCCGCGGCGATGCTGTTCGCCGGCGAGCGGCGGCAGGGCACGTGGGGCTGGCACGCGCTGCTGCCGGTCGCTTGGTGGAACGTGCTGGCTGTGAAACTCGCGGTGATCGTCGCCGCCGGGCTCGGGGCTGCGGCGTGTGCGTGGCTCGTGTGCCTTGTGCCCGGTGGGCTGCCGGACGGCGGCGGTGTTGCGGCCTTGCTGCCGTTTCCGGCGCTGGAGCAGGCGGTGATCGCGAGCTTCGTGGCGATATCGCTCGTGGGCTTGACCTGTGTGGCCGGTCTGTTCGTGGCCGAACCGCTCCTCGCGGTGGTGTCGTCCGTCGGGTGGCATCTCATGTGGTTCGCGCTGTTCGGCGCGGTGGTCAGTTGGCGCGAACGTTCGCTGCCTGGGTGGCAGTCTCCGTTTGCAGACGGTGAACCCGCCGGCCATGCCCGCGTGCTCTTCATCCTGGTCGCAGGTTGCCCGCTCGTGATCGGCCTTGCGGCCTTACCGGTTTCGTTCCGCCGGGCCTGGCGTCGGGCCGACGAACGTGACGGGGTTGCCGACAGCACCGTCGCGAGCGGGGCCCTCGGCGAAGCCGTGCTGTTCATCACCGCCGTGCAGGACCGTACCGAGGGCTGGCGATCCTGGCGGTCACCCGCCGGATGGTGGGCCCTCGCCTGGACTTCTTTGCAACTGACGTGGACGGCGCCGCTGATCGGCGTGGCGGCCGGGGTGAGTACGGCGGCGACAGTCGCGGCGCTCGCTCGGCTCGACCCGCGGTCGGACGGTTCGGACGCGTGGGAGACCGGCCTCACGGTCGGCGGGTTCATCGCCCCTGTGGTGACGATCGTGCTCGCCGCGCTGCAGGCGATCGGCGGCGACCAGGCGTCGGGCCGCGTGCCCTGGCCGGCCGAGCGCGGGCTTTCCCCGTGGAAGATTCTCGCGGCCCGGGCGCTGCCGATGCTGGCGGTCGTCACCGCCCTCGGCGCCGTCGCGCTCCTCGGGCTCGTCCCCAACGAACGGTTCGGCTCGCTGGCGGCCTTGCCGATCAGCTGGGTTCTGTTCGCGGCGGCGACCGGCTTTTTCGGCGGGATCCACTGCCTTGCCACGGCGATGGTCTGGCGGTCGAGCCTGCTGGCCTTCGCCGCCGGCCTGGTGGCGGCGCTCTGTTCCGGGCTCGTGTGGACCACCGGTGTGAGCCACTTGGGTGTGAGCCACTTGGGTGTGAGCCACTTGGGCCGACCCCTCGGCGATGCCCGATTCATCCCCGGGGGAAGCTTGTGGTCGTGGGCACCGCCGCTTCTTTTGCTCGCGGTGCCGCTGGCGCTCGTCCGACCCTGGCTTCGCGACGACCGGGCGCTTTTGAGGCTCCGCTGGGGGGCGGCGATCGTCGTCCTCCATGCCGTGTGGCTGGCTGGCTGCCAAGCCCTGTCGTAGGGCTCGCAATCGCCCGTTTCGGAGGGCACTCATCCGCGGATCAGGCGGGAGTCGGGGTGGGAACGGGTTCCCTCACGCCGCTATACTCCGGCCGAGCCGCGGACGGGGGGTCCGGTGGCTCTTTCCCCGGAGGCTGTCGCCATGGTTTGCCGTGTGCCCGCCGTGCTGCTTGCAGCGGTTTCGTTGACGTCGTGCGTCGTCGCCTCCGCGCAGGCACCGTCCGCGGCCGAGAAGGCGCGGGCGATCGCCGGCGGCAACCTCGCCGCGACGGTGAAACTCGTCGAGCAGTCCGACGGCCAGTCGCATGCCGACAGCCCCGGCGGCGGCGGCTACCGCGCGAGCGTCAGCAGCGGCGGTGTCACGATCCCGGTGGTCGTCGTCGGCGGCACGCCGCGACAGATGGGCTGGCACCTCGGCCGACTCATGGCCAAGGACATCCAGACGTTCGTGCCACAGCTGCTGGCCAAGGTGAAGGGGGCGATGGGGGCCGACGATGCCCAACTCGCCGCCGCCTGGGGCACGCAATCGGCCTGGATCGACGACCGTGTCGAGCAGGAGATCGTCGGCATGGCGGAGGGGGCCGGCGTGCCGCTGGCGATGCTCCAGGCGGTCCACGCCGTGCCGCTGCTGATGCCTTATTCCTGCTCGGCGATCTCCGCGTGGGGAAGTGCTACCGCCGACGGCCACCTCTACCAGACGCGGAATCTCGACTGGGAGCTCGAGCTCGGCGCCCACGATCACGGGCTGATCGTCGTCTACCTGCCCGCCCACGGCCATCCCCACCTGCTGCCGACGTTCGCCGGGTTCGCCGGTGCCAACTGCGGCATGAGCGCCGCCGGGATCGCGCTGTCGGAGATGGGCGACTCACCGGCCAAGGAGATGCCCTACGAGCTCCACGCCCCGCACTTCACCACCTGGTTTCGCACGCTCCTCTACGACGCCGACTCGCTCACCGAGGCGCTCGACACCTTCAAGGGGCTGCCGCGGACGAAGAAATACCACTTCGTGTTCGGCGACGGCCGCGCCGACCGGCGCGGTGTCAAGATCCGCGCCCATACCGGCAAGGGTCTCGACGACGTGAAGATCTGGAAGGCCAACGATCCCACCGACGAGCTCGCCCCGGCGGTGCTCCCCGACCTCGTCTACCAGGACGAGGGGCGCGGCGCGTTTCCGTTTCTCAAGGAGCACCATGGCCGCCTCGACGCCGCCAAGCTCACCGAAGTCGCCTGTGCGATCCCGATCAAGGGGAGCAACGTCCTCGACGCGGTGTTCGACGCGACCGACCTGGTCGCGTATGTGAGCTACGCCGGGGCCGACGGCGAGGCCTACCAGCGCCCGTTCGTGCGTCTGGCACTGGCCGCGCTCGACGGTGACGGCGACGGCACCGGCGACCTCGCCGAGGGGAGCGGCGACGCCAATGGCAACGGCCGCCCCGACTTCCTCGAGGCCTCCGCCCCGGCCGCCGACCGCTGAGTGGCGGTCCCGCGTCGAGCAGCCAAATGCTCAGGCCACGGCTCCTTAGCGTGCCGCGGCGGCGTCGAGCAGTCGGACGATGAACGGCAGGAGCTGCTTCTTGCGGCTGACGACGTTCTCCAGTTCGTACAGTCCGCGGTCGAGCCGCGGGTAGTTGACCTCTTCCCAGGCTTCGTCTTCGCGCGACAACAGCAGCAGCGAGCCGTTGCTGACCACGTCGGTGACCAGTAGCGCCGCGAACGCGAGCCGGTGGGCGGTGGCGTGTGCCTCGAGTGCGGACCGCAATTCCTCCTTGCGGTCCCAAAACAGGTCGAAGCCGGTCTCTTCGATCTGTGAGATCGAGAATCGCACGCCGTGCTCGGTGAATTCCTTGCAGTCCTCGCGGATCACGTCGGCGGGGCTGCTCGAGCGCAGCGCCGAGCCGATCGCGAAGAACCCGCGCGTGTAAGCGTCGAGATCGACGGCCACCTTGCCCCGCAGCCACCCGAGGACGTCGCGGTCGACGTCGGTGGTCGTCGGGCTGCGCAGCGACAGCGTGTCGGAGATGATCCCGCCGGCCATGCACAGCGCGATCCCCGGCTCGGGATCGATCCCGGCGGCGCGGAACTGACGGGCGACGAGCGTGCAGGTCGAGCCGACCGGCTCGTTGACGAAGCGGATCGGCTGGGCGCTCTTCAGGCCTCCGCCGAGGCGGTGGTGGTCGAGGACCTCGACGATGTCGGCGTCCTCCGCCCCGGCGACCGCCTGGGCGAGCTCGTTGTGGTCGACGAGGACGAGCTGCGGCTTGGGGGGATTGATGACGTCGCTCTTGAAGGCCAGGCCGACGAGCCGGCCGTCGTCCTCGACGACGGGAAACACCGGCTGTTGGGAGCGCTCGACGATCGGCCGGGCGTCGGCGACCCCCATCCGCGCCGGGAGCGTGACCACGTCGGCGTCGACGACCGGATCGATGAACTGCGACGAGCGGATCCGCATCGTCGTGTTGACGGTGTCAAACGGGCTGCGGACCACCGCCACACCGTTGGCCCGGGCGAGCTGCTCGAGCCCCGGCGAGAGGGAGAACCCGCCGGTGATCACCAGGGCACGGACCCCGTGCTCGATCGCCGGGAGCTGGATCGTCGGCCGGTCGCCGCAGACCACGACCACGCGCTGCGGCGGGAAGCGGTGCATGCGCTCGGTGAACCCCTCGGCGCTCATCGCGCCGACCATCACGAGCAGTTCGGTGCGCTCGGCCGTGCGGAGCGGCACCTGAAAATCGCCGCCGAGGACGTCGCGAATCTTGTCGAGGCTCGTCGCCACGGTGCGCGACAGGACCGGGTCGCCTTCGTCGTGGAAGAACAGGTCCATCAGGTGCAGCACCGACACCAGCCCGACGACGCGGTCAAGGCCGTCGACCACCGGGATCGCGCGCAGATCGTGGGCCTTCATCCGCAGGTAGGCCTCGTGGAACACGTCGCCGTAACGGACCGTGGGGACGGCGCGGCGGCAGACACCCTCCACGGCGGGGCGGACGTCCATCATCATCCGCGGCGGCGGCAGCCCGGCCTCGGCGAGCACGTATTGCGTGCGCGTGTTCGGCGGGCCGCAGCAGGCGGCGACAGCATCGGGGCGGCCGGTGCGGCGCAATAGGTCGGCGTAGGCGATCGCCGAGCAGATCGCGTCGGTGTCGGGATTGCGGTGGCCGAAGACGAGCAGGCTCATGGGTGGGTGACGGGCTGCGGGGCAGGGGGCTTCGCGGCCACGGCAGTATGCCAGCCGCCGGCCGGCTCGGTGGGCAGGTCGGGCTCCGGCATCGCGACCGACGCGGGGGCGCGGCGGCGCGTGAGGTCGGTCGATTCGGGGGGACCGAAGGCACGGAAACAGAGGCCGAGGAGGAGCGGCACCAGGACGAGCGTCACCAGCGTCGCCACCAGGAGACCGCCGAGGAGGACGGCGCCGAGGCCCCGGTAGAGCTCGCTGCCCGCCCCGGGGAAGAGCACCAGGGGGAGGAGGCCGAGGACGGTGGTCAGGGTCGTCATGAAGATCGGGCGGACCCGGCTGCGGACCGCCTCGACGATCGCGTCGCTGCCGTCGCGCCCCTCGGAGCGCACCAGGAACAGCGCCTGCTCGACGATCAGGATCGGGTTGTTGACGACCGTGCCGATCAGGATCACGAACCCGAGCATCGTCAGCACGTCGAGCGGCTGGTAGATCCCGAACCGGGCCCCGAAGAAGTTGAGGGCGGCGAGCCCCGCCAGCCCGCCGACGCCCCCCAGCGGCACCGCCGCGATGATCACCGCCGGGTAGAACCAGCTCTCGAACAGCGCCGCCATCAGCAGGTAGGTGATCAGCCCGGCAAGCGCCAGATTGAACCACAGCGCCTGCCAGGTACCGCGGAGCTTGTCGGCGGTGCCGCCGAGCGTGATCGCGTAGCCGCCGGCCAGATCCCCCGACGCGACGAGCGGGCGGACGACGCCGGCGAGGATCCGCTCCTGTGCCTCCTCCAGCGGCATCGTCGCCGCCGGCGAGACCTGGATCGTGATCGCGCGTTGCCGCTCGCGGTGGAGGATCTGCTCCGGCCCGCTCGAATACTCCTCGACCACCGCCACGCTCTCCAGCGGCACCAGTTGCCCGCCCGGGGTGACGACGGGGAGGCTGCGGAGGTCCTGCGTGCGCTGTACGAAGCGGTCGTCCCCCTTGATCACCAGATCGATCCGGTCGGCGTCGAGGTAATAGTCGGTGGCGTAGCCGCCATCGACGAGGCAATCGACCATGTAGCCGAGCTGGCGGGCGTCGAGGCGCATGTCGGCCGACTGCTCGAGCCGGGGGAGGAGGCGGACCTCGGGGCTCGACAGGTCGAGCGATGGCCGTGGGAAGTTCTGGCTGCCCGGGGTGATCTCGGGAAGCATCCCCATGATCCGCCCGCCGAGGGCGACGAGCGTGCCGAGGTCCGGCCCGGTGATCTCGATGTCGATCGTCCGACCGGCCGACAACCCCTGCTCGAACAGGCTCGACTGCTTGGCCACGCCCACGGTGCCCGGCATGTCGGCCGTGACCTGCCGCACGACCGCCACGAGCTTCCCCGCCTCGAGCGGGTCGAGGGCCCGCATCCCGAGGAACACGCTGCGCCCCCGGGCGACGAAGAACATGTCGGCGAGGATCGGGGCGTCGAGCGCTGCCGCCTCGGGGGTGCCGGGATCGACGTCCCAGTAGCGGAGCATCCGCTTCTCGACGGTCTCCCCCATCCGCAGCAGTTCGTCGAGGTTGTAGCCGGGGGGCGGCAGCAGGATCCCGAACACGAGGTTGCGGTTGCCCTGGGGAAGGTATTCGACCTTCGGCACGAGCAACCACGTCGCCACGGCCGACAGCGCGACGATCGCCGCCGACACGACCGCCGACGCCGGAGCACTGGCGAGGAGCCGGCGGTCGAGGCCGACGATCGCCGCGGTGAACGCCCGGCCGAACCGGGTGGCGACGTCGGCCCGGCCCGCCGCCGCCGGCCGCGGACGCCGGCCGCCGAGCAACCAGGCCGCGGCCACCGGCACGACCAGCACCGAAACCACCAGCGACAGGCCGATCGACACGCTGATCGCCAGGGCGATGTCGCCGAACAATTGCCCCGCCTCCTCGCGCACGAACAGCACCGGGAGGAATACCGCCACCGTCGTCAGCGTGCTGGCCAGCACCGCCCCCCAGACCTCGCCGGCACCGCGGACCGACGCGGTGGCGCCGTCATCGCCGCCGGTCCAGCGCGTGAAGATGTTCTCGAGGACGACGACGGCGTTGTCGACGAGCATCCCGACGGCGAACGCCATTCCCGCCAGGCTGACGACGTTCAGCGAGCGGTCGAACAGCGCCAGCGCCAGGAACGTCCCGATCACGCTCACCGGGATCGCCACCGCGACGACCAGCGTGAGGCGGAGATTGCGGAGGAACAGCAGCAGCGTGGCGACGGTGAGCAGGCCGCCGACGACGATGTTGTCCTTCACCAAGCCGACGGCCGAATCGATGTAGGTCGTCTCGTCGTAGACCATCGTCAGGCCGAGGCCGCGCGGGCGGAGGACGGTCCGGTCGACGTCGGCGGCCACCGCGCGGAGGCGGCGGACGGTGTCGAGGACGTTGGCACCCTGCTCGCGTGTCACGCGCAGTGCCAGGTTGCTCGCCCCGAAGCGCCGCACGACGCCGTCGGCCTTCTTCTTGCCGAGGTGCACCCGGGCGATGTCGCGGACGTAGACCGGCTTGCCGTCACGGCGCGAGACGATCGTGCCCTCGACCTGCTCCGGGGAGTGGAATTGGCCGATCGTGCGGACGACGTAGCGCCGCTTCCCCTCCCAGAAATCGCCGCCGGAGGTGTCTTGGTTCTGGTTGGCCAGCGCCGCGCGGAGGTCGTCGATCGAGAGTCCGCGGGCGGCGAGGAGCTGCGGGTCGACGATCACCTGCAGCTCGTCGGGTCGGCCGCCGACGACGTCGGCGCTCGACACGCCGTCGACGCGCTCGAGGCGGCTCTCGATCTCGTCCTCCGCCATCCGCCGCAGGCTCTCGATGTCGATCTCGGCCGGAGCGAGATCGGCCAGTTCGGGATGCGCGGCGGCGAGGCGGCGGAGGCGGTAGAGGGCGAGGTCGGGGGAGCGGGCGTGGATCACCCGGTCGAGCGCGGCGGCGTGGGCCGGGTGCGCGGCGCGCGCCCGATCGAGGAGATCACGCTCCGGCGGGGCTTGGGCGAGGATGAACCAGGCGATCGGGTTATCGGTGCCGCTGGCGGTGCGGATCACCGGCCGGTCGGCGTTGATCGGCCAGTCGCGCACCTGCTGGACGCGGGTGTTGACCTTGACCAGCGCCTGGCTCATGTCGGTGCCGATCGGGAACTCGAGCGTGATCACGCCGCCGGAGTCGCCGCTCTCCGACGAGAGCTTGACCAACCCCTCGACACTGCGGAGCTGCTCCTCGAGCGGCTGGACGATCTCGCGCTCGACCTCCATCGGGCTCGCGCCGCGCCAGCGCGTCTCGACGGTGATCGTCGGGATCTGGACCTCGGGCGTGAGCTGGGTCGGCATCGCCAGCAGGGCGAGGATCCCGAACAGCGACAGCAGCAGCACGCCGACGGCGACCTTCACCGGGTTGGCGACGCAGGCCTGGATGAGGTTCATCGCCCGATTCCGCCGTCGCGCGGGTCAGTGGCGGCCGCTGGCGAACGACACCTTCGCGCCGGGCCGGAGCCGTTCGTTGCCGCGGATCACGACCGCGTCGCCCGCGGCGAGATCGCCGGACACCGCCACGCCGTCGTCGGCGGTCACGCCGAGCGTTACCGGCACCGGCCGCACGGTACCCGTGACGAGGCCCGTCGCCGGATCGGAGTCTTCCCGGTCGACGACATACACCAGCGGCGTCGCGCCGCCGAGGACCAGCGCGTCTTTGGGGACCACCGTCGCCGCTCCGGCACGCCCCACGGGCAGCCAGGCCCGGGCGATCATCCCGCCGCGCAGCACCGGCGCCCCGGCGACGATCTCGTTGGCCAAACGCACGCGGACGGGAAAACTGCGCGCCAGGAGATCGGCCTGGGGCACGACACGCGTTACGCGCCCGATCCACGGGCGGTCGGCGGCGGCGTCGAACTCGAGGCGCACCGGGTCGTCGGGGCGGAGCCGCCCGATCGACAGCTCGGGGACCTGGACGACGACGTCGACGTCGTCGAGTTCGACGATCCGCGCGACGAGCCCGCCGCGGGCCACCCAGGCTCCTTCTTCGGTAAACCGCTGCACCACCCACCCGGTGAACGGGGCCCGGATCGTGTGCTTGCCGAGCTGGTCGTCGATCCGGGCGACCGCCGCCTCCTGGGCGGCGACCGCGGCGGCTGCCTGGGCGATCTTCTCGGCACGTGGCCCGGCTTCGGCCAGCGCCAGCGTGGCCCGGGCCGCCGCGAGCTGGGCGGCCGCCTGACGCTGCTCGGTCTCGGCGTCGTGAAGCTCTTCGGTGGTGCTCGTGCCGCGCTCGGCGAGGCGGCGGAGCCGGTCGAACCGGCTCCGCGCGAATTCGAGCCGGGCCGCCGACCCTTCGACCATCGCCCGCGCCTGGTCGAGCTCCTCCGGGCGCGACCCCGCTTCCAGCTCCCCGAGCGCCTGCCGGAGGCGCTCGAGCTCCGCCGCCGCGCCGCGGCGCTCGATCTCGAGGAGCCCCGTGAGCAGTTCGGCGAACGGTTCCCCCTTTTCGACGCGCTGCCCGTCGAGGATCGGGAACCGGACGACGCGTCCGTCGACGGCGCTGCCGACGTCACTGACCCGGGCGGGAAAGACGGTGCCGACGAACGACTGCCCGGCGGCGAGCTGCCGTTCCTCGACGGCCGCCACCACCACGGGGACGGCGGGGGGAGCCGGCGGCTGGGCCACGGCGATCGTCGCCGCCCGTGCGACCACCGCCGCGGCCAGGGCGGATCGGATCGTGAGCCGCGCGGGGCGGGCCAGGTGGGTCATGAATTGGTTATACCCCGGAACCACGCCGCGCCGCCCTGACGCGCCGGATGAGGGCATTGGTCGAGGCGTCGTGATGGAGCGTGGGCTCGGGGCCGCTCTCCAATTCGCCGACAATCTTCTGCGCCAAAACCTTTCCCAGCTCCACGCCCCACTGGTCGAACGAATTGATGCCCCAGACGACACCCTGGGTGAAGACGCTGTGCTCGTAGAGCGCGACCAGGCTTCCCAACGAGCGCGGCGTGAGACGGTCGACGAGGATCGTGTTCGAAGGGCGATTGCCGGGAAACGTCCGGTGGGGTACCAGATCCGCGGCCACCCCTTCGGCGGCGACCGCCGCTGCCGGCTTGCCGAAGGCCAGCGCCTCCGCCTGGGCGATCATGTTGGCCATCAGGATCGCGTGGTGGTTGCCCAGCGTGTTGAGCGGCCGGAGGCAGCCGATGAGGTCGCAGGGCACGACGACCGTACCCTGATGGAGAAGCTGGTAGAACGAGTGCTGCCCGTTGGTGCCGGGCTCGCCCCACACCACCGGCCCGGTGGCACAGTCGACCGGGCTGCCGTCGAGCCGGACCCGCTTGCCGTTGCTCTCCATCGTGAGTTGCTGGAGGTAGGCGGGAAACCGCCGCAGGTACTGGTCGTAGGGCAGGACCGCGGCCGTCGCCATGCCGAGGAAGCTGCTGTTGAAAACGGTCAGCAGGCCATGGAGGGCGGGGATGTTTTCGGTCAGGGGGGCGGTGCGAAAGTGCTCGTCAATCGCGCGGAATCCCGCGAGCATCTCCCGGAAGCCGTCCGCCCCGATCGCGATCATCGTCGACAGGCCGATCGCCGACCCCATCGAATAGCGCCCGCCGACCCAGTCCCAGAACCCGAACATATTGGCCGTGTCGATGCCGAAACGCTCGACTTCCACGGCATTCGTGGAGACCGCGACGAAATGCCGCGCGACCGCGCCAGGACTCCCCCCGACCGCCGCCAGGATCCAGTCGCGGGCGGTTCGTGCGTTGGTCATCGTCTCGACGGTCGTGAACGTCTTCGACGAGACGACGACGAGCGTCTCCTCGGGGTCGAGGTCGAGGACCGCCTCGGCGAAATCGGTGCCGTCGACGTTGGAAACGAACCGGAAGGTGAGGCCGCGATCGGCGTGGTAACGCAGCGCCTCGGCGGCCATCGCCGGGCCGAGATCGGACCCACCGATGCCGATGTTGACGATCGAGCGGATCGGCTTGCCGGTCGCACCGAGCCAGCGTCCGGAGCGGACGGTCTCGGCGAAGGCTCCCATCCGGTCGAGGACGGCATGGACGTCGGGCACGACATCCCGACCGTCGACGACGATGCTCGCGTCGCGAGGGGCCCGCAGCGCCACGTGGAGCACCGGGCGGTTTTCCGTGGTGTTGATCCGATCGCCGCGGAACATCGCGTCGATTCGCTCGCGGAGCCCTGCCGCATCTGCGAGGGCGGCCAACGCCGCGACGGCCCTGGCGTCGACAAGCTGCTTGGAGTAGTCGAAAACCACTCCTGCGGCACTGACCGTAAACCGCTCCGCCCGTGCTGGATCGGCTGAAAAAAGGTCGCGTATGGTCCGGTTCCGGAGATCCTGTGCGGCCACGGTGACGGCAGACCAGGCAGGGTGACGGCTGTCGGCGGTCGGCTTCACGGCGGGGGGCTCCTCGAGGGGACGCCGGACTCTACCAGACTCCCACACCCTCATCTTCGGACCCCCTCCAGCCCATGCAGCCTTAAAAAACGGCCAAAACAGCGGTTCTTCGACGCTGGCCGTAGGGGCTCGAAAGGCCGCCCCTTGACCCCCCAACAACCCTCCGCTAAGTTTTCGTGTATCCAGCGGCCGATCCCAGTATTTCGGGATCGGTTCCCGCTGTCCGCTCGTGTTTCCGGTTGCTGTGGCTCCGGGCGGACGTGCCGGTTGAGGCCTGCTCAGGGAGCGGTGTCCAAATCGGTGGCGTCCGTCGGTGCGGTGGGTTGAGGCCCGGTTCGGCTGATGTGTCGTGCCTGTCGAAAGGCACCGGCAAAATCCGGCCGAAGCGAACCTCTGTCCACGGCACGGCCGTGGTCGGAGGCACGGGCCGGCGGTATCGCGCAAGCGGTGTCGTCGGCTTGTTTCGTTCTTTGACAATCCGGTCGTGGTAGTTGGCATCTTGATTGAATGCCGGCGTTGGCTGCTTCGGCGGTCATCGGCGGCGTTCTCCCAAGGCTCAAGAAAATGCCATGCACGCTCGTCGTCCTGCCCTGGTTTTCCAGGTCAGGTTCGGGGGGCGTGGGTGGCGAGCGAGTAAACGTTACTGACCTGGGTGGGGCCGGCGCGCTTGCCGGCGATGACCCAGGATCGAGTGAAGCGACTCGGGTCGAACGGCGCCTCTCAAACCCTGGCGGTCAACCGCCAGGGCGGCCTGAGGCGAGCAATCGATTCGGGTGGTCAAGCTCTTAAGGGCGCATGGGGGATGTCTAGGCGTCAGGAGGCTTTGAAGGGCGCGGAAGACTGCGATAAGCCCGGGGAAACCGTCAAACAGGTGATGATCCCGGGATACCCGAACTGGCCGTGTCTGAATCCATAGGACACGAGCAGCGAACGCGGAGAACTGAAACATCTCAGTATCCGCAGGAACAGAAAGAAAAATCGATTACCTCAGTAGTGGCGAGCGAAAGGGTAACAGCCCAAACCGTGGTGGTTTCCACCGCGGGGTTGTAGGGCCCTCCAAGGAGTTACAAAACAACCGGTTAGCGGAACGATCTGGAAAGGTCGTCCACAGAGGGTGACAGGCCCGTACGCGAAAACCGAGTTGTCTCCGTTGCGGAGGGATCCCTGAGTAGGTCGAGTCACGTGGAACCTCGACTGAATCCACGGGGACCATCCCGTAAGGCTAAATACTCCCTGACGACCGATAGTGAACTAGTAGAGCGATCGAAAGATGAGAAGAACCCCTGTTAGGGGAGGAATGTGAACCTGAAACCATGTGCCTACAAGCGGTCGGAGCGCTATGGCTGGCAACAGCAATGCGTGACGGCGTGCCTTTTGCATAATGATCCGGCGAGTTACCGTCAGCGGCTCGGTTAAGGCCTTCAGGGCCGTAGCCACAGGGAAACCGAGTCTGAATAGGGCGACTATTGGTCGCTGGTGGTAGACGCGAAACTGCACGAACTACCCATGAGCAGGTTGAACCGCGGGTCAAACCGCGTGGAGGACCGAACCCACTTGGGTTGAAAACCGAGGGGATGACTTGTGGGGAGGAGTGAAAGTCTAATCAAGCGCAGAGATAGCTCGTTCTCTCCGAAATAGCTTTAGGGCTAGCCTCGGACCATTGCCTGACGGGGGTAGAGAGACTGAATCGGAGGAGGGCCATACCCTGGTACCTTCCTGAACCAAACTCCGAATACCGTCATGTGTACTCCGGGAGTCAGTCCGCGAGGGATAAGCTTCGCGGTCAAAAGGGAAACAACCCAGACCACCTGCTAAGGTCCCCAAGCAGAACTCAGTCACTAAGGAAGTGAAGTTGCAATGACAGCCAGGATGTTGGCTTAGAAGCAGCCATCATTTAAAAAGTGCGTAACAGCTTACTGGTCGAGCAACTTCGCGCCGATAATGAACGGGAGTAAGTTCTGCACCGAAGCAGTGGAACACGCTTGCGTGTTGGTAGGAGAGCGCTGTACGTCAGATACAAGTCGCACCGTAAGGAGCGATGCCGGGGCGTACAGGTGATTATGCCGGAATGAGTAACGATTAAGCAGGTGAGAATCCTGCTCGCCGAAAGCCTAAGGTTTCCTGGGGAAGGTAAATCCGCCCAGGGTTAGCCGGCTCCTTAGTCGAGGCCGAAAGGCGTAGACGATGGACAGCAGGTCAACATTCCTGCGCCATGTGCTGGACCGATGGAGGGACGGCGTCTGAAAGGTGAGGGGACGACTAGAAATGTCCCTCGCCGGTGTGGAAGGTAGCTGTAGGCAAATCCGCAGCGACATCCGGAATCATCGGACAAAGACGCTTATGTTTCGATAGTCACCCGAAGGACGTCCAAGAAAAGCTTCTAGGGTTGAAGGCACATGACCGTACTAAAACTGACACAGGTAGGCGGGACGAGAAGTCCTAGGCGCTCGGGAGAACACTGGTTAAGGAACTCTGCAAAATGGCCCCGTAAGTTCGCGATAAGGGGTGCCCCCTGATGTTTATAGCAACGGGGGGTCACAGTAAATCGGCATCAGCGACTGTTTATCAAAAACACAGGACTCTGCGAACTCGCAAGAGGATGTATAGAGTCTGACGCCTGCCCGGTGTTGGTAGGTTAAGGAAGAGGGTAAGCCGCAAGGTGAAGCCCGCGACCGAAGCCCCAATAAACGGCGGCCGTAACTATGACGGTCCTAAGGTAGCGAAGTTCCTTGTCGGGTAAGTTCCGACCTGCATGAATGGCGTAACGACTGATGCACTGTCTCAACCAGTGACCCGGTGAAATTGTAGCCGTGGTGAAGATGCCACGTTCCCGCAGTGTGACGGAAAGACCCCGTGAACCTTCACTGTAGGCTGATATTGGTCTCGGACGTGTTCTGTGTAGGATAGGTGGGAGGCTTAGAAGCGGTGACGCTAGTCATCGTGGAGCCAACGTTGAAATACCACCCTGAATTCGTTTGAGTTCTAACTCTGATTCCCGTGAATCCGGGCAGAGAACAGTGTCAGTTGGGCAGTTTGACTGGGGCGGTCTCCTCCAAAAGAGTAACGGAGGAGTTCAAAGGTACCCTCAGCCTGGTTGGCAATCAGGCATCGAGCGTAAAGGTAAAAGGGTGCTTGACTGCGAGACTCATAAGTCGAGCAGATACGAAAGTAGGACTTAGTGATCCGGCGGTGCTGGATGGAAAGGCCGTCGCTCATCAGATAAAAGGTACTCCGGGGATAACAGGCTTATCGCTTCCGAGCGTCCATAGCGGCGAAGCGGTTTGGCACCTCGATGTCGGCTCATCACATCCTGGGGGTGGAGAAGCTCCCAAGGGTTTGGCTGTTCGCCAATGAAAGTGGTACGTGAGCTGGGTTCAGACCGTCGTGAGACAGGTCGGTCCCTATCTGCTGTGGGCGCACGAAACTTGAGGGGATTCTTCTTTAGTACGAGAGGATTTGGAAGGACGTTCCTCTGGTGTTCCAGTTGTCGCGCTAGCGGCACGGCTGGATAGCTATGAACGGAACGGATAAACGCTGAAAGCATATAAGCGTGAAGCCCGCCCCAAGATCAGGTTTCGTAGGGCTTATGCCCGAAAGTCCCCTGGAAGACGACCAGGTTGATAGGCCGGACGTGTACGTGCAGCAATGCACTGAGCTAACCGGTACTAACGGACGAATGCTTGACCACTCGTATCGATTGCTTGCCATGAGCGCTTGCGGGGTTCTTCACGGATCCCCCAGGCCTGCCAGCTACCACGACCTTACGTATACCTGCCATCCCGCAAGGGGTGGAAGGACCGAATTTCCGGTGACGATATCTGAAAGGTCACACCCGTTCCCATCCCGAACACGGTAGTTAAGCTTTCAGAGCCGATGGTAGTACTAAAAGTGCGAGAGTAGGTATCGCCGGAATCTTTTTCGAGTGACCCCCGGGGCGAACGCCCCGGGGGTTATTTTTTTGGTGGATCAGGTGGCGCGGCCGTGGTCTTCGGCGGCGAGCAATCTGCGGATCGTCGTCAGTGGAAAGCCGACGACGTTGTCGGCCGCCCCGGCCACGAGTTCGAGTGGCAGACGCGCGTCTTGGAATCCGCAGGCGCCGGCCTTGCCCTGCCACAGCCCTGAGTCGAGGTACCAATCGAGGAACCCCTCGTCGAGCGCCCCCATCGCCAGGAGGCTCTCTTCGGTAGCGGTTCGGGGGCGATCGCCCGGCATGCGCCAGACGCACGCTGCCGAGACGACGCGGTGCCGTTTTCCCGACAGCGCCAGCAGCATCCGCCTCGCCTCGGCGCGATTTGAGGGTTGGCCAAGGGCGACGCCATCGACCTCCGAGAGCGTGTCGCATGCCACCAGCGTTCCGCTGACCCCCGTGGCAGCGACGGCATGTGCCTTGGCCAGCGCGAGGCGGGTGACGTAGGCCTCGAGCGATTCCCCGGCGGCCCGGGGGGGTTGGCCGGCCTCCACGCTCTCCGGGGCGGGGGCGACGGTGACCTCCCACCCTTCCGCCTCGGCGAGCGCCCGACGGCGCGGAGAACGGCTTGCAAGCACGATCGCCCGACGCGACGCTGTGGTCATGGCAACTGCTGGAAGGGGGGTCGAGATCCTGTTCGAGGATGACGCCGTGATCGGGGTGGTCAAGCCGTGCGGATTGGCGACCGCAAATGCCCGGCGCGGAGAGCCAAGCGTGTTCACGATCGTACGCCAACGCGACCGGCGTCCGGCGGTTTTTCTCGGCGTCGTCAGTCGCCTCGATCAGCCCGTTTCGGGGGTCGTGGTGTTCGCGCGAACGCCGGCGTCCGCCGCCGCGCTGGCCCGGCAGTTCCGCGAGCGGACCGTCGGCAAAACCTACCTGGCCGTCGTCGAGGGGCGCTTCCCCGGGATCACCGGGGAGTGGCAGGAGTGGATCGATCGCCTCGTTCCCGGCGAACAGGGCTCGGGAGGAGCGTCGCCGGTCGGGCCCGGAAGCGCCGCTGAGGGCTCCACCGAGGCGCGAGTGCGGGCCCGCGTTCTCCGCCGTGCGGGGGAGGTGTCACTGGTCGAGCTCGCCCCCACCACCGGGCGCAAACACCAGCTGCGGATCCAGTTGGCATCGCGCCGCTGCCCGATCGTCGGGGACCGTCGCTACGGGGCTCGATTGCCCTTTCCCGACGGCATCGCCCTGCATTCGCTGCGCTTGGTCTTCCGTCATCCCGTCTCGACGGAGACGATCACCCTGGCGGCTCCGCCGCCGGAGCCGTGGCTTCGAAGGTTTCCCGCCCTCGCACCATTTCCAGCGAACTGACGCCATGGCGACCGCCGGCAGCCACTCGGAAGGCGATGACGATCGCGCGGCCAGGCCGATCGCGCCGCCGCGTTTCCGGGCGATCGCGCTGGCCAGCACGCTGGTCGACCCGGCGGCGCTCGACGTCGCCGAGGCGGACATCCGTCTGATCCTCGACGAATCCCGTGTCGATCCCGGAAAGTGGGACAACGCCCTCGCCCAGCGGTTGGTCGAGATGGAGGTGCTGACTCCGTTCCAGGCGAAGCAAATGCTTGCCGGGCGGCGCAAGCTCACGCTCGGCCAGTACCGGATCCTCGAGCTCCTCGGTCAGGGGGGAATGGGGCAGGTCTTTCGGGCCGAGCACGCGCTGATGGGGCGGGAGGTCGCCGTCAAGGTCCTTCCCCGCGCGAAATCGACCCCGAACACCGAGGCCGCGTTCCGCCGCGAGATCCGCATGCTCGGCCGTCTCGACCATGAAAACCTCGTCCGTGCCCTCGACGCCGGCCACGACGGCAAGGTGTCGTATCTGGTGACCGAGTTGATCTCCGGGTGCGACCTCCGCAAGCAGGTGATCAAGTACGGGACGCTCGACGAGACGCTGGCGGCCTGCATCGCGGTCCAGGTGGCCAAAGGGCTGGCCTACGCCCATGGCCAGGGGGTGGTGCACCGTGACGTCAAACCTGGCAACATCCTCGTGTCCGACCAGGGGCGGGCAAAACTGCTCGATGTCGGTTTGGCGGGGTCGGTGCTCGAGGCGGAGTCGACGCGCCTCGGGAGGGTGGTTGGAACGATGGACTACATGGCGCCCGAGCAGATCCGTTCGGCGGATTCGGCGGGTCCTGCGGCCGACATCTACGGGTTGGGGTGCACGCTCTACTTCTGCCTCTCCGGGCAGGTGCCTTTTCCCGGGGGGACGCGCCAGGAAAAGGCACGGAGGCAGCTGCAGGACGAACCCCAGCCGCTGCACGATCTCGCGCCGACGGTGTCGAACCGCTTCTGTGCCCTGGTCGCGGAGATGATGCGGAAGGATCCCGCGGCCCGGATCGCGACCGCCAACGAAGCGATCGTGCGACTGTCGCCGTGGCTCGTGACTCCGCAGCCTCCGCTCCCGCGGACACCGCGCGGCCGGGGGCAGCGTTCCGAGCGGCCGGCCGGAGCCGTGCGCGGCTCACGGGCCAACGCGAGCCGGCGGTCGTCCGACTTCGACCAGCGGCTCCTCGACGAGGTCCTGTCCCCGGGCGCCCCCAGCGATCCCCAGGGGCTCGACTCCGGCACCGTCACGCCGCCGTTGCCGCTGCCCCTCGCACCGGTGCGCGCCCGTCGGCACGACCCGGGGATCGTCGAGGTCTTCAAAGACGCCCGGCGTTGGTTTTGGCGGACCGGCGTCGGGCGGATCACCGTCCGGCTAGAGCAATCGATCGCCATGGCCGGAACGGTGGGCACCGCCTTCGGGGTCGCGGTCTGGCTCGGGCACCTGGTTGCCCCGGTCCTGGCGGTCCGCGTCGTCGGTCAGACGTCGGCGGCGACGCTGGGGTGCACGGTGTTCGCCGTCCTGCTCGGCCTGCAGTGCCTCGTGGCCCTGTTTTCAGCGGACGGAGAGGGCCGGTGAACCGGGGCCGCCGCCCAGTGGCCGGCGGATTGACAGCGGGCGGAAATCAACTCCAATTCGGGCTCGTTGGAGCAATGGACAGGTAGCTCAGTTGGTAGAGCAACGGACTGAAAATCCGTGTGTCGCCGGTTCGATTCCGGCCCTGTCCACTTGAAGGTCGGCGGACGGCCCGGCTGCCGGCAGCGTGTTCCACGCGTGCCGCCGGCGTCGAGCGAGCCCCGCACATCCCGCCACCCGGGCGGACGAAAACCGGCGGACGAAAAAACGGAGGGCGATGCCCACCAGGACATCGCCCTCCGAATTCGATCCGTCGCGATCGCCCGCCGCCGCGGCTACCGATTTTTCGGTGTCGTCGGCACCGGTATCACCGGCCCCGGCGGCCCTCCCGACGACGTTGCCGACTCGTCACCTCTGGGCTTTCGTCACCTCTGGGCTTTCGTCACCTCTGGGCTTTCGTCACCTCTGGGCTTTCGTCACCTCTGGGCTTTCGTCACCTCTGGGCTTTCGTCACCTCTGGGCCATCGGTGCACCGCTTACCGGCCGACGGTCAACCCGCGGCCATCGCCTTCAGGCTCTTGAGCGCCCGCACTTTGACCTTCACGCTGGCGGGCTTCGCAGGACGGTCCTGCAGTTCGCCGGTGAACGGATTCTTGACGCCCTTCTGCGCGGGCTTCGCCGGAACCTTGACGCGGACGATCTTCACCAGGCCCGGGATCGAGAACACCCCGACGCTCCCCTTGACGGCCTTTTGGATCTCGCTGGTCAATGCCTCCATCACCGCCACGACGTCCTTTTTGGGAAGGCCCGTCGACTCGGAAATGCTCCTCAGGATCTCGGTCTTCGTCATGGGCTTGCTACCCGACTTCTTCGCCATCGCCACTGCCTCCACGGGAAAGGGACTATTGCTCGGTCGCGGCGGCAACCCGCCGCAGAATCGTGAAAATCGGCACAGTCGTGCCGAAAACGTGCGGAGATTAGAAGCACTGGAAAACAAATTGCAAACCAAAAGCGGCTTTTTTCCCGGGGAAATACTCGGGGGAGGGTGACGGCGTCCGGGGTAACGCGGCCCCGGAAACTTGCTCGCCAGACGGAGGCGAACCTAAGATGCGACGGTCGTTCGGCCCGCCGGACATTGCACGGAAAACCGCTTCACGCACGAAGCTGCGACGCTGCCGACCCGGGCGCAGGGGTGGATGGAATGCCGATCCACGCCGCGCACATGGGGTTTTCGAGGGGATTTATGGCACGTTCCGGCCCTCCGCGACGGGGGCGGATCGCCTTCGGTGACGGCCCGGCCGATCGGCCCGTGGGGAGCGATGCCCTTGCCGCCGGTGGGCAAAGCCATCCCTGGCCTTGGTCGACTCAGGCGACCGCGGGTAATGCCGAGGGTTTGCCTGGTCGCCGTCCCCCCGCTCCGGCGGTACGCCGCCTCGATACCGGGCTCGTCCCGCGTCCCCGTCCCGCCCTGCTGCGAGGCGGGTGCGAAGCCGGCGTGCAGCGCGTCGTGGCAGTGCTCAGTTTCGTCGCGTTTGCCGCGTTCACCGTCACCATGCCGGTCGGCGGCCGGGTGGCTCGTGCCGTGGACCTGGCGCTGGTGAACCAGCAGGCCGACGAGTCGGCCGACGACGACGCCGAGGAGGTCGCGGGCCCATCTTTTCCCACCGACCGGCGCCGTGAACGGCAACTGGATCAGGTGCGCCGGCTGGTCGCCGAGGGGCGCTGGAGCGACGTCGCCACACTCGCCGACGGGATCCTCGAATCCGATCAGGATTTTTTCGTCCGTCCCGCTGCGGGTGATGCCACGTGGCGGAGCGTCAAGAGCGAGGCGGTGCGGATCCTCGCCGGCCTGCCGGACGCCGGACGCAAAGCCTACGAGCTCCAGTTCCGCACGCGCGCCGAGCGGGCACTCGCCAAAGCCGTGGCCGACAACGATCAGGCGGCGATCGTCGCCGTGGCGCGGCGCTGGTTCCTCACGCCGGCGGGGCGCCAGGCGACGCTCCTGGCTGCGCTCGAGGCGCTCGAAGGGGGGCAGCCCCTGGCGGCCTCGGTGTGGCTCGACCGGCTCGCGGCGACGCCCGAGTCGTCGGCCTTGGAGCCGACGCTGTCGGTGCTCCGGTCGACGGCACTGTGGCGGGCCGGCGAAAAGAGCGCTGCCGCTGCCGTCCTCGACGCCAGCCGCGCGGCACGGCGCGGCGACGACCGCCGTGCCCCGCCGCTCCGCTTCGGAGGGCGCGACGTTCCCTTCGACTACGCCCCCGGCACCGCGGGCGAGTGGCTCGAGTCGGCGATCGGCCAGCCCCCGGCGGCCGCCGGCCGTCGGGAACGCGAGTGGTGGTTGCCGCGCGGCGACGCCGCCCGCAACGCCCTCGTCGAGGCATCCCGCCCCCTGCTGGCGCCGCGGTACCGCGTCCCGCTCACCCGACACCCCGAGGAGAGCCGCCTGCTCGAGCGCCGCCGCCGTCAGGCTGCCGACCGCGATCAGGTCCAGTGGCCCGCCGGCCTGCCGATCGCCGTCGACGGTCGTCTCGTCGTCCGTTCGACGCTGGGTTTGATGGCAATCGACTTCGTGACCGGCAAACGCGTGTGGCTGCAACCGGCGGGAACGACGACGTCCTTCCTGGAGACGCCCGACGAGGTCGTCGACGGGTTCGACGGGAGCGCCCGCGAGGAGCTCCCGGCGTCGGTGCGCGAGGCCTTCGAGGACGCCGCCCGCGGTGGGCTGGCCAGTGACGGACGGCTCGTGTTTTCAGTCGAGCCCGATCCGCAGGCGATCGCCGCCGACCAGGGGCGTCTCCAGGCCCGCTTCGACGGGCTCGGTGCGCCCGATGTCCGTGGTGGCAACGCACTGGTGGCGTACGAGATCGAGGGGCGCGGTCGCGAGGTCTGGAGGCTGCCGCGGGGGCCGGGCGAGCGCACGGCAGCCGGTGAACCGGCCCCGCCGGGCGGCAATCGCGAGGCGGGGGGGCGTGGCCATTACCTCGGCGCCCCGCTGCCCCTCGGCGAGCAGCTGTTCGTGATCGTCGAGGACCGTGGTGAGATCCGCCTCGACGTCCTCGACGGCGCGTCCGGTGCGACGCTCTGGTCGCAGCCGCTCACCGTGCTCGACGAGGAGCTCGGCTTCGATGGAGCGGTCGCGCGGCAGCGCCGCAATGCAGGGCTGTCGCCGTCGTATGCCGAGGGGGTCCTCGTCTGCCCGACCGGCGCCGGCGCCGTCGTCGCCGTCGACCTCGCCAACCGGACGCTGCTGTGGGCCTACGCCTACGCCGCGCGGGCCGACGTCGCCGCGGCCCAGCAGCTCCCCAACGGGCTGCGGATCCGCCGCGGGGGCATCAACGCCCGAATCCTCGTCAACGGTCAACTTCAGGTCGGTGGCCAGGCCCCGTCGCGGCCGACGGGGTGGCGCGACGCCGGGGCGATCATCGCCGAGGGGCGGATCGTGCTCACTCCCCCGGATTCCGAGGAACTGCACTGCATCGATCTGCGGAGCGGTTCGGTCGTCTGGCGGAAAGCCCGCGAAGACGCCGTGCATGTCGCCGGCGTCAGCGGTGGCGGCGTGATCGTCGTCGGCCGGCACGCCGTCGACGTCCTCGCGGTCGCTGACGGCACCTCCCGCCTCGCCGCGCCGGTGTCGCTGGGGAGTGCCGCCCCCAGCGGGCGCGGGATCGTCGCCGGTGACCACGTGTTCCTCCCGCTCGACACCCCCGAGGTGATCGACATCGATCTCGTGGCCGGTGAGGTCGTCGGGCGCTCCCCGGCACGGGGCGGATCCGTTCCCGGCAACCTTGTGGCGTACCGGGGCGAGGTGATCTCGCAGGGGGTCGATTCGATCGATGTGTTCCACCAGTCCGACGCGCTGGCCGACCGCCTCCAAACGGCCGACGGGCGCGGGCGCGCGGCGCTGTGGGGTGCCGAGCTGGCGCTCGACCGCGGTGACATCGTCGGGGGTTTGGCAGCGCTGGTCGCCGCCCGCGAGGGAGATCCGACGCGGATCCCGACGGCAGTCGTCGACGATGCCCTGTCGTTCGCGCTCACGCGGGACTTTGCCGCCGCAGCGCCCCTCTGGCGGCAGCGCCTCGCCGCCGCGGATGCCCCGCCGGTCGATCCTGCTGCCTTCGCACGGCAACTCCGGGTCGCTGCCGACGGCTACCTCAACGCGGGTGATTGGGCCAACGGCTGGTGGGTCTGCCGGGAGGCGATCGCCGGGGCGCTCGATCCGGCCGCCACTCCGGCAACGGGGCTGGTCGAAGACCCGGGCGATCGGCGTCTGTCGGTCGCCGGACCACGCTGGCTCCACGGTCGGCTCGCGCGGATCCTCGCCGCGGCCCCCGCACCGCTCCGCGACGAGATCGACCGGCACGTGGCGGCGAGCCTGGGGGCGATCGCGGCCGATCCCGACCCGGTCATCCGGACGGCGCGGCTCGAGAATTTCCTCGGCGTCTTCGGCGCCCATCCCGCGGCCGTCGCCGCCCAACGGGCACTGGTCGACACGCTCCGGGAGCGGCTCGCTGCCCCGGGCACGGGAGGGGCCGGCGGCACCGGAGACACGGCGCGCGGATTGGCGCTGCGGGCGGAATTGGTGTCGCCGTCGTCGGCCTCCATGGGGCTGCCGCCGATCGACAGCCGTCGTGCCTGGCCGTTGGGGAAGGTCGTCGAGCAGCGCTCGGCGGTGCGCGGCGGCGAGCAGGTGCGGCAGGTGCGGTTGATGGCGTTGCCGGTGAACGATTCGGGTGCCGGCGCGTTTCCGGGCCTCCGCCTCTGGTACGACATGAACCAGCCGCGGCTGTTCGCCGTCGACGGCGCCGGTCGCCAACTCGGCGATCTCCTCGAACGCTCGACGCGGCAGATCGGGATGCAGATCAATCCGTTGATCTTCGAGGCGGCCACGGTCGGCAGGATCGTGGTGATCCGCACCGGCCCGGTGGCGACGGCCTTCGAACTGTCGGGCGATCCGGCGATTGCCAACCGCCGGTTGTGGTCGCTCGCGGAACGCTCCGCGCTGGCCGCGGAACTGCCGCTGATCAACGTCGGGCGGACGATTGGCCGGGTCGTCCGCGCCGGGGCCGTGCCGCTCGGGCTGCAGGTCGTCGAGCCCGACATGGCAGCTGCCCGCGAGGAGGTGCAGCTCGGCCCGGTCTCGCCGCGGGGGATCGCCGTGCGGATCGGCACGACCGTCGAACTCCATGACCCGATTTCGGGCGCGGTGGTGTGGGAGCGGCGTCGCCTGCCCGCCGGGGTCGAGCTTTTCGGCGACGACGAGGTCATCGTCGCGGTCCCCCCGACCGGCGCTGGTGTCCAGGTGCTGGCGGTGGCCGACGGCCGCCTCCTCCACGAGCTCGATCTCCCGCCGCGTCACCAGCGGCTGGCGACGCGCGGCCGGCGGGTGGTGGCGATCGAGCCGCTGCCCGGCGGGGCACAGCCGACCCCCGGTGCGCTCCATGCCCGCGTGCGCCTCGTTGCCATCGATCCGCTCTCACGCGAGCGGACGACGCTCGGTGAGTTTTCCGGAACCGCGCTGGCGGTCCAGGTCGGCGGCGACGTGCTCGTGCTCGACCGCGACGGGACCCTCGACCTCCTCGACGTGGCCGCGGGCACGGCCCGGTGGCGGAAACGGCTGCCGCTGGGCAGCACCGCCCCGCGCTCGCTCCAAGCGCAGCGCTGGGAAGACCGGTTCCTCGTGATCGTCGGGCGCGATCCGTCGGCCGAGGAGCAGGCGACCGTCCAGCGCGCCGGGATGGTGATGCCGCTTCCCCAGGCGTCGCTCCTCGGCGACGCCCCCCTGCCCACGACCGGCACCGTCTGGGCGGTGGCCGCCGAGGATGGCACGCCGCTCTGGCCGGCCCCGGCCTCGATCCTCCAGCATGCGCTCCATCCGCAGCAGCCGGCCGCGCTGCCGATCCTCGTGTTCGCCCGGCAAATCCAGAGCCAGCGCGGCGCCGGTTCGATGCGGCTCAGCCTCCTGGCGCTCGACAAGCGCACCGGATCCGCCGTCTGCAACGACGACGGGATCGAGGTCCAGCAACCACATCTGCTGATGGGCTGCGACGTCACCGCCGACCCGGAGGCTCATTCGATCATCCTCGGCCACGGCTCTGGCGACATGGCCGACCGCGTGCTCGAATTCACCGGGCTGCCGATCGCGCCGCGACCGCCGTACCAGGCGCTGGGCGTGCAGCCTCCACCGCTCGACCTGCGCGGGAGCCTGCAGCGGTTGTTGGAACGGGCCCTCATCCCCGACGGTGGACCATGAACCGAGTGATCCGATCCCCGTCCGTGTCGGCCGTCGTGCGGGCCGTCGCCGTCGGTCTCCTCCTCCGGCTCGCCACACCGTCGGCGCTCGCCGCCGATGCGGTCGCCGACCAGTCGTCGAAGGTCGACCGGGTGGTGACCCGGGCGTTGGATTGGCTCGTCGCCAAGCAGTCCCGGCGCGGAAGCTGGGCAGCCAACGAGGGGCGCTACCCGACGGCGATGACGGCGCTGGCCGGGACGGCGATGCTGATGGAGGGCTCGACGAGCACCCAGGGGCGCTACGCCGAGCCGATCCGCAACGCCGTCGACTACCTCGTCAGCCGGTCACGGACCAACGGCCTGATCGGCGATCCCAAGACCGACGATCGCTACACCTACGGTCACGGCTTCTCGATGCTGTTCCTCTCCCAGGTCCTCGGCGAGGAGGAGGACGAGCGGCGCCGCGAGGAGCTGGTGCGCGTCCTCGAGAAGGCGGTCGAGTTTTCCGGGCGCGCCCAGACGCCCGACGGTGGCTGGGGCTACGTCAGCGCCAAGGATGGCAACAACTTCGACGAAGGGTCGACGACGATCACGCAGGTCCAGGGGCTGCGCGGGTGCCGCAACGCCGGGATCCCGGTGCCGCGCGAGATCATCGAGAAGGCGATCGGCTACATCCACAAGTGCACGATGGCCGACGGCGGCGTGCAGTACAGTTCCAAAGGGGGTGGCGGACGTCCGGCGATCTCGGCGGCAGCGATCGCCTGCCTGTTCAACGCCGGCGAGGAGGACGACACGCATGTCCCCCGGATGCTCGACTACGCCGAGAAGCACCTCGGTAACATCGCCAACAACGGTTTCGGCCACTGGCACTACGCCCATTTCTATTACGCCCAGGTCATGTACCGTGGAGGGGGGCAGAAGTGGGAGGGCTACCGTGATCAGATCGTCAAGCGCATCATCGGCGAGGCCCAGGAGGACCGCGACGGACTCCACTGGCCGCAGGGGTTCATCGGTCCGGTCTACACCACTGCCTCGAACCTGACGATCCTCCAGCTCGACAAGGGCACGCTGCCGATTTACCAACGCTGATCGGACGGACCGGCACGAGGGCCCGCGCGGGGGCTCCCCGCCGCCGTCGCCGGGCCGTTTTCCTCCTGGAGACACCATGTCGACGCACCCCGATGCCGCAGCGGTCGAGCGGCTGCACCTCGCCCACGACCGGATCCTCGAGCAGCTCTCGCGGGTGATCGTCGGTCAGCACCAGGTCGTCGAGGAGCTGCTGATCAGCCTGTTCAGCCGCGGCCATTGCCTCCTCGAGGGGGTTCCGGGCCTGGCCAAGACGCTCCTCATCAGCACGCTCGCGCGGAGCCTCGACCTGTCCTTCAGCCGGATCCAGTTCACCCCCGACCTGATGCCTGCCGACATCATCGGCACCGACGTCCTCGAGGAGGACCGGGCGAGCGGCACCCGGCAGCTGCGCTTCCTCGAAGGGCCGCTGTTCGCCAACGTCGTTCTCGCCGACGAGATCAACCGGACGCCGCCGAAGACGCAGGCGGCACTGCTCGAGGCGATGCAGGAGCGCCAGGTCAGCGTCGGGCGCACGCGTCACCGTCTCGCCGATCCGTTCTTCGTGCTCGCCACCCAGAATCCGATCGAGCAGGAGGGTACCTATCCGCTCCCCGAGGCGCAGCAGGACCGGTTCATGTTCAAGGTGCAGGTCCGCTACCCGAGCTTCAGCGAGGAGCTCGAGATCGCGCGGCGGACGACCGGCCAGCCGCTCGACGAGGCCCGCCCCGTGCTCAGTGCCGACGACATCGAGAGCCTGCAGCGGAGCGTGCGCGACGTCCCCGTCAGCGACCACCTGCTGCGCTACGCCCTGTCGCTGGTGCGCCAGACCCGTCCCGGCGAGAAGGGCGTGCCCGACTTCGTCTCCGACCAGCTGACCTGGGGGGCCGGTCCACGCGCCGTGCAGTTCCTCGTGATCGGCGCCAAGGCGCGGGCCCTGCTCCAGGGGCGCGATCACGTCGCGGTCGAGGACGTCCAGGCGCTGGCAGCGCCCGTGCTCCGCCACCGCATCGTGGTCGGCTTCGCGGCCGAGAGCGAGGGCGTCACCCCCGACGCGATCATCGGCCGGATCATCGAGAACACCCCGACCCGCGAGAACGAACTGACCCGCGATGCCCGCTTCCAGACGATCTTTGCATCCTGAGGCGATCGCCCGGATCGCCCGGCTCGAACTGCGCGCCCGCGCGGTCGTCGAGGGGGTTCTCACCGGTCTCCACAAGAGCCCCTACAAGGGGCAGTCGGTGGAGTTCCTCCAACACCGTGAGTACGTCCGCGGCGACGATCTGCGCCGGGTCGACTGGAAGGTCTGGGGCCGGCAGGACCGGCTGTACGTCAAGGAGTTCGAGGAGGAGACCAACCTCCGGCTGGCGCTGGTCGTCGACGGCTCGTCGAGCATGGACTACCGCTCCACCGCCGCCGGTCGGGAGCGGATGTCGAAATACGACTACGCCGCCACGCTCGCCGCCAGCCTGGCCTGGCTGGCGCTGTCGCACGGCGACGCCGCCGGCTGCGTGCTGTTCGACGAGCAGGTCCGGGCGAGCGTGCCGGCACGGACGCGCCGCTCCCAGCTCACCGGCGTCTGCGACATCCTCGAGGCTCCGCGGCAGGGCACGCGGACCTCGTTCCAGCCGGTGCTCCGCAGCCTCGCCGAGACGTTGCCGCCGCGCGGGATGGTGGTGATCGTCAGCGACCTGCTCGGCGACCGCGACGGGCTGTTCCGCGGCCTCCAGGTCCTCAAGCGCCGCGGCCATGACCTCGTCGTGCTCCACGTCCTCGACGACGACGAGATCGAGTTTCCCTTCGACGGACCGACGCGCTTCGAGGGGCTCGAGCTCCCCGAACACGTCACCTGCAATCCCCGTGGTCTCCGCGACGGCTACCTCGAGGCCCTCGAAGCGTTTCTCACCGAGGTCCGCCGCCGGTCGGCCGCGGCGGCGGCCGACTACACGCTGATCCGCACCGGCGAACCGGTCGACGGCGCGCTGGTGCGGTTCCTCGCCCGGCGTGCGAGCATGGCGGTCTGACGGCGGCGGAAGACCGCGAGAGGGGGATCGGTCCGGTGCCGACGTTCGACTTCACGTCTCTGCTGTGGTGGGGCCTGCCGCTGGCGGCCGCGCCGATCGTCATCCATCTGATCAACCTCCTCCGCCACCGGCGCGTGGAGTGGGCGGCGATGGAGTTCCTCCTCGCCAGCCAGCGGAAGTACCGGACGCGCGTCCTCCTCAAGCAGCTCCTCCTCCTCGCGCTGCGGGTCGCGGCGGTGCTCGGCCTGGTGCTGGCACTGGCGCAGCCGCGGTGGACGGCGCTGGCCGGGTGGCTCGCCGGGGCGCGGACCGTCCACCTGGTGCTCCTCGACGACAGCTACTCGATGGGGGAGCGCGGCGGTCCCGGCGCCGCCGACGGCGCCGTCGGCACCTGCTTCGATCGCGCCCGCGACGTGGCGGAGCGGGTCCTCGACGAATTGGCCGCCCGCGGCGGCGGGCAGGAGATCGCCATCGGCCGGTTTTCGCGACTCGTCGGGCCCGCACCGCCTGGCCCGGGAGCCGACGGGGCCGCCGCGCCGGTGGATGCAGCGGCGCCGGTGGCGGCAGGCCTCGACGGGCGGCTCGATCAACCGGCCCAGCGCGTCACCCCGGCGGTGGTGCAGCGGCTCCGTGAGCAGCTGGCGCGGCTGGTGCCTTCCGCGACGGCGATCGGGCCGGCCCGGGCGCTGGCCTTCGCGCAGGAATGGCTCGGCGGGCGGGCCGGCGCCGGCGAAGACCGGGTGCTGTGGCTGGTCAGCGACTTCCGCGCCCGCGACTGGCGCTCGGCCGAAGAGTCGACCGGTCTGCTCGAGGCACTGGCGGCGGCGGGCGTGCAGCTCCGGCTCGTCGATTGCGCGACGGCCGCCGACGAGCCGGGGGGGCCGGTCGCACGGGCCGACGCCTCCGCCAACCTGTCGATCGAACGGATCGAGTCGGTCGGCGGGGTGCCGGCCGCCGGGGTGCTGCTGCCGCTGGAAATCACCGTCGCCAACCGCTCCCCGCAGGCGGTCCGCGACGTCCTCGTCGACCTCCGTGAGGACGACGTCGCCCGCCCCGGCCTCAGGCTCCCCGAGATACCCGCCGGCGCCAGCGCCACACAGCGCTTCGAGGCCCGTTTCGAGCGCCCCGGGGCGCACGTCATCACGGCCCGCCTGCCCCCCGACCGGCTGCCGGGGGACGACGCGCGGACGGCCGTGATCGACGTCGTCGAACGGGTCGACGTGCTTCTCGTCGACGGCCGGCTGGCCGCGGCGGGGAGCGCTGCCACGGGGCGCGTCGGCGATGCCTTCTACCTGGCCGCCGCCCTGGCGCCGGGGGCCGGCGCCCCGACGGGACTGCGCCCGCGGATCGAGCCCCCGGCGGCGCTCGCGACCCTCGACCTCGCCGGATTCGACTGCGTTTGGCTGCTCGACGTCGAGCGGCTCGACCGCCCCGAGCGCGAGGCCCTCGAGGCCTACGTCCGCGCCGGCGGTGGGGTCGTGTTCTTCACCGGGCCGCGGACGCGGGCCGACGTCGTCAACGAGACGCTGTACCGCGACGGCGAGGGGCCGTTTCCGGTGCCACTCGCCGGCGCCGTCGACCTCCTCCCCGATCCCGCCTCCCCCGACAGCCCCGACCTGGTCGTCGAGGAGCATCCTGTGGTCGGGGTACTCGCCGGGCAGCGCAATCCGTTTCTCGGCGCGGTCCGCGTCGGGCGGTACGTGGCGGTGCAGCGCGGCCACGAGCCGCCGGCCGGCTCCGGGCTGCGGCGGCTGCTGTCGCTGCGCAACGGCGCGGCGCTGGTGGTCGAGCGCCCGTTCGGCGACGGGCTGGCCGTCGCCGTCCTGACCACCGCCGCCCCGGAGTGGAACACCTGGGCGCGGGGCAACCCGAGCTGGGTGGTGGTGATGCTGGAATTGGAGAGCCACCTCGCCCGCGCGCGGCGTGCGGGCACGGCGCTGGCGGTCGGTGATCCGGTGACCGTCGACCTGCAGCCCGGGGTCGACGGTGTCGAGGTGGACTTTCTCGTGCCCCCCGACGGCGTGGTCGTGCGGCAGGCGGCGACGCCGGTCGCCGACGGACGCCTCGCGGCCCGTCTCGAGCGGACCGAGACGCCGGGTGCCTACCGGATGCGCTGGCAGCGTGCCGACGGCAGCGAACGCGAGCGTGCCGTCGCCGTCAACGTCGATCCCGACGAAGGACGCCTGGAGCGCGTCGGCCGGGAGCGGCTGGCCACGGCGCTGACCGGGATCCCCCACCGCTACGAGTCGGCCGCGACGTTCCGCGGCGAAGAACAGGCCGCTTCCGGGGCATCGCTGGTCGGCCCGTTGCTCAAGGGCCTCGCCGTGGTGATGCTGCTCGAGCAGCTCCTCGCCTGGTCGGCCAGTTACCATCCCACCGCCGCGCGCCGCCGTCCGCCCACCGCCTGACGGCGGCCCCGGAAACGCCTCGATGCCCATCACCCCCCTGGTCGCCGTGACCGAGAGCGTGCAGCACCGCATCACCAGCGCCGTGGTCGAGGGGTTCTCGCAGTGGTGGCAGCTCCCCCTCCTCGTCGTCGTCGTGCTGGCGCTGGCGCTGGTCTCGCTGGCGATCTACCGGCGCGATGCCGCCGAGCTGCCGCGCGGGCTGGCCCTGCTGCTGGTGACGCTGCGGCTGGGAGCGCTGGCGGCGCTCGTCGCGGCCTACCTCGACCTCCGCCGGACCGCCGAGCACGAGATCGCGTTTCCCTCGCGCGTCGCCGTCCTCGTCGACTCCAGCGCCAGCATGACGCTCGAAGACGCGCCGGCCGACGGCGCCGAGGGCGCCGCCCCCGTGCGTTCGCGGGCCGAGGAGGCGGTCGAGGTCCTCGACGGTGGCGGCCTGCTGGCGGCGCTCGGGCGGCGGCACGAGGTGTCGCTGTGGCGGTTCGACGCCGATGCCGAGCAGGTCACGCTGCTGCCCGCGCCCGGCGCCGATGTGGCGCCGGCGATCCCCGCGGCGACCGCGGACGGCGCCGAGACGACCCCGCCGGCGGCGGGCTGGCGCGAGCGGATCAGACCGCTGGGGTTCGAGACCCGGCTCGGCGAGGCGCTCGGCGCCGTGCTCGACCAGGAGCGCGGCGAGTCGCTGGCCGGCGTGGTGGTGGTGACCGACGGGGCGAGTAACGGCGGCCTCGACGCGGCGGCCGCAGCCGCCGCGCTGGCCCGTGCCGGGGTCGCCGTCCACGCCGTCGGGGTCGGTGCCGAGCGCCTCCCCGCCAACGTGCGCGTCGCCGACGTCCTCGCCCCGGCCCGGGTCTTTCCCGGCGACCGCTTCGGCGTGTCGGCCTTCCTCCAGGCGCAGGGGCTCGAGGGAACGACGGCGCGGGTCGAGCTCCTCGAAGCGGAGGCCGACGACGCCGACGGCGCGGCTCCCGACGCGGGGCGCGTGATCGACACGGTCGAGACCCGGCTCGCCGCCGACGGCGAGCTGGCCGGGGTCCGCTTCGAGCTGCCGGGCCTCGGCAGTGCCGGCCGGCGCCGGCTCACGGTGCGCGTCGTGCCACCGGCCGGTGAGCGGAACCGTGCCGACGACGTGCAGTCGGCCGAGGTCGAGGTCGTCGACCGCGTCACCGAGGTGCTGCTGGTCGCCGGCGGGCCGACGCGCGATTACCAGTTCATGCGCAACGTCCTCCAGCGCGACAAGAGCTTCGCCGTCGACGTCCTTCTCGCCACGGCCCGTGCCGGTGCCTCGCAGGACGCGCGGCGGATCCTCGACGCCTTCCCCCCCACGCCCGAGGCGTTGTCGGCCTACGACGCCGTCGTCGCCTTCGACGTCGACTGGCGGCAGATCGACCCGGCGGCGCAGGCACGGCTGGAGCGCTGGGTGGCGCGCGAGAGCGGAGGGTTGTGCCTGGTCGCCGGTGGCGTGTCGATGGACGCCTGGCTCGGCCACCCCGACTGCGCGACGTTGCGGACGCTGCTGCCGGTGGAGCCGGCACACTCGGGGCAGTTGATCACCGAAGCCCCCGCCGGGTTCACCGATCCGCACCCGCTCGCGTTCACGCGCGATGGGCTCGACGCCGAGTTTCTCTGGCTCGCGGGCAGCCGGGCCGCCAGCGAGGCGGCCTGGCGCGGCTTTCCCGGGGTCTACGCCTGCTTCGACGCCCGTGAAGCCAAGCCCGGTGCCACCGTCTACGCGCGCGTGCCGCCGCTCGGTGACGGCCCGGCGGTCGGCGACGCCCGGCGCGAGGGACCGATCTTCATGGCGGGGCAGCTGTACGGCGCGGGCACCGTGTTCCACCTCGGGAGCGGCGAACTGTGGCGGCTGCGCGGCCTCGACGACAGCTTCTACGAGCGGCTGGTGACGCAGTTGGTGCGCCACGTCTCGCAGGGACGGCTGCTGGCCGGGTCGCGCCGGGCCCGGCTGCTCGTCGACCGCGACCGCTACGCCGTCGGGGCCGCGGTCGTGGTCCGCGTGGTGATGGCCGACGGCGATGCCGTGGCGGGGCGGGCGCTTCCCGATTGCCGGGCTGTCGGCCCCGACGGGGCGGCGGTGCGCGTGCTGCTGGCGGCCGAGCCGGGGCGTCCGGGGGTGCTCCAGGGGACGTTCGTCGCCGGTCGCGAGGGGAGTTGGCGGATCGACGTCGGCCTGCCCGACGGCGGCGAGCCGGGGGAGACGCTGTCACGGCGGATCCAGGCGCGTCTCCCCGACCGCGAATTGGAGCGGCCGCGCCTCGACCGTGGCGTGCTCGAGCAGGTGGCGGCGGCGACCGGCGGCACCGTCACGTTCCTCGCCGACGGGCCTTGGACCCCCGGGCGCGCCGGCGAGCTCGCCGCCCGGCTTCCGGACAGGTCGCGCCGGGAGTACGAGCCCGGCGTCACCGACACCAGCTTCAAGCAACGTCTCAACACGGTCCTCCTCGGAGTCGGGGTCGGGCTGTTGTGCACCGAATGGATCCTCCGCCGCCTCGTGCGGTTGGCCTGAACGAAACACCCCACTCCGACAGCCGTTCACGATGGCGACCGTTTCCCACTCCCCGTCCGACGGTCTCGCGATCCTCCGGGGCCTGCTCGCGACCGTGCGCCGCGCCGCACGCCGCTGGGTGTGGATCGAAGCGCTGGCCTGGGTCGGCCTGTGCGGCGGCGCGGTGTTCTGGGCGCTGCTCGCCTTCGACTGGGCGGTCGAGCCGCCTCCGGCGGTGCGCGGGATCCTGCTCGTGGCGGCCCTGGCGGGACTGGCCTGGCTGCTGTGGAGCAAGCTCGCCGTCCGCCTCGCCACTCCGCTCGACGACGGGCAGTTGGCGATGATCGTCGAGCGCGGCCACCCGGCGTTTCGCGACAGCCTCGCGACCGCGATCGACCTCGGCCCGCGCCCCCACCCCGAATGCGATCCGGTGCTCCTCGGCCGAACGATCGACGAGGCGGCCGCCGTCGCGCCCCAGGTCGACGTCGCCCGCTTGTTCCGCGGCGGAAACATCCGGGCACTGGCGCTGGCCGGAGTGGCGGCCACCGCGACGATCGCCGGGCTGGCGGTGGCGCGGCCGGCCGTCGCCGACGTCTTCGTGCGCCGCGTACTCCTGCTCCGCGACGATCCCTGGCCGCGGCGCACCCAGCTCGCGGTCGAGGGGTTCACCGACGGCGTCCTCAAGGTCGCCCGCGGGGCCGACGTCGACATCGTCGTCCGCGCCGACGCGACCCGCGCGGTGCCGCGCGTCGTGGATCTGCGCACGCGCGGCGCCGGGCGGTGGCAGACGGAGCGGATGGGGATGCGCGGCGGGGTCGCCGATGGGACGCAGGCCTTCGGGCACATGCTCCGGGGTGTCACGGAGAACCTCGACCTCGAGATCCGCGGCGGCGACGCCCGGATCCGCGGTCTTGCGATCCGCGTCCTCGATGCCCCGGCCGTGGCCGACCTGCGGATCACCTACACGCTCCCCGAGTACCTCGGCGGCGGACGGCGCGAGGCGCCGCCGGCACGGCTCGTGCAGGTGCCGCGCGGTTCCCGGCTCGAGATCGCCGCCACTTCGACCAAGCCGCTGCGCACCGCGCGGATCGTGGCCACCTCGACCGCCGGTGAGCGGCAGGTGGCCGCGCTCGAGGCGTCGGCCGGGAACGCCCCCGCCTCCAGCGTGGCCGGCGACGCGGGGGTGATCGACGAGGACCTCGCGGTCGCGATCACGCTGGAGGACACCGATGGCCTCGGCAATCGCGAACCGATCGGATTTCTCGTGACGGCCGTGCCCGACGCGGCGCCGACGCTCGCCCTCCGGCTCCGCGGGATCTCGACCGCCGTCACCCCCCGGGCACGGCTCCCCGTGGTCGGCGCGATCAGCGACGACCACGGCCTCGTCGCCGGCGCGGTGGTCGTGGAACGGGTCGCGGCGCCGGACGCCCCGGCCGCCGCAGCGCCATCCCCGGGGGCGGCGACCGAGCTTCCCATCGCCCGGGTCGGCGGCGGGGCGGCGCTGGTCGACATCACCGCAGAGAACGCGGAGACGGTGGCGCTCGAGCCGCTCGGGCTGTCGACCGGCGGGCGGATCGCCGTGGTCGTCCGGGCGACCGACGGCTGCGGCCTGCCCCCCGGGCCCAATACCGCGACGAGCGACGTCTGGACGCTGGCCGTGGTGTCGGCCGACCAGTTGATGGCGATGCTCGAGGCCCGCGAAATCCTCCTCCGCCGCCGGTTCGAGAGCGTCGTCGCCGATCTCGCCCAGGCCCGCGACCGCGTGGCGGCCGAGCCGGCCGCGGCCGCGCCGGGCGACGACGAGGAGGGGTTCGCCGTCGGCCGCCTCGGGGAGTCGGCCGCCCGGGCGGCCGGGGAGACGGGGGAGATCGCCGCCGCGTTCCGCGACATCCGCCTCGAACTCGACAACAACGCTCTGCTCACCCCCGAACTCGAGTCGCGACTCGTCGCCCGGATCGCCGATCCGCTCGCCGCGGTCGCCGCCACCGACCTGCCCGCCCTCGCCGCGGCCTGCCGCGAACGCGACGCGGCTCCCGCGGCGATCGTCGAACGGGCCGACGCGGTGCTGGCGCGGCTGCGGGCGATCCTCGATACGATGATCGAATTGGAGTCGTACAACGAGGTGCTCGAGCTGCTCCGCGGGGTGATCAAGACGCAGGAGGAGATCCGCGCCGAGACGCTCGAATGGCAGAAGCGCCGTGCCCGCGAGGCCCTGGAGCGACCCTGACATGAGTTTCCCCCCGGGAGTGGATCGGGCGGGGCCGGCGCGACCGTCGCTCCGCCTGGTCGGGCGGCCGGCGGCGGCGTTCGCCGTCGTGCTCGTCGCTGCCGCGACCGTCGCCTGCGGCCAGGAGACGCGTCCTGCCGCCGATGCCGGCGCGGCGCTCGTCGCCCGGGAGCAGGGGCTGCGCGACCAGTTCCGCGAGCTCGAGCGGACGTTCCTCCGCCTGGCGGACCTGCTCGCTGCCAGCGACCCGCGCCGCGCCGCCCTGTTGCGCTCGGCGTTCGAACAGTCGCGCGACGGCGAGGTCACCGAGCGCCTCGACGCGATCGTCGCGATGCTCGAAAAGGGGCAGCTCCTCAAGGCGGGCACGAGCCAGGCCGGGGCGATCGACAAGCTCCGCGAACTGCTCGTCCTTCTCGAGGCCGGCGACACCGACCGGCGCTTGAGCAACACCAAGGAAGAGGTCCGGCAGTTCCTCGCCCGCCTGGGCAAGGTGATCGCCCGGCAGCGCGATGTCGAGGGATCGACGGAGGCCGGAGCCGACGCCGAGAAGCTCGCCGAGCGGCAGGACGCGCTGGCACGCGACACCGAGGCCCTGGCGCGCGACATCGGCGGCTTCGCCAAGCGGCTCGCCCCGGCGACGCCAGGCGGGGCAGGGGAGAGGGCCGAGGCGAAGCAGCCCGGTGAGCAGAAGCCGGGCAAGCCCGGTGCCGGCGACGAGAACAAGCGCGACGACGCCGAGGGGGAGAAGAAAGACGCCGACGGCAGCGACGACGAGACTCCCGACATGCCGGCGGCCGACGAGCCGAAGGCCGATGCCGGGGCCGACGAGCAGGCCGAGGGGAAGTCTGACGGCAAGGGGGGGAAGCCCGAGGCCGGCAAGGGAAAACCGGCGGGCAAAGGCAAGCCGCAGCCGGGGGGCGAGCCGGGCGAGGGGGAAGGGGAGGAGCAGGAGGGAGAGCCGGGGGCGGACGAGCCGGCGCCCGAAGGGGACGACGAAGCCTCCCGCGCCGAACGCACGCGGCAGCGCCTCGGCGCGGCCGGAAGACGCATGGAGCAGGCCCGCAAGCGCCTCGACGAGGCCAACCGGCGCGGTGCCCGCGAGGATCAGGAGAAGGCGGTCGAGGAATTGGAAAGCGCCCGCGCCGAATTGGAGGAGATCCTCCGCCAGCTCCGCGAGGAGGAGGTCGAGCGCGTCCTCGTCCAGCTCGGCGCGCGGTTGCGGTCGATGCTGCGGATCGAGAAGGGCGTCTTGTCGGGCGCCGAAAAGCTCGCCGCCACGGCGGGCGACGGCGGCGCGCCGGCCGACCGCGAGCGCCAGGTCGAGGCGACGCGATTGGCCCGCGACCAAAGCCAGGTGGCCGCCGAGGCGACCCGGGCCTTGGCGCTCGTCCGCGACGACGGTTCCGCGGTCGCGATTCCCGAGGCGCTCGTGCAGCTCCACGACGACGCGGTCCAGGCGGCGGGCCGGCTCGGCCGCGGCGACGCCGGCACCACGACCCGCGGGATCATGCAGGACATCGTCGCCAACCTCGAAGAGATGATCGCCGCCCTCGAGAAAGCGCAGCGTGAGCAGCAGGCCCGGCAGAAGGGGGAGTCCGGGGGGAGGCCGGCCCAGCCCGGCGAGCAACCGCTCGTCGACAAGCTGGCGGAGCTGAAGATGATCCGCTCCCTGCAGATGCGGGTGAACACGCGCACCGGGAGGTTTTCGCAACTGCTCACCGACGGCACCGAGCAGGCCGAGGAGCCGGAACTGTTCGACGCGGTGCGGCGGCTCGCCGAGCGGCAGCGCACGATCGAGCGGGCGGCGCACGACATCGTCAGCGGCCGGACCGAATGACGGCCGCCGGACCCGCGGCCGACGGAGGATGCGTGGGCCGGCGCGGGGTGACGACGGTATGATTGACTCAGGTCCGGTGACGCGTCGCCATCTTCCGGCTCCGAGGAATCGTGCGATGAGAGCATCGTTGCAATCGGCCGGGACGGCGGCCCACGCCGCGGCCGGCGCACGCCGCTGGTTGGTGGCGCTGGTCGCCGGGCTGGCCACGGTCCCGGCTGGCGCCGCCGGGCCGGTCGCCCCCGGGGGAGCGGCCGCCGACGACACCCAGGAAGTCCGTCGCCAGCCGAGTTGGCCGGCGGCGACCCGGCAGCGGGCCGACGAATTGGTGGCGGCCTGGCTGGGCTCGATCGCCGATCCCGCGGCACGGGCCCGCGGCGCGGAGGCGTGGACCGCATCGTTTCCGGCCACCGACCTCCTCGACGCGGCGATGGCGGCGACCGGTGCCGTCGATCCGCGGGCGGCGGTGGCGGCCGCGTCGGTCGACGACCGACGCGGGCTGGCCGATCTGGCCTGGCTCGGCGAGTCGTCCGTCGCCCCCTTCGAGCGCGACACGCTGCGGGCCTGGATCGGTCGCGAGTTGGTGCGCCGCGACCGGTTCGACGAAGCCCTGCCGGTGCTGGCGTCGGTCGATCCCGTCGCCGCGGTCGACCCCGCGGCCGTTCTGTTCCACAGCGCTGCCTGCCAGCACTGGCTGCTCGACTCCCAGGTCGCGATCACCACGCTCGACCGGCTCCTCGAGCGGGCGGGTGAGATCCCGCTGCGCTACGAACGGGTCGCCCGGCTGCTCCGCGCCGACATGGCAGGGCTCGAGGACGAGTCGCTCGATCACATCGCGCGGCGGATGCGCGACGTGACCCGGCGGCTCGGTCTCGGCCGCGCCGGCGCCCGGACGCGGGCCGTCCAGGACGGTGTCATCGAGTCGCTCGACAAATTGATCGCGCGGCTCGAGCAGGAGCAGCAGTCGCAGTCAGGTGGCGGCGGGGGCGCGGGGTCGGGGTCGGGATCGGGGCAGGGGGGCCAACCGATGGACGACAGCCGCCCGGCCGGCGGCAAGGGGCCCGGCGAGGTGACACGGAAAGACCTCGAAGCGGGCGAGGGCTGGGGGCAACTGCCGCCGCACAAGCGTGAAGAGGCGCTGCAGCAGATCGGCCGTGAGTACCCGGCCCACTACCGTGAGGCGATCGAGCAGTATTTCAAGCGGCTCGCGGCGGGCGAGGAACAGCCGCCGTCACGGTAGCCGTCCGGCGCGCCCGGTGGGGCCAGGGATCCAGCGACATGCATGCGGCACTTCCTCGCAGTGGTGGCGGCGCAGTGGCGCCGCGCCCCGGGCTCTGGCCGACGCTGGCGCTTCTCGCCGCGGTCTGTGTGCCCCTGTCGGGCGCCGCGGCCGAGCCCCGGGTCGCGCTGACGCTCGTCGGCGGTGAACGCGCCGGCGGCCGCCTCCGGGCGCTGACCGCGACCGAGGTGGTGATCGACGACGGCACCGAGCGGCGCCTCCCGGTCGCGGGCGTTCGCCGTCTCGACATCGTCCGCGACGACGGCGCCACCGCCGCCGCTCCAGCCGGCAGCGCCCGTGTGTGGTTCACCGACGGCGGCTGGATCCGCGGCGACGACTTCGCGTGGCGTGCCGACAAGGACCGGGCGGGAGATCGGGTGGTCGCGGCGCTGGTCCGCGGGGGGCGCGAGTGGCAGCTGCCCGCCGACCGGGTGCTGCGGGTGGCATGGGACGCCGCCGCGCCGGCGGCCGATCCGCCCGAGCCGCCGTCGTGGCAGGCCGATCTCCCCGAAGACGCCGATGGCGATCTTCTCGTCGTGTCCGGCTCGGGCGAACCGACGTTCGTGCCCTGTGCGATCCAGACGGTGTCGGCGGAGGCGGTCACCGTGGTCGTCGACGGGGAGACGATCCCCGTCAAGCGCGCCAAGGTGATCGGGCTGGCGCTGTTCCGCCCGGCACCCGAGGCGGCCGGGCCACCCGCCGGCGCCATCGCCGTGGTCGTGCGCGGCGGCCGGCTGCTGGCGCGCCGCGCGGACTGGTCTGCCGACGGCCTCGTCGTCGACGGCAGCCTGACCGTGCCGGAGGAGGATCTGGTCGCCGTCGACTATGCCGTCGGCCGGACCGTCGACGTGGCGACGCTGACACCGGACCGCGTCGCGGTCGAGCCGTTTTTCGGAAACCTCGCGGCTCTCGAGGGGCTGGGGCCGTTCTTCGCCCCGCGGGCGCTGGCCGACGGGGCGCTGTTGGTGCGACCGCGGAGCGAACTGGAGTACCGCATCCCCACCGGGGGACGGCGCTTCCGGGCGACCGCCGTGCCGGCGATCGCCCGCGCCGTCCAGGGCGGCGTCGCGGTCGTCGTCCGGACCGACGATCGCGAAGTGTTTCGGGGCGTGGTCTCCGCCGCCGACTCGGCCACCGCCGCGCTGCCGATCGACGTCGATCTCACCGGCGCTCGCCGGATGGTGATCCTCGTCGAATTCACGTCGCCCGCCGATCAGGGATTCCCGTTGCGGCTCGAGTCCGCCGTCATCGACAGGTAGCCGACCGCCGCACCGTGCCGAGAGGGACCATGCAACCAGCGACAGCCTCACGGAGACGGTGCGACTGGCGCTCGGCGCGGGCGGTGCCCTGGCCGGCCCTTGTGGCCGTCGTCGTGGCGACGGCGACGGCCAGCCGTCCGGCGGCGGGCGCCGAAGCCGGCACGGCGCCCCCCGACTCGGTGCTCGCCGCGGAACGCGACCGCGTCGCGGTCATGGCCCGGGCCAGCGGTGCGGCGGTGGCGATCTTCGCCGGCGATGCGGGGGGCGGTTCGGGCGTGCTCGTCAGCCCCGACGGCTACGCGCTCACCAATTTCCACGTCGTCCAGCCCGCCGGCGTGGCGATGAAGTGCGGGCTCTCCGATGGACGGCTGTACGACGCCGTCCTCGTCGGTCTCGACCCCACCGGCGACCTGGCGCTGGTCAAGCTCGTCGGCCGCGACGATTTCCCCTGGGCCGAACTGGCCGACAGCGACACCGTCGCCGTCGGTGACCCCTGCTTCGCAGCCGGGAATCCGTTCCTCCTGGCGACCGACTTCCAGCCGTCGGTGAGCGCGGGGATCGTCTCCGGCGTCCACCGCTACCAGGGCCCGGCTGGCACGATCCTCGAGTACGCCGACTGCATCCAGGTCGACGCCGCGATCAACCCCGGCAACTCGGGCGGGGCGCTGTTCGACGCCCGGGGGGCGGTGATCGGGATCAACGGCCGGGCGTCGTTCGAGAAGCGCGGGCGCGTCAACGTCGGGGTCGGCTACGCCATCTCGTCGAACCAGGCGCGGCACTTCCTCGGCGCCCTCAAGGGGGGGCGGATCGTCGACCATGCGACCCTCGGGGCGACGGTCGCCACCGCGTCCGACGGGCGCGTGGTCGTCTCCGACATCCTCGAGAGCTCCGACGCCTACCGGCGTGGGCTGCGCTACGACGACGAGGTCGTGGCCCTGGCCGGCCGACCGGTGCGCACCGTCAACGCCTTCAAGAACGTCCTCGGGACGCTGCCGTCCGGGTGGCGCGTGCCGCTGGTCTACCGGCGCGGGGGGCAACGCCACGAGATCCTCGTCCGGCTCGCGGCCGTGCACGCCCCGGCGGAACTCGAGGCGATCGTCTCCGGCGAGGGGGGCCCGCGGCAGCGCCGGCGGACGCCCGGCTCGCGGCGGCCGCAGGCCCCGGGCGACGAGCCGCCACCCGATGAGGCACCGGCCGCTCCCGCCGCCCGCGAACCGCCCCCGCTCCCCGACGCGCTCCGCGGGCTCCACGAGGCCCGGCCGGGATTCGCCAACTTCCACTTCAACCTCGTCGAACGGGACCGTGTCGCGGCGGCGATCGCCGCCCGCCACCCGGTCGAGCGGCCGGCCGGGACGTGGCGCGTCGTCGGCCGCCTGACCGACAAGGAGGCATTCCGGATCGAGCTGGCGCCGGCACGGGCGAGCATCGATCTGCCGACGGGAACGAGCGCGATCGACGCCGCCGGTGAGCTCGACGCCAATCCCGCACCGCCGGGGAGCGGCGGGCTGCTGGCGGCACTGGTGCTGTGGCGGCGTCTGATCCTCGACGGCCCCCGGTCGCTCGGGCGCACCACCTACCTCGGCACGGTGCCGGCCGCGACGGCGGCTGGCGCGGAGCCGGCGGGCACGGCGATCCCGGTCTACGACGACGTCCTCGATGCGGCGGTCGGGGGGGTCGAGGCCCGATTCATCGTCGCCGCCGACGGTGCCGTGACCGGCATCGACCTGTGGACCGCCCCCGATGCCGAGCCGTGCGAAGTGCGGTTTGCCTACGCCGCGGACGGGGGCGTGGGCGATGCGGTCGGCCTGCCGCGGAGCTTCACCGTCCGCCATGCCGATGCCGCGTTCGGCACGTTCACGATCGACGAGGTGGTGGTCGAGCCGGCCACCGAGAACGCCGACTCGACCGGCCCGGCGGCGACCGCCGGAGACGGCGCGGGAGCGGAGCGATGAGCGACACCATCCAGGGACGCCCGGCAGGGGGAGCGGGGGCGCTTCTGGCGCTTGCCCTCACGCTGGCGCTGGCCGGTCCGGTGTCGCGCGCGGCGACGCCTGGGGAAACCATCGCCGGTGCGGCACGGGGCGTCGTCAAGGTCTACGGTGCCGGCGGCGTGCGCGGCCTCGAGGCGTACCAGACCGGGATCCTCGTCACCCCGGCGGGCCACGTCGTCACCGTCCTCAGCACGGTCCTCGACTCCGACACGATCGACTGTGTTCTCGACGACGGTCGGCGTTACCCGGCCCGGCTCGTGGGGGCCGACCCGGCCCGCGAGCTGGCTGTCCTGGCGATCGAGGGGGAGGACCTGCCCGCCCTGCCGCTGGTGGCCGATCTGCCCCGTGTCGCCCCCGGCACGCGCGTGCTCGCGCTCTCCAACCTGTTCGGCGTCGCGGTCGGAGACGAGCGCGTCAGCGCACAGCACGGCGTGGTCTCGGCGGTCGTGCCCCTCGAGGCGCGGCGCGGAAGCTACGAGGCCCCGTACCGCGGCACCGTCTACCTGCTCGACTGCACGACCAACAACCCCGGCTCTCCCGGCGGGGCCTTGATCGATTTCCGCGGCCGCCTGGTCGGCGTCCTCGGCAAGGAGCTCCGCGCCAGTGCCAGCGGCGTGTGGCTCAACTACGCCCTGCCGATCGACGAGGTCGCCAAGGCCTACGACGACATCGTCGCCGGCCGCGCCAGTGCTCCGGTGGCCGGCGGCGGAACACGCTTCGACCCGTCACTCCTCGGGGTGCTGCTCGTGCCCGATCTCCTCGACCGCACGCCGCCGTTCCTCGAGGCCACGCGTGCCGGTTCGGCCGCGGCCGCCGCCGGGCTCCGCGCCGACGACCTGCTGGTCGCCGTCAACGGGCGCACGGTGCCGTCGCGCCGGGCGGTCGAGGAGGCGCTCGGCGCCCTCGCCACCGGCGATCCGGTGCGGCTCACCGTGGTCCGCGGCGGGGCAATCGTGGAATGCGACCTGGGGCCGCGCCCGGCCGCGGGGGAGGCGCCGTGAAGGGACACTGGCTCGCGTCGTTGGCGCTGCTGCTGGCGACCGTCGTGCGGTCGGCGACGGCACAGGATCCGGCCAACGCCGGCAGCCTGGCGCTGGCGGAGGAGGAGGCGTTCCGGGCTGCTGCAGCCACGGTCGCGCCGGCGGTCGTGCGCATCGAGCCGGGGGTCGCGACGGCCGCGGTCGGCGCCGGCGCCGAGGCGGCACCGGCGACGAGCTTCTCGACTGGCGTCGTCGTCGGTGCCGAAGGCTGGATCGTGACCACCGCCTTCGCCGTTCCGGACGACGTCGCCGAGACGGTCGTCCGCTTCCCCGACGGCAGCCGCGCGGTCGGCCGGGTCGTCGGCCGTGACGAGGCACGGTCGCTCGTCCTGCTCCGCGTCGAAGCCCTCCCCGCGGGCTGTGCGCCGCCGACGGAGTGGGTGCGCCGCGCCGACCTGGCGGTCGGGCAGTGGACGATCGCGCTGGGGCGCGGCTGGGACAGCGCGACGCCGGGGGTCGCAGTCGGCATCCTCTCGGCGCTCGATCGCTCCTGGGGGCGCAGCGTGCAGACCGACGCCTCGGTGTCGCCCGCCAACTACGGCGGGGCACTGGTCGACATCCGCGGCCGGATGATCGGGATCCTCGCCCCGCTGCCGGCCGACACCGCCGGGATGAGCTCGGGCACCGAGCTGTACGACGCCGGGATCGGGTTCGCCGTTCCCTACGAGGATCTCGTCCGCGTCCTGCCGCGGCTCCAGGCGGGGGAGACGCTCCGTCCCGGGATCATCGGCATCGGCTACGCGTCGCGCGACGCCGTCAACGGGCCGGCACGCGTCGCCGTGTGCCGTGCCGGCTCCCCGGCCGCGAAGGCGGGGATCCGCGCCGGCGACCGGATCGTGTCAGCCAACGGCCGGGCGGTGACGCGCGTGGCCGACCTCCGCCACGTGGTCGCTCCGCTCTACGCCGGCGATCGGCTGGAACTGGAACTGGAGCGCGGCACGGGCGACACGGCGACCGAGAGGATCGCCGCCAGCGTCGAGCTGGTGGCGCGCTTGCCCCCGTGGCGCCGCACCGTCCTCGGGATCGTGCCCACCCGCGAAGTGCCGACGGCTGCGGCCGACGGTGCCGCGGAACCGGCGGCCACCGGGATTCGCGTCGGCTGGGTATGGCCCGACGGGCCGGCGGCCGCGGCCGGTGTGCTTCCCGGCGACGTCGTCGTGGCGGTCCGTCCCGTCGAGGCCGAGCGTGCCGGCGAGCGGCTGGCCCTCGCGGCGCCCGCGCAGTTGGCCGGCTTCGTCGGCGGGCTCGAGCCAGGGAGCAGCGTGATCCTCGAACTGAAGCGCGACGCCGCGCCGGTCGAAGTCACGGTCGTGACGACCGTCGCCCAGGCCGGCGTGCCCGCGGACGTCCCGGTGACGGAGGCCGATCCGGCCGCCGTGCGCGTCGTCCGCCTCGAGGCGCCGGAGCTGCCCGAACCCGTCCTCGCCGTCGTACCCGACGGCGCGGCCACCGAACCGCTCGGGGCGCTGGTCTGGTTCGATCCACCGCGCGGTGCCGTCGACGCCGAAGGGGCGTTGCGAACGTGGCGGACGGCGGCCGCGCGGCACCGCGTCGCCGTGCTCGTGCCCGGATCGTCGGACCCGCAGCGCTGGGGCCGGGCCGACATCGGCGCCGTCGCCCGGGCCCTCGACAGCCTGCGGAGCCGGCGCGCGATCGACCCCAGCCGGGTGGCCGTGGCCGGGAACGGAGCCGGAGGGCAGTTCGCCTGGCTCGTGGCGGAGCGGCTCGGGCCGGCGGTGCGCGGCGTGGCCCTCGTCGGCGCGTCGCTGCCACGGCAGGCGACCATCGAGCCGGCCGAGCCGGGGCGCAGCCGCGTCGTCCTGTTCGGCGGCAGTGCGACCGAACCCCACCTTCGCGACGCCGACCGCGAACGGCTCACCGCCGCCGGCTACCCCGTCGGAACGCTGCCCGGTGGCGACGGCGGTGACGCCCCCGCCGAGAATCTCTGTGCGTGGGTCGAGGCACTGGGCGTCCTGTGAGCGGCGACGGGGACGAGCGGGACGATCTCCCGCGGATCCTCTGGGCCGACGGCCACCTGCTGGCAATCGACAAGCCGGCGGGGATGCCGAGCGTGCCGGCGCGCAACCCCTACGACCCCCCCGCCGCCGCCACCGTCCTGGCCCCGGCCTGGGGCCCGCTGGAGGCCGTCCACCGCCTCGACCGCGAAACCTCCGGCATCCTTCTCCTGGCGCGGACGGCGGCGGCCCGCCGCCGGCTCGGCGCGGCGTTTGCCGAACGGACGGTTCGCAAGGAGTACGTCGCCGTGGTCGACGGCCGTCCGCCGACGCCAGCTGGCACGCTCCACCTGCCGCTCGGTCCCGATCCCGACCGCCCGCCACGGCAGCGCTGCGACCCGGTCGCCGGACGGCCGTCGACGACGCGCTGGCGCTCGCTGGCCACGTCAGCGGAGCAGACGCTGCTCCTGCTCGAGCCGCTCACCGGGCGCTCGCACCAGCTCCGTTGCCATCTCGCCTGGCTCGGCGTTCCGATCGTCGGAGATCCGCTCTACGGCCGCGGCCGGCCCGTCGGCCGCCTTCTCCTCCACGCGGCGCGGATCAGCTTTCCCCATCCTGTCGACGGCACGACGCACACGTTGCTCCTGCCGGCGTGCTTTCCCCCAGACGGCGCGCCGTGGCACGCGGCCGACACGCTCACCCCCGCGCCGTCGGCCGCAACGCCGAGGCGCTGACCTGCTGCCAGTAGCGTGAAAACCGCCCCAGGTCGCGTACGCCCGCGGCGTCGACGAGCTGTGGCCGGTCGACCACCTCGACCGGGAGCACCGCGGCGATCGCCCCGGCTTGGCGGCGCAGCCGCGGGCAGGGGGTGTCGGTGAGGGCGACGCCGTCGCAGCCGTGGGCACGGGCGTGCCGGGGCACCTCGACGGTCGGATCACCGCGCACGACGTCGATCGACCCGATGTCGGCGAGGCATTCGAAGAGGAACCGCAGCCGCGCCGGCGACGGCCGCTCGGCGGCGAGCCACTCCGGATCGATGATGAACAGCCGCGGCGAGTCGGGGTAGCGTCGCGGCGCCGGCGCCGTCTCCGCCGCGGCATCGAGCGTGACCCATACCAGCGGTCGCCGCGGGGCCGTCGGCAGCGCGGGGCGCCACGGCCCGCCGGGAGGGATCCGCAGCGCCGGGCGCTGAGCCGGCGCGCCGTCGAACAGCCGGCCGGCGAGGTCTTCGTAGCTTCCCTCGAGGTCGCAGGCGCCGGCCACCGCGCAGCCGCGGCAATGGCGACCGGCGGTGAACGACTCGAGGTTTTCCCGATTGAAGATGTAGGGTTTGGCGGCGAACGTGCCCGCCACCCACTGCCACGAGAGGTGATTGGAGGCGGGATCGCCGTCGAGGAGGTGGGACAGGAACCAGTCGGCTCCCGCCCGCCAGTCGATCCCGCGGACGTGCACCAGCCAGCTCGCCAGCCACATCCGCTCGTGGTTGTGCAGCCAGCCGTCGCCGCGGAGCCGCCGGGAGAAATCGTCGATGCAGGCCAGGCCCGTGGCGGCGTCGCGGACGTCGTCGGGAAGCCGCGTCGCCGGCTGCCGGCGCGGCACCGCGGCCGGGGCCTCGATCGCCCTGCCGATCCGCGCGCCGAGGGCACCCTGGACCCGCAGCCAGTAGTCGCGCCACGCCAGCTCGCGCACCAGCACCAGGGCGTCGTCGGCGCGCGTCACTCGGGCCAGCGCCGCGTCGCGAACCTCCGCCAGCCCGAGGACCCCGTGGCGGATCCAGGGCGACAGGGAGGTCACCGCGCCGTCGACGTGATTGCGCGTCGCGGCGTAGCGGGGCGGATCGATCGCCTCGAGGCGCTCGAGCGCCGCCCCCCGGCCACCGCGGAAGCGCCGCGTGCCGTCCCCGCCGGTGTCGGGGCCGACGTCGGAAACCAGCGCGAGCCACGAATCGATCGGCGCTGAAGGCATGTCAGGGAGCCCACGAGTGTCGGAGTCAGACGTGCATCGTTCCCGGGCAACGGGCTGCCGTCAAAGTGGGCGGCGGCATCGCGAGCGGTCCAGATCCGTCGTCGGGGCCAGGGATGATCCCTCGGTGTGACACCGATTCCCCGGCCGTGCCGGCGACCGTCCGCCCGGAACGATCGACGGCCGCCGATCGTGGCACGACGTTTGCTGAATCGATGAGGTGGTGTCCCGCGCGGCTTCGGCGCCGGTCCGTCGCGATCCATTAGGATGCCCCAACGGCTTGGGTGGGCAAACCGCCTAGCTCGCCCAGGCCGGGGCATGCCCGGCGGGATGGAACCCCGTCCCTCCGGGCATGCCCCTCGAGGCATTGAGCGTCCGCACCGTGAAACTGATCATCGCGATCATCCAGCCCGATCGTCTCGAGTCGGTCAAGGAAGCGTTGTCCCAGGTCGAGGTTTTCCGCCTCACGGTCCTCGATGTCCAGGGATTCGGCCGGCAGCGCGGCCATGCCGAGACCTACCGGGGCCACGAGATCGCCGTCAACCTGCTCCGCAAGGTCCAACTGCAGATCGCCGTCAACGACGCCTTCGTGGAACCGACGATCGCGGCGATCATCAAGGGGGGGCGCACCGGCGAGCAGGGGCAGATCGGCGACGGCAAGATCTTCGTCATCCCGCTCGAGGAATGCGTCCGGATCCGCACCGGCGAGCGCGGCGGCGAAGCGATATAGTTTTCGCGCGGAACGAGCCCTCCCTTGCCTCGTTCCGCTTGGCCGTCCGGTGGCGACGCCAAGGGTCGCCACGGCCGGCGGCCGCCGCGTCCGGCGGCGGGAACGTGCGGTCGGAGGCGTGAGGGAGCGTCGGGAACGAGCCTTCCCTGGCCTCGTTCCGCTTGGCCGTCCGTGGTCGGCGGCGACGCGGTCGGCGTCACACGCGCTGCGGGTGGATCCGCGGGCTCGGGCCGAGGGCGATGCGGTTGACGGCCGCGAGAAACGCCTTCGCCGAAGCCTCGAGCGAATCGGTCGAGACGCCACGGCCGCGGTGCAATTCGCCCCCGTGCTCGAGCTCGACGGTCACCTCGGCCTGGGCGTCCTTGCCGACGGTCACCGCCTGGACGCGGAAGTCGCGGCAGGTCGTGACGATCCCCGTGAGCTTCTCGATCGCCAGGAAGATGCCGTCCACCGGGCCGTCGCCGGCAGTGATCGTGACCGCCTCGGCCACGCCGTCGTGGAGCACGCGCAGCTCGACGGTCGGGATCGCGCCACTGGCGCAGGAGAGCGTGTAGCCCGCGAAGCTGAACTGCTCGGGAAGGGCCGCGAACTGCGACTCGCACAGCGCCGCGATGTCGCCGTCGTAGATCTCCTTCTTCCGGTCGGCGAGCGCCTTGAATCGATCGAACAGCGTCTGGAGCTGCTCGGGGCTGAGCTGGTAGCCGAGCGACCGTGCCCGGTCGGCCAGCGCCGCCCGGCCGCTGTGCTTGCCGAGGACGAGGTCGGTCTTCTCGAGGCCGACGTCCTCCGGCCGCATGATCTCGTAGGTCCGGCGCTCCTTGAGCATCCCGTCCTGGTGGATGCCTGCCTCGTGCGCGAAGGCGTTGCGGCCGACGATCGCCTTGTTGCGCGGGACGCGGATCCCGGTGATCGTGGCCACCAGGCGGCTGGTCGGCACCAGCCTCCGGGTGTTGATCCCGGTGGCGCAGCCGTAGGTGTCGCAACGCGTCCGCAGCGCCATCACGACCTCCTCGAGCGAGCAGTTGCCCGCCCGCTCGCCGATGCCGTTGATCGTGCATTCCACCTGCCCGGCCCCCGCCTCGACGGCCGCCAGGCTGTTGGCCACCGCGAGGCCGAGGTCGTCGTGGCAGTGGACGCTGATCACCGCCCGATCGACGTTCGGCACGCGGGCCCGGAGGGCGGCGATCACGCCGTGCATCTGCGTCGGCGTCGCATAGCCGACGGTGTCGGGGATGTTGACGGTGGTGGCGCCGGCGTCGATCACCGCCTCGACGACACGGCACAGGAAGTCGATCTCGGTCCGCGCCGCATCCTCGGGGGAAAATTCGATGTCGGCGCACAGCCCGCGCGCCCGGCGCACACCCGCGACGGCCCGGGCGACGACCTCGTCCTCGGTCATCCGCAGCTTGAATTCGCGGTGGATGGCACTGGTCGCGAGGAACACGTGGATCCGCGGCCGGTCGGCGGCCCGGAGCGCCTCCCAGGCGCGGTCGATGTCGCCGTCGTTGCACCGCGCCAGGCCGCAGACGGTCGTGCCACGGACCTCGCGGGCGATCGCCGCGACGCTCTCGAAGTCTCCCGGCGAGGCGATCGGGAAGCCTGCCTCGATGATATCGACACCGAGTTGCACCAGCGCCTGCGCGATCTCGAGTTTCTCCGTGAGGTTCATGCTCGCGCCGGGCGACTGTTCGCCGTCGCGAAGGGTCGTGTCGAAGATGCGGACGGGACGGAGTTGGCTCATGGCGGCCGCGGCACTGCGGGGGGCGGGACAGCCGTGCAATGTAGCAGCCGCGGCGGCGACGACGCAGTCCGGCGCGATCCCGGTGGTGGGGGAGGGCGAACGCGGCCGAAGCTAGAATGGATGTCGGTTCCCCGCCCCTTTCGTCACGTCCGCGCCGATGTCCACCGTCCCCTCGTCGCCGCCAGCCGCCGTCGCTCCGCACGCCGCCGCCGACGGCGGCCGGCGGCCGGACCGCGCTGCCCTCGGGCGGCAGGCCGCGTTCGCCGCCACGATCGCCGCCTGTGGGCTCGCCTGGTGGTGGCTGGCGACGCATCACATGGTTCCCCCCGAGCACGACGCGCCGGCCGCCGCCCCGGCCACGGACGTCGCTGCGGGCGACGTCGTCGTCCTGCCGGCCGCCACCACCGGCATCGAGGTCGCGGCGGTCGGCCTGCGGTCGCTCCGCGGCCACCTCACCGTCCCCGGCCGTCTCGACTACGACGCCCGCTACCGCCTCGATTACGGTGCCCCGGTCGACGGCATCGTGTCGCGCGTGCTCGTGCAGGTCCGCCAACGCGTCGCGCGTGGCGATTCGCTCGCCGAGATCTCCAGCCCCGACGTCGGCACCGCGCGTGACGACATCCGCCGCCGCGAGGCCGACCAGGAGATCGCGCGGCATGCCGCCGAGTGGACCGAGACGATCGCCGGCAACGTCGATGCCCTGCTGGCCTACCTGGCACGGCGGCCATCGCTGGCCGACGTCGAAGCGGCCTTCGAGGGGCGCGTGCTCGGTGCCTACCGCGAGGCGATTCTCGGCGCTTATTCACGCCTCGTGTTCGTCGAGAAGGTCAGCGACAGCACCGCGCAGCTCGGTGCCGGCGGCGTGCTCTCGGGGCGGATCGTCGAGGAGCGGACCAGCAACCTCGAGGTCACCCGCGCCAATTACCTGGCCGCCTGCGAGGAAGCGCAATTCGCCGTCCGGCAGAAGCGCGACCAGGCCCGGGCCGAGCTGGCCCAGGCCGACCGCCTCGTCCAGATCGCCCGCGAGAACCTCCGCACGCTCGTCGGCAGCCGGCTCGATACCGACGTCGGCGGTCGGGGGTCGGGCACGGTGACGATCGAGGAGGAAGGAGAGGTGGGGACGGGCGCCACGGGGGCCACGAACGGCCTCAGCACCCTCGTGTTGCGCACGCCGTTCGACGGACTGGTGGAAGACGTGTTCGTCGCCCGCGGGGAGCGCGTCAAGGCGGGGGACAGGATGTTCGTCGTCGCCGACACCGGCACGCTGTGGGTCCGGGCGCAGATTCACGAGCGCCAGTGGACGACCGTCGAGGTCGCCGAGGGGCAGGAGGTGCGCGTCAAGGTCCCGGGGGCCGGCGACCACGACACCACGGCTCGGGTCAGCCACGTCGGCGCGACGGTCGAAGCCGATTCGCGGAGCGTGCCCCTCGTCGCCGAGCTCGAGAACGACGACGCCCATTACAAACCGGGGATGTTCGTCTGGGTCGATCTTCCCCAGGGAGAGCCGCGCGAGGTGCTCGCCATTCCGGCGGCCGGGGTGATGCGCCACCAGGGCGAGGCCTTCGTGTTCGTCCCGGCGGGGCGCGACGAAGAGGGGCGGCCGCGCTACCGGCGCGTCGGGATCACGACCGGGATCGAGGAGGGGGGCTACGTCGAGGTCACCCGCGGGCTCGCCGCGGGGGACGAGGTGGTGACCACCGGGGCGTTCACGCTCAAGAGCGAACTGCTCCTCGAGGACGAATCCGCGCCCGGTGCCGAGGGCGGCGGTGGCTGACACATCGGGGAGCGGCGCCGCGTGCTGACCGGCATCATCGAGTGGTCGTTGGCCAACCGGGCGCTGGTCATCGCCCTGTTCGTGCTGATGGCCTGCGCGGGGCTGTTCGCGGCGACCCGGATCCCGGTCGATGCCGTCCCCGACCTGGTCAACATCCAGGTCCAGGTGGTCACCGAGGCGGGCGCGCTGCCGCCGGTGGAGGTCGAGCGCTCGATCACCTACCCGGTGGAACGTGCGGTGAGCGGGCTGCCTGGCATCGAGGAGATCCGCAGCGTCTCGCGTCTGGGGATCTCGGCGGTGACGGTCGTGTTCCGCGAGGGGACCGACATCCTCCGCGCCCGCCAGCTCGTCGCCGAACGACTCCCCGAGGCCGCGGCCGGCATCGCCGTTCCCGGGGCCGAGCCGAAGCTCGGCACCCTGAGCACGGCGCTCGGCGAGATCCTCCAGTTCGAGGTCCGGGGAACCGGTCACGACCTGATGGAGCTGCGCGGCATCCTCGAGTGGGACATCGCCCCGGCGCTCCGCGAGGTGCCGGGTGTGACCGATGTCAACAGCCACGGCGGATTCGCCAAGTCGTACGAGGTCGAGGTCGATCCCGACCGGATCTCCTCCCACGGCATCGCGCTGGCCGAGGTGCTCGCGGCGCTGGAACGCAACAACGCCAGCACCGGCGGCGGGTATGTCGTCAAGCATGGCGAGCAGCGCTTCATCCGTGGCCAGGCGCTGCTCGGCGGCGTCGCCGACATCGAGCAGGTCGTCGTCCGCAGCCCCCCGGGGGGCGTTCCCGTGCTGGTCCGTGACGTCGGCAAGGTGACGGTGGCGCCGCTGCCGCGGCAGGGAGCGGCGAGTCGCGACGGGCGCGGCGAGGTCGTCACCGGAATGGTGATGATGGTCCGCGGCGAGAACGGCCGCCGGGTCGTCGCCGCGGCCAAGGAACGGCTCGGCGAGATCGGCCGGACGCTCCCCGCCGGTGTCACGCTGGAGACGATCTACGACCGCTCCGACCTCATCGCCCGGACGCTCGACACCGTCCTCCACAACCTCGCCGAGGGGGGGCTGCTGGTGGTGGTCGTGCTCCTCGTCCTCCTCGGCAATCTCCGCGCCGGGCTGATCGTCGCCTTGGCGATCCCGCTGTCGATGCTGTTCGCCGCCAACTGCATGTGGGCGGCGGGGATCCCGGCGAGCCTGATGAGCCTCGGGGCCATCGACTTCGGGCTGGTCGTCGACAGTTCGGTGATCATGGTGGAGAACTGCGTCCGGCGCCTCGGCCACGCCCCGCCGGGGTCGTCGCGGCTTGCAGTCGTCGTCGATGCCGCGGTCGAGGTCCGCGGTCCGACGATGTTCGGCGAGTTGATCATCGCCATCGTCTACCTCCCGATCCTGTTCCTCCAGGGGACCGAGGGGAAGCTGTTCCGGCCGATGGCCCTCACGGTGCTGTTCGCGCTGGCCGGGTCGCTGGTGATCTCGCTGACGCTGATGCCGGTCCTCGCCGCGACCGTCCTCGGGCGCGAGGAGGAGCGCGAGCCGTGGCTGATGCGCGTCTTCCACCGCTGCTACCAGCCGCTGGCGCGGCTCGCCGTCGGGTATCCGGTGCTGATCACCGTGGCGGCGGCGCTGCTGGTGGCGGCCACGGTCCCGGTCGCGCTCCGCCTCGGGGCTGAGTTCATGCCCCGCCTCGACGAGGGCGACATCCTCATCGAGGCGACCCGGCTCCCCAGTGCCACGCTCGAGGACGCGGCGCCGATGACGGCCCGGATCGAAGCGCTCCTCGGCGCCTACCCCGAGGTCCGGACGGTGTTCTGCAAGACCGGTCGGCCCGAGATCGCCAACGACATCATGGGGGTCCAGCAGACCGACATCTGGGTGATGCTCCGGCCCCACGGGGCGTGGCCGACGGGCGTGACCCGCGAGTCGCTCGTCGAGCGGATGGCCGCAGACCTCCCCGCCGCGGTCCCCGGCGCGACCTTCGGTTTCAGCCAGCCGATCGAGATGCGTGTCGACGAGCTGGTGGCGGGCGTCAAGGCGGACGTCGCGGTCCTCGTCTACGGCGACGACCTCGCTGCCCTCGGCCGCATCGGCCAGCGGATCGAGGGGCTGCTGCGCGGCATCAAGGGTGCCGCCGACGTCCGTGCCGACTGGCAGGCCGATGTGCCGACCCTCCGCGTCGACGCGCGCCGTGATCAACTCGCCCGCCACGCCATCGACGGCGTCGAGGTGATGGAGGCCGTGTCGGCGCTGGGGGGGATCCCCGTTGGCGTGATCTACGAGGGACGGCCGCGCTATCCTCTCGTCGTCCGCTATCCGCGCGCCTGGCGCGAGGACGAGACGCTGCTCCCGCAGATCCCGGTGGGGACGGCCAAGGGGCGCCCGGTGCCGCTCGGCGAGCTTGCCGACGTCCGCATCGAGGAGAATCCGCCGAGCATCGAGCACGAGAATTCTCGGCGGCGGACGTTCGTGTCGGCCAATGTCCGCGGGCGCGACGTCGCCAGCTTCGTCGCCGAAGCGCGGCAGCGCGTGGCGGAAGGGGTCGCCTTGCCCCCGGGGTACACGATCCGCTGGGGAGGTGATTTTGAATTCCTCCTCTCCGCCAGCCGCCGGCTGGCGCTGATCACGCCGCTGGTGCTCGGCCTGATCGCGCTGCTGCTGTACACGAGCTTCAAATCGCTGCGGCTGGCGGCCCTGATCTTCGTCGCCGTGCCGGTGGCGGCCTGCGGCGGTGTCGTCGCCCTGGCGCTGCGGGGGATGCCGTTCTCGATCTCGGCCGGCGTCGGCTTCATCGCGCTGTTCGGCGTGGCCGTGCTCAACGGCCTGGTGTGGGTGGCGGGGGCGGAACACGCCCGGGCCGACGGGCTCACGCCCCGCGCCGCCGCCCTCGCCACGGCCGAGGCCCGGATCCGCCCCGTCCTGATGACGGCGCTGGTCGCCAGCCTCGGGTTCCTGCCGATGGCCCTGGCGACCTCGGCCGGGGCGGAGATCCAGCGGCCGCTGGCGACGGTCGTGATCGGCGGGATCGTGACCTCGACCCTGCTGACGGCTCTGGTGATCCCGGCGATCTATCCCTGGTTCGCCCCGCCGCGCTCGGCCGAGCTTCCGGGATGAGGCGACCGCGGCCGCCGCGCGGTACAACTGCCGGCCGACCGGGGGCTGCATGACGCTGCGCGAGTTCCAGGCACTGATCCGCCGCATGTATCACGACAAGGACGCCGCGCGCGGTGTCGAGGGGACCTTCATGTGGCTCTCCGAGGAGATCGGCGAGCTGGCCGGAGCGCTGCGCTCGGGCACCAAGGAGGAGTTGGCGCTGGAATTCGCCGACGTGCTCGCCTGGCTGGCGACGATCGCCAATGTCGCCGACGTCGATCTCGAGGCGGCGATCGAGCGCAAGTACGGGTCGGGCTGTCCGGGGTGCGGGCAGCCGGCATGTGTCTGCCCCGATGCGGAGAAGCCATGAGGGGGAGCCGTCGGGCCGGGTCGCCCGCGACGGCGCCCGGGCGTGCGGAGGCGCGGGGGAGACGCTCTTCCCGGCCCGCCGGCGCGCGGTGCCTGGCCGTGGCCGTCGGTGTGGCCGTCACCGCGTTCCTCGGCGCGGGGTTGGCAGCGTGCGGCGCCGAGGGCACCGATCGGGTCACGGTCGGTCTCGCCGGCGCCTACCGCACAGGGAGCTGGACCCCGGTCGTCGTCGAAGTCGCCGCCGGGCCGGCGGACGAATCGATCGCCGTGTGGGCCGAGGATCCGGACGGTCAGGCTGTCCGCTCTCCGCCGATGGCGCTGGAGACGACTGCGGCCGGCACCCGCCGGGCACGCGTGCGGATCCGGCCCGGTCGCCCCGCCGCGCCGCTCCGCGTCGACCGGATCGGCGCCGACGGGCGCGCGGTCGCCGGCACGACGGTCGATCCGCCGCGGGCGCTCGATTCGTCCGAGCGGCTGATCGTCGTCGTCGGCGACCTGCCGATGGCAAACCGCGCGGCGCGGTTGAGCGTCCGCGAGGGGCGCCCGCGGGTCGTGTCCGTCGCCGATCCCGGTTCCCTGGGGACCGAAGGACTCGATTTTTCCGCTGCCGACGTGATCGTCGTCTGCGGGCGCGCCGTCGCGGCCGTGGGCGAGGCCGGCGCACCGGGCCTGGCGGCGATCGACGAGTGGGTCCGCCAGGGGGGGCAGCTCGTGCTCGTTGCCGGCAAGAGTGCCGGCGAGCCGTCGTTCCGCACGTCGCCGGCGGCGGCTTGGCTCCCGGGGCCTCAGGGACGGTCCGGCACGGTGGACCGCTTCGTGCCCCTCCGCCGCGCCGGGGCGATCGAGACCTATGCCCATTCCGCCCGGCCGCTCGACCGGGCGCTGCTCGACGGCGTCGAGGTGCCGTTGCTGGCCGACTCGCGGTCGCTCGACGGTGTGATCGAGGCCTACGAGGGATCGGCGCCTGGCGACCTGCCGCTGGTGGTCCGCAGCCCGCGCGGCTTCGGCACCGTCACCTGGGCCGGGGTCGACATCGATGCCGGCGGGATGCGCGAATGGCCGGGGACCGAGCTGATGCTGCTCGAGCTGCTCGGCGGCCCGCCACCCTCGCGGACCGCCGGGCGGACCGGCGAGTCGGCCGTGCAGGGGCAGGACCTCACCGGCCAGCTGCGGGTCGCGATCGACCGCTTCGCCGCGGTCGCTCCCGTGCCGTTCCAGATCATCGCCGGGCTGTCGATCCTGTACATCGCGTTTCTCTACCCGTTCGATTGGTGGCTCGCCTCGGGGGGGCGCCGCGATGGCCCGGCGGGTCGCGCGCGGGGCTGGGTGGCGTGGCTCTCGCTGCCCGTCGGCGTGGCCCTGTTCGCCGCTGCCGCCTGGGGGATCGGGCAGCGGTGGAAGGGAACGTCGTGGCGTTCGTCGCAGACCGATCTGGTCGACGTCGACACCGTGACCGGAGCGTTTCGCGCGCTGTCGCTGGCGGGGATCTGGTCGCCCGCCAACGACACGCTCACCGTGACGGCGGCACCGTCCGCGGCGCTCCCCGCCGGCCCTCCGCGGCTGGCTGTGTCGTGGCTGGCGGCGTCGGGGCGCGGGATCGGCGCCACCGATGCCACGACGAGCCACCCAGGGCTGGCGACCGGCGACTATTCGGCCACGGCGGCACTCGACGGCCTCGACGGCGTGCCGGTCGCCGCCCACTCCAGTCGGTTGTTCGAGGCCACCTGGAACGCCGCGACGACCGCCCCCGTGGTCGCGGCGACGCTGCGCCGCGCCGGCCCCGGCGCCCTCCGCGGGTCGGTCGAGAACCGCCTGCCGTTCCCCCTCGGCGGGTGCTACCTGGTGCACGCCGGGTGGATGTGGGACGTCGGCGACCTCGCTCCCGGCGGCCGCTTCGAAGCCTTCTCCGGCCGCAGCCCGCGGTCGTTCGTCGCCGGCCTCACGCGCCGGACGACGGTCAAGGATCGCGAGGTCAACGAGCGCTGGGACATCACCAACCGCGACCCGCTCCGGATCCTCGAGATCGTCGGCTTCCACACGAAGGTCGGCGGCAGCGGCTACACCGCGCTCGAAGCCGGTCGGCTCGGCCGCTACGACCTCTCGCCGCTCCTCGACGTCGACCGGGCGGTGCTCGTGGGGCGGGGCCCGGTGGGCACCGCGTGGCGCGAGCTGGCGGCGGAATCGGGGGCGATCGGCGACCGCGAAGCGGACGGCGCGGCCCTGTGGCGGATCGTGATCCCGGTCGCTGGAGGGGTGCCATGATCGAGACGGTCGACCTGACGAAGAAATACGGCGACTTCGCCGCGCTCGAGGCCCTGACCCTCAAGCTCGAGGAGGGGGACCTGTTCGGATTCATCGGCCCCAACGGCGCCGGGAAGACGACCACGATCCGGATCCTGGCGACGCTGCTGGCGCCGACGTGGGGCGAAGCCTACGTCTGCGGGCACTCGATCTACACCCACCCCCGCGAGATCCGCCGCGCCATCGGCTACATGCCCGACATCTTCGGGGTGTACGACGACATGCGCGTGATCGAGTACCTCGAGTTCTTCGCGGCCGCGTACCGGATCGAGGGGGCGGAGCGGAGGCGCGTCGCCGAGCGTTCGCTGGAACTGGTCGACCTCTCCGTCAAGCGCGACGAACTGGTGACGAGCCTGTCGCGCGGGATGACGCAGCGGCTCGGCCTCGCCCGGGTGCTGCTCCACGACCCGCAGGTGCTGCTCCTCGACGAGCCGGCCAGCGGGCTCGATCCGCGGGCCCGGATCGAGATGCGCGGTCTCCTCAAACGGCTCCAGGGGATGGGGAAGACGATCCTCGTCAGCAGCCACATCCTTCCCGAGTTGGCCGACATCTGCAATCGCGTCGGGATCATCGAGTACGGCCGGTTGCTGGCGTTCGGCGACGTGCAGGATCTCCTCGCCCAGGTCCGGGGCCGTCCGGTGATCCGGTTCCGCGTCGCCGGTCCCCCGGCCGCGGCGGCCGCGATCCTCGAGCGCTGCCCGGAGGCGGCCGCGGTGGCGGTCCGCGACGGCGAGGTGCTGGTGACGTTGGCCGAAGGGGTCGGCGAGCCGTCGGCGCTGGCGGCCCGTCTGGTGGCCGAAGGCCAGCAGCTGCTCTCGATGCGTGAGACCGACGTCAACCTCGAGACGGCGTTTCTCGAGATCACCCGCGGCCGTCTGGGCAGGCCGTCGGAGGAGGCGCGGGCCGAGGAGCGACGGGCCCGGGGGTGAGCCGGCGGACGGCGGGGGTGTAGACTCCCGGCGGCGGCCCGGAGCAGGGGCGCCTCGGGGACGTGCCATCAGGGAGGATCGACCATGCCGCATGCCGTTCGTCATCACATTTCCCCGCCGTGGTGTGTCCGGCCGGCGCTGGGGGCATGCCTGGTGGCGCTGGCGGGCGTCGCGGTCGGGGCCGGGCTGGCCCGTCCGGCGAACGCTTGGCAGGGGCCGCGGCCGGAGCAGGGCAGGGGAGCGCCGCCGCGTCCGGCGGGCGACGCGCCCGCCCTTCCCGACACCCCCGAGGTGACCCTCGGCTACGCCCTTGGCCTGCAGATCGGCGGCCAGATGGCGGAGGACTTCCGCCGCCCTGAAGCCGGCATCGATATCGCCGCGTTGGTCGCGGGATTGAGCGACGCGCTCCTCGGTCGTCCTCCGCGGATCGGGGAGGAGAAGGCGTTTGCCGCGTTGACCGCCTACGAGCAGAAGCTGCTCGCCCAGCGCGAGGCGTTCGAGAAGCGTATGGCCGAGGCGGCGGTCGCCAACAAGGCGAAGGGCGCCGAGTACCTCGCCGCCAACGCCGCCAAGCGCGGGGTGGTACGGCTCCCCAGCGGATTGCAGTACGAGGTCCTCGTCGAGGGCAAGGGGCCGAAGCCGACCCCCGATGACGTCGTCTCCACGCGCTACCGCGGGACCCATGTCGACGGCACGGTGTTCGACCAGACCGAGGCTGCCGATCCCCCGGCGACGGTCGCCATCAAGGGCGTCGTACCCGGCTGGCAGGAAGCGCTGCCGCTGATGAAGGTCGGTTCGAAGTGGCGGCTCACGATCCCCGCCGAGTTGGCCTACGGCGAGCGCGGTTCGCCGCCGGTCATCGAGCCCAACGAGGTTCTCGTGTTCGAGATCGAGCTCCTCGCGATCGAATCGCCAAGCGCGATCCCGCGCCCGTAGCCGCCCGTGGAAAGTCCGGAACCCGCACGATGCCCCGTTTCCCGTCGAGCGTGTGCGCCGGCGCCCTCGTGGCATTGGCCCTGGCGTGGGGGGGCGCGGCCGGCCGCGGGCAGCCCCCGGCCGGCGGCACCCGCGCCGACGGGGCCGGCGGCGACCGGATGCGGCAGGTCCGGGAGCGGATGGTGCGCGACGACCTCGTCGCCGGCGGGATCACCGACCAGCGCGTGCTGGGGGCGATGCGCGACACGCCGCGCCATGAATTCGTGCCGGTCCCGCAGCGCCAGCTGGCCTACGTCGACATGGCCCTGCCGATCGGTGAGAAGCAGACGATCTCCGGGATCTTCGTCGTCGCCTACATGACCGAGCAGCTGGCGCCGAAGGCCACCGACAAGGTGCTCGAGATCGGCACCGGGAGCGGGTACCAGGCGGCGGTGCTCTCGCCCCTGGTCGACACCGTCTACTCCATCGAGATCAACAAGACGCTCGGTGACCGGGCGGCGCGGACGCTCGAACGGCTCGGCTACGCCAACGTCGTCACCCGCGTCGGCGACGGGTTCGCCGGTTGGCCGGAGCACGCGCCGTTCGACAAGATCATCGTCACCTGCTCGCCGGAGGACGTGCCGGCGCCGCTGGTGGAGCAGCTCGCCGACAGTGGCCGGATGGTGATCCCGGTCGGGGAACGCTACGAGCAGACGCTCGTCCTCTTCACCAAACGCGACGGGCAGTTGGTGCGCGAGGCCCTGGTGCCGAGCCTGTTCGTGCCGATGACGGGGGCCGCCGAGGAAGCGCGGAAGGTCCAGCCCGACGGCGCCCACCCGGCGCTCGAGAACGGCGGGTTCGAGACGGTGCTTCCCGGGACCGACGTCCCGACCGCCTGGTACTACGGCCGGCAGGCGAGCCTGCAGCAGGGGGACGATGCTCCCCAGGGAGAGCGCTACCTGCGGATCACCAACGCCGAGCCGGGGCGCCCCGCGCAGATCTTCCAGGGATTCGCGGTCGACGGGCGGGAGGTCGCGCGGCTCTCGCTCGTGGCCCGGTTGCAGGGGGAGGCGCTGCGCGACGGTATGTCGGCCGACGAGGCGCCGGCGCTGGCGGTGCAGTTCTTCGACGAGAAGCGCTCGCGCACCGGGCGGGCGCTGGTGGGCCCGTGGCGCGGCACATTCGGGTGGCGTGAGGTGAGCGGGTCGGTCCCGGTGCCGGGGTGGGCGCGCGAGGCGATCCTCCAGGTCGGGCTGCTCGGGGCGACGGGGCAGCTCGACGTCGACGACGTCCGGATCGATGCCGTCCCGCGGTGAGCGGGAAGTGCATCGGCATCCGCGGCGGGCCCCCGGTCGGACACCGGAAAAACCTCGGTGAACGCGGCCGGTGGCGGCGCTCGTCGTCGGCGTTCGCGGCCGGTTTTCGTGGTGCCGTTCGCAGCGATCGTGACGGTGATCCGGCCTTCGGTGCCGCCCTACCTGACGCGTCGGGCTCGCCATCCACCGGTGGGGTGTCGACAAAGTTGACCCAGTCCGGACAAACTTCTTGATTTACCCGAATTACGAATTATGGTTGGGCCGCGAGAGGTACCGGCAGCACGATCGGCGGAAACGCCGTCCCCGTGATTCCTGTCGCCGCCGATCGCAGTCGCCCGGTTGCACGTCGCCCTCGTCCTTCGTTCTCCACTGTTCATCCCCCTCTTTCGCGGAGATTGTCTCTGATGGTCATGCGTCACTGCTTCCGTCATACGGGAGTCATCACTTTTCTGGCGGTCGCGGCCATGGCCTGCGACGCACATGCCGGGTGGCACAACCGATACCGTGCGGCCTACGGATCGGCCGGCAGCTCCGGTGGTTCGTCGGGCGGCAGCTCGGGCGGGAGCTACGGCGGCTCGTCGGGCGGCAGTTCGGGCGGCAGCTACGGCTCGTCTGGCGGTAGCTACGGCTCGCACGGTTCCTACGGCAGCGTCGGCGGTCACTTCGCCGCCAAGCGGGCGTGGCGGTCCTACCGGCACTCGCTCCACCACGGCTCGTACGGCTCGTCGGGCGGGAGCTCGGGTGGCGGTTGCGGCGGCAGCTCGGGCGGCAGCTACGGCGGGTCGTCGGGCGGTGGTTCGGGCGGCGGCTCGTACGGGTCGTATGGCTCGTACGGTGGCTACGGCCCGGCGCCGGCCTACACGTCGGGCTATTCCAGCTATCCGTCCGGGACGGTGATCGGCGGCGAGCAGATCATCAGCGAGGGTGCGGTGTACGGCAGCCCGGTGTACGACGGTGGTTCGGCGATCGAGTCGGTCCCCAGCTCCGCCCCGATCATCGACAGCTCCTCGGTCGAGCCGACGGTTCCGGCCGACGGCGCGATGCTCGTCGTCCGTCTCCCGGCCGACGCCGAGGTGTTCGTCAACGGCTCGAAGACCGCGGCCACCGGATCCCTGCGGCGCTACATGTCGCGCGGTCTGGAGTCGGGTCGTGAGTACGACTTCGTCGTCAAGGTCGTGACCAAGCGTGACGGAGAGCCCCGCGAGGAGACGAAGGTCGCCTCCCTCACGGCCGGTGGCCGCGAGCAGCTCGACTTCACCGCGTTGGTCGCGGCCCGGGCCGCCCGGAAGACCAGCCTCACGCTCCGCGTTCCCGCCGAGGCCAAGGTGTGGCTCGCCGGCAATGCCACCGTGTCGCAGGGCGAGGTCCGCGTGTTCGAGACCAGCCAGCTGACCGACGGGCAGGCCTGGCGGAACTACGAGATCCGCGTCGCCACCGTCGTCGACGGCCGCGAGCAGGTGGTCTCGAAGACGATCGACCTGATCGGCGGCAGCACCGTCGATCTGGAGCTCGATCCGGCGCTGCGGACCGCCTCCGCCGCGGCCACCGCCGCGGTGCGCTGAGGCTCCGGTCGGCCAATCGCGTCCCATCCGACTCCCGCGCGGCCCGCGCCGCGCGGGAGTCTTTTTTTGCTTTGTCAGGTTCTGCTTTGTCGGGGCCCGGGAGACGGTTGTCCGGCTTCTGCGGCGTGCCGGTGCGGATTACAGTCGCGTCGGCCCGCGCGTCGATGGTCCCTCCAGAGTGCCCCGATGGTCTCCGCGCCCGCCGCCGCCGCGCCCTGGAGCCGACCCGCCCGCGTCGCGGCGTCGGCGGCGATCCTCGTGTACCTCGTGGCGGTCGTGGTGCCGCCGCTCGCCGGCCCGCCCCCTGCCAGCGACCTCGCCCGCGTGCTGATCCAGCCGCTGCGTCCGCTGGTCGGGACGCTGGCCCTCGGCCACGGCTACCGGTTCTTCGCCCCCAACCCGGGCCCCGGGCACTCGCTGCGCTATCGGGTGTCGCGGTCGGACGGGTCGTCGCTCGCCGGCAGCCTCCCCGACGCCACGGCCGACCGGCCGCGCCTCCTCTACCACCGCCGCTTCATGGTCGCCGAGAAGATCGCGGCGCTCGTGCCCCCGGCCGACGCGCCCGACGACGTCCGCCAGCGCGCGCGGGGCGACTGGCTGCCGCTGGTGCGTGGCGTCGCCGGCCAGGTGCTCGAGCGCCATCGCGGCGTGGTCGTCGAGATCGAACTCGTCGAGCACCATCTTCCCGGCCCGGAGGAGCTCGGGGATCGGCCCGCGGGTGAATCCGCCGGGGCAGGGGAGGGGGAGGCGCCCGGTGGCGACGTCGTCGTGCCCTTGGGCACGTTCACCTGGCAGGGCGCGCCCGGCGGCGCCGGGGTGGCGCGATGAAGAGGGGCCTTGTCGCGAGCCCCGACGTGATCCGCGGGCCGTGGAGCCCCGCCGACGCGGCCGTCGCCGAGCCGGGCTGGATCGGTGCCTGGCGCGATGCCTGGAACCGGTTCTGGTTCACTCCCGCCGATCCGCTCCCGTTGGTCGTGGTGCGGATCTGCACCGGCTGCCTGCTGGCCTGGGCGAACCTCGTGTGGCTCGCCGACGCGCCGGCGTTTTTCGGTGACCAGGCCTGGTTGCCGCCGGCCGACGTGTGGCGCGTCAACGATCAGCCGTGGCAGTGGAGCTGGTTTTTCTCCGCCGGTGGCCCGTGGGGCGTGCGCGGCCTGGCGGCGCTGGCGCTGGTGGCCGCGGTCTGCCTGGCGGTGGGGTTCCTCACGCCGCTGGCGGCGCTGGTGTCGTTCGTCGGCCTGGTGAGCAGCGTCAATCGCGCGCCGCTCAACGTGTTCGGTCTCGACGACACGCTGGGGATGCTGCTGGTGCCCCTCGTCGTCGGGCCGGCCGGGGCGCTGGCGAGCGTCGATCGCCGCCTGTGGCCCGACCGGACGGCGGCAGCCCCCTCCGTCCGCGCCAACGTCGCCCTGCGGCTGTTGCAGGTTCACCTCTGCGTCGTCTACGGTTTCTCGGGTTGCGCCAAGCTGCTCGGCGCGAGCTGGTGGGAGGGGACGGCGCTGTGGGGGGCGGTCGCCAACGGCCAGTACCGGACGCTCGACCTGACGTGGCTGGCCCGCCATCCGCTCCTCGTCAACGCCCTCACACTCGCCACGCTCTTCTGGGAGGTCTCCTATCCGGCGCTGGTCTGGCCGCGGCTGACGCGCCGGCTCGCCCTCGGGATGGCGGTGGCCGTCCATCTTGGCATCGGGCTGGCGATGGGGATGATGGAGTTCGGCCTGGCGATGATCACCGCCAATCTGGCGTTCGTGCCGGCGGCGGTGTTTCGGCGTCGGTCGGCCAACCATGCCGCCCCGGAGCGGGTTCCCCAGCGTGTGAGGAGCGTCTCGTGATCGACACCATCGCCGTCGTCGGCGCCACCGGCGCCGTTGGGCGGATCATCGTCCGGCTGCTCGTGGAGCGGGCCTTTCCCGCCCGACGGATCAAGCTGCTGGCCTCGAAGCGGTCGGCGGGGGCCACGCTGTCGGTGGCCGGCACGAGCCTGCCGATCGAGGAGTTGACGCCCGAGTCGTTCGCCGGCGTCGAGATCGCGATCGGCAGCACCCCCGACGAGGTCGCCGCCGAGTTCGTGCCCTGGGCGCTGGAGCGCGGCACCGTCGTCGTCGACGAGAGCGGGCAGTTCCGCATGCGTCCCGACGTGCCGCTGGTGATCCCCGAGGTCAACGCCGCGGCGCTCGACGGCCACGACGGGCTCGTATCGAGCCCCAACTGCTCGACGACGCAGTTGGTGATGGTGATGAAGCCGCTCCACGACGCCGCCCGCGTCCGCCGGGTCGTGGTCAGCACCTACCAGGCGGTCAGCGGGGCGGGGCTGGCGGCCACCGACGAGCTCCGCGGGGCCACCGCCGCCTGGCTCGAGGGGCGGGCCGAGCCGCGCGCCGTGTTTCCCCATCCGATCGCCGCCAACCTCATCCCGCAGATCGGCTCGCCGAAGGGGGGCGGGTCGACGAGCGAGGAACTGAAGATGGTCCTCGAGACGCGGAAGATCCTCGGCGACGAGTCGATCGGCGTGTGTGCGACCTGCGTCCGGGTGCCGGTCGGCAACTGCCACAGCGAATCGATCCTCATCGAGACAGAACGCAAGCTGTCGGCCGCCGAGGCACGGCGGCTGCTCGCAGCCGCGCCGGGGATCGTCGTCGTCGACGAGCTCGAGGCGCGCAGCTACCCGCAGCCGCGCACCTGCGACGGGCGCGACGAGGTGTTCGTGGGGCGGATCCGCGAGGACGAATCGTGCCCCGCGGGAATCGCGCTGTGGTGCGTGTCCGACAACCTCCGCAAGGGGGCCGCCACCAACGCCGTGCAGATCGCCGAGCTGCTGGCGACGAAACGGCCGAGGCGGGCAGGGGGGGTCGCGGTGGGCGCATGAGCCGCGCCATCGGCCTGCGCCTCGCCTACGAGGGCACGCGCTACCACGGCTGGCAGGTGCAGCCGGGACGGACGACGGTGCAGGGGACGCTCGCCGCGGCGATCCACGCCGTGAGCGGCGAGACGGTGCTGCCGCGCGGGTCGAGCCGGACCGACGCCGGCGTCCACGCCCTCGACCAGATCGTCTCGTTCACCAGCTCCAGCTTGCTCGATGCCGCCACCTGGGCCCGGGCCCTCGACGCCAACCTCCCGGCGGACGTGACGGTGGTGGCCGCGGCGGAAGTCGACGCCGATTTCGATCCCGTCGCCGCCGCGGTCGCCAAGACCTACCGCTACCGGATCCACGACGCCCCCTGGAAACCGGTGCTCGACCGGGCGCTGGTCTGGCGCTGGCGGTCGCGGCTCGACACCGACGCGATGGCGCTGGCGGCGCTGTCGCTTCTCGGGGAGCACGACTTCACCAGTTTCGAGAAGACCCCCTCGTCACGGGTATCGAAAACGCGCACAATCCACCGCCTCGACGTCGGACGCCGGGCCAGCCCGGCGGGGAAGGCCGATGCCGAGGTGTGGGTGGAGGTCGCCGGCAACGGCTTCCTCCACAACATGGTGCGTATCATCGTCGGGTCGCTGGTGCTGGTCGGTGCCGGTCGCCGGCCGCCGCCGTGGCTGGCGGAGGTGGTCGCGGCCCGCGACCGTGTCCGCGCCGGGCCAACCGCACCGCCGCAGGGTCTCGTGCTCCTCTCGACGCAACTCCTTCCCGGGACCCCCCTCGCCGCGCCCACCGTCCGCCGGTGATCGTCGGTGTCCCCCCGGCTCCCCCATGGCCAGACTCCCCGACAGACTCGGTCCCCTCGTGCTGTCCCAGCAGCTCGGCCTGGGACGGCAGTGCCAGGTGTGGAGCTGCAAGGACGACTCGCTCGGCCGGCAGGTGGCGGTCAAGATCCTCCAGACCGGCTACGACGACGACCGCCTCCAGCGCCGGCAGCTCGAGCACGAGTTGGCGGTGGGCCGCAGCCTCGACCACCCGGGGGTGATCCGCCTCGATCGGCTCACGGTCTACGAGGGGTTTCCCTGCCTGGTGATGGAGCTGTTTCCCCACCCCAACCTCCGTCGCTTCGTGACCGGGTCGCGCGATCGGCTCCTCTCCCGGCTGCCGAAGATCCTCATCGGGGTCAGCGAGGCGCTGGCGCACATGCACGCCCGCGGCTGGGTCCACCGCGACATCAAGCCCGCCAACGTCCTGGCCAACCGGGCCGGCGAGATCAAGGTGATCGATTTCGCGATCGCGGCGCGTCCGCCAGGGGCCCTCGGCAGGTTGCTGTGGCGGCGGCAGCAGCCGCAAGGCACGCCCAGCTACATGGCCCCCGAGCAGATCCGCGGGCAGCCCCCCGACCCGCGTTCCGACGTCTACTCGCTGGGCTGCATGGCGTTCGAACTGCTCGGCGGCCATCCGCCGTTCACCGGATCCAACACCCACGAGCTCCTTTCCCGGCATCTGTACAACGCCCCGCCGGGAGTCGAGGCCTCGAATGCCAACGTCTCCGCGGCCGCGTCGAAGCTGCTGCGCGAGATGATGGCCAAGCGCGCCGCCGACCGCCCCACCGCCGGCGACGTCGCCCGGCAGCTCCACCAGCTGCGGCTCTACGACCGCGATGTGACGCCCCCCGCGGTGGCCGACGGGGGCGACGGCTCGAATTGACGACGGCAGCCGCGGCGCGGGACACTCCGGGACCTTCCGGAACGCCTCGCCATGAGCCGCGGACTCCACCGCCTCTCGCTCGAAAAGCCGATCTACGA
>Ga0194133_10000531_pt1 | contig 75821 bp, 68 predicted proteins | sample TA2KigOf40mmetaG_FD_155448 | JGI IMG/M metagenome (GOLD analysis project Ga0194133, IMG submission 155448) | Freshwater microbial communities from Lake Tanganyika, Tanzania - TA2015055 Kigoma Offshore 40m | ecosystem: Environmental > Aquatic > Freshwater > Lake | place: Tanzania: Lake... | reverse complement strand
CATCTGCGGCTACACCGACGACGACGTCGACTCGGTCTTTGCGCCCGAACTGGACGGCTTGGACCAGGAACAGATTCGCCGCTGGTACAACGGTTACAACTGGCTGGGGGAAGCCGTCTACAACCCCTTCGACCTGCTGCTCCTGTTCGACAAGCGGGAATTCCGGTCCTTCTGGTTCGAGACGGGCACGCCCACCTTCCTGGTCGACCACCTGGCCAAGCACCGGTTCTTCACGCCGGATTTGTCCCGCCTGCAGACGACCGAGGCTCTGCTTTCCAGCTTTGACGTCGACCACATCGAACCCGAGGCGCTGCTGTGGCAGGCCGGCTACCTGACGCTGCGGGGCGTCGAGACCGAGCGCTCGGGCAGGCAGTTCTACCACCTGAGCTACCCCAACTCCGAGGTCGAGGCTGCGCTCAACGAAGCCCTGCTGCCCCGCTATGGTCCCGAGGCCCGGCCTGCAGCGCAAGCCCGGCAGCGCCTCGAACGCGCCCTGTATGCCGGAGACATGGCAGGCGTGGAAGCGGCCTTCCCTGGCCGTTTGCGGCCATTCCCCATGACTGGCACCGCATCAACACCCTCGCCCGCTTCGAGGGCTACTACGCAAGCGTCTTCTACAGTCACATCGCGGCGCTCGGCCTCGATGCCCGGGTGGAAGAGGCGACCAACAAGGGGCGAATCGACCTGGCCCTGCGCATGGACGAACGCGTGTATGTCTTTGAATTCGAGGTCGTCGAGCAGGTGCCCGGCGGACGGGCGCTGGAACAGTTGCAGGCACGCGGCTACGCCGAGAAGTACCGGGTACCCGGCGTAACCGTGACGCTCGTCGGGATTACCGTTAGCCGAGAGGAACAGAACATCACGAGATTCGAGGTGGCTGAGGCGTAGGCGCTGATTGCTGGACTTCCAATGTGTTCGAGCCCAGCAAACCTAGTACCGGAGCCCGCTGTCCCTTAAGTCCCCCTGAAGCACCGCTCCCGGTGATTGGCCAGGAACGGCAGATGCCCGCGCGTCAGGCCGTCCATCCGTAGCCCGTCCGTCACACCCAGCCGAAACCGATCCTCGTGGCCCAGCAGCGAAGACCACAACAGCCGGCCGTCCCCGGCCACGGCCATGAGCCTCTGATCGAAGGCCGCATCGAGGTGCGCCGCAAGCAGCAGGCCGTTGCAAGGGTCCAGCCGTTCGGCATCGGTGGCGTCCTTCCACGGCTTGGCGTGGCTGGCCCGCAGAAGTTCGGGCATGGCCAGTCCCGCCACGGCACAGCGCCCGCTCCAGAGCTGGATCAGCCGTGCACGGAAGAGGTCCTGACCCCGACGTTGGCGGACCAGTGCTTCGGCCTCGGTGTAGTCGATGGTGCGGTTGAGCTGCGCCAGGCTGCGCTCCGGCGCAAACCCGGCAGCCCGCCGCAAGGCGTGCAGAATGCCGGCAAACTGTCCCCGTAGCGCACCACCAGGCCAGCCCGGACGCCATCGGGCCACCCAATCACCCTCAGGTGGCAGTTCGATGTCGAAGCCCGCATCGACGATCTGCATTCGCAAGAGGACGGCATCCATCAGGCCTGCACCCCACCCGGAAAACCCGTGGGCACCATGGCCTCCTGCCACCGGCCGAACATGCGATCCCTGGCCTCAAGCACCAGCCGTTCCGTCCGGTATTCGCCAGACCGCGCCAGCTCATTGCGCTTGAGCCCCCGGAAGGTCTCGGTGAGATAGTCCGCGCCCATCACCGCCGCCGGGTCCGGAATCTACGGTCTATTCTGGAACCGAGTGAGCCCGTCGACCCGTGCCTTGAGATCCACGGCCCGGATGGTCGTGAAGGACCGGGTGAATCCGGCGTACTGGCGAACGACATGTTCACGCAGGTCAAAGACGTCCGAGGGGCCCCGCCTCGATGGATGAACAGATGTCCTGCGATTTGCTTCGGCTGCGCATCAATGATTTTGTGTTGTGACAGTGATGGTCGACCACGATCAAGCGTTGATCACGGCCCTAGCCGAGAACAGGACCCCATAATTGCAGGTTTCCGGGGATTCATGGTGTCACCTGACGACACCATGAGCGGAGAACACAGCCGGACAGCCCCGGTCAGACATGACCTGACACAACATCAAAGGCTCAGGTCATGCCGACGACCCATGAAGGTCCGACACCACCCGACCAACGTCCCGGGGTGAAGCCGCAACAGCAAGGCAGTCGCGCGGTATTCTCTCGAGGTGAGGGCGGTCCGGAAATCGTGACCGCTGCCCATCGTCTGCCAAAGGCCCCGACAGCTTCGGCCTGACTCGCGAAGCAACGGGCAAGGAACCCGATGAGGCAACCGGGCAGGTGCCGACTCGTGTTCCATCTTGTCCGTTGTCCTTGCCCATGACATGCCGCTACGGTGGGTAGGCTGGAATATCGGCCTTGCTCTCGTCCGAGATGACCGGATGGCGGACGGGCGATGGCCACATGTCGTGCCGCGACGGATGAGGTGGCCGCGTCAGCACGAGAAAGCATGCGGTTAACGAACTCACCTTCCTGGCTGAAGAGTCGCCTGAGGGCGGTTTCACAGCCCGAGCGCTCGGTGCGGCCATCTCTACCGAAGCAGACGATCTTGGCGCCCTGCCCGAGCAGATCAGGGAGGCTGTCCTGTGTCCCCATGACGAAGGGCAATCTCCGAAGACCATACGCTTGCATCTCGAGAAAATGGCCCCCGCTCATCCGGGATGAGCTGCCCCCTGTCGCCTTCCATAAGGCCTCGCGGACCATATCCTGTAGGGACAAGCCCCCCCTGACCGGAACCTCTGGTGCCTCTCGATACCCAGCATCCCCAGACCACCGTTCGCGCCTTGGAAGCTTCGGTGACCCTCCACCGGCGTGCCTTTGAGGAACGCCAGGCCATCCAGCAGAAGGTCTGCTTCAAGCTGCTTCGGCGAAGGCTCAGGGACTTCGGCCAAGTAGCCCGGGGCCTCGATGCGACCCCCATCAAGGACTTGCTTCGCGTGGGAGCCCAGCGTGGCCTGCTGCCCCTTGACGATGGCTACTGCAACAACCGCATCGACACCGCGCATGACTATGGGGATGGCTTCGCCCAAGAGACGCTTTTGCTCATCCCGGATTTCATCCGGGATGTCATGGCCTTCGAAGCGCGCCTTCACCCGGAATCGCCAGACTCGGGAACGCCAAATTGAACGCGGCAACTGGCCTTGACCTCTCTCCCCGCTGGCGCGACGAGGTTCAGGCGATCCTTGTCCGGTATGTGCCGATGCGCGAGGTGTGGGCGTTTGGCAGCAGGGTCAAGGGTACCGCCTCCGAAGCCAGCGATCTCGACCTCGTGGTACGCAACCCGACGGCGCTCGAGCAGGTCTGCCCAGGCCTCGGTCGCCTGCGTGCCGACAAGGCTGCCAGCGCCCTGCCCATTCGCGTCGATGTCGTCGACTGGGCACGTCTTTCCGAGACGTTCCGGCGAGAAATTCTCGAAGCCTATCTCGTCGTGCGGGAGAGCAGCGAGCCCACCTTGGTGGCAACGTAGCCAACATGCCGCACCCGGGCTCAATGCCCGAGCCAGCCAGATTCCCTGCCAACCGGCTGCCGCTGGCCCCCTACAGAATCCGAGGCACCCGGAACATCCCGTCCTCGACCCGCGGGGCTCCGGCCAGCAGCGCATCCCGATCGAGCGACGGCTCCGGGATGTCAGGCCGCAGGCGGGTCGGCAGCGGGCTGGCATGCACCGGCGCCTCGACGTCATCGACCGGCACCTCGGCCAGCACGGCCATGTGGTCCAGGATCACACCCAGGTCCCGGCTCATGCGCGTGACCTCGTCCTCGTCCAGCACCAGCCGGGCGAGGCGGGCGACGTGACGAACCTCTTCGGGATCGATCGGCATCGGCGACTCCTTCAGGACACGGCGGCGACAGGACCCATGATAGCCCTCGGGGGGCGGCGCCGGCCGAAGCCAGGCACCACCCCCCGAAGGAGACGAACCCGAGGGTTTACTCGACGACCGTCGCGACGACGCCCGAACCGACAGTCCGGCCGCCCTCACGGATGGCGAAGCGCATCCCCTGCTCGATGGCGACGGGCTGGATCAGCTCGATCTCCATCTGGATGTTGTCGCCGGGCATGACCATCTCGACGCCATCGGGCAGCGTGATGGAACCGGTCACGTCCGTGGTGCGGACGTAGAACTGCGGCTTGTAGCCCTTGAAGAACGGGGTGTGACGACCGCCCTCTTCCTTCTTCAGGACGTACACCTCAGCCTTGAACTTGGTGTGGGGCTTGATGGAACCGGGCTTGGCCAGGACCTGACCGCGCTCGATGTCTTCCTTGTCCACGCCGCGGAGCAGGATGCCGACGTTGTCGCCCGCGAAGCCCTCGTCGAGGGTCTTGCGGAACATCTCGACGCCGGTGACGACCGCCTTGCGGGTATCGCTGAAACCGATGATCTCGATTTCTTCCTGGACCTTGATCTTGCCGCGCTCGATACGGCCGGTGGCGACGGTGCCGCGACCGGTGATCGAGAAGACGTCCTCGACGGGCATCAGGAAGGGCTTGTCCACTTCGCGGGTGGGCTCGGGGATGTAGCTGTCGACAGCGTCCATGAGGTCCCAGATCTTGTCGACCCAGGGATTCTCGCCGCGCTGGGTCTTGCCGTTGGCAATCATCGCCTCGAGGGCCTTCAGGCCGGAACCACGAATGATGGGGATGTCATCGCCGGGGAAGCCGTAGGCGGACAGCAGTTCGCGGACTTCCATCTCGACGAGTTCGAGCAGCTCGGGGTCATCGACCATGTCTTCCTTGTTCAGGAACACCACGATGTGGGGAACGCCGACCTGACGGGCAAGCAGGATGTGCTCGCGGGTCTGGGGCATCGGACCGTCGGCAGCCGAGACGACCAGGATGCCACCGTCCATCTGGGCGGCGCCGGTGATCATGTTCTTGACGTAGTCGGCGTGGCCGGGGCAGTCGACGTGCGCGTAGTGACGGCCAGCCGTCTCGTACTCGACGTGCGCGGTGTTGATGGTGATGCCGCGGGCCTTCTCTTCGGGAGCCGCGTCGATCTCGTCATAGCGCTTGGCCTGCGCCTGGCCGGTCGCGGCCAGAGACATGGTGATGGCGGCCGTCAACGTGGTCTTGCCATGGTCGACGTGACCGATGGTGCCGATGTTGACGTGCGCCTTGTTGCGCTCGAACTTCTGCCTGGCCATGGGGTTGGTGGTGCCTCCTTGAGTGGGTGCCTGGAATATGGAGCCCTCGACCGGGATTGAACCGGTGACCTTATCCTTACCAAGGATACGCTCTACCGACTGAGCTACGAGGGCGTGGGGGAACAGTGGGGGGAGAAGGATTCGAACCTTCGAAGGCAGAGCCACCTGATTTACAGTCAGGCCCCTTTGACCGCTCGGGAATCCCCCCGTCAGACGCCCTTGGGGGACGGCTGCGAGGCCGCTTCAGCAAAGAAACGGCACATGATTGTCCCCATTGCGTGTCACCCTGTCAAGGCAAACGGGCGGCCCTCTCCGGGGCTTGCATTCCGGACCCCGGGGATAGAATATATGTTCGATGGAGAACGTCCGAACCCTTGCTGCCGTGACCGCCCACCATGGCCTGCGGCAGGGTTCGCGCCTGCACCGGCAGGCAGGCGGGACGCATCCGACGGGCTTCGCGCCCCTGGACCGGGCCCTGGACGGAGGCCTCCCTGAAGCCGGCCTCGTCGAAGTCGTGGCACCCCGTGGCGGCCTCAGTTCGTTCATGCACCGCCTGGCCGCGACCCGTACCCGTGCCGGCGAGGACGCCGCCTGGCTGGATCCCGGATGCTGCCTCGACATCGCCGGCCTCGAGGCGGCGGGCACGGATCTGGCCCGACTGCTCTGGATCCCCGCAGGTCAGGTGCGCGCACTTCCGGCGCTGGTCGACATGCTGCTCGGCAGCAGCCTCGTCCCCCTGATCCTGCTCGACCTGGCCCATGCCCCCCGCAACAGCGACGTGCCGCAGGGCCTGCCTGCCTGGATTCGCCTGGCACGCCGCGCGGAAAGTCACCGGGTCCTGCTGGTAGCCGGGACACGCCAGCCCATGGCCGGCGCCGCCGCCCATACCAGCCTGCTGCTCGACCCCCCGCGCCCATGCTGGCAAGGGCAGGGCCGGACCCCCCGCACGCTCGAGGGAGCCGACCTCGGCATGCACGTGACGCGTCGCCGTCATGGCCAGGCGCCGGGGCTTCCTGGACACGTGCACCTGGATCTGGACGCATGAGCCCTCCTGTCGATCGGGGCACCGGACGCATCGCCTTCGTGCGCGTGACGCCCTTCGGGCTGTCGGCCTGCCGCCGCCTGCTGCCCGAGGCCGGCGGTCCCGCGGTGCTCGCGGCGCATCCCCGGGGGCAGGCCCTCGTCCTCGAGTGCGACGACGACGCCCACGAAGCCGGCATCCGTGCCGGCATGACCGTGGCCCAGGCCCGCCAGCGCCTGCCCGGCCTGTCCATGCTCGTCCGTAGCCCGGAAGCCGAGCACGACGCCCGCGAGGTCCTGCGCCAGACGGGCTTCGGGTTCTCGCCCCATGTCGCCCTCGAGATACCGGATGGCCTGTGGCTTTCCATCGGCCGTCTCGCGACACCCTTCATGGACGAGGGGCACTGGGCCACCCGACTGCACGAGGCCCTTCGGGTCCGCGGCCTCGCGAACCGCGTGGGCGTCTCGCGCAACCGGCCCATGGCCCTGCTGGCCAGCCTGGCGGGACCGGGCGTGCAGGTGATCCCGCCCGGCGAGGAGACCCGCTGGGCCATGGCCATGCCCTTGGCCCGCTTGCCGCTGGCCCCCGAGGCCCAGGCACGCCTGGCTTCCTGGGGGTTCGTGACCCTGGGCGAGGTCGCAGCCTTGCCCCCGGAGGCCCTCGCCGTCCGCCTGGGCCCCGAAGCCACGCGCATCGCGTCCTTCCTGCAACACGACACACCCTCCCCCCCGTGGGCCGCGGACCCCGTGCCCCACGCCCGGGAGCGTCGCTTCCGCTGCGAGGACGGCTGGGTCGTCACGCGCCTCGACGAGTTGCAAGCCATCCTGGCCCCGCTGTTGACCGACATGGTGCAGGACATGACCCGGGACGACCGGGCCCTTTGCGGCCTCACGCTGACGCTCGGCCTCGAGCCGCGTGGCGAGCATCTGGAACATTGGCACTTCCCCGAGCCTCTCTCGGATGCCCGGGCGCTGCTGGCCGCCATGAGCCCGGTTCTGGAACGCCACCCGCCTCCCGGTGGCGTGACCGACGTGCGCATCGTGGCCGAGGAAGCTCCGCGCCCCTGGGCACAGGGGCACCTGTTCACCCGCTACCAGCCGGCACCGGCAGCCTTCGGGGCCACGCTGGCACGACTGGGTGGCCTCTTGGGCACCCAGCAGGCCGGCAGCCCGCGCCCCGACCCGGTCCGTCGTCCCGGCCAGTGGCTGCTGGCACCTTTTCGCCGCAACGGTCAGCCCGTGCCCGGCCTCATGCCGACCGCAACCGGCCCAGCCGCAGCCACCGCAACGCCAGCCGCGGGGCCCTCGGCCATGAACCCTGCGGGACTGCCCGCGTCTCCCCGTCTGGCGCTGGCCCTTTGGCGTCCCCCGCGCCCCCTCGAGGTCGTCCTCGAGCAGGGCCGACCCCGGACGATCCATTGGCGGCAGCACGCATGGACCGTCCGGCAGGCCGCAGGCCCATGGCCGCGTGAGGCCGCCTGGTGGACGCCCGATCCCGTGCTGCGCGAGGAGTGGGATCTCGAACTGGGATATGGGGGCCTCATCCGGATCTTCCGGGAGCGGACCAGCGGAGCATGGTTCTGGGATGGCAGCTACGACTGAAGCCGTCCTGCTGCGTACCCGCAGCGCCTTCTCGTTCCTCGAGGGGGCCAGCCTGCCCGAAGCCCTGGTGGACGCGGCCGTCCGCCAGGGGCACCGCTTCCTGGGCCTGGCCGATCGGGACGGGGTCTTCGGGCAACCGCGCTTCTGGCGCGCGGCCGAGGCCGCCGGTCTCATCCCTCTCACCGGGGCCGACCTGACCTGGAGCTGGCAGGACGCGCAAGGTGAGACCCGCATGGCCCGGGGCACCTGGCTGGTCCGGGACAGCAGCGGCTGGCACGCCCTCTGCGGGGCACTGACCCTCGCCTGGGGGGCACGCCCCAAGGAAGAGACGCTGCTGGGCGGGGCATGGTTGCCGGAGGCCGACTGGCCCACGACAGGCGGCCTGGTGCTGCTGCCCCCCGGTACTCCCGAGGCACTGGTCCTGCGGATGCGGGAACGATGGGGCCCCGAGGCCCTGCGGCTCGAGCTCATGCGCCCCGGCCTGCGCCGGGATGAACGGGACATCCGCGAGACGCTCGCTCAAGGGCAACGGCTGGGCATCCGCACGGTCGTCGGCGCGGACGTGCGGCATGCGCATCCCGACGAGGCCCCGCTGCTCGACGTCCTGGAAGCCATCCGCCTGGGCCGGACGCTCGAGGCCCTCGCCCCTGCGGCGCGGGGTCACCAGGGCCTGATCACGCCGGCCGAGCTGGCTCATCGCTTCCGGGACCTGCCCGAGGCGGTGCGGGAGACCTGGCATGTGGCCAAGGCCTGCGCCTTCCGCCCGGGCAACCTGGGCTACCGCTTCCCGGACATCGACCTGCCTGAAGGCGTGACGCCCGAGGCAGCCCTGCGTGATCTCGTCCGCGCAGGGCTACCTCTGCGTTACCCGGATGGCTCGCCCAAGGCCGTGGTCCGGCAATTGCGGCACGAAGTCGCCCTCATCGCCCAATTGGGCCTGTGCGGCTACTTCCTCATCGTCGCGGACATCGTGCGGTTCTGCCGGGAGCAGGGGATCATGGTCCAGGGCCGGGGCTCGGCCGCCAACAGCGCCGTCTGCTATGTCCTGGGCATCACGGCGGTCGACCCGGTGGCCCGGGGCCTGCTCTTCGAGCGCTTCCTCTCGGCCGATCGTGAAGAATGGCCCGACATCGACCTCGACCTGCCCTCAGGGCCGCTGCGGGAAGCCGTCATCCAGTACGTGTACCGGCGCCACGGCCGCGAGCATGCCGCGATGACCGCCAACGTCATCACCTACCGGCCCCCCAGCGCGCTGCGGGACGTCGGCCGGGTGCTGGGCTTCGAGGCCGACCAGATGGAGCGCACCAGCCGCAAGCTGTTCCGGCGCGGTGGCCTGCGGCATGGCGAACCCCTGGACATGCCGCCCGCAGACCAACTGCAAGACCTGGGCTTCGATCCGGAAGACCCGCGCCTGCCTTGGCTGTTCCGGCTGGCCCGGCAACTGCTGCGTCTGCCCCGGCATCTCGGGCAACATTCCGGCGGCATGGTACTTTCAGCCGGCCGCCTCGATGCGATCGTGCCGGTCCTGCCCGCCAGCATGCCCGGACGAACCGTCATCGCTTGGGACAAGGACGATTGCGCCGAACTGGGGCTGCTCAAGATCGATCTGCTGGGCCTCGGGATGCTGGGCGTGCTCCAGGACGCCGTGCCCATGATCCGGGCGCATCAGGGCGTCACGGTCGACTATGCCCGCCTGCCCGAGGACGACCCCGGCATCTGGGACATGCTCGGGCGAGGCGACACCGTGGGCGTCTTCCAGCTGGAAAGCCGGGCCCAGATGGCCATCCTGCCCCGCCTGCGACCGCGCTGCTTCTATGACCTGGTCGTGTCCATCGGCCTGATCCGTCCGGGCCCCATCGTGGGACGGATGGTGCAGCCCTACCTCGAGCGACGGGCCGGGCGCGCACCCGTCACCTTGGCGCATCCGGACCTCGAGCCCGTGCTGGGACGCACGCTGGGCATCCCCATCTTTCAGGAACAGGTGATGCGCATGGCGATGGTGATGGCCGGTTTCACGGGCGCCCAGGCCGAGCGCCTGCGGCGGGCCATGGGCTTCAAGGAAGGCGAGGGGCGCATGCGCGCCATGGCCGACCAGCTCCGCAAGGGCATGACGGCGCGGGGCATCGCCCCGGAGACCATCGAGGAAGTCGTCGGGCAGATCACGGCCTTTGCGCAGTACGGCTTCCCCGAGGCCCACAGCCAATCCTTCGCGCTCATCGCCTGGGCCACGGCCTGGCTCAGGCAGCACCATCCCGAGGCCTTCCTGGCCTGCCTGCTCAACCACTGGCCGATGGGCTTCTACCATCCCTATACGCTTGTCACGGATGCGCAAAGACACAAAGTCACAGTACGCTCAATAAGCATTAATCACAGCAACTACCTTTGCACACTTGAGGAAAGTCATCAAAATGACAAACCTGCCGTCAGATTGGGCCTGCGCTACATCCTGGGCCTGACGACGGAAGAAGGACGCCGCATCGAGCGCGCACGAGCCATACACCCCTTCCGCAGCCTGGGCGACATGCTGGCACGCACGGGCCTGTCCGCACGCACCGCGGAACGCCTCGCCGAGGCCGGGGCCCTCGATGGCCTCGAGGGCAGCGGCACGGGTCGCCGACAAGCCCTGTGGCAATTGCATGGCCTGCCCCCCGCGCTCCGGACGGCCCTGCTCGCCCAGGCGTGGCCCGACATGGATGACGACGCCCCCCTGCCCGACATGGACCCCCTCGAGCACCTCGCGCGCGATCTGGCCGTCACGGGCCTGTCCGTGACGGACCATCCGATGCGTCATGTCCGGGAACGCCTCTCCCGACAGGGTGTCGTGACGGCAGCCGTCGCGGCCACGTTCCGTCATGGCCGGCCCGTCAGCACCGCCGGCTGCCTGATCGTCCGCCACCAACCCCCGACGGCCAAGGGCGCCGTCTTCCTGACGCTCGAGGATGAGACAGGCCACAGCAACATCGTGCTCGCACCCGAGCGCGCCAAGGCGCACCGGGCCATGCTGCTGGAACATCGGATCCTGCAGGTTACGGGCCGCATGCAGCGCAGGGACGGTGCCTGGAGCATCCAGGCCGAGGACGTCCGCCCCGTGATGCTGCATACCGACCCCGGTGCGCGGCCCGCCACAGGATGAAGGGGTGCACCGCCTCAGCCTTTCGCTGCCTGCCCTCGCCAGCCTGCTGCTGGCCCTGCCGACCCAGGCCCAGATCGAGGACGATGGCGGAGATACCCAGAACGTGCGCATCCCCGGTCCTCCAACCGGGACCAACCCGCAATTCCTGCCCCCGGCAGCCCTGCCCCAAGGCCTCGGCGGGCCCCTGAGCCCGGCCCTGACGGGAGGACCCGCAGCGGCCGAACGCCAGCCTCGCCTCCATCTCGCGGCACGCCTCGAGGCCCTCAACCAGGGCGGCATCGGCAACCTCGTCCCGGGCGGCGTGCCCGACTTCCTGAAAGACGCCGTGCTGAGGCTGCCTGCCGGTCCCATCGGGGGCCGGCCCACCGACATGCAGGCCGGCGTGACATGGCAGGCTGATCCCGGCACGCGCTGGAGCATCGTCTGGGAAAACACCCAACAGTTGCGCGAGCCGCTCACGAACCTCGACCTGCTTGCGACGGCAGCCCAGCGCCAGCAGGCGCGCCTCGAGCCCAAGACCGCGCAGGACCCGCGTCCCGTCAGCCTGCTGCGCGAGGCCTCCCTCCACCTGATCGATGTCGAGGGGCGTGGCCAATGGCAGTTCGGCCAGTTCGCCGTGCCCTTCGGGCTGCCGTCGTGGCATACCGTCGAACCCCCGATGGGCCTGAGCGCGGCCGAGACCGCCGCGACCGACGTGCTCGCAGGCGCCGGCTGGGGGACGGTCCAACCCTTTGCGATGGTCCGACGCCTGGACATCGGCACGGCGCTCGAAATCCGGTCCGGCAGCAACGTCTCGACGGTGGGGCTCTTCAACGGCACCGGTCCGCAGCGCCTCGACGACGACCCGGCCAAGGACCTGCTGCTGCGGACGACATGGACCGCAGGAAACAACGACACCTTCGGCATCTCCTACCTCGCCGGCGAGGGGCGTCCCCTGCTTCCCGGATCCCCGGCGGCGCCCATCTGGGGTAACGTGACGCCCAGGCGCATGTACGGGGTCCACATGAGCCTCGGCTTCGGCCCCGCGTTGCTACGCGGCGAATGGTGCAGCCGGGCGGACCTCGATACGGACAACCCGGCTGCCCGCCAGGGCTGGGCCCTCGAGTTCAGCCTGCCGGGACAACAAGGCGAGGCGACGTACGCCCAGTGGGCCGAGGCCCATCATCCGGCGACCCCGATGGGCCCCTATGCCGGCAGGACCTGGACCGTGGGCCTGCGCAACCGCCTGGCACCCGGGACCTACTGGCGCGCCGAGTTCAGCGACCGGCGCGAACTCTTGGGCAACCTGGTCCTCGAACAGCAGCGCACCCTGACGTCCATCGACTGGCTCTGGTAGAAGCGCTCAGAACATCAGCTTTCGTCGCCGCATGGCGACGGCTTCGATGAGCCCGATCGCGAGCATGTTGGTCACCAAGGCCGTACGCCCGAAGCTCATCATGGGCAAGGGAATGCCAACGACGGGCAGCAGGCCCATGGCCATGCCCAGGTTGACCACGACGTGGAAACCAAGCATCGTCACCACGCCGATGCAGAGCAAGGCCCCGAAGCGATCCTGCGCCTGCATCGCGACAAGCAGGCCACGCCCGAGCACCACGGCATAGAGCAACATCAGCACGAGCCCGCCGGCAAAGCCCAGTTCCTCACCCAGGACAGAGAAGATGAAGTCCGTGTGCTGCTCGGGAATGAAGTGAAGCTGGGTCTGCGTCCCCTGCATGAAGCCCTTGCCCAGCCAGCCCCCGCTGCCGATGGCGATTTTGGACTGGATGACGTGGTAACCGGCCCCGAGCGGATCGGCCTCGGGGTCGAGGAAGGTCAGGATGCGCTGCTTCTGATAGTCCTTGAGCAGGTTCCAGACCTTGTCGGCACCCACACCAGCCAGCAGGTTGGCCAGCCAGACAGCGAGCGGCAGCACCTTGTGGCCCTTGCGGCTCCAGGCCAGCCAGCCAGCTAGTCCGGCCAGATAAGCCCCGAAGACCCAGGGGCCCACGTGGTAGCAAACGGCCCCGAGCAGGGGTGAGGCCATCTTGAACAGGACGGAGACCGGCAGGCCCGCCCAGAATGTCATGCCGACGGCAATGGCACCGTAGACGAGCGAGGTCCCGAGATCGGGCTGCTTGAAGATCAGCAGGGCCGGCACCAGCACGGTGCCCAGCACCGTCAGCAGCCCGTCCGTTGCATGAATGCTCTTCTCGGAAAGCACGCGCGACAGCGTGACGATGAGCGCCAACTTCGCGAACTCGGAAGGCTGGAACTTGACACCCGCGATGGCAATCCAGCGCTGGGCCCCGAGTGCCGTGTGCCCGAACAGCATGACCGACAGCAGGCCCAGGATGTTGAGCCCGTAGATGAAAGGCGCGGCCGACCGCAACCAATGGTAGCCACTGACGGCCAGCAGCATCGCGAGACCGAACGCCGGTCCGAACAAGGCGGCCTGGGCCCCGAAGTCGGCCTTGTGGCCGCCATGCGTCACACTGTGGATGCAGGCCAGCGAGATGCCGACAATGCCGAAGACCGCCAGCAGCAGCCAGGGATCGAACTGGCGCCAGTGGCGCGCCGGCATGCCGAGGGCCACGGCAGCCCCGTCAGGTCAGGGCTGCTTCGCCGGCGGGGCGGGCAAGCGATGCATCGTCGGCCTCGGCTTCGCCAGCCGTGGCCTCAGTTCCGACTTGGGCATCGGCAGCAGTCTCCGACAACGCCCCGGCCAGACCGGTGGCCACAGCCTCGATGACCGAATCGGCGTCCGCGCCGGCGGAAGCAGCCTCGGCAGGCGCGCCCTCCGAAGGCACGGCCGTCGCTGCCGCTGCATCGGCAGCGACGGCGTCGGCAAGCAACTGCGTCGCATCCTCACGGACCCGGACGATGGGCACGCTCGCCAGCAGGGCCACGGAGCCCTCGCTGCGGTCGAGGTTGAGTTCGAGGGCACCTTGATCGATCTCGACGTACCGATGCAGGACGGCGAGGACTTCGGTGCGAATGCGCTCGAGCACTGCAGGCGGAATGACGGACCGATCCTGCATCAGAACCAGCTTCAGGCGATTCTTGGCTGTGTCCCTGCTGGCTTCCGAACGACTGAGGAAGCGATCGAGGAATGCGAACATGGCGATGCTTCTCCTTGGTTACCGGACGCCCGTCAGGAAACGGCGGAGGCGACCCATCAGGCCGCCTTCGTCGAACTGCAGGAACGGGACATCCTCGCCCCGCAGCCGCCGCGCGATGTTGCGGTAAGCCTGGCCGGACTTGGCCGCCTCGTGCAGGCTGACGGGTTCGCCGCGGTTCGACGAGTTGATGATGGCCTCGTCGTCGGGCACGATGCCCAGCAACTTGATGTTGAGGATTTCCTGCACGTCCTCGACGGACATCATCGTCTCGTTCTTGACCAGATGCGGCCGAAGACGATTGACGATAAGCGACGGGTTGCGCAGCTCGGCGGCCTCGAGCAGACCCACGATGCGATCGGCATCGCGCACGGCCGAGACCTCGGGATTGGTCACGATGACGGCCTCGGTAGCCCCAGCCGTCGCGTTGCGGAATCCCTGCTCGATACCTGCGGGGCAGTCGATCAGGATGAACCCGAAACCATCCGACTGCAGGTCGGCGATGAGTTCCTTCATCTGCTCGGGCGTCACGGCTGACTTGTCGCGCGTCTGTGCGGCAGGCAGCAGCACCAGATTGGGCATCCGCTTGTCCTTGATGAGCGCCTGGCGCAGCTTGCAGCGCTTCTCGACGACATCGACGATGTCATAGACGATGCGGTTCTCGAGACCCAGGATCAGGTCCAGATTGCGAAGGCCGATGTCGGCGTCGATAAGGGCAACCTTCTCGCCCATCGTTGCCAGCGCCATGCCCAGGTTCGCCGTGGTCGTGGTCTTGCCCACGCCACCCTTGCCCGAGGTCACGACGATTACACGTCCCGTGGCCATCCTGTACGCCTCCAGAAAGGGCGGACTCCCGCCCGAACAGACATGGCCATGTTAGCAGCACGGAGGCCCCTCCGGGGCGCGGTGGGCGCTACATGGAGAGGATATGGATTTCCTGGCCGCGCACCTCGGCCCGCTCGGGATGCTTGGACAGGGGCGGCTGGCCACCGTCAGGCGCCCGCGCGATCAGGTCGGCGATACGCAACTGCGTCGGGCGCAGGTTGAGCGCCACGATGACGGCACCCCGCTCGCCCGCAGCCCCGGCGTGGGCCATCCCGCGCAGCGTCCCGAAGACCATGATGTCGCCGCCCGCGCGCAACTCGGCCCCGGCGTTCACATCGCCCATGATGATCAAGTGGCCGTCTGCCTCCAGCACCTGGCCGGACCGTACCGTGCCCTTGACGTACTTGGGGACCGGGGGCGACGGGACCTCGGGCTCGGACCGGACGACGGCGGGCTCCAATTCGGCGAGGGCTTCGAGCCCCGCGACGCCAATCGCCTCACGCACCTCGGGGTGCGCAGCCGCGACAGCCACGACCGTCAGGCCGTAGCGTTCCTCGAGTTGGGCCGGCAGGAGACCCAAGCCATCCGGGCAGCCAGCACGCATTCCAAGGTCGAGGGTGCACGTCGCCCCCGCCCAGAAGTCCCGAACGGCGTCCAGCTTGTCGTAGAGGGCGGCCAGCACGTCGTCCCAGGGCGCATCGGCATCCAGGTGCAGCAGCAAGCCACCCCGCCACCCCTTGAGGCGCAACAGGGAGGTCGCCTGCTCGGCGGCAGCGACAACCTCGGCCACGGCAGCCACGACCACGGGCTCTACGGCAGGCTCGGCACCGACCGCAGGACCGGATTCGACGGCAGGCTCGGACAGGGCCGGCACGGACAACGCTTCATCCGGCGCGTGCTCGACCGTTACGGAACGGGGGGCCTTCCTCTGACGCTTGAACATGGCGCCATTCTACCGTGCATCGCCGCCGGGTTGGGTCGGCGGAGGAGAAGGGAGAGGGGGAGGGGGAGGGGGAACCTCGATCGGTACCTTGCGAAGGGCCGCAGCACCGGGCTGCGCCCCCGCCACCAGAGACCCCGAGGCCGGCACGGAAGCGGTCGCGGAGCCCGAGGCCTGAGGATCCACGGGCAGGCCATGGAATTGCCGGAACAACTTGCCGGCAATCGGAGCCGAGACCGACCCGCCGTGCCCGGCCTTCTCGGCAAAGACCACCACGACGAGGCGCGGCTGATCGGCCGGCGTGTAGCCCACGAACCAGGAGTGGGTCTTCTGGCCCTTCACGGCCTCGGCCGAGCCCGTCTTGCCCGCGCTGGTCTTGCCGGGAATGAAGGCCGCAGCCCCGGTACCCGCTTCGACCACGCGACGCAGGCTGTGGCGCAGGTACTGCCATGTCTCGGGACGCCACGCCGGCACCTGCCCGGGGTCTTCCGACTCCTCGGGTGCGGCGGGCCGCAGCAGCTTGGGCCGCACCACCCGGCCCCCGTTGGCGACGGTCGAGAGCATCACGGCCAATTGCAAAGGCGTCGTGGTGAGAAAGCCCTGACCGATGGACATGTTGACGGAGTCGCCCTTGCTCCAGCGCTGGCCGAAGTTGGCCCGCTTCCACGCCCCGTCGGGAACGATACCCGTGGCCTCGCCCGGAAGCAGGATGCCGGTGCGCTGTCCGAGGCCCATCTGGCGGGCGCGCGCGGCAATGCGATCCACGCCCAGCTTCAGGCCCAACTCGTAGTAGACCGTGTCGATGGAGTGGATCATCGCGTCCGTGAAGTTGACGTCGCCAAAGCCACCGGCCTTCCAGTCCCTGAAGACCCGATTGCCCAGCACGAACTCGCCCGAGCTCCAGAACCGGGTCGTAGCCTTGACAATGCCGGCCTCGAGGGCCGCCACGGAAGTCACGATCTTGAAAGTGCTTCCTGGTGGATAGGCTGAGGATATGGCCCGGTTCAACAAGGGCCGGGTGGGCGCATTGACGGCCTTCCAGTCCTCGGGACGCAGACGGCCGGCAAAGATATTGGGGTTGAAGGCCGGCGCGCTGGCGAGCGCCAGAATCTCGCCGTTGCGGGGATCCAGGCAGACGATGGCACCCAGCTTGCCCTGCAGCTCGCGCTCGGCCAGCGCCTGCAGGTTGCCGTCGAGGGCCAGCGTGACATCCTTGCCGGGTATCGGGCTGACCTCGGCAAGCGTGCGGATGGCCCGGCCCCGGGCGTCGACCTCGACCTGCTGCTTGCCGGGCTCACCCCTGAGCGTGCCGTCGAAGACCCGCTCGAGACCCGTCTTGCCGATGATGTCCCCTTGGCGGTACCCCTCGCCCAGGACCTCGAGCTCGCGGTCCGTGACTTCACCCGTATGGCCCAGCAAGTGGCTGGCCATCTGGCCCCGGGGATAGTGGCGCACGGTGATGGGATCGATCGAGACCCCCGGCAGGCGTGCCTGGTTCTCGGCCACGATGGCCATCGTCCTATCGTCCACGTCGGTCTTCACGCGGACCGGCAGGCTGACGGCACGGCGCCACTTCTGGCGAATCTCGTCGGCAGGCACTCCCAGCAGCTTGCCGAGACGTCGGATGACTTCCTCGGTGGTCTGGCGCGTCAGCTTGATGGGGTAGAGCGTCACCGAGTAGGAGAGGCGGTTGGTCGCCAACACCTCGCCGTTGCGGTCCCGCACGAGGCCCCTCGGAGCAGGCTCGAGGATGACCCGCAGGCGATTGCCCTCCGCTCGCTCGCGAAAGTCGGCCCCGCCGACGATCTGCAACTGGCCGAGGCGACCCAGCACGGCCAGCCAACCCAAGGCAAGCGCCGCACCCAGCATCAGCGTACGCGCGCGACTAGGGCTCTGCCCGGCGTCCATCATCCCCGCCGTCCCCCCATGGCCCAGTTGCCGGCGGGCGCCCAAAGGCGCCGGACGACCAGGAAGACCGGGACCGCGACGAGCAGGTCGGCAGCAATGCGCCACGGCCACAGCGCCGCCCAGCGCGTCCACGACCCGAGCCAGGCGACGACAGCCAAATCCTGAATCATGGAGGCCAGCAGCAACAGGGGCAGGATGACCATGGGCTGATGCACATTGAGCATGGGCCTCGCCAAGCCGGCCACGACGCCCAGCAAGGCCCGCAACAGGGTGTACATGATCGACTGGCCCACGAGCAGGTCCGCGACGAGTCCGGACACGACTCCATAGGCAAACCCGCCCCGCGGACCCGAGACCAGGCCCCACGAGACCGCGAGTACCAGCGTCAGGTCGACCCGCACCCCACCCCAGACCGCGAGGTCCGAGGACTGGATGATACCGGCGACCACCAGCAGGCCGATGCCCGTCATCCAGGCCCAGACACCGCCCTCGCGCACCAGCGGGTCACGCGTGGCCGGGGGGATGCGGGCTGCCATCAGAGGGGTCCCGCCAGCGGGTCGAGGACCAGAACCTCCTCGACCTCGTCCAAGGCGACCTCCGGCACGACCTGGACTTGCGGCACGATGGCATTGGGCTGGCGGATGACCCGCGCAACCCGGCCCAGAGGCAGACCCTTGGGGTAGACGCCACCATAGCCGCTGGTCAGCAACAGGTCCCCCATGCGGAAGTCCACCTGTTGTTGCATGTAGCGCAGCTCGAGCACCTGTTCACCGGTACCGACCAGGATGGCGGCCGAGCGAGAACGCTGATCGAGGCAACCGACCTGGTTCCCCGGATCGGTGACGAGGGAGACCTCGCTGGTGCCGGGGCCGACAGCCATGATGCGCCCCACGACGCCACCCGAGGCCATCACGATGGCATCGAGGGCCACGCCGTCCCGCGCGCCCCGGTCGAGGTAGACGCGCGCGTGCCAGTTGTCCGGGGAACGGCCGATGACCCGTGCAGCCCGGCCAACGCCTTGCATCTGGCCCTCCAGGCTCAGCAGGCGCCGCAGTCGCTCCAGCTCATGCTCGACATCCGCCAACCGCGCCAGCTCGGACCGCAGGCGAACGTTCTCGACGGACAAGGACGCGTTCTCCGTACGCAGGACTTCGAGATCCCGTACGAAGCCCGCTCCGCCGCGCACGCCGCCCGCTACCGAAGTCGCACCGGCAAGGAGAGGCTTGAAGGCCTCGGGCAGCAAGGTGCTGCGTCCGCCGGCCCAACTGGTCAGTCCGGCGCCCAGCATGAGGCCGGCCACGAGCAGGACCTCGAGCCAAGGCAGGCGACGCAGGAAGGAGAACACGGATGTGGAAACGCCGGCGGAACCCGGTCGATCAGGCCGTGCCGACCACGCGCTTCAGCTTCGGGAACTGCTCGAGCACGCGACCGGTGCCCATGACCACGCAGGACAACGGGTCGTCCGCAATGTGGACCGGCATCTCCGTGCGGCTGCTGATCAGCTGGTCGAGGCCCTGCAGCAGGGCACCGCCACCCGCGAGCACGATGCCGCGATCGATGATGTCCGCAGCCAGCTCGGGCGGCGTCTTCTCGAGCGTGAAGCGAACGGCGTCGACGATGGCCGACACGGGCTCCTGGATGGCCTCGCGCACCTCGGAGGTCGTGATGGTGACAGTGCGAGGCAGGCCCGTCAGGTTGTAGAGGCCACGGACTTCCATCTCCTGGTCTTCACCCGTGGGGTAGGCAGACCCGAGGCGAATCTTGATTTCCTCGGCGGTGCGCTCGCCGATGGACAGGTTGTGGACCTTGCGCAGATAGGTCGCGATGGAGTCCGTCAACTCGTCACCGGCTACGCGCACGGACTTCGAGACAACGATGCCGCCCAGCGAAATCACGGCGACCTCGGTGGTGCCGCCGCCGATGTCGACGATCATCGAACCCGTGGGCTCCTCGACCGGCAAGCCGGCCCCGATGGCAGCGGCCATAGGCTCCTCGATCAGGTAGACCTCGCGGGCGCCGGCCTGGTAGGCCGCGTCCTGCACCGCGCGACGTTCGACGCCCGTGACGCCGGACGGAATGCCGATGACCATGCGGGGCCGCGAGAAGGCCTGGCGATCAGATGCCTTGCGGATGAAGTGCTTGAGCATCGTCTCGGCCGCGTCAAAGTCGGCGATGACGCCGTCCATCAGGGGGCGGATGGGCACGATGTTGCCGGGCGTACGACCCAGCATCTGCTTGGCCTCCTCGCCCACGGCGTGGACGAAGTTGCGCTGGTTGTGCGAAACGGTGACGACGCTGGGCTCGCGCAGGACGATGCCCTTGCCGCGCACGAAGACGAGGGTGTTGGCCGTGCCAAGGTCAATGCCCATGTCGCGGCTGAAACGGCTGAAAAGCTGGTTGAACAAGGTCGGTTCCTGACAGGAGGGGGCTTCGGGACGGCCTACCGCCCCCCCTCAGAGCGGTCGTCCTAATCGCTGAAGCATAAGGCCCAGCCGCCCTAGCGGCAAGCCGATGACATTGGTATGGTCGCCCCGGATACCCTCGACGAACAGGACGCCACGACCCTGAAGGCCGTAGGACCCGGCCTTGTCGAGAGGCTCGCCGGTGGCGACGTAGGCCTCGATCTCGGTACGGTCCAGCGGGCGGAACTGGACCTCCGTCGTGTCGACCTCGACGTCGATGCCGCCGGGATGAATCACGGCGACGCCCGTGACCACCACGTGGGCGCGTCCGGACATCGCCTCGAGCATCCGGACGGCCTCAGCGGCATCGGCAGGCTTGCCGAGGATGCGCTCCCCTAGGCAGACCAGCGTGTCGGCCGCGATGACCCATGCCCCCGGATGTCGGGTGGCCACCTCCTCGGCCTTGGCGCGCGCCAGCCGCTCGGCGGCCAGTGCACCCGACTCGAGCGGATGCACCGTCTCGTCGACGTCGCGGGGCACATCCACCGCGAAGGGCGCGCCGATCTGTTGCAACAGGGCCTGACGGCGCGGGGATGAGGAAGCGAGAACCCACATGGCCCCATGCTACGCTGCGGAGCGATGAACGACGACCCGAGGCTGCCTCCCGAGGCCGGCGACGCAACCCTGCAGGCAGGGCAGGCCATCGGTTCCCTGATGGAGCTCTGGGGCTTCAAGCGGGTCCACGGCGTGATGTGGACCGTCCTGTATCTGGCCGATGCCCCGCTCGATGCCCAGGAAATCCGGGCCCGCATGGGCATCAGCAGCGGACTCGTCAGCATGACCCTCCACGAGCTCATCCGCTGGGGCGTCGTCACGCGGGTGACCCAGCCGCGAACCCGACGAGAGCATTACAAGGCGGAACCGGACATCTGGCGTGCCGTCGCCAAGGTACTGCGGGAGCGCGAACTGTTCTGCCTGCAGATGGCCCTCGACGACCTGCGCGACGCGCGGGGGTTGCTCGCTGCGGGTACCACGGACGAGCGCACGCGCCGTGCACGGGAACGCCTGGACGAACTGGTCTCGCTGGGCGAGGTAGGTTCCGACCTGCTTGACCGTTTCCTGGACTTGGGCACGCTTGACATCAGCCGGCTGCGCCAGATTCAGCTGGGCATGGGTTTCAGCCGCATTCTCAGGCGGAAGAACCAGCCACCGGCTTCCGGCCGCTGACGAGGGCCACGGCTCCCAAGCCAAGGTCCTGCACCGTGACTTCGGCAAAGCCGCTGATTTCCAGCCGGCGGGCCAATTCTCGCTGATCCGGGAAGTGGCGATTGGACCGGGGCAGATAGGCATAGGCGGCCCTGTCCCCACCGGCCAGCCACGCGAGCCAAGGGGCGATGAAGGACGCGTGAATCGCGGTCAACAGGCGCAGGATACGGGAGCGGGGCTTGCCCAGATCCAGCGAGGCGAAGCACCCCCCTGGCTCGAGCACCCTGTAGGCCTCTGCAAGCGCCGCACCAAGATCCTCGACGTTGCGCAGGCCGAAGCCAACCGAGACTGCGCGGAACGAGGCATCCGGCCAGTTCAGCCGCGTGGCGTCGCCGAGAACCCACGAGACGGGCGCTCCGGCCGGGACGGACCGGGTCCGCGCGACGCCGAGCATCCGGTCCGAGAAGTCGAGGCCGACAACCTCCCCGCCCGCACCTGTCACCGTCGCCTCGAGAAGGGCCAGATCGCCCGTGCCGGAGCACAGGTCCAGAACCCTGTCGCCTTGCCGCAGGCCGAGCACCGCTACCAGCTTGCGCTTCCAGAGGCGGTGCATCCCTCCGGTCATCAGGTCGTTGATCCGGTCATACCGGGCGGCGATCCCGTCGAACATCCGGGAGACACCATCGGGCGTCCGGGACTCAGCCAAATCAGGCACGGCGGTCATGCGGCCAAGGCCCGGCAAGCCCGCTCGGCCCGTTGGCCGAGGTCGCTCACGAGACGGACCAGCGCATCGCGCGCCGCTCCGTCGGGCAGACCGTGCAGCGCCTGGTGGACGCCCTCGGCCTCGACGGCAAGGGCGGCCTCGACCCGCGCCACGACCCGCGGGTGCACGAGCGCGGACACCACGTCGGCCATTTCCGGAAACCGGCCTTCCTCCATCTTGCGCCGCAGCGAGGCACCGAGCACCTCGTCCTCGATGACGGCCAACGCAGGCAAGGTAAGCAAACCGTCCGCCAGGTCCCGTCCCGCAGGCTTGGCAAGGGCCTCCGACGTGACACCGTAATCGAGCACGTCATCCACCATCTGGAAGAGGCGGCCAAGGTGGAACCCCAGCCGTCGGCACGCAGCCGTGATCTCGGTCGGCGCTCCCGACAGGATGGCCGCGCCTTCGCAGGCCAGTTCGAAGGGTCCGGAGGTCTTCAGACGAATCCGCTCCAGGTACGCATCCCGGTCCACGCCGGCATCCCAGCGCTGGTCGTCCTGCACCAGCTCCCCCTCACACAGATCCCCGAGGACCTCGGCGAGGCGCACCGTGAGTATCGGCAGGCCCAGCCCGGCCATCGCCCGCGCCGCCCGGCTGATCACCAGATCCCCGGCCAAAACCGCCACCTTGTGATCCCACCGGACGTGAACCGAGGGCTTGCCTCGCCGCGTCGCGGCATCATCGAGCAGGTCGTCGTGGATGAGCGAACCGAGGTGAACCCATTCGACGGCGTCGGCAAGCGTCTCAAGCGAAGGCTCCAGCGAGGCCCCTGCCCCGAGCGCCTCGCCCACCAGGCGGACGCACTGGCGGCGCACGGCCTTGCCCTCTCCCTCGAGGTGGGCGGCAGCGGAGCGCAGCCGATCCGGGCCGCCGGCATCAGCTTCCGCGACCTCGGGACGATACCGCCTCGCGTTCATGCGCCCCTCCGACTGTTCTTTCAAGTTTTCTTGAAAATCTTGAAGACTATGATAGTATCCTAGCAGAATCCAGCCTCCCTTGGAAAGGCCCAGGTCCGATGCCCGCACAGATTGCCGACCGGACGCTTGCCGGGCACGCAACATTCGACACGGGCCGGCCGGGCCCGGCGTGGTTGTGGGCCACAGCCCGGGTAGAAGGCGGACCCTCGCCGTGGAGGGTTTGGCCGCAGCACCCGGAGGCCACGCGACTCGGCTGGCAGGAAGCCGGCAAGGACCATCTGGTGCTGGGGCTGGGCGAAGTCTGGCGCGGGGGCCCCTCCGAGCTTCCGTCCCTGCTCGCCCTGCTGGACAGCCACCCCGGCCTCGTGGCGCTCGGAGGTCCCGGCTGGCCCGGCGACGCTCGGCAAGAGGGCGGGTGGATCGTGCCGGAATGGGTCTGGCAGGGATCGCCGGAGGGCGGTGTGGGCACGTGGCAGTGGCAGGGCCGGGCTCTGGTTGGCGACGGCGAACCGGACTGGCAAGCGGCGTGCAACGCCTCGGTCGACCGTTTCCTCGGGGCAGGGGACGTTGCGACGCCTGCCGACGGGCCGCGCTGGACCCGGCCACACCTTGTCCAAGGCAAGGACCGTTTTCTGGCCGGGGCGCGCCGCGTCATCGGCGAAATGACCGGGGACGGCCTCGCCAAGGTGGTGCTCTCGCGGGACGTCACGCTCCGCACGACGGGCAGGGCGGACCCGTGGGCCGTCTTCCGGGGGATGGCGCGCCGCGCGCAGGACAGCCACCGCATGGCCTGGCAGGATGCGGGCGGGCCCGTATGGGTGGCCGCGTCTCCAGAGCGCTTGTGCGCCTGGCAGGGCAACCGGTTCGTGACCGAGGCGCTGGCAGGAACGGCGAAGACGAGGGCCGACGAGCCACATTTGGGAACGCTGGACCGGCCAGCTGCCGTGAGCGAGCAGGCCATCGTGCAAAGCGGCGTCAGGCAGGCGCTTGCGGGCGTGGCCACGGACCTCGTCGAAGGACACCCCGTCCCGACGGCTTGGCAAGGCCTGGTTCACCTCAAGGCCACCTTGACCGGCCAACTCGCGCCCGGTCGGACCGCGGCCGATCTGGTCGCTGTCCTGAACCCCACGGCTGCTGTGGCGGGTGCACCGTCTCACGAGGCCCAGGCCTGGATCACGTTTCTCGAGGGCCGACCAAGACAGCGTTACGGCGCACCCTTCGGCTGCCTTGGCGCGGGGGGCGGCGTCCTCGCCGTCTGGCTCCGCGGTGCCTGTATCGAGGGCGAGGAGGCGCGGGTCACGGTCGGGGCAGGACTGGTCAGGGGCAGCACGCCCGAGGGCGAGTGGGCGGAGACCGAGGCCAAGCTATCCGCCATCGTGGGCCTGCTCGGAAGCGACGCTTGAGCGGAATCAGCCTGAACGCGGCGTGGGCGCAGGTCATCGTGCGTGCCCTCGTTGCGGGGGGTGTGCGCCATGCGATGGTGGCTCCCGGGTCACGGTCGGCGCCGCTGGCGCTCGCCCTGGCCGAAGCGGCCGGTCAAGGCGAGATGCAGGTCCACCTGCACCACGACGAGCGTACCGCGGCCTTCCATGGTCTGGGCGCAGCCCGGTGGACGGGACAGCCCGTGGCGCTGCTGTGCACGTCGGGAACGGCCGGAACCCACTTCCACGCCGCGGCCGCGGAAGCGCGCGCCAGCGGCATCCCGCTTGTGCTGCTCACGGCGGACCGCCCCCCGGATGTCCGCCACGCCCACGCCCACCAGACCATCGACCAACGCGGACTCTTTGGCCCTACGGTGCTGCTGTGGCGGGAGTTGGGCCTGCCACGCGCCGAGGACCAGGCACTGCGGCATCTCCAGGCCACGGTCGTCCAGGCCGTGGCAGCGACCTTGGGATGGCCGCGTGGACCAGTCCATCTCGACGTGCCCTTCGGAGACTGGCTCCATCCGGCCGAGGAGCCCGCCCATGCCTCCGGGATGCTCGAAAAGCTGATCGCGGATTTGGCACCCGCCACGCGCTGGTGGCCGAGTGTCCCCGAACCGGCCCCGGAATCCTGGGCTGCCGTCGAGGGTCTGGTGCGCGAGGCCCGCCGACCGTTGCTCGTTCTCGGGTCCCTGCTCGCCCCGTGGGACGGGGACGCGGGCGACCTTGAAGCCTCGGGCTGGGCCGTGCTGCGGGACCCGGCCGCGTGGGATGCCGGTACCGGCATCCGGGGCGGTCACCTCGAGGTCATGGCGCGCACCGCGTGGGCCCACGACCTGATGCCCGACCTGATCATCCGCGCCGGAGGAGGACCCGTCTCCGGGACGACGCTCAAGTGGCTTGCGGTCTGCACCGCGCCCGTCGTCCACGTCCAACCCGACCGGGATCGCTGGGATGCCGATGCCCGGGCAACGCATGTCCTGACAGGTGCTCCCGGTCCCCTGCTTAAACGCCTCGCCGCCGTCGGTTCCCCTCACGACCGGACCGCGTGGTCACGGCGATGGCAAGTACTGCGCGCATGCGCCGTGGCCCACGCTCGGCAGGCCAGCCTGCCGCCTGAGCCGGATGCCGTGCGTACCGCCCTCGCCCATTGGCCGGCCGACGGTCTCGTGATGATCGGCAACAGCATGCCGATCCGTTATGCGGACTTCGTCGGCAGCCCGCGCACCCGGATAGTGGCCAATCGGGGTGCCGCCGGCATCGATGGTCAGATCGCGACGGCCCTGGGGACTCGGATGGCCTCTGGCCTGCCCACGCTCTTGGTCACGGGGGACGTCTCGTTCCTCCACGACCTTGGCGCGTGGTCGGGCATCCGGCCGGGCGGGGCACCCTTCGCCGTCCTGCTTCTCGACAATGATGGCGGCGGCATCTTCCATACGCTGCCCATCGGCGAACATCCCGAAGCCTGCACCCCGTGGTGCTCGACTCCCCACGGACTGGACCCGACCCAAGGCCTCGAAGGCCTCGGCGTCGTGACCCACCATCCGCGGGACGACGAAGGCCTGATCCGGGCACTCGAAGAGGCCGTGCGGGACGACCGCCCCCACGTGCTGCGCATCGTGGCCGAGCGCGAGTCGGGCATGGCGGCGTGGCAGGCGCTGCTCGACGACGGCGTCCGGCAGGTCACGGCAAGCATGGAATCATGGACACACAGCGAGGAGGAGTGAACGGATGACACCCGCGACCCGAGAAAACCAGGGCCTGTTCTGGACCCCCGAGACCGGAGATCGCCGCCTGCCGGAATGGCAGTCCGCGGGCACGTATGAGGACATCCGCCTCGAGAAGGCGGAGGGCATGGCCAAGATCACCATCTGCCGGCCCGAGTCCCGCAATGCGTTCCGGCCGCGGACCGTGACCGAGCTCATCGAGGCCTTCAACCGGGTGCGCGAGATGCCCGACGTAGGGGTCGTCATCTTCACTGGCGAGGGGACTGAGGCGTTCTGCTCCGGCGGCGACCAGCGCGTCCGCGGCGATTCCGGCTACAAGGACGAAGGCGGTGTGCACCGCCTGAATGTCCTGGATCTGCAGAAGATCATCCGGTCCTTGCCCAAGCCCGTCATCGCCATGGTTGCAGGCTATGCCGTGGGGGGCGGGCACGTCCTGCATGTCGTCTGCGACATCACGATCGCCGCCGACAATGCCCGGTTCGGGCAGTCCGGCCCCAGGGTCGGCAGCTTTGACGGAGGCTTCGGGAGCAGCATCCTGATGGATCTCGTGGGCCCCAAGAAGGCACGCGAGATCTGGTTCCTCTGTCGGCTCTACGATGCCCGGGAGGCCCTCGCGATGGGCCTCGTCAACACCGTTGTCCCCGTTTCGGAACTCGAATCCGAAACCGTGGCGTGGGCCCGCCGGATGCTGGAGCATTCACCGTTGGCCCTGCGCTGCCTGAAGTCGGGCTTCAATGCCGTCAGTGATGGCCAGGCAGGCGTTCAGGAACTGGCCGGCAACGCCACGATGCTCTATTACATGAGCGAGGAAGCTCAGGAAGGACGCAACGCCTACCTGGATCGTCGGGTACCCGACTTCGACCGCTTCCCGAGGCAACCCTGAGCGTGGCTGTGGCGATTCAGGCCGAACCTCCCCGAGGCTGGCGCTTGTGGTGGGCGGGGGCACGGCCCCGGACGCTGGGCGTCGGTGCGGCGCCCGTGCTGCTGGGTCTGGGGGTGTCCGTCACGCGCCTCGCGGCCGAGGCACCGACGGGCAAGGGCATCCGACCCGATCTGTTCCTGGCATGTTTACTTGGCGCCTTGTTGCTTCAGGTGGGATGCAATTATGTAAATGACGTGGCCGACTTTCAGCGCGGGACGGACGGGCCCGACCGGGTGGGCCCGCTGCGACTCGCGGCCTCTGGCCTGGCCACCCCGCGTGCCCTCTGGATGGCGGCGGCGCTGTGCTTCACCGCGGCAAGCCTCTGCGGGGCCTGGCTGCTGGCGAGCCGTGGCTGGCCGATTGCTGCCATCGGCATCGCGTCCGTCGTGGCAGCCGTGGCCTACACCAGCGGCCCGTTCCCGCTGGCCTACCACGGGCTGGGCGAGGTCACGGCAGCCCTTTTCTTCGGGCCCGTCGCCGTGCTGGGCACGGAGTATGCCCTGACCGGCAGCGTGTCGGGTTGGGGCGGATGGCTGTCCTTGGTGCCGGCCGGCCTCGGGGCTGCCGTGCTTGCCATCAACAACCTGCGCGACCGGGAAGGCGATGCCGCCTCGGGCAAGCGGACGCTGGCCGTGCGCCTCGGGGCCGACCGGGCCGTCCGATGGATCCGCACCATGATGCTGGTGCCCTTCGCCGTTCCGGCCATCCTTGCTGCGGGCCTCGCACGCCCTTGGCTGGCGTTGCCGCTGCTGATGCTGCCCTCCGCGACGCGGCTGGCCATGTCGGTCCGTACCGACACTCAGGCACCCGGCCTGAATGTGGCGCTGGCAATGACCGGTCGCCTTCTGTTCCGGGTGGCCTTCTACATGGCCGTGATCATGATTCTGATGGCCAAGGCGCCCCCTTTCCGGGGCTGAAGAGGCTGCCCGGTGCCGATCGACGTCCTGAGCGTGACCCACTTGCCGTCGGCAGGTGTCCCGACGGCGCATGGTCCGGCAGGTCTTCCGTGGCGGGCCCTCGTCACGGTCTCGGATGGCCGATGTGCCGTTCAGGCCGAGGCCGTGGCCCTCGAGGCCTTCGGGACAGACCGCAAGGCGGCGCTGGCCCACGCGGTCGGCTGGGCCGCGCTTGACCTCGAAGCCCGCAGGCAGGACCGCTCCTTGGCCGCGCACCTCGCTGCCCTCCTCGGGCGAGCAAACGGGCAGGACGCTATCGAGACCTCGGCCCTGCTCGGCGGTGCGGACGACGCAACCGTGGTGAGGGCCGCCCGTGCGGCCCGAATGGCCGGGTATGGAACCTTCAAGGTCAAGGTTGGGGCGTCGGGCGACGCGAGCCGGTCTTCGGCTGCGATCGTCGCCGACACCGTCGCCCGGGTAGGAGCAGTTCTCGAGGTGCTGCCGAAGGACGGACGCCTCCGCCTGGATGCCAACCAGGCCTGGACACTCGAGCAGATGGCAGCCGTCACCCGGGCCCTGATGCCTTGGCAAGACCGGATCGCGTGGCTCGAAGACCCTTGCGTGCCCGGGACGTCCGGACAGGCCATGCTGGACGCAAGCCCCATCGACCTCGCACCCGACGAACGATGCCAGGACCCCGACGCGCTCGACGCGTGGCTCGTGCATCCGCGTACCGCCGCCCTCGTCATCAAGCCCGGCCTCTGGGGCCCCACGCGCGCGCTCGAGCTTGCACGGCTGGCCTTGCACCATGGCCTTCCCGTCGCGGCCTCCTCGGCCTACGAAGGACCGGCAGGCCTGGCGGTGGTGGCGGCCTTCGCCGCTGCCGCAGGCCGTCCGGGGATGGCCCACGGCCTGCTCGACGGCCCCCGCTCGGTCGGTCCTCGAATCACTCCTCCCCGGGGCTTGCCCACGGTAACGCCGTGCGTGACCTAGCTGCGTTCAATCCGGGGTTGCTCCTCGAGGACCTTGCCCGGACCGACAGCCAGGGCATCGCCGTCATCGGACCGTCCCGAAGCTGGACGTGGCGCGAGCTGCACCGCCACGCGACGGCCTGCGGCGAAGGGCTTGCCGGACAAGGAGTCGGCTCGGGCACCCGCGTGGCCATCAACGGGCTGAACGGACCGTCATGGCTGGTGGCCGCCACGGCCATCGCGGCGAGGGACGCCGTTTCCGTGCCGCTGAACATCCGCTGGGCCCAGACCGAACGCGACGCATGGCTGGCACGGTCCGGTGCCCGGGGCATCCTTCACGTCGACACGGATGATCGCAACGCCACGCCGGAGTGGCAGGACCTTGCCCCTGCCGGGACAAACGCGGGAGACGTGCACTGGGCCCGGGACCTTATGACGCTGATGGCGACTTCCGGTTCGACGGGCAGCCCTCTCGGGATCGGCCTCCGGCCGGAGGCCCACGCCGCGCACATCCGCGCCCATTTGTCGGAGACCGGTCTCGGGCGAGAAGACCGTGTCCTCGTCGTCCTGCCCTTGTTTCATATCGGCGGCCTGAACGCGTGGTGGCGGGCCCTCGCCACGGGCAGCACGCTCATCCTGCTCCCGCGGTTCGAGGTCGCGGGGGTGACAGCGGCCTACCGCGACCACGCCCCTACGATGGCCTCGATGACAGGCACCATGCTTCGCACCCTGCTGACCGAGGGGGTGCATCCCGGTCCCGGCATGCGCTACCTGCTCGCAGGCGGCGAAGCGCTGCCCGAAGAAGTCGGCCGGGCCATGGCCGTCATTCGGGGCAGCTACGGCATGACGGAGACGTGCGGCCATGTGGCCTTCGGGGAGGCCGGCGCGGCTGCGACGCAAGGAGTGCACATGCAACCCGGGACCCGTGTCGCGGTGCTGGGCGAGGACGGAACGCCGCTCGGCCCGGGAAGGCCGGGCCGGATTGCCATCACGGGGCCGACCCTATGCCGGGGATGGTTGGACGAGCACGGATCGTGGCAGCCGCAGCAGCCCGGCTTACCCTTGCTGACAAGGGATTTCGGCCATCTGGCGGATGACGGCAGGCTGATCCTGCACCCCAGACCGGAGTCGCTCATTCTGTCCGGGGGGGAAAACATCTCACCCGTCGAGATCGAGGCCGTGCTCGAGAAACTGCCCGAGGTCGCGCGCGCGCTCGTGGCTGGCGTCCCCGATCCCCACTGGGGCATGAGGCCTGCTGCTCTGGTCGTGCCCGTGGCCGGCATCCCGGAAGCGACCGTGCACGCGGCCCTTTTCGAGGCGCTCACGGCCCGCCTCGGCCGATTCAAGCACCCGAAAGCCATCCATCTGGTTCGGGAACTGCCCGTGCTGGCCAGCGGCAAGCTGGACCGCAAGGAGGGTGCCCGATGTCTGGTGCGACTGGAGCAAGGGGGAGACGCGCCCTCCGGCGTCGAGCCTGACTGACCGGCTTGGATCAGGTCCTGGCCGGTCTTGGCGGCGCCTCTGCCGTGGCAGCCGCCCTCAGGCTGCCAGCTCGGGCCTGACCTTGCCCGGATACTCGCGGGCCAGCCTGGCCCAGTCGAACTGTCCCAAGGCGACGGCCAGCGCCCGCTCCAACTCGACCAACCTGTAGCGGTAGCCAGAGGCAATCAGGCGATCGGGCACGACACGGGCGCTTGCGAGTAGCATCTCGTCCGCAAAAGCCCCCAGCGCCGCGCGCAGCACGATGACGGGTACATGCGCCAAAGGTCGGGGCCGCCCCAGGACGCGGGCCAGAATTTCCGAGAACGCGGCATTGGTGACGGGCGCCGGAGCCACCACGTTGACAGGTCCGGACAGGGCCTCGGTCGCGATGGCATGGTGAATCGCCCCCACTACGTCCTCGAGCGAGACCCAGCTCCAATACTGCCTGCCCGATCCCAGGTTGCCACCCAAGCCTGACCGGAAGACAGGCAGCATGCGCCCAAGGGCACCCCCCTCCGGCGTCAGGATGATGCCGAGGCGCGTGTGTACCACGCGAATGCCGGCCTCGCGTGCCGGATCCGCCGCGGCCTCCCAGCCTTGGCAGATATCGGCAAGAAAGCCGCGACCCGCGGGCATCGCCTCATCCAGGCTGACATCTCCGCGATCCCCGTAGTAGCCGATGGCCGAGGCGGATACGAGCACCTTGGGTCGAACAGGAAGCGCGGCCAAGGCCTCGGCAAGACTGCGCGTCGCCTCGACGCGGCTCGTACGGATGCGCATCCGCTGCACATCGGTCCAGAGCTTGTCGCCCACGGGTTCGCCAGCCAAGTGGACCACGGCGTCGAGCGTGACATCCTCGGGCAGGTGGATTTCACCCCTGCCGGCGTCCCAAGTGCCCTCGAGCGCACCGGGAAACATGCCCGGCGGGGGCGTCAGCGACGACCACGGACCCTGCGCGCCCGACTCCGGCCGACGCAGGACGACCACCCGATGGCCACCGGTCGTCAGGTAGGGAACGAGCGCACTACCCACCTGGCCGGAGGCACCGGTTACCGCAATGGTCAGGGGACCCGTGTGGGCAAGGCGTGCGTGCGCGGCCAGATCTTCCATGAGCAGACGATGGCGATAGGCGAAGGCCCGCTCGATCTTCCGGGCGATGACGGCTCCGCCGCCCAGCTCCCCGAGTCCCCCGAGCGGCAGCTCGTAGGCCAGATGATCCACGAGGCGGCTGTGTCCGGCATCGATGGGCAGGATGCGGTGCTGGTGTTCCCAGCTGGCAAAGGGGCCGCGGACCTGGACATCATCGAAACCCACGCCAGCCACGACGCGACGATGCTCGGCCACCCATTCGACCGGCACGGGACCGGCCTGGATACGGAGGCGTGCCCGCGAGCCCTCGGCAACCAGGCCTCCCTCGACGATCCGGGCCGGGTCGAACGGCGGGTTCAGACGCAGGAATGCACCCGGACGGACGTGCCAGTCCCACACCGCCGAGGCCGGAGCCTCGAGTGTGCTTTCGAAGGTGCGTGTCGCCATCGACGGATCTCCCCGTAAGGCTCTCAGGGTACGCCCTGTCCAGACCTTGTCAATCCACAGCGCACAGGCCCATCATGACGGGTCAATCGTCCTCGGGAGGACACCCCTGATGATGGGTCGGAACGTCGACGTGATGGCTGCAGGCCTGCTGATCGTCCTCCTGGGCTGTCCCGTGGCGCTGGCCCGGCCAGCCGAAGGGGAAGACATCGCCTCGTGGCTCAAGGAGGCAGCCACCCGGCAGCCCTCCGTCCGGGGAGCCCGCGCCTCCGCGACAGCGGCCGAGGCCCGCGAAACCACGGCCAGCCGGGGTCTGTGGCCGGTCCTTGGCCTGTCCACCGGCGCCTCCGTGCTTCAGGGCCAGGTGTTCGGGGCATTCGCGGGCGGTGCTGCCGGCGGACTTGCCGGTGGGCTTGGAGGCCTGCCCCTGTCCCCGGACCAGGTCTGGCCCACGGCAGCCGTGAGCCTGAGCCAGCCCATCTTTGACGGAGGTCGTGCCTGGGCCTTCGGGGAGGCGGCCGCCCACGCACGTCTGGGGGCGGCGTTGCAGGCCGAGGACGTCCGCCGGATGGCCGTTCATACGGCTTGGCTGGCCTGGCTCGAGGCCCTCGATCGAGAGGGGGAGTCCTTGGTTCTCGATGCCCGGGTCGCGACTGCACGCGAGCGGTTGCAACGAAGCCGGTCGGAGCAGCAGGCGGGTTCGGGCCGGGAACTGGCCGTCCTCGAGGCAGAGACCGAGCTTGCGAGGGTCGAGGCCGATCGCCGGCAGAACGCCATGGCTCAGGCGCTTGGCCTGCAGGACATCAGGCGCCGCTACGGCCTGGTTCCGGGCACAGGCAAGCTCTCGACGCTGCGTGTGGCAGTGCCCCGGGATCTGATGGGCACGGCCATGCCCGAGAGCCGTACCGTTCTCGCGGCCGAGGCCGCTGCCCGGGCAGCAGAGGCCCGGTTGCGCGCCCGTGAGGCCGGGCGCTGGCCCCAGGCAAGCGCCTTCGTCACGGCGACGGCGGCCGGGAAGGACCTGGCCATCGCGACTACACTGGGGGGCGCGAACCTGTCCTGGCAACCCCTCGACTTCGGCAGGCAAGGGGCTGCCGAGGAGGAAGCGAGGGCCCAGCTGGACCAGGCCTTGGCCGAGGCGGAGGCTGCTCGTCTCGACCATCAGCGAAGCCTGCAGGAAAGCCTCGAGCGCCGTACACGCGGCCAGGCTGCCGTCGACCGTGCGCGCGGCCTGCTGCAACTCGCCTTCCGGTCACGCGAGCAGACCGAGGCCCGTCGCGAGAACGGCACGGCCGACGCAATCGAAAGCCTCGAACGCGAAGAGGCCGTGGTGTCGGCCCAGGTGAACCTGGAGAGAACCGAACGGGATCTGCTGCGGGCCGAACTCGCGCTGGCACGGGCCCTCGACCTTACACCCGAGCAACTATTGCTCGCCCCGGACAAGCGCTAAGGAGCAGCCATGACACGACGCAGGATTTGGGGTGCAGGCCTGGCCGTCGTGCTGGCCGCAGGGACCATCGCCACCGTCTGGCCGAGATCGCTCGAGGCCGAGGTCACCGAAGTCCGCAAGGGCTCGGTCGTCGAGGCCATCTACGCGACAGGGACCGTCACGGCCCGCCGTTCCTCCGGCATGCGCGTGCGGGTCGCCGGGACCGTCCGGCATTTGCCCGTGGCGGTCGGCAGCCGCATCGCGGCGGGGGCCACGGTGGTCGCGCTCGAGGCGGCCGAGCCGCGTCGGGCCGTGGCCGAGGCAGAGGCCGCGCTTGCGCAGGCCGAGGCGGCAGCGCAGCAGGCCGCACGTCAACTCGAGGTGCTCGTGAGGGGTGCCCGCCCCGAGGAATTGACTCAGGCCCAGGCCGCCCTGAATCAGGCCAGCGTCGACCTCAGGGGAGCTCAGCTCGATCTCGACCGTGCCGAGCGCTTGTCCGGTTCGGGTGCCACCACCCCGGTCGCTCTCGAACAGGCGCAGCAACGCCGCGAGGCCGCAACGGCCCGGGTCCGCTCCGCTGAGGCGCAACTCGACCTGCTGCGCAAGGGTACGCGGGCCGAGCAGGTGCAGGGTGCACGTGCGGTCGTCAGGGCCGCCGAGGCTGTCGTGAAGCAGCGGCGGGTCCAGGTCGAGCGGGCTCGTGCCGGCGTCGGGGACTATGTTCTGGCGGCGCCCTTCGGCGGCGTGGTGGCCGCACTCGAGGTCCGTGAGGGCGACATGGTCACGGCGGGCAGCCGCGTGGCCCAGCTTGTGGACACCACGGATTTCGAGATCCGGACGGCCATCGACGAGGCGGACATCCTCAAGGTAACGGCTGGCCAGGAGGCGGTCGTGGCGCTGGATGCCCTTCCCGACGCCACATGGTCGGCCCATGTGGCCCGCGTGGCACCCCGGACCGACCCCGTCGCCAAGACGGCCGAGGTCGCCTTGCGTCTCGATGCTCCACCCGGCCGGCTCATGGAGGGCCTGACGGCCTCGGTCAACCTCGTCACGGCGAAGCGCGAGGGCCTCGTCGTCCCGGCCGCGGCACTGGTCCGCCAGGAACGGGCAACTTGGGTATGGACCGTCGCTGCCGACGGTCTCCTCGCCACCGCAAGCGTCAAGCCGGGTGCGACCAGTGGCGAGACCGTCGAGATCACGGCGGGCGCCCGGGCCGGCACCCGCATCGTGGCCCGCGCCGACAACCGCCTGAAGGTCGGCCGCAAGGTCCGGGTCTGACACCTTGGACCTCGCCGGAACCATCGCCGTCCGTCACCTGCTGACGCGTCGGCGGCAGAGCCTGTTGACCATCCTCGGGGTGGCTCTCGGGGCCATGATCATGGTCACGACGTTGTCGCTGACCGATGGCCTCATCACGGACATCGAAGACACCATCATCGAGGCCTCGCCCCACTTGGTCGTGATGGCCGAGGAGGTGGCAGGCAAGCCCGAACGCCTCGTCGAGGGGGACGTCGTCTCGCTGCTTCGCCGCGGGAAGCGGGCCAAGGCCGATCGGCTCAAGGGCGAGGAGGGCCTGCGCCGGTTGGTCGCGGCCGAACCAGGCGTCGTCGCCGTGGCCCCGTTCGTCGAGGTCCGGGGCATCCTCCGTCGGGGCAACCGGTTCAGACCCATCGTGGCCAGCGGCGTGGTGCCTGCCGATGAAGCCCGGGTGACGCGGGTTGCCGGGCAGATGCAGGCGGGCCGATTCGAGGCCTTGTCCGAGCGGCGCGAGGGCATCGTGCTGGGTCGGCTGCTGGCCAAGGCCTTGGGCGTCGGTACGGGTGACCGTATCCGGATGACGGATGCTGAGGGCCGTGTCTGGCCATTCCGTGTCGTCGGGGTCTTCAAGTCGGGCATCAAGAACATCGACGAGGCCCAGGCCTACGTGGGCATCGACGTTGCGCGGGATCTCAAGGGCTGGGGACCGGGCACGGCCTCCGGTCTCGCGGCCCGGGTGGAAAGCCCGCGAAAGGTGGCCGAGGTGGCCTCCGCCATCGTGGCCCGGACCGGACACGCCGTCGATACGTGGGAAGAGCGGAATCGCACGATCATCGCCAGTTTCAGGCGCAACAACATGACGACGCTGATTCTGGTTGTCTTCACCTTCATTGTCTCGGGATTCGGGATCACCAACGTCCTCAACACCGTCGTTCTCGAGAAGGTCAAGGACATCGCAGTCTTGAAGGGCATGGGGATGTCCGCGCGCGCGGTGACGCGCGTTTTTCTGATCGAGGGCCTGGCCCTCGGGGTCGTGGGGGCAGTCGCAGGTGCCCTGCTCGGGTACGGGCTCTCGACCCTGATCGGTGCCCTGCCCTTCAGTTACGGAGACGCTGCCTTCGTGCAGACGGACCGCATCCTGATGACGCAGCACCCGTGGTTCTACGGCCTGGTGATGGGCTTCTCGATCCTGTTGTCCGTCCTGGCCAGCGTGGGTCCTGTCCGGAAGGCGGCACGGCTAATCCCCGTTGCCGTCTTCAGGGGCTATTGACATGGCCCCGCGGATGCTGCTCGGGCTGGCCTGGCGGCACCTCGCCGGCCAGCGTCGGCAAAGCTTGCTCACGATGGCCGGCGTGGCCCTCGGCGTGATGGTCCTGCTCGTGATTTCGGCCCTGATGAACGGCTTGCTCGTCAGTTTCCGGGACACCATCGTCGAAGCCGCCCCGCACCTCGTCATCACGGGGCGCGAGGGCGGCACGCGCACTGCGCCGCGGATGCTGCTGCCCGAGGGCCTGCCCGGCGCGGTCGTCCAACTGGCCGATCGCGGCGAGCCCTCCGGCCGCACGGACATCGCCCATCATCCCCAGGTGGTGGAGGCCGTCTCGCGGCTCGACGGCCTGTCGGTCGTCAGCCCCTACGTCGCGACCCAGGTCATCGGGGCGACGGCCGCGGAAACGGCTCCGGTCTTCGCACGAGGCGTCACGCCTGCGCTGGCCGACCGCGTCGTCGGCCTCAGCCGGCGCATTCGCGAGGGCTCATGGGCCGCATTCGCCGCCGATCCGGGCACCGTTGCGCTGGGGCGCGAGGCCGCCAAAACTTTGGACGTCGGCCCGGGGGAGCGCCTGCGGCTGATCGCCTCCGGCGGCCAGGTCTTGGACGGTCGCGTGGCGGCGGTCTTCGCGACAGGCATCAAGGCGCTCGACGAACAGGCCTTTATCCATCTCAAGGTTGCCCAGCGTCTCGAGGAACTGCCTCCCGACCACGTCACGGGGCTTGAACTCAGGGCGCAAAGGCTCGATCAGGTCGACGCCCTGCGGTCGACCCTCGAGGCACGTACCGGCCTCGTGGTCGAGACATGGGAGCAGACCAACGCCAGCATCTTCACGCTGTTCCGCATCATCGGCACCATCACGCGCATGCTCGTCGTGTTCACGATCCTCGTCGCGGGCTTCGGTGTGGCCAACGTGCTCGTGACCGTCGTGCTGGGCAAGCAGAAGGACATCAGCCTGCTCCGTTCCATCGGCTTCACCCGCGACCGGATCTTGGGCCTGTTCCTGATCGAGGGCCTGCTCCTCGGGTTGGGGGGAGCCCTTGCCGGCGCGTTGCTCGGCTTCGTCGCCTGCACCTTGATGGGCTACATCCCTGCTGGCGGCGACAACGAGTTCGGGGACCAGAAGACGCTCGTCATGGCGCAGGATGCCACCACCTATGCCGGGACGATGGTGCTGGCCCTGCTGGTCTGCCTCGTCGCGAGCGTCGGACCGGCGCGCCGCGCTGCCGGCCTGGCCCCGGTCGACGTGCTGAGGGGAGAAACCACATGAGCCTGCTCGAGGCACGGGGCGTCACCAAGGAACTGGCCGTCGCCGGGGCTCCCCCTGCGCGTATCCTCGACGGCGTCTCGCTGTCGGTCGCGCGGGGCGAGTTCGTCGCCATCACCGGCCCCAGCGGGTCCGGCAAGTCGACGCTGCTCTACCTTCTGGGAGGTCTCGACCATCCGACTGCCGGCGAGATCCTGCTCGATGGCCGGAATCTGGCCGCGATGGATGATGAGGCGCTGACGCTGCTGCGCAATGAGGCCATTGGTTTCGTTTATCAGTTCCACTTCCTGCTGCCGGAGTTCACGGCCCTCGAGAACGTCATGATGCCCATCCTGGCGGGCGGTCGGACGACCCGCAAGGAAGCCATGGCGCGGGCACGCGACCTCCTGGGGGAGGTCGGCCTGGCAGACCGGCTGGACCATCTTCCCCGGCAGCTTTCGGGCGGCCAGCAACAACGGGTGTCCATCGCGAGAGCCCTGGCCAACAAGCCGCTCCTGCTTTGTGCCGACGAACCGACGGGCAATCTCGACACCGCTAACACCGAGAGGATCGTCGACCTGCTGCTGACCCTGAACCGCACGATGAACCAAACGGTGCTGGTCGTGACGCATGAGGGCAGCGTCGCCGACAGGGCCGGGCGCGAGATTCGCGTGGTCGACGGGAAGGTGGCGTCCTGAGGCTCGTCCTCATCCCCGTCTCCGCACCCTGGGGCCTGCAGGAGGCATTCGTCGTCCGCGAGTTCGCTGCCCTGCGCGACGCGGGTACCGAGATGCGCATCCTGCCCCTCCGACCGGGCGGGCCCTTGTACCACGGTCGCGCCCCTGCACTGGCCGCGGATGCAGAGCTATTGCCCCTGCTGCATCCGGCAGGCGTCCTGGCCCTCCTTGCCTGGCTGGCCCGACGGCCCCACGTGCTGCTGCGTATCCTCGGCAGCCTCGTCCTCGAAGCCCGCAGCCCGCGTATCCTCGCCAAGAACGTGCTGATCCTGCCCAAGGCATGCTGGATCGCCACCCGTGCCCGTGCATTCGGGGCAACGCACGTCCATGCCCAATGGGCGGGCACCACGACCACCGCCGCCTGGATCGCGGCTACCCTGCTGGACCTGCCTTTCAGCTTCACGGCCCATCGCTGGGACATCGGCGAGGACAACATGCTGGGCTTCAAGGTACGGCAAGCCGCCTTTGCCAGAACCAGCGACGGTGCCGGCGCCATCGAAATGGCGGAGCGCGCGCGGGGCTCGGGCAAGAAGCCCTGGCTGCTGCACCTCGGGGTCGATCTTCCCGCCGTCCCGCCAGACCGTCCGCTGCCGCCGGCCGGGCGCATGCGTATCCTCGTGCCGGCCAACATGGTGCCCAAGAAGGGTCATGCCATCCTCCTCGAAGCCCTTCGCCACCCCATCCTCGAAGGCCTCGACCTGCACGTGACGTGCGCCGGAGACGGTCCCTTGAGGCAAGAAATAGAACGCGGCCTTCAAGAATCCGGCTTGGGCGGACGCGTCACGCTGGCGGGCATGTGGCCGCTGGAGCGCCTGCATGCCGAGATGGCCAGCGGCAGGTACGACGCCGTGGTGCTGCCCAGCATCGTGACGCCCGATGGCGAGACGGAGGGTACGCCCGTCTCGCTGGTCGAGGCACTGGCCCATGGCCTGCCCGTCATCGCAAGTGCCATCGGCGGCATTCCCGAGCTGCTCGAGGGCGGCTGCGGGGTCCTCGTCCCTCACAGCCAGCCGGAGGCGCTCGCCAAGGCCATCGCGGATCTGGCCCGGCACCCCGAAGCGGCGCGCGCCTTGGCCCGGAGCGGCCACGAACGCGTCCGGGCGACCTATGAAATCGGCAGCGTGACCCAGGCCTTGCTGGCAAGGCTTGGCGCCCGGACCTAAATCATGGCCCCCCCGCTGCGCGGGCCCACCAATCGAGCGTCAGGCGCAACCCCTCCTCCAGGTCCGTCACGGGGACCCACCCCAATTTCCGGGCTGCCAGCGTCACGTCGAGCACGTTGCGCGGGACGTCGAACGCGCGTCCGGGCAGGTAGCGTACCTCGGGCACGCGGTCGGTGACACGGGCCAGCACGTCGATCAGTTCATTCAGGCTGGTTCCCTTGCCCCTGCCGATGTTGACACGCACGGCTTCCTCGGGCGTCTCCACGGCTCGCAAGATGGCATCGGCCACATCCCCCACGTAGGGGAAATCACGCACGACCGAGCCGTCCCCCCATATCTCGATGGGCTCGTTGCGCAGCACCCGCCCAAGGAAGACGCCCACCGCACCCTGGATGCCGTCGAGGCGCTGGAAGGGGCCGTAGGGATTGCTCACCCTCAAAATTGTATAATCAAGTCCCTTTACTGACTTGTATACTTGAAGATACTTCTCAGTCATCAATCTCGTGACACCGTATGAACATGAGGGCTCGGTCGGATGGGTCTCGGGAATGGGGTCGTGGATAGGCGGCCCATATACCGTGCCACCGCTCGAGACGAACACGACCCGCCGCACACCGGCGCGGGATGCTTGGTCCAGAAGCGCGAGCGTATCGGCGACATTGGTGCGCACGTCATGGACGGGATCGTCATTGGAGGTCTTGGGCAAGGTGGTGCAGACCAGATGCACCACGATCCGGGCGCCATCGAGGGCTTCGGCCAAGGCCCCGATGTTGCCGAACTCCCCCTGGACCCAGCGGTCCCCACCCGACCAGCCAAAGCGCGGGGGGCTGCGATCGAGCACCGTGACACGGTGACCTGCGGTCTGCAGGAGTGGCACCGTTGCGGAGCCGATGAAGCCGTGACCGCCGGTCACCAGCACTTGCGCCATGAAGTCTCCTGGCAGCCGTCGGACAACGGGTCCGGCGGAGGGGATGCACCAAGGTATACCCGCCGGACCCCTCTCGGCGCAGGACCACGCCGCGCTAGAATGGCCGGGTGCCCGACGACCATGCCCCCGTCCCCCCGACCGAATCCGGTGCGCGGATGGGCCGGGCCTTCCTGTCGAGCGGCCTTTGGTCCGGCCTGACGCTGCTGCTGAATGTCGCGGGCACCAAACTGCTCGCCCTCGCGGCGGGTCCATCGGGCATGGGTCGCTACGGCCTGTTCATCCAGGTCATGCAAGCCGCCCTGATGGTCGCCAGCCTGGGCGGCGCGGCCGCCCTGATGCAAGGCCTTTCCTCGAGACCGGTGGCCCAGCACGGCCCCTTCCTGAAGTCGGTCCTGCGCACCCACCTTGTCTCGATGACCCTGGCCATCACCATGACGGCCGGCTGGCTCTGGGTGCTGGCACCCGACCCGATCCGGGCGGCGCTGCCCGCACCCCTGGCGCTCAGCCTTGCGCCACTCGTGGTCCTGGGCACCTGGCAGGCCCTGATGGTCGGGCGCATGGGCGCCCGTATGGCGGTCAGCCTGCAGGGACTTGCCTATGCGATCGGGGCAGCCGCCACGCTGCTGGTGACCGCGGCCACGCTGACTTGGCTGCGCACGGGGGCAGGTTGGCCCTTCGCCTTGATGGTCGGAGCCAACCTCGTCGTGTCCATCGTTGTCGGCGAATGGGCTCTCCGCCGCCTTGGCCCTGGCACGACCTTCCCGTCAGGGCCGAATCAAGCCAAGCACGGTCGTCCCTACCCGGCCGTGGCCCTGGCCGCCATGGCAGCCGGCATCATCGCCCCCGTCGCCCTCGTGTGCGTCCGTGCTGGCTTGACGGGCAGGGATGGCCTGGAGGCTGCCGGCCTATTCCACGCGGCCTGGATGGTGGCCAACGGCTACCTGCTTACGGTCCTGTCGACCTTCGCCGGACACCTGCTGCCCCTGCTGGCCTCGGCCCGCGAGCCTGACGAGAGAGGTCCGCTCGTCGACCAGGCCCTCGGCACCGTCGGACGCTGGGTCGCCCCGCTCGCGACCCTGGGCATCGGGGCGCGTGATTGGGTCCTCGCCCTGTTGTTCGCACCGACCTTCCAGCCTGCAGGCGACCTTCTCCGGTGGCTGCTGCCCGCTGCACTCTGCCGGTCGATTGGCTGGGTCCTCGCCATGCCCCTCTCGGCCCGGGCCCACCTGCGGCCCATGGTGAGCGTCGAGTTGCTGGCAGGCCTCGCGATGGTGTTGCCGTTCCTCTTGGTGCCGAAAACCCAGCCTGTCCTTCACCTGCTGGGTCCGGCCGTGCTCGCGGGCGCGGTGGCGCATGCCCTCGCCTCGGGCATCCTCGCCATCCGATTCCACGGCTGGAGCCCGGGGCCCCGGGTGATCCGCCGGTTGATCCATGCGGTGCTGGTCGTCGGCGCCGTCGCGCTCAGTACGGCCGCAGGCACCGAACGGTTGTTCCTCGGGATCGCAGGCGCGCTGCTGCTGGTCGGCTTGGACCAGATGCGGGAAGATGGGGCCTTGCCCCGGTCTGCCGCTCCCGAGGACGTGCACCGATGAAAACTGTCCTTCGCTTCCTTGCGCCTTGGCTCGTCGCCTGCGCCATCATGTTGCCGGCCCACGCAGGCCCCGGCACGGCTTCCCACGCGCCCGAAGAGACGGATGTCGTCATCGTGGGCGCAGGCCTCGCCGGCATGACGGCGGCCTACAGGTTGCGACAAGCGGGCCTCTCGGTGGTGGTCCTCGAAGCCAGCGATCATCTGGGAGGCCGCATGCGCTCCGCGAGCTATCCCGAGGGTGTAGGTGCCGAAGCCGGCCTCGAGGAGTTCTGGAACAACAATCCGACCATAGGCCTGATCGAAGAGTTGGGATTGCAGACCGAGGGGGCCGCGACGGCCTTCTCCAGCTTCATTCACAAGGGCAGATTCTACCCTGCCGTCCAAGACACCAATGAGGCCTTCGTGGCCGCGACGCTCGGCCCGCGGGAGCATGCCCGGTTCAAGGCTTGGGACAAGCGCATGCAAGGCCATTACGCGCGGCTAGAGGATGCCTGGCGCCGGAACGCGCCCGTGCCCGCGGATCTCGCCCGGCTGCAGGAACTCTCTTTCGCCGACTGGTTGCAGCGCAAGAGTGGCTTGTCACCCCTCGCGATCGCGCTCATCAGGGCAGAGACCGAGCCCGAGTACGGCACTGGAGCCGATCGAATCTCGGCGCTCGACGGCATCGCCGAGTGGCATATCTTCTCGGGCGCAGGGGTCGGTTCCCGACACATCGTCGGCGGCAACCAGAAGTTGGCTGAAGCCCTTGCGGCCCGTATCGGCGAGACGGCTGTCCGGACCGGGCATCAGGTCACGCGGATCGCCCAGGATGTCGCGTCCGGAACCGTCGAGGTCATGGCCCTTCGGACGCGTGACTACGCGATGCAGCATTTTCGGGCGCGGCATGTCGTCACGACCATGCCCCTGTTCCGCCTGCACGAGGTCCAGGTCGTCCCCCCCCTCTCCCCAGTGATCCAGCAAGCCATCGGTACCCAGTCCTGGGGCGCCTACTTCACGGCCCACATCGTGCTGGACCGCAAGGCCAGCAGGTTCTGGACACGCGACGGCGACCCGGTCTTGCCCATCCTGACCGGTGGCCCCCTGGGCGTCATCTACGGGGGCCATGACCTTGTGGAGGAACCCGGGCACACCCTCTTGAACCTGCTGGTCACGGGAGATGATGCAGAGCGATTCAATGCGCGGACAGGTTCACTCGACGACGTGCGCCGGGAGATTGCCGCCGCCCTGGACAAGCTTTGGCCAGGCATCGGCAAGGAAACGCGCTATATGAACTTCGTCCGTTACCATCCCCGGGCCATCCCGGCCTGGCCCGTCGGCCGCTCGCGCTACGACGCGATGTCACGAGCCGTCAGAGAACCGCAGGGCCGGCTCTATCTTGCCGGGGACTTCACGGAGAGCAGTCATTCGGATGGTGCCGCCTGGTCTGCCATACGGGTCGTACGACAAATCTGCGCGAGGGAAGGCAAGGTGGCGCCCAGGATGATGCCCGAGGACCAATAGGGCAACCCCTGTGTTCGCAACTGCCCGAAGCTACTTCTTGGTTTTGAAGAAGTCCAGACGGCTCGAATTGCCGTATGCCCCTTTGCTAGGGGCCTTGCCCATCATTTAGCGGGTTGTACCCGATCGCGACTGCTCCACGCCCGGCACGCTGGCGAACACGGTTTCCTTGATCAAGTCCGCAGTCGGGACAATCAAGGGTGTGCCATCAGGATTCGCCGGATCACGCAGGTAGGCATTCGATCCCTGGATGGACTCGAGCAACAGGGCGTGCCCGATGGGGTCCCCCTTGACACCCACGGGAACCGGACCCGCCTTGAGCGCTGCCTGCAGGACATCCAAGGCCCGCTTCGGGTTCAAGCCTTCAAATGAGACCGCTTCCGATCGACCGTGCATCACGGAGTTTGCAAGACCAATCATCTGAGCGGCGCTCAGACCCTCATCCACCGTGGCCCCCTCGGCGGCACCGACACGTCCACGCGATGTCCGACCACTGCGGCCATCGCCGAACTGAGTCAGATCGACATCACCGGACATTCGCGGCTCAGGCAGGTCCCTCGCGAGTCCCATGAACGACTCCTGCAACAGGTCCTCAACATGGCTTCGCCGATCCGCCCCATCGCCCAGTCCGGCAACGTCGGCACTCATCAGGTCTCCGGCCGCGGTCTCGACGCTGCCTTCGTTCAGCAGTTGGCAGACGAGCCTGGCATACTCGGCCGGCTTGGCCTCGGCGAGCATGCTCTGCACGGTCGTTGCCCCGCAGGTCGACGTGCGGTCGCCCTGGTAGATGCTGCGGGGGTCCACAAGATGCTCGAGAACCGCCTGCAGGACCAGCGCCTTGGGCGTCATGCCCGTTTCATCGTAAAGCGCGCGCCAATCCCCGATGTTGCCTTGCAGGGTCCGGGCCGAGCCGGACAAGACCTTGGCCATCTCGTCCAGCACCGTCGTGCCCTCGGCCGACAGGTCCTCGAGTTTTCCCTGCATCAGCAACTTGTCCAGCATGCCCTGCATCTGCTGGGCATGTTTGACGGCCTCGGGATGACCGGAGGCCCCGAGGTCCCTCAAGTAGCGCTCGACGGTTTTGAGTTTGTCACGCTGGCCCTGACCGAGCGCCTCTAGGGCAGCATCCTTCGATTCGTGCTTGTGGCCGGCGGCAGCCTTGTGCTCCCGTTCGAGCCTGTCAGCGGTTGGCGATCCCTTTGACCAGAACGCCCACGGGGCAGCCTTGTGCTCCCGTTCGAGCCTGTCAGCGGTTACCCTGACCGCAGCTGCCGGCGGGGACACCGGCTTGGGCCCTGCAGCCTGCGGCAAACCCGGACGGTACTGACCGTCAATCAGGGGCCCCGTTCCAGATATCCTGCCGATCATCCCGGTGAGCCTCCGTGATAGGGTCCCTGACCCTGACTTGGCAACCTCGTCCATGGGTACCATACCCCCACCGAGGCCTCGGGCTAACACCCCGTTTGGCCTTGCAGGCAGTTGGGTTGAGTGGAGACGGTGCCCCTTCATCCATTGAGGAAGCCCGTGGTCAGGAAGACGTCACGCCCGAGACGACTCGCCCTGACCACCGCGGCCACAATGACGCTCAGTGGTTGCAGCCCGGCAGCCCTCGACAGCCTGCTGTCGCCCCCCCTCCACGAACGCACCCGCGGCTGCGGCCCCCGCTTCGGGAGCCTCGGCGGCGGGTGCAGCCAACCCGCTGTCGGCCGGCTTCCTGAGCGTGGCGCTTCTCGGACAGACGCTGCCCAGCGGCGCGAGGGACATCGTCATCACCATCAATACGGCAGATGGCGACCAGACGCGAACGATCCCGGTCTCGGCGATGGGCGGCGAAGCCCAGTCCCAAGTTTTCGAAGGCTTGCCGGACGGTCTCGTGCGGGTACGCGCCGAGGTGCGTGATGCAGGCGGTCGCCTGCTGAGTGTCGCCGAGACGGAAGGCTTCATCAAGGCCGGCGAACGTTTGCCGCTCCAACTGCGCTTCCTGTTGGGCCCTGGCTCACTGGACCTGCGAATGGCCCCGCTGGACAATCCGGACGTCCGGGCCGTGCAGAAGCTGCTCGATGATTTCGAAGGCTACTTGTACGACCACATGGGCGTCGTCGATCTTCTCCGCAATCCCGACCTCCTCCGGTGCATGAAGGCTTTCAACGACCTCGCCCCGGCCTTGAACAGCATGTTTCAGAGCGGCGCGAGCCGGACCTTCGGCAAGAACGCCGCCGGCTACGTCAATCGTTTCACCCTGACGACCAACAACCTCGGCCAAGCCCAGACGGTATTCATCGAATTCGACCAGAAGACGCTCTCGGCCAATACCCTAGCCTTCGTGATTCGCGTGCCGAAGGCACCCAACGGGGCCTCTGCCGAGGCGCGCCTCGAGATCCGTGCGTCGGCTTGGGAAACACCCTCGTCCTTGGATATCGGCGGGGGCAACCGGCTGATCCCGATGGCGATGCCGGACTAGTCGAAGATCGAAGCCATCAAGGCTCGCCTCGAACTCACCCCTGACGCCCTGACGGCCAACCGGGTGGTCCTCGAAGCCGAAGGCGACGGCCCGGCCGTCAACGCCGAACTGACCTTCCTCGACGACCTCTTCGCGAGAGGCTACGGCACGCGTCAGCACTGCTACAGCGACTGGGGGGCTGGACCCAATTATACCAAACCCGTCGAACGCTGCTATAGCTTCACGGACTTCAATCGGCCGCTCTACCTGCGCTTCGGGGGCACCGACGCCCTGCCCGTGGCCATTCCGCGGATGCTTCGCCTTGCCGCCACCTTCCCAGGCGGCGCAGCCGGCCAGTTCTCGGCCCGACTGGAGCCTGGGGAACGCCGCATGATCTGGGACGGCAAGCTCGCCGGCCTCGACTACGACGGCACCTTGACCTTCCGGACTGGGGAGAGCTCCGGACGAACCACCGCCATCGGGGCCCGGCTCGCCGCACGGATGGTGGACACCAAGCTGGGCCTCGAGTTCCCGATCTCAGGAGACATCGCCTTCCATCCGCCCGATGCACCAGGAACCAGCGGCCTCGAGGGAGGCATGATGGACAAGGCGCCCGGCTATGCCTTGCCGTTCGGACGCCTGAGCGTCATGGGCTTCGGAATCGACCGGCCGGGCATCGTCTACCTGAGCCAGCCGCGTATTCGTCACCAGCGATTGGGCGACATCGCGGAAATGTACTACAGCACAACAGGCATGATGCTCAAACTGGTTGGCCACGAGGTGCGCGCCGTGAGCTACCTCAATCCGCTAGAGCGGGTGCTGCGGCACAACTGGACTGCCCTCGGCTGGATGAATCCGCTCGACGGCATCAATTACCCCTTCCCTTATACCCAGTACATCCTTCCGCCTTATCCCCAGCCCGCGAGGACACCCTGCTACGATTGCGCGCCCCCGGCGACGCCTGCTCCGTATGAATCCTATCCGCCCTACTACGGCGAGTCGCCCTCGCCGGACCCTTACGTCAGCTATCCGCCCTACTACGGCGAGTCGCCCTGGCCAGAGCCTTACGCCAGCTACTACCCGTCCCCCTCCCCCTAGGCATCGTTGGCGCCACCGACGCAAACCTTGTGCGTAACCCGCCTCCTCATGGCAGTTTGCCTGTCTCAGGGGGCGGGTTGCCACGCGTCTGACCCGACAGGCGCCAACATCACGATCGAACCGGGTAAAACCTTTCAGCGTGCCTCTCGATGCCCCTATGCCCCTTTCCGTCGGCCAGCGAGACGAGTTCCGGGTCGAGGGGGGTCCGCTCGGCCTTACCGAAGGCCAGTTGAGCCTAGAGGTCCTGAATCTGCAACAAGGCACCAACGCCCATCTGATCCAGGTTTCCCTCGAGCGGACAGGATTGCTGGGTTCGGAACGCAAGATCTGGTCTGTCCGTCAGGACGCAGCGGGGACCCATGTGGACGGCCGTCCTTTCCTGCCGTGGCAGGCCGCACCGGGCCAGCAGTGGCCCTCTCAGTCAGGCACGGCCACGCTGGAGGAACGCGAGGATCTGGTCCTGCCCAGTGGCCCGGCGAAGCAATGCTGGCGCGTCCGCTTCGACGAACCGGGTTCAAAGGCGACGCGATGGTGGTTCGCGCCCGGCTGCGGGCTGGTGCAGGCCGAGTTCGATGCCTTCGGCAGCACGGTCGTCGCGCGACACGAGCGCAGACGGGCCATGCGCTAATCCCGGGGCGAGATGCTGACCATGGCCCGCGTACCCTTCTGAGCGATGGCCGTCTCGAGTTGCTTGCGCGTGATCACGATGGGGCCGTCCTTGCTCATCGGATCGTTCATGTAGACCTTGTCCCCCTCGATGGCCGTCACGACCCCGTAGTGGCCGCTACCCCGGCCATTGCCCGTGATGTAGCTGGGGATGACATTCACGATGACAAGACGCCCCTTGTCCAGTTCCTCGGCAATGGTCTTGGCACTTGCGTCCCGGCGAGTCCGGGCATGCAGGCCATAGCGCTCGGCACCGAGATGAATGTTCGGGAAGGACGAACCCTCCCGGTCGTTGACGACCACGCCCATGAGCTTGCGCGTCTTCTCGATGGCCGCGTCGGCCTCGCGAGGGGACGGATCGATCACGCCGAAGGCCTTGGCCACCATCGTCAGGGACGTCGGGCCGCAGTTTGAATTGTCCCAGCCAGGCGTGTCCTCATGGCTGTTGCCCAACCCCCGGTACTGCGTGATGAACCAATCCCGGCGGCGCGCGTGCGGTTCGCCGCCCGGCACGGGACGCAATGCGTCCTCTTCTGGGTCGATCTCGGTCGGGGCAATGGTTTCCTCAAGCCTTCCAGGCAAGTCCGGGAGCGGCACCCGGGCCAAGATTTCCTGTCGGTCCAGGCGACGACCGTCTGCGTGGATGCGCAGACGCGCCTGCAAGGCCTCATCGACGACCGCGCCTTCGACGATCCGCTGCACATAGGCGGCAGCACGATCCGCCTGGAAGGCCGCCGAGAACTCGAGCCTCGAGACACGGCCGTTGCCGTCGGCATCGTAGCCCTCGTAGGACGTGCCGGCCACGGCGAGGCCATCCGGGCCACCGCCCGCACGCGTCCAAGCCAGCTCCTCGTGGACAGCACGACGCTCCCGCACGACATCGCGACGCATCGCCACGTAGGCGGCTTCGGCCATCGGGTCGGCCGCCTTGCGGCTTCGCGACGCATCCGGGAACAACTGACGGAACTCCGCCTTCAAGCGGGACTCGTGAGCAAGGGCCATATCCTCGCGCCTCGCGGCTACGAACTCGTCTCGTGTCACCTTGCCGTCGCGATTGGCGTCGTAGGCACCGACCTTGCGAGGCAAGGCGCCAACTCCCAGTTCGCCAGCATCGAGCGTCCCGGAGGCATCGCTGTCCAAGGCGCGGAAGGCCCGACCCGGCGTCAGTCGGTCTCCCGCCATGCGATTGGGCAGGGCCTCTTCCGGACGATCCCCGGCAGCCTCAGCGTCGCGTGAGCGGTTCCTCGACCCCGGAACTGCCGCCTTGCCGTCACCCTGTACGGGACGCGTCACCCGTGCCTACCTCCGCACCTGCTGCTGCCAAGGGTTGCCGAAATCCAGCCAAAGGCCCTCCCCGTCGATTCGGGCGCCCTGCAAGGGGGGAAGGTCGGCTCCGGATACCTTGGCCAGGTTCACGGACTGGCGGGGATCATCCGGTATGAGCGCGGTCAACGGCTTGAGCAGCGTACCGACAAGCACCTGTGGAATCTCGAGGAAGGCCGAGCGCCCCAGGATGGACGTCGGCGTCAACTTGAGACTGCCGTCCCGGGACGCTTCTACGGCGAGTGAGACAGGGAGCCCGACCGGTCCGTCCTGGATGACCAGACGATCACCGTCGAGACGCGGCGCCATGCGGGCATAGTCCTTGCCCATGGCGTCGCGCAACAGCGCATCAAGCTTGGCAGGGGACACGAGGACCTGTCCGTGGCGAAGTTTCACGTCCTTGGGTCCGAGCTTGTCCAGTTGCAGCGGGCCGTTGGCCGGCGGTCGCACGAGGACTTCGGCACCTTCGAGCACGAACCCGTGGACTTCGACCCTGCCCTCCGTCCGGACACGCAGCGGACTGCCCTGCATGCCCCGGGGGGCATCCGCCTCCCTGCCAAGGCCCAACCTCAAGGCACCCTCCTCGACCCGCGCCTCCCGGACGCGGGCACCGGGAGCCCAGGCCTCGAGGTCGATTTCGATGCCGTCATCGACCCAGCGCAGGCCCTGGCCCAGGCCCGGCACGACCTCGCCCGACGGGTCCCTGGGCAAGGCCACGACGACGTCGAGGCCGTCACCCCGAACCTCTGCCCGGCTGGCCCGCACGGGCAGGCCGGCCGGCTTGGGGATCTCGACCTCGAGCAAATCGCCCTTCAGGGCCATGCCCTGAGGCAGGTCGGCCATGGTTCCCGCAACCAGAGGCCGCGCGTCGACGGTCAGCACCGCACCCTCAGGGCCTACGGTCACCGACTGGAGGCGGGTGCTCCGGGCATCGCCCACACCCAGACCCAACGGCAGGACCAGGCGTGAACGGGAGACATCGACACCGGGCATAGGCGGCAGCATGGGCAGCAAGCCCCGGTCCGAGATGGCGGCCTCCAGTTCCAGATTGCCTTTGTCGAGGCGGACGGCGGAGATCCCGCCCGGCAAGCCAAGGGTCTTCTGGGCAGACAGCCTGAGCGTCGGACCGTCCAGGCTGACCGTGGGGCCGATGCCGAGGGCACGGGAATCCGCCCGCAAGGAAAGCTGCAGGCCACGTTCCCCGGCAGCGATGGCGATCGGGGCCAGTCCGGGAGGCAGGGGCAGATCCCCGAGCTTAAGGCGGTTGCCGGCGAACAGGCCCTTCCCCGCGAGACGCTCCAACGACAGGCCTGCCCCGCCCAGGGCACCCAGCAAGCCGGCACCCGCCAACTTGAAGGAACGGATTTCAGCGCCGAGCGTCCCCGTGGCGTCGAGGCCCGGGCGGACATCAAGGGAGACAGGCAGCAGGGGCAGGCCCAGCAACGACAAGCGCCCCTCCAGCCGGACGCCGCCGTCGGGCATCGTTCGGGCCGTCACACCACGCAGCGGCAACTGTCGCTCGACCGATCGCGCCAGTTCCTGCCAGTCCAGACGCGCCTCAAGGTTGCTGCCCCGTCCGGACAGGACTGCCCTGCCCCAGCCACCGGGCAAATGAAGGGCTTCGAGGCGCACCTCCAGGTCTCCATCCCGAGTCTCGACACGGCCATCCAACTCCAGCTCCTGCCCGGGAGTGCCGATACGTGCGCGGAAGGTACGCTCGCCAAGCGGCTTGATATCCCCGATTGCAATCGCAGGGCCCATCACCTCACCCAGCAGGGCCACCAGCCCCTTGCGGGGCAACTGCACCGCGACTTTGTCCTGCTCACCGTCCAACTTGAGGTTGACGAACTCGCCCTTGGCCTCAAATCGCTTCAGATGAGCCTGCATACGGCCATCGGCCGTTGCCGAGAGGGCCACGTCGCACTCGACGCGAATAGGTGTCCTCCCCAGCTTGCCCTTGCGGTCCGGCAGGTCGACGAAAGTGCCCGTGGTCGCGTTTCCGGAAACGCGCAGGCCGCCCTTGCCGTCGAAGGCCACGGCAGCGTCCGGAATCATGGAGCCCAGAATCTCCCCGACTACCCGGTTCATTTCGGTCCAGCCAGCGTCGACCCGAGCCTTGCCCCGGGCGAGATCGACCTTGGCCGCGTGCCCTGCAGCTTCGACCCTAAGGTCCGACAGCCTGAGCCCTAGGTTTCCTGAGGGCAGCACTTCCGGTCGGACGCGCGCAGACAGGGGCACCAGTTGTCCGTCCTTGCGGACGGTCGCGCTGAACTGCAGCACACCGCCCCCGGCGTTGCGGACCACCGGATTCAGGAGATGCTGCCTGCCAGAGGCATCGCGCATCGCGCCCAACCGCGCCGTCACATCCTCCGGCCCGACCCGCACCGTGCCCTCAGCCGCGCGCAGGTCAAGATCGACCTGCAGGCCATCCACCCTGGCCTCACCCTTGGTGGGTACCAGCAGGATGCGACCGTCCCTGCTGCGGACGAGTCCCTCCAGGAGGAAGGGCTCGCCGCCGGGTCCCTTGCCTCGCACCGCAAAGCGATCCTTGCCGGTCAAGACGACCTCGAGGCCGTGGAGCATGCCCTTGGCCTTGGCACCGAGGCTGGCCCTGACGGCATCCACCAGTTCCGCGGCCTCTATAGCGGCCTCGGCGGCCAGGACGCGGGGAACCACCCGCTCGTCGAGCACCAGCCGGTCCTCGCCGGCCCTGCCGACAAGGTCAACGTCGCCTTGGAGAATGCGGGCCTGCACAGGCCCGAGGGCCACCTCCAGGTCACGGACCTGAACGCGTGCCTTGGAGGGTTCGCTTCTCACGGGGATGCCACGCATGCTGTCGTCGCATTGCCGCCGGGTCTTGCGTCCACGAGGGCAAGTCCGACGCTTCCGATACCGATAACTTACCCGGGAGCCAACCAGCCCATGCGTCCGATTCTTCCTCTTGCAGGCGTCGTCGCTCCGGTCGTCCGTCCGCGCCCGGGGTCGGCACCGGCGGCGGGCATCGGCACGACTCGCCCGCCGGAGCCCCCGGCACCCCGTACGCCACGGACACCGCTGCAGGCCCTGAAGACTTGGTGGGATGGCCTCGGAAGGCGGGTCGAGACTCTGGGCCTTGCGGATCGAACGGCACAGGTGCGACCGGTGTATCCTTTGCCCGGCCAGCTGGACAGGGTGCCCCTGGTCAACAGCAACCACCCCGAAATCCTGCGTGACGCGGGCATCGCGTTGTCGACCCTGCCCTGGCCCGGATCGGTCCACCTGAAGCAGCCACAGACCGGCAGCTTCGGCATCTTCGCCCACCATAACAACCGGAGCGGCAGGACCCTTGCCCAAGGCATCCTGCTGCACAACCCTTCGGACAAGCCTGTGACGGTGACGGTGCGCAGTACGGCCGTCCGGACCACCACCGAGGCCCCCTACCGGGACAGGCGAACCGATGTCGTCGCGGACCCGTTGGGCACCCTCGCCAGCGGACCGGGCGACGCGACGGCCAGCCTCACCTTGCGCCAGTTGCTCGAGGATGAGTCGCGGACCTTGACTGTTCCCGCGGGCGGATGGCTGCCACTCTCGCTCAAGGGGGTGCCCCAGGGCGCAGAAATCACGTCAAGGTTGGACCTCGAGACCGACGGCCTCGTCCATACAGCCGTGGTCTTCGATGAAGCCGATGCCGAGGTCGAACGGATGGTGGACCGTCTGCGGGACGGACGCCGCCTGCCCCCCAATCCGGGAGACAAGACGCCAACGGAGCCCGGGGCACCGGGACCTGTCATTTTCGGTCGCGTCGCCGGCATCCAGGAAGGCCGGTCGTGGCTGGGCAAGCTTGAGCTGGAACCCGGGTCCGGCTACACGTTGGCCGGTCCGTCAACCGAAAAGGCGTTCCTTTTGGTGGGCAAGGCCAGCAACACGCTGGGCACGGGACAGGACCAGGCGGCGCCCTTGCCCCATCGCTATGCTGACGCAGCCTACAAAGCCCATGGCAACTATGGCGTGCTCCACGAGCTCGAGGTGCCGTTCGTCAATGCCTCGACCAGGACGCAACGCTTGGCATTCCTCTTTGACACACCGACACCGGCACCGGGCCTGTCCCGGGCTTTCAGAGGCACCTTGGCGTTCTCTTGGAAGACGCCGGAAGGCACGACACGCACCCACTATGCCAATGTCAACCAACGCGCCGGGGAAGATGCCTCTGTTCCGCTTTTCGAGTTGGACTTGCCTCCCGGAGCTACTGCGCCCGTGTCAGTCCGGTTCATCTATCCGGCAAATGCCACGCCGCCCCACGTTCTCAGGATCGCGACCCGACCGATCTAGCTGCCGGGTTGACCGGCCGGGGCGCGGGCGATTCTCACTACAACCGGCGAAAGTTGTTCCAGTGCCTGACGGGATCCGACGAGAACCAAGGCGCTGCGTCCACCGGCAGAGCAGCACGCTCACCTGCCTTCATGAAACGCAGTGTCCGATCCGCCAGGTTGAACTCGGCCTCGAGATTCACGGCCCTTTCCGTCGTGAACTGCCCTAGGGCAGAGACTGTCTCCCGAGCGGGTACCGAGAAAGACACGACGTCCCCGGAGACCTTGCCGACCTTCAGGTCGGCGACAGGACGAAAGTTGGCGAAGCGCGGGTAGGAAGCCAGCAAACGCCGAGTCAAGGGCGGCGCCCCATCGACCGTAGGCTTCAGCCAACCACCTCGGACCAGGAGGCCACGCACGGCCGCCCCGATGAGCCGGGCCGCCGTCATGCCCTCTGACGCCACAAGGCCTCTGGCGAGCAATCGCAGCACGTCAGTCGCTGGCTTGAGCACGACCAAAGCGACCTCTCGGACAACGGGCAGCACGGCTGCGCCCTCACGGACGGCACGGGCTGCCGCCCCGATCTTCGCCAATGCGAGCGCCGCCTTGTCGATACCCGCCATGGCCAGCGACCCACTTCCGATTTCACGAATGACGCACATGGGCTTCATCCGGAATGGGGAAGGCGCCTCTGCAAGCTTTAACGCCCGGGAAACAGGCCGGCGGCCTCAGACACCGCGAAAGGCGTTGCGGATGCCCACCAAGTTGGCCTGCAGGTCCGAGCGAGAAAAGCCACTGCCACCAAGATCCAGCAGCTCCTTGACGACTCCTGCTGCGGCCGAGAGCCCGGACCCGACACCCCGAGCCACCTGGGCAGGCATCAGGGGCAGACGCTCCAGGCGATCGGCAAGCCAGGCTGCGAGCGCGCCACTTAGGAAAGCATGCGTCGTCCGGTCCGTACCGCCCGGAAGTTCGGGTGTCACGAAGGGTTTCCTGAGCGAAACGGCTGCCAAGGCAAGGTTGACCTCGAAGGCGATTCGCTCGGCATCGGGCGTGCGCCCGGCACGATGAAAGGCATCTCGGGTCAGGCGAACCGCTGCCGCCCGAAGGGTCTGCATGGCCAGACCGTCCGCGGCACGATCCTCGAGTTTGCGAACGACCTCAGCACGAGCCGGAACACGGGTCCGTCCGAGAACCCAGCGCTCGAGTCTGTCGTTGATGCGGGACATGGCTGCTTGGATTATCGCCGAGCCAGCAGTGACGCATGCCCAAGATGACGTAAACAGATGGTGAAATACTGGCAAGGAGCTCAAGTCATGTCCCCCAAGCTGCCGCCAGTGCCCGTGGATCGTCCTGCCCGCGTGCTGTTCGTGTGCCTCGGGAACATCTGCCGATCGCCCTTGGCGGAAGGCCTGTTCCGACACCACGTGACCGAGGCTGGTCTCGAAGCGAGGTTTTTCATCGATTCGGCGGGAACAGGCGGCTGGCACGCGGGTGAACCACCCCACGTCGGCTCCCGGGCTGTGGCCCGCAGGCGGGGCAAGGACATCTCGAGCCAACGTGCACGTCAGGTCACGGCAAGGGATCTCGTCACGTTCGATTTGATTGCCGTGATGGACAGCCAGAACCTGCAGGACATGCAGGCGCTGGCAGCAGGACGGGCTGCCACATCGTGCTTGGCAAGGTTGCTCGACCTCGCCCCCGCGGACCACCGGAGGGATGTCCCTGATCCCTATGGGGAACCGGATGCAGCCTTCGACGACGTATACGACCTGCTCGAAGCCAGCACGGCGTCCCTCCTTGAGGCGTGGCTTGCCGTCCCGGCGGGGGGCTGACCGGGGACGCTCGCCCCGACATCGGTGCGGCTCAGGATCGCAAGGGCGACAACGCCGGGCTGTCGCCCCCTCGGGCCCAATAACAAGAGGAAGGCCAAGGTTCCGTGGGCGCGCGTCGACATCGGTGCACATCAGCCACCCAAGCGGTAGAATAAGAGGTATCCACCCCAATTTGCAGCCCGTTCCTTGGAGAAGCCGATGACCCTCACCGAGGTCCTAGCGCTCATTACGTTCCTGTCGACCGTTCCACTCGTGGTTTTGGGCTTCGCCAAGCTCCGCGACCTGCCCGCCGAGTCTGCGGTCGACAATGATCTCAAAGCCTGGATCATCGTGCCCCTGGCCTTGGCCCTGGGCGCTGGGGCGGTCATCCGTCACGAAGAGATGGCCCGCGAACCCAAGCGTTTCGAGGCACCGGCCGAACACGGCCACGAGGCGGCTGACCACGGCGATGACAAGGCAACTGCGCCGCATGCCGAAGAATCCACTGCCGAGGCTGATGCACCTGCCGCCGAAGCTGCCGCTACCGAAGTCGCTCCTGCCGAGGGCGAAACCGGGGACAAGGCAGCGACGGAGGCGGTCGCTGCTGCCGAACCGGCCGCTGCTGCCCTCGACGGCAAGGCGCTTTACGAGACCCATTGCGCCGCATGTCACCAGCCGACGGGCCAGGGCGTGCCCGGTGCCTTTCCCCCTATCGCGGGCAGCGAATATGCCAATGGACCCGCTGACACGCAGATCAAGATCGTCCTGAAGGGTCTCTCCGGTCCCATCAAGGTCAAGGGTGTCACCTACAACGGTCAGATGATGGCCTTCGCCGATCGCCTGACCGACGATCAGATTGCGGCAATCATCACCCACGAGCGAACCAGCTGGGGTAACTCAGGTGGTGCGGTTACGGCGTCCGACGTCAAGAAGCTGCGCTAGAACTGGAGAAAGCCATTCAGTACGGCCCTCCGACGCTCAGCGCCAGCAGGCCTCACGTTTGCGTACGCCCTGAATGTAACTACCGCCCTATCAGAAGGCCCGCGTCAGCCACAAGCTTTGCCAAGCCTTCGTTCTCAGGGCGATAGTAGCCGCGAATGGCCCCCTTCTGGTCGACCAACACAAAGTAACGGCCATGGGTGACAGGCGGTGGGGCAGCATGATGATGGGCGTGCGCGCCGTGCGTTTGCGACGCTGGCCGCGCAGCGTGACCGGCAAAGATCTTGAAGCCACGGGCCACGCGCTCCATGCTCGCGACATCACCCGTGGTCAGGAAGGACCATGTCCGAAAATCCGCCCCGTGCTGCAGGCCGAAAGTCCTGAGACGGGACGGCGTATCCTGCACGGGATCGACCGAGAAAGACACGAACCGGACAGCGCCATCGGCAGCGAGCGCCTTCTGAGCTCGGCGCATCACCGCCGTCATCGCGGGACACACATCCGGGCAGCTCGTGAAGATGAAGTTCGCAACCCAGACCTTGCCGGCCAGTCCCGAGCGCTGCATCAACCGACCATCCTGCGCCGTGGCACGAAAGTCCGGAGCCTGCCTCAAGACCGGCAGCTGCACAGGCGCCAGAAAGACGGCAGCCAACATCGAACCAAACATCAGACTGCCGTGCGGTTCTTCCGACGGACCCAGAGCACAAGTGAAATCCCGGCCACGAGTTGCACGGAAGAAACAAGAACCCCTGCAATCAAGTAGGCATGACCGTTGCGCTCGCTACCCAGCGGACAAACGGTGCACGCCTCGGCAATCTCGGGCAAAAGCACGACGAGCACCGCAACAACAGCAAGCAAGAAGTGCTTCATAGCAGATACACCAGCACGTATAGGACAGGCCAGACCAAGACGACAAAGCCCCAGAACAAGGTCGAGGCGGCGAGCGCCCCCTTGCCGAGCAATCCCCGGCGAGCACGCCCGACCGCCCAGACCAAGCCACCCATCGCAACGGCGGCGTGCGCCGCATGCATCCCGACCAGCAGATAGAAGAAGGAAGCGTGGGTACTGTAGGCCAGCGTCAGGCCCTCTCGAATCAAACCCTGCCACTCGTATCCCTGGACTAGCAGGAAGACGGCACCAAGGACGGCGGAGGCCGTCAGCCAGCTCGGATAGCTGGCCTTGCCAGCTGAATGGGCCCTGTTGGCGAGCAAGGCAAATCCGCCGCTGGCCAAAAGGACCAGTGTATTGACCCCAGTGACCTCGACGGGAAACCGCGGCTGCCCGGGCGGGGGCCACGCACCCGGATTGGCGCTCTCACCGACGATGAAAGCGGCCATCAAACCCGAGAAGAACAGGGCTTCGCACATGATGACCAGCACCATGCCGAAAACGGCATGGGGGATGACAGGCTCGGGACGACCTGAACGTAAGGGGATGCTGCCGGGACGTGTACCTTCGACTGCCATGACGTTCACCTCTAGTGGTGGGTTTCGGCCGCCGCACCCGGCGGCGCCAAAGGATCTACGGGACGCTCGATGTGCGCAGGGGTGTCGGCGGAGCGATTCTGCCAGTTGTTGCCTTCGTGGCTCATCACGTCCGGGGCTACCATGAAAAATAACAGGAACATTGCGGCAATACCCAGAAGGCAAAGATACGGAACAAAACGAGGCTCGAGGTGCACGTGCATCCAAGTCGTCACAGCGAACCAAGTGCTGGTCAGCATGACAACCACGGAAACCAAGATTGCGAGCCAACCCATACCCGTCTGCTGTGCCGCCAGGCTCAGAAGGGGTAGGGAAATCAAGATCGCCCAGATGCGCCAATACTTGCGCTCTTCGCGCGTCGCTGCTTCGGTGCTCATCGTGGCTTACCTGATGATGTAGAAGATGTGGAAGAGGAAAAACCACACCACGTCGACGAAGTGCCAGTAGATCCCGATCAGCTCGACGCGCTGAAGGTTTTTGCCCTTCTCCGCCTGAGCGGCAATGGCAAGCAGGATGGCCACGCCGGCAAGGATATGGATGCCATGCAGACCTGTAGCCGAGAAATAATAGCCATAGAACGTCCCGGTCTGCGGAACGTGATCGTGCGAAATCTTGGCGTACCACTCGTACGCCTTGATGCACAGGAAGACGAGACCGCCGTATGCTGCAAGACGCAAACGCGCCGCAGCCAACGGACCGTCCCCGCGTTCGGCTGCGGCGTGAGCCAGCATCGCGAACAGGCTGGACGTCACCAGCAGACCGGTATTGAACGTTCCAATCCATACATTCAGGCTGGCAGCCATCTGACCCCAGTCAGGATGACCGATACGATGCATCAGGTAGGGCGCGAGGATCCCCCCGAAGATCGGGATTTCCGAGGCGATGACCATCCAGACCGCAAGTTTGCCCGTAGGCATGCCCGCAGCACTACGGCCGGTAGCAATGATTTGACCGCTCAATGTGCACCCTCCGGCCTCAGCTCGCCCTGACCGGCAGGAGGCTCGTCCTGGGGCCAGAAGTCGACCTCACGATCGGGATGATTGTACTCATAGGGGCTGCGGTAGACCGTCGGCATGACGGCAAAATTGCCATGCGGCGGCGGGGAAGGGCACCGCCACTCCAACGTGTTCGCGTTGTAGGGATTGTCCTCGGCCTTGCGCCCCTTGTACATCGACCAGAAGAAGTTGGCGAAGAACAGAACCTGCGCGATACCCATCACCGCCGTGGCTACCGACGAGATCTCGCGCAGCAGGATCCTGTCCGGAGTCATCAGATCGGGAAAGTTCGCGAAGCTGTAGATACGGCGATGGTCGCCCATGATGCCCGTGAAGAACAGCGGCATCCAGATGAAGTTGAACGAGATGATCGTGATCCAGAAGTGGACACGCCCAAGGCCCTCATTCAGATGACGACCGAACATCTTCGGGAACCAGTAAGTCAGGCCCGCGAAGCTACCGATGATCGCGATCGGGAAGAACGTGTAGTGGAAGTGCGCCAGGACGAAGTAAGTGTCATGGAAGTGAATGTCCGCACCACTCGCGCCCAGGAAGATACCCGTGACACCCCCGACAAGAAATTCGGCCACGAATGAAAGAGCCCAGAGCATTGGCACGGTGAACTGGATGGAACTGCGGTACAGCGTGGCAATGAACACGAACATGATTTCGGCAATAGGAATCGAGATTAGCACCGTAGTCGCCGCGAAGACATTGGCCATCCGGGGGTCGATGCCCGAGATGAACTGGTGGTGTGCCCAGACGAAGAACGAGAGGCAAGCCGTGCCAATGGACGAATACAGCAGGGTCCGATACCCGAAGAGCTTCTTGCGGGAGAATACAGGCAGGATCTCAGCCAAAAAACCCAGCGCCGGCAACAGCACAACGTAAACCTCGGGGTGCCCGAAGAACCAGAAAAGATGCTGCCAGAGGACAGGGTCGCCGCCCGTTCGGGGATCGAAGAAATGGGTCCCGAAGTTCTGGTCCATGACCAACATCACGGAGCCGGCAATGAGGGGGCCGACCGACATCATGAACATGACGCTGGCAATGACAATCATCCACACCGCCAAAGGCACATCTACGAACTTCATGCCGGGCGCACGAGCGTTCATGGCCGTCACGATAAAGTTGATGCCGCCCATCAGGAAGGCCACGAACTCGACGGCAACCGCCACAACCCACAGAGTAGAGCCGCTAGGCGTCAAATTGTACTGGGACCCTGCCGACAACGGCGGGTAGGCCGTCCACGCACCACCGAAGCCGCCGCCGGGAACAAAGAACGACCAGATGAGAATGACCGACGAGATGAGGAAGACCTGGTACGAGGCGCGATTGAGACGCGGGAAGACCATGTCGTCGGCCCCGACCATTAGCGGAATCAGGTAGTTACCGAACGCCGCCAGCAACACGGGCATCGCCACGTAAAAAATCATGATGGTCCCGTGCTGGGTGATCATCATGTTGTAACTGGCCGGCGTCACGACGCCGAAGAAAGGCACCGGCTGGTTGGGGAAAGCCAACTGCCAACGGAAGACATAGGCGAAGAAACCGCCGATGAGCGCCATGAGCAAACCTGTCACCAGGTATTGCTTGGCAATCATCTTGTGGTCGGTGGACCAGCAATACTTGAGGAACCAGTGCTCCTCATGATGGACATCGTGGTGCCCCTGCAACTCGGGCATGCCGTGTGCCGTGATGGAATGCAAAGCCATTGACGGAACCTCTAGTAAATGGATTGGCCACCAGGAACACTGGCGTTCCTGGCGCTGTCCTCGAGGAATGCGGCGTGTTGCTCAGGCGTCTCGACGAAGATGCGGGCAGGCATCAGGCCGTGACCAATGCCGCACATCTCCGCGCACTGGATATCGAACGCACCAGCCTTCACAGGCTTGAACCACCCCTTGATCGTGCGGCCCGGGACAGCATCCTGCTTTAGCCGGAATACCGGGACGGAAAAGTCATGCATGACGTCCTTGGACTGTAGTTCGAAGTGCACAACTTGGTCGAGCGGCACGTGCAAGCGGTCAATAGTGACGATGTCATCTACCGTATCGAGTTTGTTGTCTGTGCCGGGATGCCGGAACGTCCAGCCCCACTGCTGAGCGACGACACGGATTACCGTATCCGCAGGTGGCGCCACCTGCTTGACCTGATGCCAGACCTTTACAGCCACGATGATGATGATGAGGTCGCAGGCGATGACGAGCCAGTGCGGCCACGAGACCCACGTGTGCAGTTGATGGTCATGCTTGGCAAGATACTCGGGCTTGTGACCAGGTCTGCGTCGGGACTGATACAGCAGCACGAAGAAAGCAAACAACGACGCGAAGAACCAGAAGCCGACAATGCCCGCGATGACCAAGATGACAAAGTCGATGTCGCCGGCGAAGCTCGAGTTCGCGGGAATCAGCCGGGCAATCAGGTCCTCGCCCCCGGCGAAGATGTAGAACAGGACGGTACCGACGACAATCACGGCACCAAGGAAGGTCGTAAGGAAGACGGACCGCGCGAGGGGTTGCCAGCCAATTCCTCCGCTCTCGTGCGATGGATGCTGTTCAGCCACGGCTATATCTCCTTCGGCTTCAACTGGGACAGATAGACAGCGACGTCACGGATGGTCTGCTCATCCGCCAGACCAAGGGCCATCGGCCGCATCATGGCGCCCTGGGCGTCACGAGGGTCGGCACCACGGACGCCGCTCCGGAACTTGTGTAACTGGGTGACGAGGTACCAATCGTTGCGTCCCGCAAGGCGCGGCGACATCATCGCCTGGTTGCCAAGGCCCTCGGTACCGTGGCATGAGGCACACGAGGCCTGATAGACCTTGCCACCCTTTTCCTGATCGCCATAAAGAGACGGCGGTGAATAAACCGTCGACATTGAGGCCACGTAGGCCGCGACGACCTTGATGTCGTCGGTGCCGGCAAGCGTTCGCAGCATCGGCCGCATCCGCAATCCCTCGGCGTCGTCGGGATGCGCGCCCCGAACACCGTCGCGCCACTTGTTGAGCTGGTTCTCGACATATGCCGAATCAAGCCCGCCGATGTTCGGGGCCGCGGCAAGCTTGTGGCCACCTCCGTCAATTTGATGACACTGCATGCAGTAAGCATAGAGTTGCTTCTGCCGATCCGAAGACGCGCTCATACGCTGGTCCGGATGGCATCCCGTCAGCAGGGCAGCCGCCAGGCCGGCCCCGGTCAGCAGGCGCGCAAGAGGCCCGCGGTCAAACTTGGTGATGGTGGTGTAGTTCATCTGGAATTTCTTCGGTGCAATCTGGCCCGGGCCGACAGTTGCACTATTACTTTACTCCCTGCAGGCGAGCGTGTGTCAAAGGGGAGCGCAGACAATCGTGAATCTCTGTTAAGACTCGCCTCCCGCATAGCAGGATGCTAGCATCATGGCAACGTTGTCTTCAGGGTTCGACACGGTTTGATGAGCATGCTTTCGACGAATGCCCCCGAGGGGCGCGACGGCGGGGCGGACGCGCCCTCGCCGACTACCGACGGCGCAACCAGACCAAACGAACCTGGGGCGGTGGCGCCAACAGCCGGTCTCCCAGCAGTCCTACGGGCCTACCTGACGCTGACAAAGCCCACCATCCTGCTGACTGTGCTGGCTACGGGCCTGCCCGGCCTACTGCTTGCCATTGGGGACAAACCGGTCAATCCCATTCTGGCGCTGGCCACGCTGGTCGGAACCTCATTGGCCTCGGCGGGCGCGGCCGCCATCAATCACTACATGGACCGGGACATCGACGCCGTGATGTACCGGACGCGAGCCAGACCCCTGCCCGCGGGCGTGCTCGGCCCTGCGGCAGCCCTGCGCTTCGGCCTGTTCCTGTCGGCCCTGTCTGCCTTGGTCCTCGGATACTGGACAACCCCCTTGGCCACGGCACTCGCCATCGGCAGCATCCTCTACTACACAGTGTTCTATACGGGCTGGCTCAAGCGGCGTACGCCCCAGAACATCGTCATAGGAGGGGCCGCCGGTGCCTCGGCACCGCTCATCTGCTGGTCCGCCGTCACGGGGGATCTGGCTTGGGCACCCGTCGTCATGTTCGCCATCATCTTCCTTTGGACACCGCCCCATTTCTGGGCCTTGGCGCTCTTCCGCAAGGATGACTACGCAGCGGCGGGCGTGCCCATGTTGCCGGTGGTCGCCGGTGAGGACGTGACCAAGCGCCAGATACTCGGTTACAGCGTCGTCATGGTGCTGACTTCCCTTGCCCTGCCTTTGCTGGGCGGAGGCGGCACAGGGTATGCCGCGGCTGCCATCCTGCTGGGGGCCGGCTTCATCTGGATGGCGTGGCAGGTTCTGCGTGAGGCCAATGTGCGGAACTGCACGAGGTTGTTCACCTATTCGATTGCTTACCTATTGCTGCTCTTCGGAGCTTTGGCCGTGGACATCGGTGTCGCGCGCCAGCGGCCGGACCTCGATATGGGTAACCTGTTCGCGAAGCCGGCGGTGGCCCGGCCCGTCGCGCGTCGAATCCGGTTGCGTTGGTCGGGCGAAGCGAGCAAGGTGGTCCCCGTGACCATCATTCCGCTGGAAACCGAGTCAACGCTGCGCCTCGGCACCAAGGGCACGATTTCTTTCAAGGTCACTAACCACGACGAGCGTGACGTATCCTTCGAGGCCATTCCTCACGTGGCCCCGCTCGCAGCCGATGCCCACTTCAGCAAACTGGCCTGCTTCTGCCATCGGGTCCAGACCCTGAAGGCCCGACAGGCCAAGACCTTCGACCTGGTCTACGCACTCGACATGGATCTGCCGGAATCCATCCGCACCGTCACCGTCAGCTACACGCTGACGGCTGCGACCGCGGGTGCCCACGACCATCATCACCAATAGCTGATAGACAAAATCCATCAAAGCTTTACCCGGACATAAGTCAGGGGCCCGTTCATCAGGGCGACAGCACGGTCGGGCCGCGACGCGGCCCTGCAACCATCAGGGGCCCCCCGATGCCCGACATCAACCTTGAGCCCAAGCTTGTTGCATAGGCATTGGGCCGGAATCGGGATGGGTTCGTCCACGACACCGTCCGCATCGCGGCACCAGGACTGCTCGACGATCCAGTGTCGGTCGATCGCCCGGCGCAGGCACTTGCTGCGGATCAGGTAAGGCTCAGCCAGGGGGCCATCATCCCCGGGAAGGCCCCCGTTGCCGGGCAGCTTCCTGAAATCAAGGCCCTTCGTGCCATCAACAAGCTCGCCGAGGATGCCGTGGGCTTCTTTGGCACGGGCCATGCCCAGTACCCCGGTCCCCTATACCAGCAGTCGTACCGCGACAGCCAAGGCAATATCCGACACGCTACCTGTTTGGTCAGGCCATTCAGGACCTGCGCGTCCGGCTCGAGGCCGTCCGGTCCCTCGCAGCCTCCTATGACGACTTCCAGAGCCGCACCATCGCCCGCCTGGCAGAAACGGCGCTTCGCCAGAACAATTGGGACCACGCCATGGATAACGGCACGGCCCAGAGCCGCTACGCCGCGCTGTTCGCCACGGTGCACAACATTGCCCAGACCAGCGTCACACCCGCGCAGCCCGCTGGGACCCAGAGGGCGCTGGGTGAAGTCGTCAGTCGTGCGCGTCAGGCCATCGGCGGACTCGAGGGAGCCGTTTCGGATCCTGCCACCACGGGCGTCGAGGCGCGCGCGGCTGACAAGGTTCGCGCCATCCGGCAGGATGCGGCGGCTATTCCCACGTGGCAGAAGGTCCTGCTGGTGGGCCTGATCCGCAAAGGCACCCTGAATGGTCGAATCAAGGACATCGAGCGCGACCTCGCGACGCTCAAGGCCGCCAACCCGAGCGCACGTCTGGATGTATTGGCCACCTTGGCGGCTCGGGCCTGGGAGGCAAGCCAGCAAGGAGCTGAGGCAACCACTCTGGATCAGGCCGAGCGCTTTGCACGCGACGCCGACCCCATCCGCCGCGAGACCGACCAGGTCCGCCGCCGCAGCGACGATCAGACCGAGGTCATCAGCAAGCGGCTGAAGACCCTCGGCTCCTGGCAGGCAAGGACAGTTGGCGCGAGCCCTTCCTGCCCGGATGTCGGGTCACCGACGGCAGTGCGGCCAGACTTCGCGGTTGCCACTGCCGGGCGAGCCGGGCGGACCCGGCGCCGACGCTGGCGCTGCAACGCGCAAGGTAAGGACATTCAGGCCCTGAGGCCCCGAGCGAGCAGGGCCCTCCCCGATCCGCCCAACATACGGCAACATGGTTACGGCTGTCCGGCGGCAGGATCCTGAAGCGTCCGGTGCCGGAAATGAGTGGATGCCATATGGATGCCGTCATCTACGCGGACCTGGATGCCCGCATCGAGGAGGCGTGGGATCAGGTCCTCTCCGACCCCCAGCGCGCCAGAAGCCTCAACCAGGAAATCCTGGACGCGCTGCCGGCGGATGCGCCCCCTCGCTATCGCGGGTTGGCCCTCAGGAACCAAGCCGTCCTCGACAACATTGCCGGCCGCACGGGCGAGGCGATTGAACAGGCCCTGCAGGCCTCGGACCTCTTGCACGGCGCCGGCGACGCCAAAGGGGCGTCTTCGGCGGAGCTGACGCTGTGCCGGGTCCTAGGCCTGGTCGGGCTGCCGGACCGGGCCATCGGTCACGCGGCCAAGGCCCTGGTCCTGTCGCGACAATCCGGTGAGGTTCGCGGGATCGCCATGGCGATGACGGAACTCGCACGCTTCTACCTGCAGGCAGGTCGGACGGACGAAGCGCGAAGTCTCGCCAATGAGGCCATTGACCACGCGGAAGAGCTTGACGATCAGGGGCCGGTAGGCCGGGCGCTGGTCGTTCTCGGCAGGCTGGCCCAGGCCGAGGGGGACCTTGAGTGTGCCGCCGCAAGGTTCACGCGTGCCGAAGCCATTGCCACGCGGACGCAGGCCAGTGCGGGCATGGTCGACTCCGCAGTATCCCTCGGCAAGGTCCTGATGACGGCGGGCAAAGCTGGAGAGGCCATCGAAGCCCTCGAAAGAGCAAGCCGCGTTGCACGCCAGTATGGCTTGGTGCAGCTGCTGGCCGACGCCGCGCACCAACTGGGTCGTGCCTACATTCAGGCCCATCAGATCGAGGCCGGCTGCAAGGCACTGGAGGAAGTGATTGCCTTGTGCGGGACGGACCACAGCTTGCCGATAGCGGTCGCGAGCCTGCGCGAGCTTGCTGCCGTGCGCGAGAGCCGGGGGGATCTGACGGAGGCCCTCGAGAACCTGAAGCACAGCGTGCTGCTCGAGCGAACGCAGAAGGAAAGGGATGAAGCCGATGTGGCCCGCAGGGTGGCGTTGGCCGTGAAGACCTCGGCAACGGAACGGGAGCTCGAGATCTCCAGCCGGATTCTGGAAGGGACCCTGCCTGCCGCCATCGTGGATGAACTGAAACGGCACGGGCGAGTGCGGCCGGTCGTGCACGAGGCTACGACGGTGCTCTTCACGGACCTGGTAGGGTTTACCCGCGTGGCCGAGAAGTTCGGTCCCGAAGTGCTCGTCGATTCCCTCGACGAACTGTTCGGTTCATTCGATGCCATCTCGGCACGCTGGGGCGTCGAGAAGATCAAGACCATCGGAGATGCCTACATGGCGTGCGCCGGTGTTCCCGTCCCTCTGGCGCACCACGCACTGGCCGCAACCATGGCCGCCCTCGAGATGCGCGAAGTCGTGCGGGCTACCGGTCGCGCCGCGGACGCCAGCCGTCCGGAGTGGGGCATCCGAATCGGCCTCCACTCGGGCTCGGTCCTTGCCGGCATCATCGGCAAGGACAAGCTGGCCTACGACATCTGGGGGGACAGCGTCAACACGGCGGCACGCATGGAGTCCAGCGGCCAGCCGGACCACATCAACGTATCCTCGACGGTCGCCACCTTGATCGAGCCCTATTTCGTCCTCCAGCAGCGAGGTCTGGTTGCGGCGAAGAACAAGGGCGATCTCGAGATGGCCTTCGTCATGGGCCTGAAGCCCGAATTCGCCCAGGATCCCCACGGTCTGGTGCCGACCGAGGCATTCGTAGCCATGGTCCGCGGCGAAACCTGAGCCGGGACAGCGCCCCGCAACGACCCGCGATCGGTACGCCCCGGGGCCGTCAGTCGTAGGTCAGGCAGGGACGAAATCCGCCGTTGGGCAATCTGAAGGTCCGGAGGCAGTTCAGGTAGGTGTTCCAAAGGCCGGACCGATCCTCATCGCCCCACGTACCGCCGCGCATGGCACGGGTATCCACCTTCTGACGATTGAAGAAATCACCCGAAAACCAGGTACTGGAGCCATTGGCGGTGATGGGCAGGCCATACCGGCGAAACCTCGGATCCGTTGCAAGGCCCACAACGTAACCCTTCCCAGGCGCCTCAAGCCCGGTCGGGACGTCCAGAATCAACATCTGGTAGGCCTCGTCGACGTGCAACTCCTGCGTCCATTCGTTGACGTTGCCATTGAGGTCAAGAACGCCATCCTCCAATCCGGTATGGCTCGTGGTGTTGACCTCGGTCGGCCAGTCCGGGTTGCGTCCCGTACCCGTGAGGGTGCGAAGTTCGTTGGTCGGATCCGTGAGGAACGCGATGCCGGGTTCATCGGCATCAACGCCAAGGCGGTTGTTGCCTCGGACCTCGACGCCGTGGATCAGAGCCCAGACCGCTAGTGCCGTCCACTCTTCGTCGTGCATCATGTGGGCGTGGAGCCCCATTAACGCGCAGGCGGCCATCGATTCATCGTAATCAACGGTGGCCCAGGGCACGCAGCGACGTGCGACCTTGGCACGCGAGCTCGTCCCTGCCGTGGCCCCGGCCCCGGAGCCGACTTCGCCCGGCACGGCGTCGAGCCGGCTGGCCTCGAACTTTGCTGCGTAGAAACCTCCGAACTCCTCGCTGGACCAGACCACACCGGCCTCCCCGACCGGTTTGCCCTCGACCCAGTAGCCGACAGGCTTGCCAGGATGACCTGCACGCGCCGGCTCCAGCAGTTGGTAGGCCGTGAATCGCGGGATCCAGACAAACTGGCTGAAGGTGCCGTCGTGGCCGAAAAAATAGTCGTGGTGACGGTCCACCGGTCCCTTGTCGTCGGGTGCCAATCTGCCGGGACGGATGAAGCGCAGCGTCGCTGACGGTTTCGGTACGACACCGGCAGTCGGCACGGGTACGGGCGAGGGGATCGCAGACAGGGCAGGGTTTGGCGCAGCAGAGGGGGCTCCTGTCGGTCCGACCGCCGAGACGGGGGCTGCAGGCTCGACCGTGACTGCTGGCGAGCAGGCGACCCCAATGCCAGCCAAGGCATAGGCAAGATGGCGCCAAGCCGAGCGCCCTTGTGTCCGGGTGAAGGCATTTGCTGCCCGGTACTTGCGCCTCTTCGGCGCAGGCCACGATTTTCCATTCACGGCGCCATCATACTTGCAGGTGCATCTTGCCGACCCGACGGACAAGCCAAGGCAGATGGGACACTTCACAGGCAGCGTCCAGGCCAGGAGAGCCCGAAATGCCGATCATCCGCTCCATCCGACAAGATGACCTGCCGACAATCCTGAAGCTGAACAATGCCAACCTGCCTGCCGTCTCCTTGTTGGACCTCGACGAACTTGAATCGGACCTCGAGGTCGCCGAACACGCATTGGTCATCGTTGCCGATGAGGTGCTGGGCTTCTGCGTCACGTTCCCAAGCGGGCTCGATGTCGACCTGGGGACCAATTACAAGTGGTTTTCGGATCGCTACGACGATTTCCTGTATCTGGACCGCGTCGTCATCGACGCCGCACATCGTTCCAGGGGCCTTGGAGAGGCCCTGTACCGCGAAGTCGAGCGCCGGATGCGATCCGAGGGACGCACCAGCCGCTTCACCTGCGAGGTCAACCTGCAGCCGCGAAACGAGGGCTCCCTGCGCTTTCACGCCCGACTGGGCTTCGAGCAGGTCGGGGAACAGCAAGCCAAGCCCGGCATCATCGTCGCGATGCTGGCCAAAACCGTATCCTGAATGGCGAGATAGGCGTCAGGGCTGGGGGGGGGCCTCACCGGCCACCTCGATCTTGAAGGGCAGCACATTGGTCATGCAATGGATGCCCCAATCCCTCTCGAGCAACGTGCCATCCTCGAAGCGGCCCAGCGCACCGCGACCCACCGTCACCGCGCTGCGACCACCCACAGGCACGATCACCGCCTCCGGTTGCACCTGCCGGAATGCCGCCATCGCCTGCTGATCCCGCGCCGTGAGCCTGTCGGGGTCAGCAGCCTCCGTCGGCATCAGGATGACCTGCCGTCCGTCCGGCAGACGTCCCATGATGGTGTTCATGTAACCCAGCGCGGGACCGCCACGGCTGTAGTCGCTTTGCGTCCAACCCTCAATCTGCTGGTCAGCCTGCCCCTTGACGGGGAAGCCCTGCTGGAAGCCCGGAAGGTGCTTCGGTTCGAATCCCGCAACACGCAGTTGTCTGTCGAGGGAGGGGTCAGCCTGCGCCAGGTATTCGCTGACGAAGGCCGTCTTGCCGTCCGGGGAGAGGACCGTCAGGTCAGAGTGGTACACGTAGGAGCGCTGGGGAAGCTTCAGGTCACCAAGCGCCTCGAACCTGGCCCTGACCTCCGGGTCGAGTGCGGCACGGTCCGCCGGGGGCATCGACTCGAGGGCCTCGCGGTACGTGACGTTACCGTAGCCCACCGGAGCCATCGCATCGATGGGGACTCCGGCGTCCCGCATGCCCCGCATGGTCACGTCGAGGGCTTTCATGAAGCCACCCGGCGTCGCTACGTCGATGCCTCGCGTCTTGGCCACGCGGTCGACCGTGTATCGGCTGAATACGGCAGCCTGCGTGCCATCCGAACGCGTCAGGAACTGGGTGTCCCCACCCTCGGAGATGATGTCGCTCACGCCATTCTGGACCCCAAGCTCGTGGGCGAGCATCGCCGCACCATCCCGCGTGGTCTTGCCAGCCCAGTGGCTGCGGTCATGCATGCCATCCTTGCCCAGCTGCCAATGGTCCGGTCGCTCGGCACGGTCATTCGGGGTGAAGAGCGTCGGCTTGCCGTCCAGAATGCCTGCCAGGAACTCGTCCTGCGGGAAGGCGGCCATGTCGGATCGGACGGGCAGGATGTTGGCCTCGGGAACACCCAGACGCTCGGCCAAGCGACCGCGTTCCGCCTGAAACCGGCTGTCCAAAGGGCCATCGAAGGGCTGGCGGGTGGGCACGACGAACTGGATGTCCGGATTGGCCTTGATGGCGGCCTTGGCGATGAACGCCGGATCGAGACCATCCTGCTTGAGCGTCTCCGAATTCAGCACCATGGCCGAGAACGGGGTATCATTCTCCCCAAAGAATCGTTGCTGACGCGTGCCCGGCGCGAGGCTGACGTCGTAAAGGCCCCTGCCGATGCCACGCCGCTGGACCGTGCTTGCCTCACGCGCCCACGGCAGGGCTGTGGTCGGATCCTCGAGGCCCAGGCCCGTGGCGATGCCCCGACCTCGCTCCAACCGGGCACTGTCCCGTTCCAGATGCAAGGGGCCCGTCTTCGGGCCAAGCACGGCAGGGGAAACACCGGAAGCCCCCGCGGAAGGTGGCTGGGGCGCCAAGGGAGCAGGGTGCCGGCCGTGGGGATCGATTCGCTGCGTCATTATCTTGTCGTACCCGCATGCAGGCCCAGATTAACGCGAGCACCCGATCGATTGCGCCCCTGGTTGCTGTTTCCGGGGACTCCCTCAGGGCCTGAGTTCAGCAGGCAGCCGGATGCGGCGCATCGTGCCCGAGCCCGTGTCCGAGACGAGCAGGTCGCCGTCGGGGAGCACGGTCGTGGCCGCAGGGTCGAAGAATCGGCCCTGTGCGCCCGCGCCATCGCTTTCGCCGCGCGTTCCGCCCGCGAGCGCGTTCAGGCTGCCGTCAGGTCCCCGGCAGATGGCGGCGATGGCCCTTAGGTCCCTGGCGTGGCCGATCCCGGCCACGGTGGTGTAGGGAGTCTCGAGGGGCCGATCCAGTTCGAGGAGGGTGCGCAGCCTGCCGTCCGCAAGGCGCCTTGTGCAGGTGCCCTGACGGTCGACGATCCAGAGGCTGCCATCGTCGAGGGCCACGGCATCGCGGGGCAGTTCGAGGCGGGCAAGTTCTCGTGGGCCGTCCCTGCGCCCCGGCCGGCCATCCCCCACCAGAGTCGTGACCTCCCCGGCCAGCGTGACACGACGCAGACTGTTGTTGAGCTTGTCGGTGACGAGCAGGCTGCCGTCGGGCATCCAGAAGAGGGCGTTGGGTCCTGCGAACAGGGCCTGGTCCCGCTTGCCGTCGGCCATCCCGGACACGTCCGGCCGTCCGGCAAGGGTGCCGATGGTGGAGACTGTGCCTCCGTCCCACCCGCCCTCGACCACCCGGATCGAGCAGGCGTAGTAGTCAGCGACGTAGACCCTGCCGTTGGCATCGACCGCCACGCCCCGGGGTTGATGGAACTGCACCGTGCCTTCGAGGGGCCTCGCGACGTAGTTGCTCCCGGCAAGCGTCGTGACGAAACCAGTCAGGAGATTGATGCCCCGGACGCGGTTGTTGCCGCCGTCGGCCAAGATGATACGGCCATCCGCCATGGTGGCCAGGCCATAGGCTTCGCTGAACTGCGCTTCCTTGAGGGCGCCGTCGCGATAGCCCGGCATGCCCAGGCCCACCGGGGTGGTCATGACGGCGTCGCTGCTGACGACAAGGACGCTGAGGCTGGCCGATAGCGTGCCTGCCCTGACCGTGAGGGTCACGCGGCCGGGGTTCCGCGCCACGAGCGTACGGCCGGAGATCGCCGCGGCATCGCCCTCGACGGACCAGGCCTGCTCGAGCTCCGGCACCGTCAGGGTGTCGCCCAGCATCCCGAAGGCCCTGAGCGAGAGCGTGGCTTCGGGCAGCAGCGTCAGGTCAGACAGCTCGAAATCATTGGCGAGGGTGTCGTACAGGGGCAAGTCGACAACCGCCGACCGCAGGCCTCCGACCTGTACCTGAACCTCGCCCGAGATGGCTCCCCGGGGGACGGTGAACTGCAGCATGGTGTCGGAGAGGCGCTGGGTCCGGACGGCATCCAGTCCCCCTACGGTGACGGTCACGGGCAAGCCCTCGCTGGCCCCGAGGTTGCGGCCCGAGAGCGTGACGGTTTCGCCGACGGCAGCGACAGCCGGCGACAGGCCCGCCAGCACGGGTGGGCTCGAGACCATCGGCAGGTCCCCGACCTGTTTCGCTTGGGAAGGGGTGACCTCCAGACCATGGCGTTCGCCCCGGCCGAGCCCTAGCTGGCGGGCCACCAAGTCGAAAGCTCCCGCCGCGACGTTCGAGATTGTGAAGCTGCCCGTGCGGTCACAGCGGGCCGTGTACGACAAGCCCGGCACGAAGACCTCGACTCCCTCGATGTTCGTGACCTCGGGAGCGGCAGGCAAGGTTACCCGCCCGACGATGGTTCCGGGTGGCCGAAGCACGAGATCCCCGACCAGAGCCGACGTATCGCCCGAAGTCACCACGACCTTGCTGCGCCACGCACGCGTGCCGCGCGCGCCATCGACGGCCGCGACGTTGTAAGACCCTGTTCCGGGCGCGGCCAGACGGAACACCCCTGCGGCATCGGTGGTGGCCGAGGGTGGCAGGGCGTGGACCCGGCGAACAGCCAAGGCAGGCGCGGCAAGCCCGGATGTCGTCGTACCGATCGAACCTGGCGCGAGACCTGCAGCCGCATTCCCGACGAGTCCGCCGGCCCCGATCGCGACCAGTGCCGAAACGTCGGCGCCATGGGCAAACAGGTCGATGCGCACGCCTGCAACCGGCGTGCCCGCTTCATCGAGGATGCGCCCCGTCAGGGACGCGGCTGTTCCCGCGGACGCTGGCCCCGAAGCCGTGGCTGCTCCCGGGCTGCCCAAGTCCTTGAGGGGCTGCAGGCTCGACGAGGTGCACCCCGAAAGGACCAATAAGAGACCCAATACAGACGCCGCCAGACGAACGGGACGCGAGAGGGCCAAGCAGGACTAGGCGAAGAGGGCGGTCGTGGCGGGAAGTCGACGGCCAGGAAGGCTCACGAGCCCAGCATGCCCGTCCGGCGGCAGTTGTCTACGAAGGCTGCGGCCGTGGGGATTGCCCCCCAACGAAAAAGCGGGTCCCGGCGAAATCGCCGAAACCCGCTTCCCGTCTAGCGCGCTCAGAGGGATTCGAACCCCCGACCTTCTGATTCGTAGTCAGACGCTCTATCCGGCTGAGCTATGAGCGCATGCGCTGAAGGCTCTTCCATCATGCCGGAGGTTGGGCAAGAGCGTCAAGCATTGGCCCTTCGTGAAATTCTTGCTTCGAGGGGAAGGTTCCGGGGCACGGGTAAGGACAATCTGAGGGCGTGCCGGAAAGGAAGGCGTACGGGTGACTATGAATATCCAGGGACCTGGCGGTAGCCGCAACACGGCACCCCTGAAGGGTACGGGCCAGATGGCACCGGGATCGGCCGCCCCTTCTGCTTCCGATGACAAGTTCAAGCTCCTCAAGAAGGACGCCCTGGTCCGCACGGGCCCTTTGGCCCAAGAGGTCCGCAGCGGAACCAGCGAGCCCACGCCCGCCGAGATCATGGCGGACATCGATCGCATGCTGGGCGGCCCCCCGGAAACCGGGTCCCGCTTCATCACGGCCCCGCCGGCGACGTGGAGCTCGCAGGAGGCCATCGCCGTCCGTGATGCCCTGCGGATGGTACCCGCCGCTGACCGGGCAGCGTTGCGCAACACGGTCTTCGAGAACTTCCCGCCGGGAACAGCGAACCTGGGTGAGGTCTTCGGGGACGCCAGCTTCTACTCCAACAACGTCAACGGCGTCACGCGCATCCGGATAGGCGATGCTGTCTCGAGCCTGCCCGGACGAGACACACCCGATGACCTCAAGTCGGTGGTGCTTCACGAGATCGGTCACATCGTCCAAGGCCAGGGGCGCTGGGACGCCAGCGAAATTCGCGAGTTCGGCAAGCTGTCCCTATGGACGCGCCCGGACGGCAGCATCGCGAACGGCTACGACAAGTACATGAATGCGATCCCCTCCCACGGAGACGACAAGCCGGGACGCACGGACAATTTCGTCTCCGACTACGCGAAGTCGGCACCCCATGAGGACTTTGCAGAAAGCTACCGCACCTACCTCAGCAATCCGGCCCAGTTACTGGCCGTTGCCCCCGAGAAGTTTCTCTATATCAACGCGACGCGCAAGGCCTACTCGGTGGAAGACATGCTGCGCATGCAAGGCCCGGATGCCGACATGGCCCGGGAGCGCCTCGAAGCCACCGTCGACCAGTTGGCCGGTTCCCGGCTCAATCCCGAGACACTGGACAAGATCCGTGCCCAGTTCCCCGCCGGCAGCCTGCCGAACACGGCGGGCATGGCGGGGGTCATCAAAGGCCTGAGGGGCATGGCGAATAATCCCGAGGCACTCGAGGCTTTCAAGAACAATCCTGAGGTACTGGGTAACGCCTTGAAGGGCCTGTCGGCCGGCGAGATGAAAATCTTGGCCGACCCGGCCCTGCGCGCCCAGCTGGTGGCCGATGTCCGGGGGGTAGCCACGGCCCCCAAGGACCCCATCAAGACGAACGACGTCAAGGCCCTGCAGGAGATGTTTCGGGCGATCGTCAACGACAGTCCCAAGACCATCCTGGGTGCAGGCTGGCTCAAGCAGAGCCCTCAGGCACGCTTCAATTACATCAGAGCGAAGCTGGACAAGGCACTGCCCAAGATGAGTCCCGAGATGCAGGCGATCATCAAGGCCGATTTGGCCAAGGGCAGCAAGGGTGTCGTGTACGCACTGGGCAACCACCCGACCTTTGTCAGGATGATGGCAGACATGTGGCCCAAGAGAGCTCTGTTCGGCCTTATCAAGTACGACAACGGCGACCCCAAGATGGTGGCGCGCGCCAACAACGCCATCGACAAGTTGGGCGAAGCCGAGTTCCAGGCCTGGTCCGACCTGCTCGCGCGGGGCGACCAGAAGGAAATCAATGGCCACATGAAGAACATCGACTTGATCCTGCGCAAGGACAATTTCGGGGTCATGAAGGCGGGAATGGAAGCCCAGATAGGTGGTTGAAGCTCCGCAAGAGCACCCCGATATGGCGCGCCTAGACCTGGCGTTGGAGCAGAAGTGGTCCTTGGTTACGGGTACAGGGGCTTGGCCTTTTTACCGACTGCCGCGAAGGTTGGCGCAGGCTCTCGAAGTAACAGAAGACTTGCAAGAGTTCCATCAGGAGATATGGCGTCAGGTCTACCTTTCGGCCGACATCCTGGATGACATGCAGGACGGCGACCTCGAAGCCGAGCAGGCGCAGGTACTGGTCCCCTTGGTGACCGTCAGGGGTTTGGCTAGGTGTATGGCACTCGCGGGCCAGACACCGAATCCTGTCCAGGTTCTGGACATCCTCGCCCGCACCCTGCACGGCTTGGTTCAGGCTCAGGCGTGGGATCTGAGACCTGAGGAGGCCACGGGTATCCGGTTGGTGACCAGTCTCGAGGGACGTTCCGGGGCCACGATGGCCGGCATGCTGGAGATGCTCGGGTTATTCAGTCCCGTGGCGACGCTGTCCCAGGGTACACTCGGACGCTTGGGCCACATGGTGGGTGCCGCGCTGCAGTGGCGAAGCGACCTTGATGCCGCGGCCGAGGCGGGTCCCGGCAGCCCCCGCTGGCAACTGCTGGCCCGAACGCTCCAAGGTCTAGGCTTGACACCGCCGTTCTCACCCGGACTGATGCTGGCTACCGTCCGCCTTCGTGTGGCCCACCTTAGAGGTGCCATGCTGGAGACCCTGACAGGCGAAGAACCCCGAGTTATCCGAGAGGCTCTGGACGAGGCCTTCGCGGTGGCCTTGGACCTGCGCCTGGCCGAACGCCACCTGAACCGAATTTCATGACTCCTCGTAAGCTGACTGCCCTTCACCTCTCCCTACAACTCGCAGCGCTCGTCCTGACGCTCACGACCTCCATCGGCTGGGTCGGGCAAAGCTTTCACGGATTCAGATTGGATCCTGCACTCTTCGTCTCGATTATTAACTCTGCCCACTGGGAGGGCCCCAAGGCCGGCATCCAGCCTGAAGACCAGATTCAGGCACTCGACGGCGTCAGGATGGACAGCTACGAGCAATTCGAAGCAGCCATCCGCAGCCGCGCTCCCGGCGATTCCATGAACCTCGAGATCCTTCGCGGCGACGCCACCCAGTCTCTGTCCTTGCGTGTACAGGCATTCACGTGGGGTGACTGGCGGGATACGACGATCCCTGTCCTGTTTCTGTGGCTGGTGCTCGTGGCCATGGCTACCGTCACGCACCTCAAGGCACCTCCGGGCGCCGTGGCCAGCATGCCCTTGCTGGTCTTCCAAGGTGCCCTTGCCCTTTATGTCCTTGCGGGAGTGGAATTCGACCTTGGCGGGCACTTGGGTCCGCTAGGATGGTTGGCCTTCCAGGCTGTCTCGTGGTCCGCCTTGATGCTGGCCTTGGCCTTTCCAACGCCCGTGCTCCGGTGGGCCGGCTTCCCCGTGGTGCTCCGCAATTGCGTGGGCTTTGGTTCTATCGCCCTGGGGCTGTTGACCATCATCGCGCTGGAACAAGCCACCCGAGTCCCCTCCGACCATAGACTCTACACATGGGTGGTATGGCAGGGCTCCGCCATACTTGCCTTCCTCGCCACCGTCTCCCTGCTGGCCAGCCTCGCCCTCCGCGCGTGGCGCACACGCAACCTGCTGCACCGCCGCCAGGCCCAGATCACGCTGGTGGGGGCCCTGGTGGCCTTTCT